>Ga0214473_10005312_pt1 | contig 15448 bp, 14 predicted proteins | sample RVTome_7_FD_203509 | JGI IMG/M metagenome (GOLD analysis project Ga0214473, IMG submission 203509) | Soil microbial communities from uranium-contaminated site in the Upper Colorado River Basin, Wyoming, United States - RVT98D197 | ecosystem: Environmental > Terrestrial > Soil > Contaminated >... | reverse complement strand
CAATCTGCAAAATATCTTTGTAACGGAAATTGAGGCATTTACCACGGTGTCAGCGGAAGCCGGAACAACAGTAACATCCACCACAGAGCACAATTATAATCTCGGTTTGAGGGGGAAACTCAGCGAAAAGACAACCCTCGGCTATAATTTCACTTACAGCCTGCGCGAACAGGACCCTTCCATTGAAAGAAACTCTTTAATGTCCAATAATATCTATGTCAACCATGTCTTCAACAGGATATTTTCCGCTGGCGCCAGACTGTTGAGAAACGATACTGATTCCACCGACATAGATTCAACCACCACCGAGAATATAACTTACAATTACAGTGCATCTCTGAAAGCCGCCTATATAGAGACGTTCGGACAGGTTCTAACCTACAGCGGTACACAAACGACGGAAAACGGCGGTTCGAGCGACAGCAACTCAGTATTCCTCCGCAATAACATGCAGCTGTATACCGGATGGGATGCGTATGTTGATGCCGGCCATACCCGGTCAAAGTCCCTTTTAGGAATAGAGACAAAGACCTCAATCATCCGCACCGGGACAAATATTGTCCCGAATGAAAAAATCCCTATCAATGTCAATTACACAATTTCAAAGTCAAGCCAGTCAGGTGATGGGACGTCTGCAACCAATAAGACATTGGATATTCAGTCTTTTTATCTGCCATACAGAAACCTGTCCCTCTTTGCACGGTTAACCATGACAGATGATGCGACCTCTAAAAGAACATATCAAAATTATTCTGTTAACTGGGCGCCTTTCCCTGACGGTGACCTGCAGTTCTCCTTTAATTATACTGAAACTCTAAGGTCTGTAGATGAACAGGAGGAAAGAATAATAACGCCGGGCCTGAGCTGGAAAATAAGCAGTTATGCCGCCTTGGATATGTCCTATATTATTGCCAGGAGCGATACAAAACTGGAGACAACGGACACAACAAGTTTCAATGCAAATTTCAGGATGTCTTTCTGATTGACCAGTAAACCATAAATAGGATATATTAAAAGGGGGTTTTTTATGATTGTTCAAATCAATAATGTAATTCCGGCTAAGAAAATTGTCTTTAATCTGTTAAGTTTCAAGAAGCCTATCTTGTATTTAATCCTGATACTTTTAGCTGGCTGTGCTTCCACCGCCGATATGCCATACTATGACCCTAACATGGATTTTGCGTCCATAAGGACTGTTGCGGTCATGCCTTTTGAAAATCTTACCAATGATAAGTCAGCATCAGAAAGGGTAAGGGATGTCTTTGCGAATATGCTGTTATCAACTGGAGAAATCTATGTGCTTCCCCCGGGAGAGGTAGCGCGCGGGGCTTTAAGGGCAGGGATAAGCAACCCGTCTGTTCCGTCTACAGAAGAAATCATAAAACTTGCAAATATTATAAAAGTAGATGCTGTGATTACCGGTGTTTTAAGGGAATACGGGGAGATAAGGTCAGGCGCTACTTCCGGTTATATTATCTCTTTAAGTGTGAAGATGATAGAGGTACAGACAGGAAAGATTATCTGGACAGCATCTTCCACAAAAGGAGGCATCAGCATGAAGGACAGGCTTTTGGGAGGAGGCGGCAAACCCATGAATGAGGTCACTGCAGAAGCTGTATATGATATTATCAACGAACTTTTTCGTTAAGACATTCTTCATTTTTTTCACAGGTCTTATCTGTCTTGCGGTTCTTATACCATCAGGGGAATGTGAGTTAAAGCCTTATGTCGCTGTCTTGCCTGTTAACAACCTCAGCGGAAAAACTGCCCCGCTGAAAGAGATAAGGCAATCGCTGATAGATACATTTAAAAATCAGGGATTAAATGTTCTCGGCGAAGAAGCCCTTGAGAGCTTTATGGCAAAACACCGCCTTCGTAATACTGACGGTATAGATAAAAAAACAGCCGAGGGTTTCGGGCAGGAAACAGGGGTTAAAACCGTGCTCATAACCACCCTGGAGCTCTTTGAAGACAACCCCCCGCCAAAAATTGCCTTAACATCAAGATTAGTTTCTGCGGGTCCCAATCCTGAAATCTTATGGATGGACGGCGTTGGAATCGCAGGTGATGACTCACCAGGAATCCTCGGTCTCGGTCTGATTAACTCCCCCGAGAAACTCAGGGAAGAAGCACTTCAATTCCTCTCTAAATCTCTGACAGTCTATTTCTCGGAAAAAAACAGCGCTCATTACGCCGGCGGGCAAAGCAGAAAATAGTTCCGGCCAAAAGAATTCTATCGTTCTCCTGTTATAGCGCAGGATATGGAATATACTATAGCAGTCGTTCCATTTTTCAACATAAGTGAAAGAAAATATGCCGGTGATATCATGACAACACACTTCGTTAGAGAGTTGAACGCATTTGAGAACTTTAACGTTGTTGAGCCCGGGGCGGTAAAAGAGACCCTCCTTAGCATGAGGATAATCATGAAAGATGGAATATCTCTTGCCGATGCAGATCTTATCTTCAGCAGGCTGAATGCTGATCTCATCCTTACAGGGCTTGTCCTTGATTATCAGGACTATCAGGGCGCAACAGGTAAACCTAAGGTGAATTTTTCTGTGCTGGTAATAGACAGAAAAAGCCGCGAGGTCGTCTGGACGTCAAAGAGTTATAATGAAGGAGATGACGGCGTTTACTTTTTCGACATAGGGAGGGTGAATACAGCCCATGCCATGGCATCAGAGATGGTGCAGGCTGTTGTGAAAATGATGGTCAAATAAACCCTATGCTATGCCAAATTTTTTTATCTGGTACCTTAAAGTATCGTAGCTTATATCCACCATGCCTGCCATGACATTAGAGAGATATAAAACAATCAAAATTTCTTGTTTACCCCGTCAGAAACTCTTCACTTCGTTAGAAAATTTTTCTATCGGGGTTTATACAAACTTAATCCCCACCCTGTAATTATCCCCCGCTCTCATGCGCCACTTAACAACCCCTGCCTTATGTTCTATTCCTTCTTTGAACCTGAATACATGACCACATTCAATGGGATAACCTGTCTTAAAACCAATTCCTGCATCGCTGATATCAATAGCATCAGCCTTCAATTTCTCCTCCGAGTCAAAAACACTCATAGAATAATTTATAGTCTTCATTAAAGCCCTTCTCTCAAACTGCCTCCTCTCTTCCTTACCCTGAATCAAGTTCAGGACCTCTATACCCTCTCTTAATGTCTGATCTAAAAAAACCCTGACCTTGGGAAGATTAATCGGTTTGTCAATAAACAGAGAGGCCCCCTCATCTATTTTTTTCTTCATACCACCAGTGATGGTACATGCTGTCATTATCGCAACCTTTGTCTGAGGGGATATCTCATTTATCTTTTTCATAACATCCAGACCACTTAAATCAGGCAGGTTGATATCAAGAAAACATATGTCATAGAAACAGCGGCTAACCTCCTTAACAGCATCTTTACCATTTCCAGCAGTCTTAACCTCTCCGCGAAAATTACAAAATTTATTAATGGCTTTTGAGGGTCCGGAGAGGATTGATGGCTCATCATCAACTATTAGAATCCTTTTTGTCATTTATCTATCACTTAAATTTTTCTGTCTTTCGTATTTAAGTTGAAAGCTGCATTTAAGTTAAGCTCAACTACGGCAGCATGTCATTCCCACTCGGCGGGAATCCATCTTAAATGTAAGCAGTTAATTCTTTTTTAGAAAACAAGAGATTCCGGACAAGTTTACCCGCCTCATAGCCTAAGGCTATCAAGTGGCGGCGCCATAGACGACCAGGGTCAGAATGACGATATTAATAGATCGTTCAATGTTTCTTTCAACTTTTTTACGAAAGAACCAAATTTTTTGTTTCAATTTTATAATATTTATTTTATAATATTTATATGCAATTCACATACCACATGATATAAAATTTACTTACACACTTAACAACCCCCTCCTTTATAAGGAAAAACGTGTATATATGACCATTGTCTTTACAGAGGATTAGGTCTTTGAATTAAGTTTCTTTACAGGAAATTAAGACCTCAATGGTCAAATAATCCTTCACTTGGTGAAATAGTCAAATAGAATTGGCGATTTTCACAATGCTTTTGATGATTATTGGTGATTAGTTAACTATGGGTGACATCACAAGATTATATAATTTATTGTTTTTAAAGGATTTATTCACCAATATAGTCATGCTGGCATATTTATTGCAGATGTAAAAGATGATTACATAGATAAAAAATTAACTTGACACTAATAATTGACTATGATAAATTATTATCATAAATTTAAATTAAGGAACTGTCGAACGGGGCATTAACCCCACTCGACATATTTATTATAAGGTTTCATCCCCACTGCAGAGCAGCGGGGTATTCAGCTACAAACTTTTATAAAAAACTAATGAAAAGCTAAACCCAGAGCAATCTGGGGACGGAAAGCTAAGGGTCCCAAATCAGGACAGCCTGGTTGCCAACTAAAATGAACGGAGGTGAAAAAGAATGAAAAAATTGCTAATCCTGACATTAATAGCATTACTCACAGCCGGAATCAGTAGTGTTGCAATGGCAAACGGATTAGGCGCTGGTATCCTAAGTAGCCCCCATAACTTCAGCGCTGAAATATGGAACACCAGACCAGGTGAGTTATGCCGTGTTTGTCATGTGCCTCATGACCACGGTAGGACGCTTGCCATTCAGACAGGTATTGAAACAAGCGGTTTACTCTGGAACCATAAGTTAAGTTCTGTAGTCTATACACTGTATAGCAGTTCATCACTTACCGGTGTAATAGGGCAACCAACAGGGACCACCAAGATGTGTCTTGGCTGCCATGACGGAACAGTAGCCCTTGGAGCAATGGACAGCAAGGCAGATGCGCCCGTAAATCTAACGGTAATCCAAGATATTGATGCTGGCTTTCAGGTGCCGGGGACAGCTATGGGAACCAGCCTCAAGGGTACACATCCTATCTCAATTACTTATGATGTTTCTGATACAGGTCTGAAGCCTACAACAAATACTATTGGTACAAGCGGAACTATCGCTTCTCTCCTTGATGATGGAAAGGTTCAGTGCTCTACCTGTCATGATGTCCATGACTCAGTAGGTGAATCTGTGGCAGGCACACACCTTCTGAGGCAGAGCAACACCGCTACCGCTTCAGGACTTTGTTTAGCATGCCATAACAAATAGGTTGTAAATTTTAAGGTAATAACCAAAAAGGGTAAAGGACTTTTCCTTTACCCTTTTTTAATGACATTTTAATAAGGGATTTTTTATTATATCTTGATGAAGAAAAGAACTCATATCCTAAAAAACCTTCTTGTCCCTATCATTATATTATGGATTATTGCCGCTATCATTATCACTCAAGACATTAAGGCCCAGAGTAAAATATTCAGCATAAATACTGAGGCATCGTGTATTACATCTGCATGTCATGCGGATATGGGTAAGAAGCAGCATACCCATGAACCTGCCCGTAATGGTGAAGGCTGCACTATATGTCATGAAGTCCTGAAAAAAGGGGAGCATGGTTTTAAACTTCAGATGTCATTGCCGGACTTATGTTACCAATGTCATGAGAATAAGGCTGATAAAAAATTTAAACACATGCCTGTAGAACAGGGGATGTGTTTAAGCTGTCACTTACCCCATGAATCGGATAACATGAGACTTCTAATTATGCAGGCCATAGATGTCCAATGCTTTACATGTCACGATGAAAAGGACTTTAAAGGCTCTGCGCCGCATACGCCTGTTTTAGAAGGCAGATGCCTTGATTGTCACAGCCCTCATTCAACAGATAATCCAAAACAGCTTGTTAAACCTGTCCCTGACTTATGCTTTGAGTGTCATAACAGGGATTTGAAAGATCCAAAGGGCATAACACTGTTATCAATAAAAGACACCTTTACAGGCAAGGGCATGATGCTCCATAAGCCCTTTGCTCAGGGTAAATGTATAGACTGCCACTATCCGCATCCAGTTAATACATATAGACTGCTAAAAGACAGTTACCCTGAAGGATTCTATACGTCATATTCAGAGGATTCTTACAGTTTATGTTTTAAATGTCATCAGGGGATTAAGAATGCGCTCAAGGCGCCGCGGACACTTACAGATACAGGATTCAGAAACGGTAATCTAAATCTTCACTACAGGCATGTCAACAGGGCAAAGGGAAGAACCTGCAAGACATGCCATCAGCATCATGGTTCAAAAAATCCTAAGCTTATCAGAGATACCTTTCCGTTTGGAAACAGGTCGCTTACAATAAAACATGAAAAGACAGAGACAGGTGGAAGTTGTGCCCCTGCATGCCATGCTGCTGTTCAATATGATAGATACGAGCCTCGTGAAACAAACATGAAGACAACCCCCAGAGAAGGCAAGGATGCAACACCTGATGAGCTAAGGCTTAATCGTGAAAAGGAAGCGCAGGAAATAAAAAAAGAAGGAGATAGAAAATGAAAAAATCTTTTCTAACGATATTGATGGCAATAACATTATTTAGCTGTGCAGCACCGGAGAAGAAGCTTGAGACTGTATATTATCCTCCGCTTCCGCAGAAACCGAGGATACAATTCCTTGTTTCAATAACAAGTGAGGATGATATAGGGAAAAAGACCAGCGGACTCGAAGAATTTCTTATGGGGAAACAGACGTCATTAAACAAGATAGAAAGGCCGTTTGATATCGGCGCCTCAAAAGGCAGGATTTATATCTCGGATGGGGCATTTAAAAAAATATTGATTGTAAACCTTGAGAAAAAGGAATTTGAATTCTTAAAAGATGAAGGGGCAGGCGCCTTAATTGAGCCTATGGGTATATGGGTAACAGAGGATGACATCAAGTATGTATCAGATAAGGGGAGGAAGCAGATAGTAGTCTTTGGAGGGGACAATAAGTTCTTAAGGGCATATGGTGAAAAGGAACAATTTGCAATACCCCTTGATGTAGCGGTTTATAAAGATAGGATTTATGTCTGCGACAGGGATAAAAATAGCATAGAGGTTATAGACAAAGATACAGGCAAGACTATTCAGACAATCGGGGGTATAGGTTCTGAAGAAGGGAAATTTTATAAACCTACTCATGTAACAGTTGACCAAGAAGGGAATATCTATGTGAATGATAGTTTCAATTACAGGGTTCAGAAGTTTTCCCCAAATGGAGCCTATATAAAACACTTTGGTTATCAGGGGGATACCCTCGGAGGGTTTGCAAGGCCCAAAGGAATAGCGGTGGATAATGAGGGATATCTCTATGCTGTTGATACTGCTTTTGAAAATGTCCAGATATTTGATGATAAGACCGCTGAATTTGTCGCATTTTTTGGAGAGTATGGGGATAAACCTGGTGATATGTATCTGCCAAGTCCTGTACACATTGACTTCCTCAATGCAGGGTATTTTGAAAGGTATGTTGATAAAAACTTCAAGGTTAAATACCTCGTATACGTTGGGAATATGGCAGGATTTAAAAAGCTGAATGTCTATGGGTATGGAGACTGGATAGGTGAACCCCTTCCTGAGATAGAGATAAAAAAGGAGAAATGACAAAGCGGGATAATAACTTAAAAACCTGCATTATTTTTATGTGTATCTTTCTCTTTACCAATGGATGTGATCAATATACAAAACAGAAGATACTTATTTTTTTCTTTCCACCATTAGGAAAAGAGAGAAAAGTAGTAATAAAAAAAGAAGAGATAGAAAAGCCGTCTTCAAAGATAGAGAAAAAGGGGTCGCCGCAGCTTACTTATTTCGTGCATGGCCCGAAGGCTCAGGGGCAGTGTGATCAGTGTCATGAATTATCAGGTACATATGCATTCAGGAAAGCCGATACAAAGGGGGCAGGCGTTCCATCGCTTGGGGAGATGTCCGGCAGGCTTGTTATGCCGTTGTCTGAGCTATGTCTGGATTGCCACACATCCAAGTCACAAAAGACTGCTTATAGCAATAAACTCTGGTTACATGGACCTGCAGCCCAGGGTGAATGCACTTTATGTCACCAGCCGCACCAATCCGAATTTCAATATATGCTGCTTAAAAAAAATTCTATTGAGTTATGCACTGAATGCCATGCAAAGGGGCATATGAAAGAAAACGAAAAACATAAGACAGATGATGAATGTATATCATGCCATAATCCACATGCAGGAGAGAATAGTCTTTTACTTAAGAAAGATTACAATGAGCAGTTCTAAGATAATGGAGGTAATTTTAGCCGGTTATGGTTTTAAAAAGACAGGTAAACAAATGTGTTCTGATACTGCTTTGTATTGTTATGTTTATATCATTAACTGAAAAGAAAGCATATGCAAGGAGGTATTTCCTGATTGAAAGACCAGTGCTTGGACTTGATCTTTCCTATGAATTTGAGGAAGATGAGAGGACAGGACCTGATATAAACAGGGAAGATACTACTCATACCCTTTCAGAAAGGCTTGACATTGAAACAAAGGGATGGTTCTACCTTCCCGCCCTTGCCGTCTATACAATAAGGTTGTCACCGCAATGGGAACAGACATTTATCCATCCTGATGAAGAAGAAAAAAGGACAACAAGTGCCTTTCTTCAGGGTTATTCTGCAGAATTTACATTCTTACAGTATAAGCCCTATACATTAAGACTTTTTGCAAACAGAGAACTTTCAACACTAGCAAGTAGTTTTGCCCAGAGATCCAAGACAGAGTCAGATATATACGGCGCTGCATTAATGCTTAAATACAGGATTCTTCCAACCACTATTGACTATAACCACGAGGAAAGTTCACAGGAGGGATTTTTTACAACTGACAGGGAAAGCGATGAATTCAGATTGAATATGAAATATAATAAGAATCTTGGGGAAACATTGCTGAATGCCTCATACACTGACAGCACCCAGACGACACAAGAAACCCCTATAAATCTCAAGACACAAAGCGCCTCGCTCCAGAATTATTACAACCTCACAAAAGACAGGAAAATGGCCCTTTCTTCCGGGTTAGGCTATAACTCTACACAGGGTGATTTTACTAAAAGCACAGGATACAGTTTATCCGAAAACCTTCAATGGAGACACCTGGAGAATCTATCTACAAACTATACGCTCAGGTATGATAAAAATACTTCTGGGACATTCACCACAGAAACAAAGGCAATAGACTTCAATCTAACACATCTTCTCTATGAAACACTTCTGACCTCAATAAATTTAGATGCATCTTCAGACAGGTTTACAGGAGGCGAAACAAATCTATACAGAGCCGGGGTGGATTTTAATTATAATAGGGAAGTTCCAAAGGGGATGCTGAATATCAACATAGGATATAATTACGGGATTGCAAATCAGGATTTTGTGCCTGGCTATATTCAGGTTTTAGACGAATCAGTCACTTTGACTGATGGTGTAATTGCACTGCTTGCAAATAAGAATGTTGATGTTAATTCTATTACTGTAACAGATAACACAGGTACAATTATTTATATAAATGATATAGACTACAGGGTAACTGAAATAGATTCTTTTGTAAGAATCAGCCGTATCATAGGCGGAGGAATAAGTAACGGTCAGGAGGCGCTCGTTGATTACAGATACATTAGTAACCCGCCTTTTGATTACTCAACATTTAGCCAATCCTATGGTATATCTTTAAACCTATGGTCTGCATGGAGACTTTTTTATAGATTCAATCGCTCAGAACAAAAATTTATTTCAGGTATCCCGCCTGATACCCTTACAGATGACAGTATTAATACTATTGGAACAGAACTTAATTGGAAATGGAACAGGACGACCTTTGAAGTTGAGGACAGGCAGACAACAATTATTCCCATTACAAGATGGCGTATAGAAGAAACTGTTACACTAAGACCATCTAAAAAAACTTTTCTTAATCTCTCCGGTAATTATGGAGAAAATAAGTTTAAAGAGACAGGCGATATTGAAAGGTTTAACGGCATTAGGTCTGATTTCCAATTAATTACTACAAACTGGAGCAGATTGAGGTTTGAAGGCTTCAGGAATAAAATATCAGGACCTGGTGAAAATACTATTGATTCAGGGTTCCTGACAGCCTTTGAATGGGCTTATAGAATATGGAGTGGAGGATTAAGCTACAAATTTCTAAATGAAGAAAACAGGGTTTCGCAACAGACCCGTAAGAATCATTACGTGTTGTTTGAGGTAAAGAGGAGATTGTTTTAGAACCTTTTTAATGTCATTCCCGCCCCCATTCTTGCGAAAGCAAGAATGGGGGCGGGAATGACAGACAGCAGATTTCCGTAAATTTTTATGGGCATCAATAAAAGAAGATTATGAGACCTATTACTATAATTTTATTGCTTCTGACACTTACCTTTACTAGCTGCTTTAGACAAGCTGTAGAAGTAGGAGAGCCCTTGCCTGATATAATCTGGCCAAAGCCGCCTGAAATTCCGAGAATACGGTTTGTTAATTCAATAACAAAGCCTGAGGATTTCAACATTAGGGAAGGAGCATTTAAAAGATTTATCAGGTTTTTGAGCGGTTCAAAGGAAGAAGATGGGATTTCTTCCCCTTATGGTCTTGAAACAGATATTGAAGGAAGGCTTTTTGTTGTTGATGGTATGAAAAGTTGTGTTCATGTCTTTGATAAAGACAAAAGTGGCTATTATACCTTTCCCAAAAAAGAGACATCATTTGTGTCTCCTATTGATATAGCTATTGATGCGAGGGGTTATATTTATATCTCTGATTCTAAAGATGCAGTTGTAAAGATATTTAAAGACAATGGGAAGGAATATATTGGTGAGATAGGAAGGGAATTTCTGCAAAGACCAACAGGAATAGCTGTTAATGAAAAGACTAATGAACTCCTTGTTGTTGATACACGCAGCTCCGTGATAATAAGATACAACCTTAAGGATTACAAACTAAAAGGCATAATCGGTAAGAAGGGCAAGGATAAGGAAATGTTTAATTCCCCTACGAATATTTCTGTCTCAAGGGATGGATATATCTTTGTCTCAGATTCCCTTAATTTCAGGGTTCAGGTCTTTACCCCTGAGGGAGAATTTTTTAATTCCTTTGGGAAGATAGGCGACAGCCCTGGTTACTTTTCAAGACCAAGGGGTGTTGCGATTGACAGCGATGGAAACATCTACGTTGTTGATGCCCTCTTTGATAATGTCCAGATATTTGATAGAGATGGAAGCCTTCTCATGGCATTTGGCGGCCCCGGACATAAATATGGAGAACTCTGGCTTCCTTCAGGGATTTTCATAGATAAAAACGACTACATTTATATCTCTGATACCTATAACAAAAGGGTGCAGGTCTTTAAATATATGAAAGGAGATGACCTTTAAAATCAATGAGGAGAAATTTGAGAAGTAAAGGACATGTTTTAGTTTTTATCTGTATCTTTGCATTTTTGTTTTTTAGTTTATTCTTCCCTCCTAATGGTATTTATGGGGGAAGCATTACTATCACAAAACACAATCTTTCTATCACAGGACCCGGCACAATAAAATCAACTACCGAAGCGGAGATATGTATATTCTGCCACACGCCCCATAATGCAAGAAGCGATATACCTTATCTATGGAATCGCAGTGACACAACGCAGAATTATATTACATATGAGAGTTCAACACTTCATGCAACAGTTGGACAGCCCACAGGGGCGTCAAAACTATGTCTAAGCTGTCATGACGGGACGATTGCACTTGGGGCATTAGTCTCAAGACAGGAGGAAATACCTTTTGCCGGAGGGATACGTTTTATGCCTGAGGGGCAAACAAAGATCGGGACAGACCTTTCTGATGACCACCCGGTATCCTTTGTTTATGATTCTGCCCTTGCAATTGCCAATCGTGAACTATTTGACCCTTCCATATTACTGCCAGAGGTAAGGCTTGATAACAATAACCAGCTTCAATGCACAGCATGCCATGACCCTCATAGTGACACTTATGGTCAGTTTCTTGTTATGCAGAATATCTATTCGGGTCTCTGCACAACATGCCATCAAAGGAATGGATGGACATCAAGTTCGCATAAGACATCCAATGCCGCATGGAATGGCTCTGGCACAAACCCATGGCAGCATACACCTTATAACACAGTATCCAAAAATGGATGCGAGAACTGCCATAAACCCCACACAGCAGGCGGGCATAAAGGGCTAATAAATTACGCATTTGAGGAAGACAACTGCCTTGTATGCCATAATAGAAATGTAGCAAATACAAATATTGAAACAGAACTTATAAAACTTTACAAACACGGAGTGCAGAATTATACAGGTATACATGACCCTGCAGAGGATTTTACATCAGGCACAGTTAAGAAGCATGTTGAATGCACAGACTGTCATAACCCACATAGGACAAAAAGTAGTCCTTCTCCCGGGGCGCCTGCTGTTTCAGGCGCACTTGAAGGAGTAAAAGGGATTAATGCCTCAGGTCAGCAGATTCCAGTAGCAGTAAACCAGTATGAGATATGTTTTAAGTGTCATGCTGATAATAATGTGATATCTACAGCGCCTATTACCAGAAAGATTTCTCAGCTTAACACAAGGCTTGAATTTAACCCTTCAAACCCCTCATATCATCCTGTGGAGAATAGTGGGGTTAATCCAAATGTCCCGAGCCTTTTACCTCCTTACACAACAACGAGTAAGATATTCTGCACAGACTGTCACAACAATGATAACTCTGCTGGAGCAAAGGGACCACATGGATCAAATAACAGATACCTTCTTGAAAAAAACTACACAACACAAGATTACACTACAGAAAGCTCTACTGCATATGCCCTTTGCTATAAATGCCATAGTAGAAGCGGCATCCTTGCAGCCCAGAGTTTTAAAAAACATAAAGAACATATTCAGGGTGAGAAGACACCGTGCTCTGCCTGTCATGATGCACATGGAATAAGCTCTACACAAAGCAACCCAATAAACAATAGCCATCTAATAAACTTTGATATTACAATCGTACAGCCTGATAGTCAAGGAAGGCTGTATTTTGAAGACATGGGGACATTTAAGGGTAGATGCTATCTAACCTGCCATGGGAAAAAGCATGAGCCAAAAAGTTATTAATATGTATTAATAAAAAAGAAAAAAATAACTACAACAGTCCTGTTCTATTGTTATGTCTCATAAATAAGTTTACACCATTTTGTCATTCCCGCTCCCGTTCTCCGTAGTACTACGAAGGATGAATGTCGGGAATTCTTCTTGTAAAAGGAGAAAGATTCTGGACAAGTTTACCCGCCTCATAGCCTAAGGCTATCAAGTGGCGGCGCCATAGGCGACCAGGGCCAGAATGACACTACTCAAAAATGTAAAGAACTAACAGTGGAGAAATACTAATGAAAATATTGGGAAACAATAATAGTTCTTTGAAGCCAACAGAAGTAATAAGAAAAGGCTATCTAACTCGTTTTCTTTTATTGCTGATCTGTATCTTTTTTATTGGTACTATTACATCAGCAATCTACCTTTATCTTGATATATATAGACCGCTTAACACACATTACAGCGCTATACTGTCAATTATCACAGAAATTAAGGAGACCCTTATAATAAGAACCCTTAGGATAAATGCCTTCTTCTTCCTTCTGATATCTGCTGGAATAGTGATATTAGAAATCTTGTATACACACAGGATAGCTGGACCACTGCTTAGGATTAAGTCATACGCAAAAATGGCCGGTGAAGGCAGACTCGACACCGATATAAAATTCAGACACAAAGATGCTATTCACTCATTCGGAGAGTCTTTCAATAATATGACAAAACGCTACAGTGACAGAGTCACAATGCTTATTTCAGAAATACAACAGTTCAAGGATGCTATAGCAGAGCTTAAATCCCTGACTGAAAAAGGTGAGGATACAGAAATTGCGATGAAGAGGGTTCTTGAGCAGGACAGCAGTATTAAAAAACTCCTCAATACTATAAGACTATGAGTAATAAATGGCTCATCGTATTTTTTATTTTAGCCGGCATTATTGCAGTGGTTTATGGTTTATCCGGAGAGCCGCACGAGTTTTCATCTGGTGAATGTAGCATATGTCATTTTGATGAAAAAAAAGCCCCTATGAATTTAAACCCTGACATTACTTCTGGATGTGAGACATGTCATTCAGAACTCAGGGAAGTACAATCACATCCTACTGATATTTATCCCACCTTATCAATTCCAAAGGATATGCCATTAATTGAAGGCAGGCTTACATGCATAACCTGTCATTATGTTCATCCTAAAGAGAAAAATTTGTCTATAAAAAAACATTACTTCCTTAGACGACAGGTAAGAGGTCCTTTCTTCTGTGGTGTCTGCCATGAAATGAATGAAAAAGGGCACATTATTTTAGAGAATGTTCATATGGGGTCATATAAGATAACAGACCATACAACCCGGATTGACAGAATGTCCTTGGAATGTATTGAATGCCATGACAGACACATTACTGAGCCAGTAGATTCTCTTGGGGCTGGTAAATGGGAGCATTTTAATAAAAAACAAAACCATCCTATCGGAGTTTCATACGAAAAGAGCAGCACGAGGGAAATACGTCAGTTCCGCCCGGCAAGTATGTTAAGTAAAGAAATAAAACTATTTGATGGGAAGATAGGTTGTGGGACATGTCATAACATTTATTCCAAAGAGAGGTTTATGCTTGTTGTGAACAACCGGAAAAGCATGCTATGTCTGGAATGTCATATCAAATAAGGAGAGTATAAATGAAATTCAGAAGATACAGATATCTCATCAACGCAGGACTGCAAATGAAATTTATTATCTTATTTGTACTCATCTCACTGTTAGGTAATATTGTGGCTGTAGCGGCTTTCAACTTCTTTGCCTTGAGAAAACTGGAACCTCTTATGGGGAGCATTCATATAAGTGCGAAAACAACCGGTGAACTCATTACTTCTCTTCTTGTGTATGTAAATATTATTAGCTTTCTCTTTGTCTCTGCCTTGTTAATTTCTACTGTGATATGGATGATAAGAAAGGTCTCAGCGCCGCTCTACAGAATGTCAAAAGATATCATGAGAGTTGCAAATGGAGATCTCTCTACCAGTATAACCCTTAGGCAAAAAGATGTGTTTAAGGATACAGCCTATGAACTTAATTTTATGGTAAAAAGCATAAGAGATAAGTTTAATATTATCAGTGAAAAGTATATGGGTATTTCAAAATCTGTAGGAGGATTTAAGGAGAAAACCAGTAATACAGAGACCTTAATAAAAGATTATAATTCAGTTCTAAAAAATATCGAAAGTCTTGAGACAGACATGAACAGCTTTAAACTTAACAAAAGCAGTAATTTATAGGTGGAGTTAAAGGAAAATGAAAAGTAAATACAGCCCATGCCATGGCATCAGAGATGGTGCAGGCTGTTGTGAAAATGATGCTCAAATAAACCTTATGTTATGCCAAATTTTTTTATCTGGTACCTTAAAGTATCGTAGCTTATATTCAGAAGCTTTGC
>Ga0214473_10005311_pt1 | contig 15449 bp, 13 predicted proteins | sample RVTome_7_FD_203509 | JGI IMG/M metagenome (GOLD analysis project Ga0214473, IMG submission 203509) | Soil microbial communities from uranium-contaminated site in the Upper Colorado River Basin, Wyoming, United States - RVT98D197 | ecosystem: Environmental > Terrestrial > Soil > Contaminated >... | reverse complement strand
AGAAAGGCATGTTTGATCCAGTTGATTTTCGCCAGTTCAGGGGCTTCGAAGTAGGAAAGACCGTCTATTGTTTTTAGAGAAGAAAGATTGAAAATATTCACGGGCACCCTCACCTACTCACTCTCTCTTCGAGGACATGAGCACTGATTCAATCACATCGTCATTCCGGCGAAAGCCGGAATCCAGTCAAACAATCGTCTCATACAAATCCCGCCAATTCGGATTAGTCCTCTCAATCAATTCCAATTTCCACTTTCGCTTCCATTCTTTCAATTGCTTCTCCCGCTCAATAGCGGATTCCATCCTCTCATGCAGTTCATACCAAACGAGCTGATGAACGCCATAGCGTTTGGTAAATCCTTCTACCATATTGTTCTTGTGCTCCCATATCCTCTTGATGAGGTCTGAAGTCAAACCAGTATAGAGGGTACCATTTCTTTTGCTTGCCAGAATGTATACTGCGGGTTGTTTATTCACTGACACCTCCCTGGATTCCGGTTTTCACCGGAATGACGGATGAGAAACCCCTCAACACTTAGGTTAGTGCTTATGTCCGTCGGGGGAGACGGAGATGTTTTTTATTCGAGAACTTAAACATTCCAATACTTCCTTCATGTCATCGGGGATGGGTGCGACGAACTCGACTCTTTCTCCGTTTCGTGGATGGATAAAACCCAAGCGACGGGCATGGAGGGCCTGGCGGCCCATTCTCTTCACACACTCCTTTAATAGCGGGTCCTGGATTGCCCCTTCCTTGTTTTTTCTTCCATAGACAGGGTCTCCCAGGATAGGATGGCCGATGGAAGTGAGGTGAACCCGAATTTGATGGGTTCGCCCTGTCTGGGGAAGAATTTCAAGAAGAGAGAAACCCCTTAACTGCTCAACGACTCTCCAGCGGGTCACGGCAGCCCTTCCTTTCTTAGCTCGGGTGGACATCCGTTTTCTTTCACTGGGGTGCCGGCCAATGGCTGCATCGATTATTCCCTCATCCCGGTCAAACTGGCCGTAAGCGATAGCCAGATAGACCTTTTGAACAGTACGATTCTTAAATTGCCTGGATAAGTGATGGTACGACTGGTCTTCTTTGGCGACAACCATGATACCCGATGTATCCTTGTCCAAACGGTGGACAATCCCCGGCCTTATCACACCGTTAATTCCGGAAAGGTCCTTGCAGTGGTAAAGGAGGGCATTCACTAATGTTCCGGAGAGATTTCCTGCAGCAGGATGGACAACCATTCCGGCTGGTTTGTTGATGACAATGATGGAAGGGTCCTCAAAAAGGATGGAAAGGGGAAGAGCCTCTGGTTTCAGGGAGAGAGGTTCGGCCGCTGGAATCGTTCCTGATACGAGGTCTCCCATTCTCAAATGGTGGCTGGGTTTAGCGGGTTTCTGATTGAGCAAAAGGGCTCCTTCCCCGATCAGCTTCTTGGCTTGGGAGCGGGAAAGGTTGAGATTTGCCTCGGATAGAAATAGATCGAGGCGCTTGCCCTGGTCTTTTTCGGATACATGAACGGAAAAGAATTGACCTCTTTGATTCTGTACAGGGTTCTTCATAGAATAGCGGACGGTCTTTACAAAAGCACCAAATCACAAGCACCAAATCCCAAATAAATTCCAAACGCCAATCCCAAATGACCAAAACGATTTCGTTTGAAATTTCCGATTTAGTTAATTGGGATTTATTTGGGATTTGTAATTTGGAATTTGGGATTTGAAAAAGGTCATTTTAGTTCCAGAGTTTTTTGGATCACGTTTCTGCTGTTTTGCTCACCGAACTCAGGGCTTTCTCGAGCCCCTTGGCTAAAAGAGGAATCTCTTCATCGAAGACGGTCCTCATATCCAAAACGAGCTCGTCCTTACTGATCCGGGAGATAATGGGAGGGTCCGCCTGCCTTAAGTTTTCCTCGATACGGTTAACAGAGAGGTCAATAGGTTTGACAGCGAGGACAATCGTTGGAAGATTTTGAAGGGGAAGGGCTCCTCCCCCCACCTGGGAGACATCCTCCCTGAGGGCGAAAGCAGCTTTTTCTTTGATAGGTTGTGTCATCTTTTTTAGAAGGCGTCTGCCTCTTCTTCTTAATTTGCCCAGGTCGGCACTTAACATCCGAAGGGTCGGGATTTCCTCCATGGCCCGTTCTTCGTCGAGATAAAGAAGAAGAGTTGATTCAAGGGCTGCCAGGGTAAGTTTGTCAATGCGGAGGGCCCGGGTGAGTGGATTGACCTTGATGAGGTCTATGAAGTTCTTTTTCCCCAGGATAATTCCGGCCTGGGGTCCTCCGAGAAGTTTGTCCCCGCTGAAGGTTACGATATCCAGACCCGCTTCGACCCCTTCTTGAACCGTGGGTTCTTTTTCGAGTCCGTATTGACTCAGGTCCACAAAACAGCCGCTTCCCAGGTCGTTCATGACCGGAAGATGAGATTGCCTCCCGAGTTCCACTAACTCCTGGGGGGAGACGTCCGAAGAGAATCCCATCACCCTGAAATTGCTGGTATGAACCTTCAAGAGCAATGCTGTTTGAGGGCCGATCGCCTTTTGGTAATCGCTGGTGTAGGTTCGATTTGTCGTTCCCACTTCCCTGAGAATAGCGCCGCTTCGTTTCATCACATCCGGGATTCGAAAGGCCCCTCCGATCTCCACCAATTCCCCTCTTGAAACGATAACTTCCTTTCCATCCGCAACCGTATTCAGCGCAAGAAGGACGGCTCCGGCATTATTATTGACCACCAGGGCTGATTCTGCTCCCGAGAGCCGGCAGAGGATCTCCTCCACGTGCGCATGCCGGCTGCCCCGTTCGCCCCGGAGGAGGTCGAATTCCAGATTGGAATAGCCCCGGGAGATATCCATCATATGTTGGAGCGCCGATGGATGAAGAGGAGACCTTCCCAGATTGGTATGGATCACAACCCCTGTGGCATTAATCACCCGGCGGACGCGGGGCTGGACCTGAAGATCAATCTCTTTCTGAAACCGGGGGAGGAGATTTTCCATGGAGAGAAGGGTTTCATCCAAAACGAAGCGTTCTTCATTCTTCTCGTAGAGTCGAGTCTCCGACAGAATTTCTTTTCGGAGTCTTCCCAATCCTTTCCGGATTGCATCCACGACGACCGGTCTTGGATGAATTCTTAGAAGATCCGTGATCCGGGGCGCTGCCAGAATCTCATCGACACTCGGTATCCTGCGGAGAACCTGTTGATGACGGGACGGAGACATATCCTAACCCTCATTGAAAATTGTAAAGTGTCCCCTCACCCTTCCCCATCTCCCCTTAGGGGAGATGGCGGGGTGAGGGGAATAGGAGCGTTTTCAAGATCTTGAAAAAGTTCATGCGAATGAATCGTGTGGGCCACTCCAGCTCTTTCTTCTCGCAGACCGTGGACATGCTGTAATGGTAGAGGGGATGCTTTCCACTGAAGAGAAATTCAAGGGCCCTTCTCCTTTCCTGTCCATCCGGAAGCGCCATGATGCGGTCGATCTCTTTCATGAGCCGGACCGCTTTTTCGATCCGGGCATCGACCGATTCCGCCGTCTTCGGATCAATCAGCCCGAACTCGGCTTTTAAACGGTTCAACCGTCTTCCGGCTTCATAGGTGCTGTAGGTAATTTCGTCCCGCGTCATCCATTCGGTCTCGTAGTTGAGGATATATTTCCAGCTGGGAGCTAACATGGCCTGCCGATGCTCCTCAACGGTTCGGCAGAGCAGGCGATAGCCATATTTCTGCGGGTCTTCGAAGACGGAACTGCCCGGGTCCAGGAAGGGAGCAAGGGGGGAGATAAAAGGAAAGAGGTTTTTGTAGGAACGGAATCGCTCTAAGAGGGAACGAGAGTACTCCACGGTCTCCATGACCGACTGATAGGTCTGTCTGGGCAATCCGATCATAAAGAAGAGATCGATTCGTTTGCAGCCGAACTCGATCGCCTCTCCGATCATCCTTTCCAGTGATGCGTTGTCGTAAGGTCTTCCGAAGGCCCGCCGGACTTCTTCATCATGAGACTCTGGGGAGATCTCAATGTCGAAGTTGCGAGTGGATTCGGCAATCCTTTTGATCTGGGACCTGGAGGGAGGGATAAAAAACTCAAAAGCAATATGGTTGGAGATCGGTCTCTTTCCCAGCTCCTCAAGAAAGGTGAATCCATAAGCCTCTCCGGGCTGGAAGATGTCCCCGATGATCATGACCGGCGCATGGAGGTGGTCGGAGATATTGAAGATGTCCTGAGCTAAGAGCCTGGGATCCCGGTAGGCCGGTTTCCGCCGGTTGGCCATGGACCGGAAGGTGGGCGAGGACCCTCCGCAGGTTTTACAGTGGTAGATGCAGCCCCGGCACGTAAAGACCGCTGTGACCGGGTAGGAATACCAGTCGATGAAAGGCTGGTAGCCCGTCGGATCGGCGTACCGGACCACTTTTCTCATGATGTGGCCATAGTCGATGTTAATCTCGTCGAGAGTCTCCGGGACATGGGTGAGGGCATTGATGCGGATCTGTTCTTCAGAGTCCCGATAGGTGAGATTGGGAATGGTCTCAACGCCGCCCGTTCCTTTAAGGGCCTGGAGAAGGGTGAGGAGAGGTTTCTCCGTGGAATCCCCCCGGACCACAAAGTCGATAAACGGGTACTCGCGGAGGAGTTCCTCATGATAATAAGTGGCAGAGAGCCCGCCCAGGATGACCGGAATCTCAGGATGATATTTTTTGATGATTTCGGCGACGGCCAGGGCGCCCTGAACATGGGCCATCCAGTGTAGATCGATGCCGAAGGCCAGCGGCCTGTTTCGCTGAATGAGGCGTTCTACATCGAAGTCCCTGTCTTTGAGCATCTTCATGGCCACATTGATGATTCGAACCTTCAGCCCATGACGCTCCAGATATTCCGATAGGCTGGCGAATCCGATCGGGTACATTTCGAAAATGGGAGTGGAGGGAACGACATCGCTGATCGGACCGTACAGGCTTGCCCGCTTTCTGAAGTCATAGAGGGCTGGGGGATGGAGAAGAATCAGGTCGATGGCTGCCATTCGATTATTTCATGGGGACAGATTTACCCGGCTCAGGATATCTTAATTTATGCTCTTCGACCATTTTCTGAATATCCGGATGGTCTTTGATCCCGTCGTTCAGGGGCAAAATCACGTTGGTGAATTCGTTTTTCCCTTTGAATTGCGCAAGGGTTCGTTCCGCCTGTTCGGAGGATCTCAGTAATTGCGGCTTTTCTCCCTCCGGGAGGCCCGGCAGAGCGAGCTTGCTCTTGAGATGATTCAGGTTTGTTTCCAATCTCTGCTTTGACACGACATTATAGAAGGTGAGCTCCTTGCTGGAAAGGGTAAGATCCATTCTTCCCGCGTACATCCCTTTTGAAGCCGTCTGGAGGAGTATGGTATTCTTGATGACGGGAGCATAGGAGAGATTCATTCCCGTATGGCCTCCCACGATCAGATGAATTCCCGGGACATTCTGGGCCAGTTCCATGTCCTTGGTATAACCCAAATGACTCAGGAGAAGAATGAAGTTCACCCGGGGTTGTAGTTCTTTCAGAACCTGGTTGACGGTTTCCATGGGGGATCGAATCAGCACCCCCTTCATTCTTGGATCGGCAGGATTTAAAAAGAAATCCGGAGAGAGAAGGCTGAAGATCCCGATCTTGAGACCCTGAATCTCTTTGATCAGATAAGGCTGAAAGAGGGGTTTTCCGGAAGCTTCGTCGAAAAGGTTTGAAGAGAGGAACGGGAATTTTGCCTTTTTCGAAATCTCGACCAGGAAATCTTTGCCCGGGGTCAGGTCATCATCGCCAATCCCGAGGGCGTGATATCCCATCAAATTGAGGCTCTCGACGATCAGGTGTGCCTTCTGGGTCGCCGTTTTCAGCTCATTTTCCGGGACAGGCCCTGCGAATTTCTTGAAAAGGAGGTCTCCCGCATCGACCATCAGAACTTCTTTCTTGCTCTCCTGCACCTCTTTGATCCAAGTTGCTCTCCTGGCCAGACCGCCAAGACGATTCTTCTGGTCTCAGGTCGGGCAGGGATCAATCTCACCATTGATGTTATTGCTATAAAGGAGGGTGAGAGTTTGTGCCGGGGTCTGGGCATGAGGAGTGGCCATGAAGGCCCAGTAAACCGCCAGAACAACAATGGCCGTGGAAACCCACTTTATCTTCATAATTCAATTTTTATATCCTATCTATCCCCTGAAAACAAGGGGCATCCATCGACTTGCAGTGATGATGAAATGCGGTGGCCGAGGCGAAATCCCTCCCATCCGTCCGGCGCCAGAGTCCCAATGCTTAGCTTGGCGTAAGTAGTGCGGCTCTGGACGGCGGCGCCTCCCTTTATGAAAGGGAAGAGTAATCACCCCCCTTTTCTAAAGGGAAGGTGTGAAAAAATTGTCCGCAAGTGCTGAGGGCGGGCAGGGATGTCGGAAAAGTTTTACAGCGGTACCTCTTCACGTTAACTACCCACAACGAAAAACTTCGAAATGGATCGAGTACTTACACGGCTTCATTACCTTTGCCATTTCAACTGACCGCATTTGTAGAACTTTGGAGATATCCTTGCCCGTCCGACCCCCCCGAATTTTTTCACGGCTTCAGGGGGGCAGGGGGGGATTAGCCTTGTTCTATTTTCACCTTTTCCTTAAAACCATTTTCGGTTTTTCGGGTTTTGCGCCTTCTGATCGAAGGTTCATGAATTTATTGAGCACCTCGAACCAGAAAGGGGCGCCCAGGGATACTGCCAAGCCTGTTAGAAAGAGGCCCAATGCCTTGCTCAGGATTTGCCAAAAACTGTTGAACAGGTGGAGAGATTTCCATGTCCAGCCGATCGGAAACTGCAACGGGTCCATTTCCTCATGGATCAGCATGATCTTTTTCTGCGCCTCTCCGGAAGGATTATTGGCAGGCTGCTTGGCGATCTCCTGGGCTGCTGCGACCAGACCCGCCCGCATGACCGGATCGCGGAATAGGATTTTGGTCATTGAAATCGTATCCGCATTCAATACCAGAGCGACCGCTAAGGCACAAGCAAAGATAATTCTTTGAGATTCCCTCTTGTACCAGCCGGAAACCCGGTCCATTCCTTCATCAAACCATTTCTCAATGTTATCCCGTGTCTTTTTCATACTTTTTTCCGCATGGTCCAACAGGGCAAAGACCGTTTTTTGGAGATCCTGAGATGAGATCGTCCGGACGCAACTCCTCAGTTCATCGAATGTCTTCGGACCCGTTGGAGACTCCGAGGGCGCAACGATATCCATCAGAACCATGGCAAAGATGCGGGAAGAGATGTAGGAAGGCTTCTTTCCATCCTGGCTGAGCCCTTTGATAAGAGGATGGTTATAAAATATCCCGGTGATTCCGGTTCCATTTGGATCACTGAGGAGGCTGCGAATTCCTTGCTCAAGTTTTTTGGCCCTCTTTTCAAGCCGTTTTGAGACCCATTCCATGATGACCGAGCAGATCAAGCTTATGAATAGGTAGACGAAGATGACTCCGATGGCCACGTCGAGTATTCCTGATCCGAACATGTTATCCCCCCTCCTAACACTGGAAGTGAGCAAAGGATATTGTTCTTTTGGCGGTTTTGTCAAGAAAAATAGTACGTGGATTAATCCACCCAGGGGTTGGGGACCGGTCTTTTGTAACCTTTTTGGGTGGCCAAGAGATCGAGATGGAGGGTGGCAAGATCTTCCAATGAAGGGTCAGAATCTCCGATGATTCTTAGATCCATGGTCTTGATATATTGATGGCATTTGTCGCAGAGGTCGATGCGATAAATCTCCTCTCCTTCCCCATGAAAATAGTGAAGGGATTCCTGTTCTTTGTTGCCGCAGAACGGGCAAAAAACCCGATCGATTCTCCACTGATAAGTGCAATAGGAACAGAAGAGGTATCTTTTTCCCGTCTCTTCTTTCAATAAGCTCAAGGAGGGAAGGGACCCACATACCGGGCAATATCCTTTTAACCAGGTTTCAGGATCGAGTTCTCTGCGGAGTTGTTCCATCCCCGCCTCTATGGAAGGCCTGGCGCTGCTATCAATTAAGAAAGATAGGACTTTTTTGTCCAATCCGAATTCGTCGGCCACGGGTTCAATCCTCAGCCCTTTTACTCCCTTCTTTAATAATTTGTTCAAATCCATCTTTCTATTATCGGTAAGGTCCTCGATTTTTTTCACCTCCTCATCCATGTGAGGGTTTGCCTCTTTTCCAATCCGGCAGAGAGATTGGAAAAGGGTGGCTGACGCCCCGGAATCGATGGGGAAATCCTCCTTCTGGATAAGGGAGAAGCCTTCTTTCATCAGAAGATTTTTCCACTCTTTTTTCAGTTGAATCGGGTCAATGGTCAGAGAGGATTTCACTTCCTTCTGGGCCTCCCTCACTTTTTCATAAAAATCGAGAAGGTGAGCATAACCAGGCCTTTTTTCTTTAAGCTGCTCGATTCGTTTTTTGAGTTTTTCCAAGACATTCTCCTTTTTATTCAATGGCGCTTCACCCTCACCGCCCGGCGCCATAGTCCCATTGCAGAGTCAGGCCCCATTACGGCGGCTGTGGACGGCGGCGCCCCAACCCTCTCCCCTGCCTTCGCCGAAGCGGCTACGCGCAGGCAGGCATCAAGGGAGAGGGGGATTTTCTTAGGCAGGAGGTGGACCAGGAAAAAAACGGGCTTGTTTCAAAATCTTTCTGAAACAAGCCCCCCACAACAAGCCCCCTTTTACATAATCCCCCCCAACCCCCCTTTATAAAAGGGGGGCGAGGGGGGATTTACAGGGTGTTAGCCGATGATTTCATGAAATCGAGTCAAAGGTTGAAGCAGATGTCTCAAGGCCACCTTCCGGGTGATCCCAATCGTGTTTCCAGCCACCGCAAATTTATGGTATTTCTTGGGGTCATCCACGAGCAAGAAGATGGCGCGAATATCATCCACATCCGCCAGGAGGGTGTCCTTATAAAGCTTACCCACCTCTTCCAGTCTCTTGTTTGCCATCTCAAGCATGGCCTTTCGGTCGCCGAAGTTCATCGTTCCGGTAGGGCAGGATTTCACACAAGCGGGCAAGAGCCCTCCCTTGAGCCGGTCGATGCACATGGTGCACTTCGCCATTCCACCGGTTTTCTCGTTCCATCTTGGAATGTTATACGGGCAAGATTCTTTAATGGATTTGAAATCGGCTGCCTTCACTTTCACTTTCGGATTGAAAAGGACAGCCCCGGTTTCTTCATCCTTTGTGATGGCCTTGGAACCCAAGGACTCTGCGGTTGCCTTGCATGGAGGTTCCATACAGTGCCTGCACTGGTCGGGGAAGAAGTACCATTTCGGGTCTCCCCCGGTTTCGATTTCACTGAATCGGACCAGTTTAAAGGTGAAAAAGCTCAGGTCCGCAGGGTTTTGATGGGTTCCGGTCTGGATGGTTTTTGTTCCAGGGTTTTTATTCCACTGCTTGCAGGAGATCTGACACCCCCGGCAGGCTGTGCATTTTGTGGTATCGATGAAAAAAGATTTATCCGCCATTTACGTCACCTCCCTTAGCCCTTTTTGGCCGGTTTTTGAGTTAATTTTTTGACATTGGCCATAAAGGCCTTGGATTCCGGAATCATGGTGTTGGGGTCACCGATCGTCGGAGTCAGCAAATTGGCGCTCTCCCCGCCATCTTTCGGATGGAGCCAGCCAAAATGCCAGGGGAGACCGATCTGATGAACGGTTTGGCCGGCGATGTTGAAGGGTTTAAAGCGTGAAGTCACAATGGCCACTCCTTCAACTTTTCCTCGAGAAGATTCCACAATCACCCGGTCCCCGTTTTTGATTTCTCTCAGTTTGGCCAGTTCCAGGCTCATCTCGCAGAAGAGTTGAGGTTCGGCCTCGATAAGCCAGGGGAGCCACCGGGTCAGAACGCCTGTCTGCCAGTGCTCGGTCACACGGTAGGTTGTACAGACAAAAGGATATTTCGGGTCGCAGGTGAGGAACGTATCCGGCCCGCCTTCAAAGATTTTAACAACCGGATTGATTCTCTGGTTGGACATCAGGTTCTTCTCAATGGGGCATTCCAGAGGCTCGTAGTGTTCGGGGAAGGGCCCGTCCTTCAGGCCAGGACCGAAAATAGAGACAACCCCATCCGGCTTCATGATAAACGGATAGGCCCCCGTCGTTCCCATCGGGGGGACCGCATTGTCGGGAACATCGCCTACCCATTTCTTGCCTTCCGCATCCCATTTGAGCAATGGACGGTTCGGATTGCGGGGGTTTCCGTCAAGATCGACGGAGGCGCGATTGTAAATGATTCTTCGATTGAGAGGCCAGACCCAGGACCATTCCGGGTAGAGGCCTAATCCCGTCGGGTCCGTTTTCTTCCTCCGGGCAGCCATATTGCCTGCCTCGGTATAACTGGCGGAATAGAGCCAGTTCCCACAGGAAGTCCTTCCATCGTCGAGGAGAAAGACGAAGTTAGGAACCAGCGTCCCCTTTTTGTAGGCCTTCTTGTCTACCGGATGCTCGGGAATGTCTTCAAGAAAGTAGCCATTGATCTCTTTTGCCACCGTGTGAATATCGAAATGGCCGTTGGTTTCATAATCCCATTTCAAATTTAAAATCGGTTCCGGGAAAGCACCTTTATCTTTCTCATAAAGTGCCCGCACCTTTTTGAATAATTCGTACATGATGTCTCCATCCGGCTTGGCCTCACCGGGTGGGTTGGCTGCTTTATAACGCCACTGCATCCAGCGACCGCTGTTGCTGATGCTTCCCTCTTTTTCCAGAAAAGCCGCGCAAGGCAGCTGGAAGACCTCTGTCTTGATCTTCTTGGGATCCATCCCCGGTCCTTTCCAGAAAGACCCTGTCTCGCTGTCAAAGACGTTGACGTTGACCATCCAGTCGAGTTTCGTCAGGGCTTGACGAACCTTTCCCGCGTTGGCGCCCGAGCAGGCGGGATTCATGCCCCAGGAAAAAAATCCTGTAAAGGCTCCCTTATACATCTCATCAAAGAGGTTGAGCCACGAGGCGTCCTGCGTGGGGTCCAGTTTGGGCAGCCACGAATATCCAAACTCGTTTTCTTTAGTCGCTTTATCTCCGTACATCGATTTTAATAAGCTGGCGACATACTTGGGCCGGTTCTTCCACCAGTTGATGCTTCTCGTGTCTTTGGAAGCCGGGGTGGTCTTGTTGTAGCTTTCAAGGGTTGCCCACTGGGCCCGGGTTGAAGGCAAATATCCTGGAAGGATATGGAACAACAGACCCTGGTCTGTTGAACCCTGAACATTCGATTCTCCCCTGAGGGCATTGACCCCGCCGCCCGCAATCCCCATATTTCCAAGCAGGGATTGAATAATCGACATGGCGCGGATGTTCTGTACCCCTACGGTATGCTGGGTCCAACCCATGGCATAGAGGACCGTCCCGGCTTTGTCCGGAGTGCCAGTCATGCCGTACGCCTTATAAACCTTTTCCAAATCCGCCGTGGGGGTTCCGGTGATCTCAGAGACTTTCTGAAGCGTATAGCGGGAATAGTGTTTCTTCAGAAGCTGAAGGACACACTGGGGGTCTTGCAGATTCATATCCCTTTTGGGAATCCCCTGGTCATCCTTTTCCAATGCCCAGGTGGATACGTCATAGGCTCTTGACGACGGATTGTACCCCGAGAAGAGTCCGTCATCGAAACCATATTTGGGATTCGCGATGAAAGAGGCATTGGTGTAATTCTTTACGTAGAAGTCATCATACAGGTTATTATCCAGGATGTATTTGATCATTCCGCCGAGAAAGGCGATATCCGTGCCGGAGCGAAGCCGCGCATAGATGTCGGCTTTCGCGGAGGTCCGGGTAAACCGCGGATCGACGTGGATGAGAATCCCCCCTTTATTCCTGGCTGCCTGGACCCATTTGAAAGAGACCGGGTGGTTCTCCGCCACATTCCCGCCCATATTGAGGATAACATCTGCGTTTCGAAAATCGTTATAATGATTGGTCATGGCGCCGCGTCCGAACGACTCTCCCAGAGCCGCTACAGTAGCGCTGTGTCAGATACGGGCCTGATGTTCAATATAGACGAGCCCCAATGCCCTGAGGAGCTTCTGATAGAGCCAGCATTCCTCATTATCCAGAGCTGCGCTCCCAACGGAGGCGATGCCATTGGTCCGGTTAACCCCCTGCCCCCCGGCATTCTTCTCCATAAAGCTCGCATCCCGGCTTTTCTTGATATTGGCCGCGATCTTGTTCAGGGCCCATTCCCAGGTGACTTCCTTCCATGCCGCGCTGTTCGGAGCGCGGTAGCGGACTTTTTGGAGACGGCTCGGGTTGACCGCAATTTGAAAGCTTGAGGCCCCTTTTGCGCACAGAGCCCCCTCACTGATGGGATGGTCGGGGTCTCCCTCGGCGTTGATGACTTTCCCAGCGGCATCCGTGTGGACGATGATGCCGCAACCGACGGAACAATAACAGCAAATTGTTGTTGTTTCTTTGGCGCCCTTAATGCGCAGTTCCTGGGCATAAACTTCCGCTGGCGACAAGTCGAAACCTAAGCCGCCGACCATTGTTCCTGCTGCTGTTGCGCCCGAAATCTTTAAAAATGTTCTTCGGGTAATGTTCATAGACATCATTCACCTTCCTTTCTTAAGATTTTTAGAATGAGAGTCAAATTCACCCCCTTTCCAAATTAAGACTTTTGGAATACCATTTACTTTAAATGTTTCTAATGGTTTTCTCCCCCGGACCTGCATTGATCGGGAGAGAATAGGAGTAAGAAGAATGTGCACAAAATTATGTGAAACATAACACAAAGGTTTTTTTTGTCAAGGGAAAAATTAAAGATTTCTGGTAAGGCACAGAAATCTCTGATTACGGCGATTAATAAACGATTACACCGATTAAGAAACGAAATGAAGCTAAGGAAAATCGATGTAATCTCTTTTGGAATCTCTGCAATCAAGAGAGCGAGAAGCGATTTTTCAGAGCTCTCTTAGAAAATTGTTGACAAAAAGAGCAGTCTCATTAGAATGATAGGGACGAATAAGAAAGGATAGGGGCCAGAATATGGATAAAGAAACCCTGGAATATCTCGATCAGAAATGGTTTGGTCTGGCGACGAAAGAAGATCTTGAGAAGTTAAGACAGGAAACCAAAGCGAACTTCCGCCAGATGAAGGAGGAGAACAAAGCGCAGACCCAGGAATGGAGAGAAGAGATCAGAGCGGACCTGAGCGAGCTCAAAAAGGGGGGCAAAGCAGATATTGTTCCTGTCCTTGAGGAAGTGAAAGAAGGACTTCGAAAGCTCCAAGCGGAAACGCAGTCCACCCTCGATCAAACAAACCTGAGAGTGGAGTCTCTTCTTCAGCAGAGCCGGGATGAAACAAGGGTTGCGTTTGATCAAGCGAACAAGGAAATGAATTCCCGTCTTCAGACGGTGTTGCAGGAAGAGCGGCAGAGCGTTACCAGTGCAGCGGGAGAGACCCAAGAAGAGATCGAATATTTGAAAGCAGGGGTAGGAAAGATAGATGAGCAGGTCAGGGGGCTGATGGAAGAAATGACCACACTGAACGGGACGATCCGGGGAGGATTTAAAGAAATAAAAGAAGAGCTGGGCGCAATGATTAAATTCTCTTCTGCGGACCTTGAGAAGAAGATCAATGGGTTAGAGGCAAGAATCAAAGCACTGGAAAAAATTGTTTTTCCCTAAGAAATCCTAAAACAAGGCCTGGATGAACTCGGAGGCATTGAACTCTCTCAGGTCATCCATTCCTTCCCCCACGCCGACATACCGGATCGGAATCTTCAATTCCTCGGTGATCCCTACGATGATTCCTCCTTTTGCCGTGCCGTCCAGCTTGGTCAGAGCGATTCCAGTTATGCCGACCGCCTCGTCAAAGAGCTTGGCCTGGGAGATGGCATTCTGTCCCGTTGTTGCGTCAAGAATGAGCAGGATCTCGTGAGGGGCTCCCGGGTGTTCCCTCCCAACAATCCGTTTCACCTTCTTTAATTCTTCCATGAGATTAGCTTTGGTGTGGATTCTTCCTGCCGTATCGATAAAGACCAGGTCGGCATTCCGGGCCTTTGCCGCATGAATGGAGTCGAATGCTACGGCAGAAGGATCGGACCCTTTGGATTGTTTGATCAGGTCTGCTCCCACCCTCTTCGCCCAGATCTCAAGCTGTTCCACCGCCGCAGCCCTGAACGTATCGGCGGCCCCGATCAAAACCTTCCTCCTCTGTTCTGTGTACTGATGGGCAATTTTTGCGATGGTGGTCGTCTTCCCCACGCCATTGACGCCGACCACCATGATGACGAATGGCTTTGTCTGAGAAAAATCGATGGACAGAGGTTTCTCGGCTGACTGAAGAATCCTTGTGATTTCCTGTTTGATAAAGGCCTTGACCTTTTCGGGTTCCAGCAATTCGCCCCTTTTCAACCCCTGCTGGACCCCCTCAATAAGCTGAGTGGATGTCTTGACTCCCAGGTCGGCTGTGAACAAAACGGCTTCGAGCTCGTCCAACAGGTCCTGATCGATCGTCTTCTTACCCAAGAAGAGCCGGTCGATCTTCTCCACAAAACCCTGATGGGTTTTAGAAAGGCCCTTTTTTAATTTATCAAAAAATCCCCACATTGCTTCCCCCGGAAAAGGAATGGAATGATGGAATAATGGAATATTGGGTTGATAAGAAAATAATGAACTGGGATTACTGGATTCCGGCTTTCGCCGGAATGACGGTCATTCGCCTTCTTGACTTTTCACGGTTTGATTGTTATTCCATCGTTCCATTATTCCAATATTCCATATGGTATTCCACAAAGGTTCGCGCCCTATACAAAAAGAGCGAAGGTTTCCCCTCGCCTTTTTTGTCTGCCGTCTATTATTCTCTTCTTGCTTCACATCTCCAAAACCTGATTACTGGTCACTGATTACTGGTCACTGATCACTGGTTACTGATCACTGATTACTGATCACTGATTACTGATCACTGATCACTGATTACTGATCACTGATTACTGATTACTGATCACTGTTTGGTCTTTTTACTTCTTCACATCTTCAAAGTCCGCATCCACAACATCTTCCTGAGGACCGCGGCGCGGGCCTTCCTGCGCTCCGGGTCCGGCTCCAGGCCCGGTGCCTGCCCCGGCTCCTCCGGCCTCCTTCGAGGCCTTTGCATACATGGCCTCGGCGAGTTTATGGGAGGACCGGGTCAACTCCTCCTGGGCGGATTTGATCGTGTCGGCGTTATTCGATTCGAGCGCCTTTTTTGCCTTGGCAAGAGCATCCTCAATGTTCTGTTTCTCTCCGGGATCGACCTTGTCTCCGTACTCTTTCAGGGATTTCTCCGTCATGTAGATCAGGCTATCGAGCTGGTTTCTTGCCTCGGCGGCTTCCTTGCGCTTCTTGTCATCGGCCGCATGGGCCTCCGCATCCTTCACCATTTTCTTAATCTCTTCTTCGTGCAGACCGCTCGACGCAGTAATCTTGATCGACTGCTCTTTACCGGTTCCGA
>Ga0214473_10005310_pt1 | contig 15451 bp, 18 predicted proteins | sample RVTome_7_FD_203509 | JGI IMG/M metagenome (GOLD analysis project Ga0214473, IMG submission 203509) | Soil microbial communities from uranium-contaminated site in the Upper Colorado River Basin, Wyoming, United States - RVT98D197 | ecosystem: Environmental > Terrestrial > Soil > Contaminated >... | reverse complement strand
GGGCCCGACGGCCCCCGGTCGCACCGCACAGCGCTACTGCAGCGACCGCATCGCCTGGTCCAAACCCGCCAGCGTCAGCGGGAACATGCGGTCCTCGAACAGCTCCCGCGTGATCTTGACCGACGGTGTCCAGTCCCAGCGCTCCGTCGGCTCCGGATTGAGCCACACGTGGTGCGGGTAGCTCGCCAGCAGGCGTTTCATCCAGAGGGCACCAGCCTCCGCATTCCAGTGCTCGATGCTGCCGCCCGGCTGCACGATCTCGTAGGGGCTCATCGTCGCGTCGCCAACGACCACGAGCTTGTAGTCGTGGCCGTAAGTGCGCATGACCTCGGGTGTCGGCGTGCGCTCGGCATGGCGGCGGCGGTTGTCCTTCCAGACCGATTCGTAGACGAAGTTGTGGAAGTAGAAGTACTCGAGGTGCTTGAACTCGCTGCGCGCGGCCGAGAACAGCTCCTCGCAGATGCGCACGTGGTCGTCCATCGAGCCGCCGACGTCGAGGAACAGCAGCACCTTCACGGCATTGTGGCGCTCGGGAACCATGCGGATGTCGAGCAGGCCGGCCCGCCGCGCGGTCGAATCGATCGTGCCCTCGAGATCCAGTTGCTCGGCCGCCCCCTGGCGCGCAAAGCGCCGCAGCCGCCGCAGCGCCAGCTTGACGTTGCGGGTGCCGAGCTCGACCGCGTCGTCCAGGTTCGCAAATTCGCGCCGGTCCCAGATCTTGACCGCGCGGCGATTGCGCGAGCCCTGCTGGCCGATCCGCACGCCCTCGGGGTTGTAGCCGTAGGCGCCGAATGGCGACGTGCCGCCGGTGCCGATCCACTTGCTGCCGCCCTGGTGGCGCGCCTGCTGCTCGGCGAGTCGCTGGCGCAGCGTTTCCATCAGCTGGTCCCAGCCACCAAGTGCCGCGACTCGCGCCTTCTCTTCGTCTGTCAACGAGAGTTCGAGGCTCCTCTTCAACCAGTCGGCGGGGATTTCGGCGACGAGCGCCTCGAAGGCCCGCTCGAGGCCGTGGAAATGTGCGGCGAACACGCGATCGAAGCGGTCGTAGTGGCTTTCGTCCTTGACCAGCACGGTGCGTGCGAGCCAGTAGAACTCGTCCACCGACAGGCCGATCAGCCGTGCCTGCAGGGCCTCGAGCAGCGCCAGGAACTCGGTGATGGATACCGGCACGCCGCCGGCGCGCAGCATCAGGAAGAAGCGGATCAGCATCGGCCGCCCGCCCGCCGCTTCAGCCGGGCCGGCCGGTCCGCCGGTTCAGGAACACGAGTTGCTCGAATAGGTGCACGTCCTGCTCATTCTTCAGCAGTGCGCCGTAGAGCGGCGGTATCGCGGCCTGCGGATCGTCGGAGCGCAGCGCTTCGGGCGGCACATCCTCGGCCAGCAGCAATTTGAGCCAGTCGAGCAACTCCGAGGTCGAGGGCTTCTTCTTGAGCCCGGGCACGTCCCGGATCCGGTAGAACGCGGCGAGTGCCTCCGCCAGCAGCTGCTTCTTGAGGCCGGGGAAGTGGACTTCGACGATCCGCTCCATCGTTTCGCGGTCCGGGAAGCGGATGTAGTGGAAAAAGCAGCGGCGCAGGAATGCGTCGGGCAGTTCCTTCTCGTTGTTGCTGGTGATGAACACGATCGGGCGGTGCACCGCCTTCACCAGCCGCCGCGTTTCGTAGACGTAGAACTCCATGCGATCAAGCTCGCGCAGCAGGTCGTTCGGGAACTCGATGTCGGCCTTGTCGATTTCGTCGATCAGCAGCACTGCCCGCTGGTCGCTTTCGAATGCGCGCCACAGCATGCCGGGGACGATGTAGTTGGCGATGTCGGCAACACGCTCGTCGCCGAGTTGCGAGTCACGCAGGCGCGAGACTGCGTCGTATTCGTAGAGTCCCTGCTGGGCCTTGCTGGTCGACTTGATGTGCCACTCGTAGAGCGGGTGGCCGAGCGCATCGGCAACCTCCTGTGCGAGCTGGGTCTTTCCGGTGCCGGGCTCGCCCTTGACCAGGAGCGGCCTGCCGAGCGTGACCGCCGCATTGACCGCAAGCGTGAGCTCACTGGTCGCGACATAGCTGTCGGAACCGGAAAAGCGTGGAGTGGGCGAACTCTTCAATTGGCTTTTGCGGTCGTGGCCTTCGCGGCCAGCTGCTTCAGGTCGGTCAGCACCAGCTCCGAATGACCCTTGGGGTCGACCTTGAAGTAGTGCTTGGCCACGCGGCCCTGCGGGTCGATGATGAAAGTGTCGCGCCGTGCGAGCTCGTAAACGCCCAGGTACATCGTCAGCGTGCCGTAAGCGGTGGCTGTCTTCTTCTCGACATCCGCGAGGATCGGGAAAGGCAGGCCGTGTTGCTCGGAGAAGGCCTTGTGGGACTCGACGTCATCGACGCTGACGCCGAGGATCACGGCACCCAGTTCGCGGTACGCGAAGATGTTGTCGCGGAACTCGCAGGCCTGGGTCGTACAACCGGGGGTGTTGTCCTTCGGATAGAAGTACAGCACGACCCACTTGCCGCGGTAGTCATCCAGTTCATGCCATTTTCCGGCCTGGTCCTGAAGCCGGAATTTCGGGGCGGCGGCGCCGGCTTCCGGCGGATCCTGCGCGATGGCGCTGGTGGTCATCATCAGGCTGACGCAGGCGATGGCAACGCTCGGCAACAGGCGGATCATGGCGGGGCCTCCAGTTTGGGCGATTCGGTCAAGCCGCAACGGCAGCATTGCGGGTCGCATAGTATCGCGGCCGGCAGGCAGATGACCACGACGCGGCCCGCGGGTTCCCGGGTGCCGTCACTGCGGCAAGGCGTTATGGCGTACCAGCAGCCGCGGATGATGCGCCCGGAAGTGCGCGGCAAGGCGCTCGACCAGGTAGACGGAGCGGTGCTGGCCGCCGGTGCAGCCAACCGCGACGGTCAGGTAACCGCGATTCGCGGCCTCGTAGTCGGGGATGCGTCCCTCGAGGAAGCGGATCATGTCGTCGGCCATCCGGTGCACCTGCGGGCTGGCCTCGAGGAATGCGACGACCGGCCCGTCACGCCCGGTCAGCGCCTTGAACGACGGCTGCCAGTAGGGGTTTGGCAGCGTGCGCGCGTCGAACACGAAATCGGCGTCGCCTGGCATGCCGTGCTTGTATCCGAAGGACTCGAACAGGATGGACAAGCGGCCCGGTCCCTGCGGTTCCACACGCTGGCCGATGAGGTCGCGCAGCTCATGGACGCTCATCCGGGACGTGTCGATGACGAGATCGGCGCAGTCAATCAACGGATGCAGCAGGCGCCTTTCCTCGGCAATCGCGTCGGCCAGGCTCCGACCGGCGTCGGCCAGCGGATGGCGGCGGCGAGTCTCGCCGTAACGCCGCAGCAGCACTTCGTCCTCGGCGTGCAGGTAGAGAACCTCGCAACGCAGACCGGCGCGCGCCAGGTCGTTGACCAGCGACGGTATCGACGCGAGGTCGTCGGGGCGGTTGCGCGCGTCGAGCCCGACCGCGAGCCGGCGGTAGATCGGTTCGTCGCTCTGCAACGAATGCGACACCAACGCCTGCACGAGGCCGGCCGGGATGTTGTCGATGCAGTACCAGCCGAGGTCCTCGAGCATGTTGAGCGCGACGCTCTTGCCCGAGCCCGACAGGCCGCTGACGACGATGAGACGGATCATGGTTAGCCCGGACGGCCGCGCAGCACCTCGCCTGCGTGGTGATCGGTCAGCTTCTCCTTGTGCGTGCGCAGGCGCCGGTCGAGCTTGTCGGCCAGCGCGTCAATCGCAGCGTACATGTCGCCATCGATCGCATCGGCATGAATCACCGCGCCGCTGACTCCCAGCGTCGCCTCGGCCTTGTGCTCCAGTTTCTCGACGGTCAGCACGCAATGCACGTCGATCACCTGCTCGAAGTGCCGCAAGACGCGGTCCAGCTTCTTCTCGACGTAGCCTCGCAGGGCCGAAGTGACATCGATGTGGTGGCCAGTGAGCGTCAGTTGCATGGTGAGTTCCTCCGTTGCATGAATTCTAATGGCTGCTGCCCGGTGCGCTGCTGGCCCGCCGTCGGTCGCTCGATGGCGGGATGCCGAGCGCCTCCCGGTACTTGGCGACCGTGCGGCGGGCAACCTGGATGCCGTCCGTTGACAGCAGGCTGGCGATCCGGCTGTCGCTGAGTGGGCTGCCAGGCGGTTCGTGGGCAATCAGCTTGCGGATCTTGGCCCGAATGGCCGTCGACGAAACGCCGGTGCCATCGTCGCTGGGCACCTGGCTCGAAAAAAAGAAGCGGAACTCGAACACGCCGCGCGGTGTGTGCAGGTACTTGCCGGTCGTCACGCGCGATACCGTCGATTCGTGCAGATGTACGGCGTCCGCGACGTCGCGCAGGATCATCGGTTGCATCGATTCCTCGCCGCTGTCGAGGAATGCGGCCTGGCGCTCGACGATCGAGCGCGCCACGCGCAGCATCGTGTCGTTGCGGATCTCGAGGCTGCGCAGCAGCCAGCGCGCCTCCTGGAGCTGGGTGCGCAGCACCGCATGGTCGGCGGCGCGCGTAATGAGTGCCGCGTAGCCTTCGTTAAGGCGCACGCGCGGCACCGCCGCCGGATTCAGCTCGACGATCCATCCCTGCGATGAGCGGCGCACGTAGACGTCGGGCACGACGTACTCCGTCCGCACGGTCTGAATCGTCGACCCCGGCCGCGGGTGGCAGCTGCGCACCAGCGCGAGCGCGACGTCGAGGTCCTCCCCGCTGCAGTGCATCTGGTGTTGCAGCAGCGAGAATTGCTGGCTGGCGACCAGTTCGAGGTGCTGGTGCGTGAGGATCAGCGCGGTTTTCAGTCCCGGCGTGGCAGGATCGAGTTGCCGCAGCTGCAGTTCGATGCACTCGGCGACGGAGCGCGCGGCGACACCGGCGGGATCGAACTGCTGCACGATGGCGAGCACCGCCTCGACCTCGGATACGTCCGCGCGCAGCTCTGGTGCGACGGATTCGGCGATGGCCGGGAGTGTCTCGGTCAGGTAGCCGTCGTCATTGATCGCGTCGATCAACGCGCGCCCGATCGTCAGTGCGGATTCGGGCAGCCGTGCCATCTCGAGTTGCCAGTTGAGGTGGTCGTGCAGCGTCTGGCCGGACTCGTCGGCGAATTCCTGCGTGCCGCTGCCGCCCTGCGACCACGGAGCTTCGGATTCGGCGGCGGTCGGCTCCGTCCAGTCGTCGCTGATTTCGACGACCGGCTCTGAGTCGCCGGTTTCATCCGTCTCGCCGCGATCGTCCCCGGCCATCGCCTCCAGCGAGGTTGCGGGCTCGACGTCTTCCTCGGCCTCCAGCATCACGTTGCTTTCGAGCGCCTGCTGCACCTGGGCCTGCAGCTCGAGCGCGGGCAACTGCAAAAGCCGGATCGCCTGCTGCAGCTGCGGCGTCATCGTCAGCTGCTGGCCGATCCGGAGCTGCAGGCTGGGTTTCATCATGCGGTCGGGCAAGGCCTCGTCGATGCCGGCCAACTGCCGGCGGCGGGCGCCGCCTGCTCAGAGCCGGAAATCCTGCCCCAAGTAGACCTTGCGGACCTCCGGATTGGCAAGGATCTCCTCGGCAGAACCGGAGGCCAGGATGGCGCCCTGGTTGACGATATAGGCGCGGCCACAAATCCCCAGTGTTTCCCGTACGTTATGATCGGTTATCAGGACCCCGATCCCACGCTCGGCCAGGTGGCGGGCAATGCGTTGAATGTCGAGCACGGACAGCGGATCGACGCCGGCGAAAGGCTCGTCGAGCAGGATGAACGCCGGATCGGCAGCGAGCGCCCTGGCGATCTCGACGCGCCGCCGCTCGCCGCCCGAGAGGCTCATGCCGAGGTTGTCACGCAGGTGCGCGACATGCAATTCCTCGAGCAGCCGTTCAAGCGCCTCATCGCGCGCCGCCTCGTCGAGATCGGGGCGCATCTCGAGTATCGCCATGACGTTATCGGCCACCGTCATGCGGCGGAACACCGAGGCTTCCTGCGGCAGGTAGCCGAGTCCGCGCCGGGCGCGCGCATGCATCGGCAGACGCGTGATGTCCTCGCCGTCAAGTTCGATGCGCCCGCCGTCGCAGGGCACGAGGCCGACGATCATGTAGAAGGCCGTGGTCTTGCCGGCGCCATTCGGCCCCAGCAGGCCGACGACCTCGCCGCTCGCGATCTGCAGCGACAGCGAACTGACGACCTTGCGCTTGCGATAGCTTTTCTCGAGGCCTGCGGCGGACAAGAGACTCATTTGGGTTCTTTTGGTTCGGTCGGTGATTCGCGCGGGCTGATCGTGATGGTGACCTGCTCGCGGGAAATGACTCGCTGGCTTCCGGTGCTGTAGACCAGGGTCGCGCCCGTGATTTCGTTGCGCCCGTCGGAGAGCCACGCTTCACCGGCAAGTTCGACCGTGCCGCGGCCCAGGTCATAGTCGATGCGATTGGCGCGACCTTTCGTGAGTTCGGCCTGGCGACGCTGTTCGAATGTCGCGGGCACGCCCGTCACGGTCGCGCTCTGGATCTCGCCACCCGCAAAGCGCACACGAGCCGCGTCGCTCGCGAGCGAGCCATCAGACATCAATATTTGCACCGATCCGCTGAATTCCCAGCTGCTGTCCTCGAAGTCGAGGCCGCTGGCCTGGGCGCGTTCGGCCGTGATGCGGGTCGCTCCCTGGACGATCGTCACGTCGTTGAAGACCAGCACGCTGTTGCGGTAATCGAAATCGGACGAGCGGGCCTCGACCGTGATCGGCAGCTGGTTGCGGTCCTGTGCGCCGGCACCGCATGCGGCGGTACCGAGCACGGCGACCGCCATTACCGTCCTAAGGTGTGAAAAGGCCATGTACATCGGATTCCAGTTGCAGGCTGCCACCCTTCAGGTCGGCCTGCATCCCGCGCGCGTGGATCAGGTGTGGGCCGAATGCGAGCGTGACCTCGGCGCGGGTCTCGGCGTGCTCCCTGACCGTGTCCAGCGTCAGGCGCGCCGTGCCCAGTTCCGGTGGGGGGTGCTCGTCGTCCGGGCGCCCGGTCATGCGCACGTCGCCTTCGAATTCGACCGCCTGCGAGCCACGCGCAATGTGGGCCTCGGCTGCCGTGAGCCGCCAGCCCTGGCCTGCAGGCGCGTGGTAATCGACGGCGACCTGGTGCAGGTTGACCTGGCCGGTCTCCGGAACCTCCGCGGCGGTTGCAGCCTGCAAGCCGAGCCGCAGCCGGCCATCGCGACCGAACTCCTCCAGGTCGATCCCCGTCAGGTAATAGCCGGGACGCTCGGTCTCCGCGACGGAGGGTGTCGCGTCGCGATCGAGCAGGCGCCACTCGACCAGCACCGCACCGAGCGCCAGCAATGCCGCGAGCAGCAACAACCGCCCGATCATCGGTCGCCGCCCCGCGCCGCCAGCAGCCAGTCGCAGAACTCGCGCACGGCCCCGAGTCCGCCGCACGCGCGGGTCACGTGCGCGGCTGCCGTGAGCACCGCGGGATGTGCGTCGGCCACCGCGGCCGGCAGGCCGACTGCGGCCATCAGTTCGAGATCCGGCGTGTCGTCGACAAGGCAGGCGACGCGCCGCGCATCGATCGAAGTCCGCGCCAGCAGTTCGGCAAGCGCGCGGGCCTTGTCGGAAACGCCCTGCGCGACGTCGGTGACGCCGAGTTCACGCATGCGCTCGCTGACCGCTGCCGAGCGCCGTCCCGAAATGACGGCGACCCGGATTCCAGCCGCGACCAGCATCCGGATGCCGTGGCCGTCGCGGACGTGAAAGACCTTCAAAGCCTCGCCGTCGGCCCCGAACCACAGGCGACCATCGGTCAGCACGCCATCGACGTCGAAGACGACGAGGGCGACATCGGCGGCAGCCGTCACATGACCCCCGCGCGCAGCAGGTCGTGGACATTCAGCGCGCCGATCAGCACGCCATCTTGGTCCAGCACGAGCAGGCCGTTGATTGCATGCCGTTCCATCATCAGCACGGCCTCCGCCGCCAGCTCCTGTGGGCCGATCGAGCGGCACCCCGGGGTCATCACGTCGGCCATGGTCTTGTGGTGGATGTCGATCTCGCCATCGAGCGCGCGCCGCAGGTCGCCGTCGGTGAAGATGCCAACCACGTGCTGCTGGCCGTCGACGACCGCGGTCATGCCAAGGCCCTTGCGCGACATCTCGAGCAGGCCCTGTGAAAGCACGGTGTCCGGCCGCACCACCGGCAGGTCGGCTCCGCGGCGCATGATGTCCGCGACGCGCAGCAGCAGCCGGCGGCCCAGCGCGCCGCCCGGGTGTGAACGCGCAAAATCGGCCTCGGTGAACCCGCGATGACCGAGCAGCGCCACGGCGAGCGCATCACCGACCGCGAGCGTCGCCGTGGTGCTGGCCGTCGGCGCGAGGTTCAGTGGACAGGCTTCCGCCGGAACGCTGACGTCAAGGTGGACATCGGCCTCCCGCGCCAATGTTGAGTTCGGGTTGCCGGTCATCGCGACGAGTGGCGTGCCCATTCGCTTGATCAGCGGCAGGATCGTGAGAAGTTCGGCCGTTTCGCCGGAATTCGATATTGCGAGCACGACGTCGCCCTTGGTCAGCATGCCAAGGTCGCCGTGGCTCGCCTCGGCGGGGTGCAGGAAGAACGACGGTGTCCCGGTGCTCGCCAGCGTGGCCGCGATCTTGCCGCCGACGTGGCCGGACTTGCCCATGCCGCAAACGACGACGCGGCCCTGGCATTCGAGAAAGACGCAGCAGGCCGCGGCAAACTCGTCGCCGAGGCGGTCGACGAGCGCGGCCACAGCCTGCGCCTCGATGCGCAGAGCCTGGCGACCCATGTCGATCAGGCAACTCCGGTCGGCGGGTTTGTCCATGCGGCTCAGGTCGGTTTCCGGGGCGGTCCAGCATCATACACCGGGGCCTGCCGCGGGCCGACGTACAAGGTGCCGCGCAGCGGCATTGCCGGATAAGATGGCGACCCGTCTTGCAAATGGTGAGGCGATGACACCCGAGCAGGTGCGCGAGCAGATCGAGCAGGCGTTGCCCGGCGCGACCGTCGAGGTGCGTTCGGGCGACAACGTGCACTTCGAGGCGCTGGTCATTGCGTCGCAGTTCGCGGGTCTCAGGACGATTGCGCGACACCAGCTGGTCTATCGCGCGCTCGGCGCCGTGGTCGGCACGGAGATCCACGCATTGTCGCTCGAGACGCTGGCACCCGACGAGTGGGCGCAGCGCGGCACGGGCTGAGCGGACGGATCGATGGACAAGTTGCAGATCTCGGGCGGCTTCAGGCTCTCGGGTGAAGTGCGCGCCTCCGGCGCCAAAAACGCGGCATTGCCGATACTGGCCGCCGGGCTGCTCGCCGATGCGCCGGTCACGATCGGCAATGTTCCGCACCTGCACGACGTCACCACGATGATCGAGCTGCTGGGGCGCATGGGCGTCGGCGTCACGCTCGGCGAAGGCATGAGTGTCGAAGTCGACGCTGCGGGGCTGACGACGCCCGTGGCACCGTACGAGCTGGTCAAGACGATGCGCGCGTCGATTCTCGTGCTGGGTCCGCTGCTCGCGCGGCACGGCGAAGCCCGCGTGTCGCTGCCAGGCGGTTGTGCGATCGGCGCGCGCCCGGTCAACCTGCACATTGCAGGACTCGAGGCGATGGGCGCCGAGATCGCGGTCGAGGGCGGCTACATCCACGCGAAGGCAGGCCGGCTGGAGGGCGCGCGCATCGTGCTCGACACCGTCACCGTGACCGGCACCGAGAACCTGATGATGGCTGCGACGCTGGCGCGCGGTCGGACGGTGATCGAGAACGCCGCACGCGAACCGGAAGTCGTCGATCTTGCCGGCTTCCTGAATGCGATGGGAGCGGCAGTTTCCGGCGCCGGTACCGATACGATCGTCATCGAGGGCCGCGAGCGACTCGGCGGCTGCGAGTACGGCGTGCTGCCGGACCGCATCGAGACCGGCACCTTTCTCGTCGCGGGTGCGATCACCGGTGGCCAGGTCCGCGTACGCAACACGCGGCCCGACCATCTCGACGCGGTGATCGCCAAGCTGCGCGAAGCGGGAGCCACGGTCGAGACCGGGCCGGACTGGGTCAGCGTGGACATGCATGGGCGACGGCCGGTGGCGGTGGACATCCGCACGGCGCCGTATCCGGCGTTCCCGACCGACATGCAGGCCCAGTTCGCGGCGCTCGACGCGATCGCCGATGGCGTCGGCACGATCGTCGAGACCATATTCGAGAACCGCTACATGCACATGCTCGAACTGCGCCGGCTCGGCGCGGACGTGCGCCTGGAAGGCCACACCGCGGTGATCCGGGGTGTGGAGCGATTGTCCGGGGCGCCGGTGATGGCGACCGACCTGCGTGCTTCGGCGAGCCTGGTGCTGGCCGGACTGGTCGCCGAAGGCACGACCGACGTCCAGCGCATCTACCACATCGATCGTGGCTACGAATGCATCGAGGAAAAGCTGCGCCAGCTGGGAGCCGGGATCCGGCGCGTGCCGGGCGGCAGGACCTGAGCCGGGAGTTGCCTCAGGAAGAAGCGGCGGCCTCGGCAGGCCGTTCGACCACTTCAATCCTGACGCTGTGTTCGCGCACCGGCCCCTCGGACAGTGGCCCGCGCCACAGGCCGAGCCGCACCGCCTGGCCCGGCTTGAGCGTCGCGACGCGCGCCATCAGGTCTTGCGCGCCGTGCAGCGACGCGCCGTTGACTTCGGTGATCACGTCGCCGCGTGCGACGCCCTGCGCGGCGGCCGGGCTGCCGGCATAGACCTGGCGCACCAGCACGGAGCCTTCGGGCATCCCGAACTGCGCGACCTCGCTCGGGCTCAGGTCGCGCGGCACGACTCCGATCCAGCCGCGTACCACTCGGCCCTCATGCAGGATGGCGTCCACGACGCCGCGAACCAGGTCGACCGGAATCGCGAAACTGATGCCTTCGATGCCGAGTTTGCGACCGGCGATCGCGGTGTTGAGACCGACCAGGTCTCCGGATGCGTCCACCAGGGCGCCGCCGGAATTCCCGAAATTGATCGCGGCGTCGGTCTGGATGAAGCTTTCGTAGGTCGAGACCCCGAGCCGGCCGCGGCCGGTCGCGCTGACGATGCCCTGCGTGACGGTCTGCCCCAGCCCGATCGGGTTGCCGATCGCGAGCACCGGTTCGCCGACCCGCAGCCGGTCGGAACGACCGATCGGGATGACCGGCAGCTTGGGGAGCTCGATCTTGAGCACTGCGAGATCGGTGTCGCGGTCCACGCCGACGAGTATCGCGGGCGCCTCGCGCCCATCCTTGAGCTGCACGTTGATCTGCGAGGCGCGCTCGATGACATGGAAATTCGTCACGACGTGTCCGCGCGCGTCGTAGATCACGCCCGAACCCAGGCTGCGCTCGACACGTTCGCGGTAGTCCGGCCAGACTTCGCCGAACATCCGGGCGAGTTCCGGCGGCAATGAGCCGGTATTCGGCACGAGCACGCGCCGCTCGGTGAAGATGTTGACGACGGCAATCGCCGAGCGGTCCACCGCATCCGCATAGCTGACCATCGGCGCCTGCGGGGCGGCGGCCGGTGGCATCTGGTCCGCTTGCGCGGCGGGTGGCTTCCCGGCGGCCGGTACAGTGGCCGCGGGTGCTGCGGCATCGCCCCCGTCATCGTTCGCATCGGGCTTCAGCAGCACGATTGCAAGCGCAATCGCGAGTCCCAGCGCGACCCAGGGTGAAATCCAGCGCAACCAGCCCGCGATCCTGAACATACGTGCAGTGTATAATGCAAAATCTTTCCAACGTACGAAATCGGTGCCGCGATGAGCGGAGAAATTGACCGGGGCCGGCGGCAATTGCTGACAGTGGCCACGTCGGTGGCGGGGGCGGTGGGTGTCGCATTCGCTGCGGCGCCGTTCCTGGCGTCCTGGAAGCCGAGCGCGCGCGCCAAGGCGCTCGGCGCGCCGGTTGAAATCGACATCAGCAAGCTCGAGCCCGGCGCGATGCTGAAAGTTGAGTGGCGTGGCAAGCCAGTGTGGGTCGTGCGGCGCACGCCCGCGATGATCGCCACGCTCGGCACCATTGATGACCTGCTGGCCGATCCCGGGTCAAAGCAGTCGAAGCAGCCTGAATACGCCAAAAACCATTCGCGTGCGGTCAACGCCGAGTACTTTGTCGTGCTGGGTGTCTGCACGCACCTCGGCTGCGCGCCGATGAGCCGCTTCGACCCAGGCGATGCTGAACTCGGCGCCGACTGGCCGGGCGGTTTCTACTGCCCCTGCCATGGTTCGAAGTTCGACCTGTCGGGTCGCGTCTACAAGGGCGTACCCGCGCCGACCAACCTGGAGGTGCCGTCGTATGCCTTCGCGGACGCCGGCCACATCGTGATCGGAATGGACCACCAGGGGGTTGCCTGATGGCCGGCAACGAGGCCGCGCCCGGGGCAACCGGCAAGCTTGCCGCGTTGGGCGCCTGGATCGATGAGCGCTTCCCGATGACGAAGCTCTGGAAGGAGCACGTCGCCGAGTACTACGCGCCGAAGAATTTCAACTTCTGGTACTACTTCGGGTCGCTTGCGCTGTTCGTGCTGGTGCTGCAGATCTTTACCGGCATTTTCCTGACGATGAGCTACAAGCCGTCAGCGGCCGAGGCCTTCGGCTCGGTCGAATACATCATGCGCGACGTCGAATGGGGCTGGCTGATCCGCTATCTGCATTCGACCGGCGCGTCGGCTTTCTTCATTGTCGTTTACCTGCATATGTTTCGTGCCCTGCTGTACGGCTCCCACCGCAAGCCGCGCGAGTTGCTGTGGCTGTTCGGCATGCTGATCTACCTGGTGCTGATGGCCGCGGCCTTCACGGGCTACCTGCTCCCCTGGGGCAACATGTCCTACTGGGGCGCGCAGGTCATCGTGTCGCTGTTCGGTGCATTCCCGTGGATTGGCGATGCGCTGGTCGAATGGATCCGCGGCGACTATTTCATCTCGGACATCACGCTGAACCGTTTCTTCGCGCTGCACGTGGTTGCGCTGCCACTGGTGCTGATCTTCCTGGTCGTGGCGCACATCCTCGCCTTGCACGAGGTCGGCTCGAACAACCCGGACGGCATCGAGATCAAGAAGACCAAGGGTCCGGACGGCATCCCGCTCGACGGGATTCCGTTTCATCCCTATTACACGGTGAAGGACATCTACGGGATCGGCGGGTTCCTGGTGTTGTTCGCCGCGGCCGTATTCTTTGCGCCGGAGATGGGCGGCCTGTTCCTCGAAGCGGCGAATTTCGAGCCGGCGAACCCGCTGCTGACGCCCGAGCACATCGCCCCGGTGTGGTACTTCACGCCGTACTACGCGATGCTCAGAGCCGTGCCGGCATTCGCAGGCACGCAGGTCTGGGGCGTGCTCGTGATGTTCGCGGCGATCCTGCTGCTGTTTTTCGTGCCGTGGCTGGATCGCGCGCCAGTCAAGTCGATCCGCTACCGCGGCCCGATCTACAAGGTGGCACTGCTGCTGTTCGCGGCCGCTTTCATCATGCTGGGATATTGCGGCCTGCAGCCCGCCGCGCAGCCGTACACGGCGCTGTCCGTGATCGGCACGGTCTATTATTTCGCGTTCCTCGTGCTGATGCCCTGGTACACGCGCATTGACAGCCACAAGCCGGAACCGTCGAGGGTGAAGTGGTGAAGCGAGCCGGGATCCTGGTTGCCGTGGCTGCCCTGTTGTGGCCGCTGGCGGCATCCGCGGCGGCGGGTGGCTACCCGCTGCAGGAAGCCGGCACGGACGTCGGCAACCTGGCGTCATTGCAGCGCGGCGCGCGCAACTTCGTCAATTACTGCCTTGGCTGCCACTCGGCGGAGTACATGCGCTACAGCCAGGTTGCGGAGGACCTCGCGCTGACCGAGTTCGAGCTGCGCGAGAGCCTGATGTTCACGACCTCGCGCATTTATGACGGGATGCTGACGTCGATGCCTGCCGTGCAGGCGCGCATATGGTTCGGCAACACGCCGCCGGACCTTTCGTTGATCGCCCGCAGCCGCGGCGTCGATTACGTTTACACCTTCATGAAGTCGTTCTATGAGGACCCGTCACGGCCGACCGGGGCGAACAATGCGGTGCTCGCGAACACGGTCATGCCGCACGTGCTGGCGGGCCTGCAGGGCGGCCAGCAGCCGCGCTACGAAACGACGACGACCAGGGACGGCAGGCAGATTCAGCACCTGGCCGGCCTCGATCCCGGCGCGCCGGGCGAGATGAGTGCCGCGGAGTTCGACGGCTTCGTGCGCGATACGGCCACCTTCCTCGAATACGTCTCCGAGCCGGCCAAGGCCCAGCGGCGGTCGCTCGGCGTCTGGGTGGTCCTCTACCTGCTGATGTTCATGGCCTTGGCCTACTTCCTGAAGAAGGAATACTGGAAGGACGTGAAGTGACCCGGCCAGCGCTGCGATGAAGGCCTGAGCAGATGGCCGCGCAGCAGTCATCGAGGCGACCATACCTGGTCCGCGCGATGCACGAGTGGATGACCGACAACGGCCAGACACCGCACCTGGTCGTCGACGCAGGCGTGGCCGGCACCGAGGTGCCGAAAGCCTATGTGCGCGACGGGCGCATCACGCTGAACGTCGGCTGGCAGGCGACGCAGTCGCTCAAGCTCGGCAACGAATGGATCGAATTCTCCGCGCGCTTCGGCGGCGTACCGCAGCAGGTGCGCGTGCCGATCGCGGCGGTGCTCGGCATCTACGCGCGCGAGACGGGGCAGGGCATGCTGTTCCAGGACGACGGCGACGCGCCCCCGCCGGTGACACCGGGCCCCGACGATACCGGCGGCCGCCCGAAGCTTCGCGTCGTCAAGTAGCCTCGCGCGCCGCGATCGGGATCCGGCACAAACAGCGACCTGAGCCGCAGCCAGGCGGGCCGCTTCAGGACCGCTGTAAATCCATCCCTGGAAGTTTCGGGCTCGACATCCTGTCTCGCACGATCCTGAAGCGGCCCGCTCGGCTGCGGCTCGGATGCACGGTTGCCGCGTCAATGTGCCGTGATTGCGGTGGCGCTGCGCATCTGGCGCGTCGTGATCGAGGTGGCGGAGTGTCTCCGAGCGGAGCATAAAGTTTTGGCGAAGCGAGGGAACACTGCGCCGGATCCCGATCACGATGCGCTAAAGGCTGAACGCTCCCCGGATCAGCGTGCAGTCGAGCGCATCGGCAGGACCCGACACCTCGACGACGTCGAAGCGCGCAGGAATCCGGGCGAGTGCGGGCTGCGTCGCCAACAGTGCGCGCGCGGCGCGGATGATCCGGCGGCGCTTGGCCGTCGTGACGCTGGCGGCGCCACCGCCGTAGCGGTCGCTGGCGCGGTAGCGCACTTCGACGATCGCGAGTGCCGTGCCGTCGATCGCGACCACGTCCAGTTCGCCGCCACGCGCCCGAAAGTTGTTCTGCAGGATCCGGTAGCCGGCGCGCTCAAGATGGCGCGCCGCGGCCGCCTCCGCGGCGCGGCCGATCTCAAGGTGCGGCGCCGCACTCCCGCTGGGGGAACGACCGACCCGGGCGCCGGCA
>Ga0214473_10005309_pt1 | contig 15452 bp, 16 predicted proteins | sample RVTome_7_FD_203509 | JGI IMG/M metagenome (GOLD analysis project Ga0214473, IMG submission 203509) | Soil microbial communities from uranium-contaminated site in the Upper Colorado River Basin, Wyoming, United States - RVT98D197 | ecosystem: Environmental > Terrestrial > Soil > Contaminated >... | reverse complement strand
TGGGCTTCGACAGGGGAACGCGCGGCGGTCTTCCCGTCGCTCCGGCCCTACGTCCTTGACTTCTTGGACGCGCGAGCCCGGCGGCTTCGCGATCTCGACCTGAACCCGGAGAGAGTCGAACCGCTCATCCCGAACGGCTCTGGCGGCTACTACACGGATGCCGGATGGCGGGAGATGAGGTTGAAGGTCTTCCGCGAGGCCGGAATCGAGCGGACGGCCTACCGGACCCTGAGGCCAAGCTTCGCGCAGAAGCTCAAGGACCGAGGCGCGCCAATCGAGACGGTCAGCCGGGCCCTCCGGCACAGCTCGACCGCCACAACGGAGCGGTTCTACGCCCGAATCCGGACGGAGCGAGCATGGGACGAGCTCGAACGACTCTGGGAGGCCCCGGTGGTCCGGGTCAATTCCGCATGATTGAGCCCGATTTCTATGGGATGGTACGCCCCCGCGGGGATTCGAACCCCGGTTTGAGGCTCCGCAGGCCTCCGTCCTGTCCAAGCTAGACTACGAGGGCGCGACCCCCACCATGGGGGAGGGGGTTAAGAAGGTCACGTCCCACGGCGTGATTGGCGGCGATACATTATTCGGGAGGCGTTCCATCGGTCCCTCCGTGCACCCCGCCCGGCGCATCCGCGGCACGAAGAGCAAGAAGCTGCTGGACCGGACAATCGTCGTCGGCATCACGGGCAGCATCGCCGCCGTCAAGTGCGTCGAGCTGATCCGCGAGCTGATCCGCCACGGCGCGGACGTCTTCCCCGTGATGACGGAGGACGCGCTCGGCATCGTCACCGCCGACGCGATCGAGTTCGCCGCCGGCCGGAGACCGGTGACGCAGCTCACGGGGGACATGTCGTACATCGACCTGTGCGGGACGGAGGGCGAGGCGGACCTCCTCCTCGTCGCCCCGTGCACCGCCAACACGGTCTCGAAGATCGCGACCGGCATCGACGACACGACCGTGACGACGTTCGCGACGAACGCCCTCGGCTCCGGCATCCCCCTCGTGATCGCGCCCGCGATGCACGAGTCGATGTACGAGCAGCCGATCGTGAAGGCGAACGTGGAGCGCCTCCGGTCCGTCGGAGTCGAGGTCCTGCAGCCGATCATGGAGGAGGACAAGGCGAAGCTCGCGGACGTGGACGTCATCGTCGCCCACGTGATCCGCAAGCTCGGCCCCTCGGAATTGGCGGGGAAGAAGGTCGTCGTCATCGCCGGCGGCACGTCGGAACCGATCGACGACGTCCGCGTGATCACGAACGTGAGCACGGGCGGTACGGGCGTCGCCCTCGCGTTGGCGGCGTTCGAGCGCGGCGCGAACGTGCAGCTGTGGCTCGGCCGCCACGATGTTCCCGTGCCGTCGTTCCTGGCGGTGACGCCGTTCGAGACGACCGCGGACCTCGAGCGCATGGCGAAGGACCTGGAGTGCGACTACTGCCTCGTCCCCGCCGCGATCGCGGACTACCGCCCGCGGCGGGTGAAGGGCAAGATCCCGTCCGGCAAGGGCGGGCTCACGGTCGACTTCGAGGGCACGCCGAGCATCCTGGCGGCGATCCGGAAGCGCAGCGAGTGCGTCCTCGTCGGCTTCAAGCTCGAGTCCGGCGTCCCCGCCGCGGAGCTCGTGCGGCGCTCGAAGGCGAGGATCAAGGAGCGGGGCCTCGACTTCATCGTCGCGAACGACCTCGGGAAGGTCCGGCGCGACCGCACGTCGGTCGTGATCGTGGACACGAAGGGGCGGACGAAGGCGTTCGCGGGCCCGAAGGCCGTGGCGGCGGACGTCATCTGGGAGGCCGTCCTCCATGGCCTCGGAAAGTAGCGCGTTCTGCCCGGGCCACGTCACCGCGTTCTTCGAGCCCGTCGAGCATGGGGACCCGTTCCGCAAGGGCTCCCGGGGCGCGGGTCTGTGCATCACCCTCGGCGTGACGTCCCGCGTGAAGGCGCGCCTCGGGCGGCAGCAGCGGATCCGCGTGTTCCTCAACCGCCAGGAGGCCGAGGCCCCCACGACGGAGATCGCCGTCCGGCGGCTGATCGGCGGCGCCGCCTTCGAGGTCGTCGTGCAGAGCGACGTCCAGCTCCCGATCGCGCAGGGCTTCGGGATGAGTGCGGCCGGGGCGCTGAGCGCCGCCCTGGCGGCGAACGACGCGATGGACCTCGGGCTCTCCCACACGCGCGTCGTCGCGATCGCCCACGCGGCGGAGGTCGAGGCGAAGACGGGCCTGGGGGACGTCGTCCCCGCCTCGCAGGGCGGCATGGACGTGCGCTTGGAGCCGGGAGCGCCGCCAAACGCGGTCGTCCGCAGGATCCCCGTGGAGGCGGAGGTCCTCTTGGCGGTCGTCGGCCCCGCGATGCACACGAAGGCCGTGCTCGCGGATCCGGCGAAGGTGCACGCGATCGCTGCGGCGGGGCGGAAGTGCGTCGCGGAGTTCGCGAAGGCGCCGTCCCTCGAGGACCTGTTCCGCCTCGGCCGCCAGTTCGCGTTCGAGTCCGGCCTGGCGGCGGGGAAGGTGCGGGAGGCGATCGAGGCCGCCGCCCCGTACGGGCAGTGCTCGATGGCGATGCTCGGGAACTCCGTGTTCGCGGTCGGGAAGGTCGAGGAGCTCGACGCGATCTTCAAGGGCCTCGGGGCGCAGCGGTACCGGTGCCGGGTCGACCCGAAGGGTGCGCGGCTCCTCACGACTCGAGCGTGAACAGGCGGTCGTCGCCGCCGACGTCGAACAGTCCGAGGCGCGCGCCCGCGTCGAGCCACCCGTGCGCGTAGTTCACATTCGCGAGCGCCTTGTCGAGCTCGCCCTTGTCGCGGAAGTGCTTCGCGTCCTCGTAGTACGCGCGCGCCATCGTCAGGAAGTCCTCCGCGACCTTCCGGAGGTGGGACCGCTCCGGCGGCGCGATCCGCACCTTCGCGAGCGCCTTCTCCGTCAGCCCGAGGTCCTTCTCGACGAGCGCCTGGAGGTCCATCGTCCCCGCACCCACAGCGGCCTCCGGTTGAAGAAGATGGCGGCCGGGCGTTTCGTCAGTCCTCGATGACCTAGACGGACTCGCCGCCGTGGCGGGGCTCCCGCGGGCGGGCCTCGACGGGAAGGCGCATCCTGATCACCGATACCCGCGACCGCGGACGAAGACCTCGATGACCTTGACCTCGTGCTCGACGACCGCGTAGACGACTCGATATTCCCCGATCCGCAGACGGTACTTCCGGGGTTCCGTGCCCTCAATGGCTCGGATGTCCGCCTTCGGCCGAGGGCGAAACGGGTCCTCTTCCAGAACCAGCAACCCCTTCGCGATTCGCGAACGAAAGTCCTTGGGTAGCTTCCGAAGCTGGCGAGCCCCCGTCTCCGAAACGGTAACCCGGAACGTCATAGCTCATCCAACGGGATGAACTCCTCATCCTCCAGTATCCGGTTCCAGCGTGCGTCAAGCTCTTGGATGGAAGCCCTCTCGATGAGGTCGCGGATGACCTCGTCGTAGGTCTGGCCTTTCGCACCCAGCTTCCGGAGCATCTCCTTCGTGCCCGTGCGGAGGGAAATCGTCGTGGTCCCAGCCATTGTGAGAGATGCTATGGTTGGCATGGTACTTATGTGTGTCTATGGCGGCGATGTCCCGGCTCGGGAGCTCACGAGGCCCGGGGCAATCTGGACCGGAGGAGCAGCCCGTCAGTCCTCGATAACCTTCACGGACTCGCCGCCGTGGCGGGTCTCCCGCGGCCGGACCTCAATCAGGAGCGGCATCTGGACCCCGCCGCCGACGACGAGGGCGACGCCGATCGGGAGGCGCTGGATCTCCTCCTCCATGGAGGCGGTGAGCCCCTCGACGCTCGCGCTGATCGCCTTCAGGTCGTTCGGGTTCGTGACCTTCAGGATGATCTGCGTGTTGCACTGGCTCAGCACGTTCTTGTCGACCTTCGCGGCGCGCTGCGTCACGATCAGCAGGCCGAGCCCGAACTTCCGGCCCTCCGACGCGATCGTGCGGAAGATCTTCGAGCTGGCGGTGACGCCGACCTGCGGGCAGAAGTTGTGCGCCTCCTCGGACACGAGCATCATCGGCGGCACGCGCCCCATCTTCCGGAGCTCGAACAGCGCCGTCGCAATCCGGTTCACGATCAGCTCCTGGATGTCCGGCGGCGTCCCCTTCATGTTGATGATCGTGCACCGCCCCTTCGAGACGAGCTCGTCGATTCGCGTGCCCTCCCGCGCGAAGATGTCGACCTCGCGCAGGTACTCGAGCTCGTCGATCAGCCCGTTGACGGACGGGTCCTCCTCCGCGTCCCGCTCCAGGACGCGGATGACGTCCGCGATCGTGTAGTCCCGCGTCGCCGTCCGGAGGATGTCGAGCGCCTTCCGGAGCTGCGTGAGGTGCTGCCGCTGCCGCCCGCCGGAGGTCGTGAGGCCGAGGATGTCCCGCGGGTCCAGGTTCGAGAGCGTGAAGCGCAGCGCCTTCGCCCTCGGGTTCACCTTCACGTCCGGGGAGAACTCCGCGACCTGGCCGTCGTAGGAGCGCGGGTGGACCTCGAACCGCTTCATCGCCTCCGTCTCCTTCGACTTCTCGACGAGGGTCGCGTACTCCCCGTGGGGGTCGATCACGATCGTCGTGACGTGGTGCTTCAGGAGCTCCTCGATCAGCACGCCCGTGATGTACGACTTCCCGCCGCCCGTCTTCGCGATCACGGACACGTGCTTCTGGACCATCGTGTTGATGTCCAGGTAGATCGGCACGTCGTGGTTCTGGAGCATCCCCACGTACGCGCCGTGCTTCTCGTCCTTCTTGAGGCCAATGACCTTCCGGATGATCGGCTCGTCCGCGCGGCACACGCGCTCGCCCGCCTTGAAGGGCGTCCGCGGGACCTGGAGGAGGTCGCGGTCGTCCCGGTACCCGATGACCGTGACGACGGCGGACATCTTCTCCTCGATGTCGAGCACCTCCCCGTTCCCGAGGAGCATCGACCGGTCCAGGGAGAGGTCCGTCTTCCGTTCGACGTCGTCGACGCGACCGAGGACCCAGCCGGCGGTCTCGTGGCGGACCTGGACGTACTCGTTCCGCTCGACGAGCTCGAAGAGGGAGCAGCGGAAGGAGGTGGAACCGACGTCCCCGTAGATGACCCCCACGTAGTCGCGGGCGGTGTGGGGATGGTGAGTCGTGCCGCTAACGGCCGTGGTCTCCACTGCGAGTGCACCCCATCGGCGGTGCGCGAATGTGGGCCGACCTTTAAGTAACTTTCCGACAGACCGCAGGCCCCGACCGGGAAAGTCTTTCCGCCGCCAACCACTGACCCGGAACGAGGCTCTCAACCCGGGAAGCGGTCGGTCAGGTCCCGCGTGATCTCCGCCGCCACGATCTCCGCGGGCTTCATCGCGTCCACGGTGACGAACCGCGAGTCCCGCGCGAGCTGGCGGTAGTTCGCGTCCACCGCGCCCAGGAAGACGAGCTCCTCGAAACGGACGCGCTTCGCGCGGTCCCCGATGCGGGCGAGCGCCTCCTTCGGCGGGATCGAGAGGAAGTACGTGACGTCCGGGACGACGACGAACGGCGCGCTGACCTCCCGGAGCCAGGCGACGGGGTCCGCCTTGCGCCCCGCGAGCCGGGCGCCCTGGTACGCGTACGTGGAGTCCACGTACCGGTCCGAGAGGACGAGCTTCCCCTCCGCGAGCCACGCACGGATCCGACGCCCGTGGGCCTCCCGGTCCGCGAGGAACAGGAACGTCTCGGAGAGCGGGTCGACGTCCCGCTCGATCGCCCACTTCACCGCGTCGCCGCGCCACGTCTTCGTCGGCTCCGTCGTGCGCACGACCGGGATCCCGGAGGCCGCGAGCCCCTCCGCGACCATCGCGACGACCGTCGACTTCCCCGAGCCGTCGATCCCCTCGAGCGTCGCGAACAGCCCGGGCACGCGGCGGCATCTCCGAACGCGGATAAACGTTGTCGCGAGACCCGCGGACGAACGTATTTATGGTCCTTGGCGGTTCCCGCCGCGGCTCGGGGGAACTCGCGTGTTTGCGGTCTCTGTCCTCAGGCCGGACTTCCGGCGGTCCTCGGAACCGGACGAGTCGCGGACGAAGTGCCGGCGGTGCGGGGCGCGGATCGTCGTCCTCCCGGAGGACCGCCGCCTCGGCTACTGCTTCGACTGCTTCGACCCCTCCGAGATCCACGTCGACGGGCTACTGACCCGATAGCCCGCGCCGCTTCGCCTCGCGCGCCTTCCTCCAGTCCTTGAGGTCCTTCTCGATCCACTCCTCCGGCCGCCCCGCCGCGCGGAGCGCCTCCACGTCGGGCTTGTGCACGCGGTCCCAGAACGCGAGCTCCCGCTCCACCCGCTCCTTGGTGGCGGACGGCGCCTCCCTCGGCGCCTTCTCCTCCTTCCCGCCGACGGAGAAGACCCACGCCTTCAGCACGTTGAGGAACGGCGTCTTCGCCTTCCCCTCCCACAGGAGGACCGCGCGGAGCGTGACGTCCTTCACGGGGTCCCGGTCGAACTCCGCCGCCACGCGGTCCCGCGACGAGGACCAGACCCAGTCCCCCATCGTCCCCTTCCAGGCGAGGCGGTGCTCCTTGAGGAGCTTCTTGAACGCCGCCTTGTGCTTGCTGTACGCCGGCCCGTCCAAGACGAACCGAGAGCGCATCCGCGCGCGCATCGCCCGGCGAGATAAGAAGGTTGCCTACCACGCGACGCGCTGCTCGTCCGCGCTCCGGATCTTCGCCCGGATCACCGTGAACGCCGCCAGGGCGACGACGATCGCCCCGAGGAGCGCCAGGAGCGCGGCGCTCTCCGGGTCCAGCCCGGTCTGCGGGAGCTGCCCGACGGACGCGATGAGGTTGTACACGCTGTGGAGCGCCACCGCCAACAGGTAGTAGGGCAGGACGCGGAACCGGTCCGGCCACACCTTCCGGAGCGCGATCCCGTACCCGAAGGCGGCCGTCGACGACGCGTGGAGGAACGCGCTCGAGATGCTCCGCACGCCGATCACGAGGAGCGAGACCTCGAGGGAGCCGAACTCCGTGAGGGCGAACAGCCCGTAGACGAGGTTCTCCGAGGCCGCGAACCCGAGGCCCGAGGCGGCGCCGTAGACGAGCCCGTCCTCCGGCTCGTCGATGATCGGACGGGCGAGGTAGACGCCGAGCCCCTTCGCGAGCTCCTCCGTGAACGGGGCGATGGCGAGGGCCAGGAGGATCGTCTCGAGGTTCGGGTACCTTCCCGTGAACACGTAGACGCGGTCCGCTTCCTGGAAGAGCGCGATGGCCACGCCGCTCAGGATGAGGGCGAGGAGGACCGCGAAGATCGCGCCCCACACGAACGTCCGCAGGACGCGCCCGATCGGTTCCCGCCCGAACCGCTCCGTGCGCCGCACGACGCCGAGGAACACGAGGGGCGGCGCGAACGCGGAGACCGCGAGGATCACGAGGACGGCCGCGGGGTCGAGCGCCATTCACGCATCCCTGGCGACGCTCGCCGCCCTCGCCGCCGCGGTCCGCCCCACGGCGAGGCGTGCGACGGGCACGCGGAACGGGGAGCACGAGACGTAGTCCAGCCCGAGGTGGTAGCAGTACGCGACGCTCGCGGGGTCCCCGCCGTGCTCCCCGCAGATCCCGACTTTCAGGTCCGGCCGCGCCTTTCGGCCTCGCTCGAATGCGATCTGCATCAGGTGCGCGACGCCCCGCGGATGCCCCTTCGGCTCCGCGGGGATGCCGTCGAGGGTCTGGAACGGGTTGTGCGGCAGGATCCCGTCCTCCACGTACTTCATGAGGAACTTCCCCTCCGCGTCGTCGCGGGAGTAGCCGAACGTCATCTGCGTGAGGTCGTTCGTGCCGAAGGAGAAGAACTCGCTGTACTTCGCGATCTCGTCCGCGGTCAGGGCCGCGCGCGGGACCTCGATCATCGTGCCGAACTTGTAGTCCACCGCCAGCCCCTCGGACTCCATGACGCGCTTCGCGACCGCCTCGAGCGCCTCCCGCTGGTTCCGGAGCTCGTTCGCGTGGCCGACGAGCGGGATCATGACCTCCGGCCGGCAGTCGACGCCCTCCCGCTTCACCGCCACGGCGGCCTCGAAGATCGCGCGGACCTGCATCTCCGTGATCTCGGGGTACACGATCCCGAGACGGCACCCGCGGAGGCCGAGCATCGGGTTCGCCTCACGCGTCGCCTCGACCGCGCGGAGCATCTCCTCCTTCCCCGCGATCACCGCCCCGTCCCCGCCTCTAAGCCGCAACTCCACGAGCTCGACGAGGAGGTCCTCGTACTTCGGGAGGAACTCGTGGAGGGGCGGGTCGATCAGGCGGATCACGACCGGGAGGCCCGCCATCGCGCGGAAGATGTCCGCGAAGTCGGACCGCTGGAAGGCCCCGAGCTTCTCGAGCGCCGCCAGGTACCGTCCCCGCGCGTCCCCCCCGTCCTTCCCGCGGGAGGCCACCGCGGATAGGATCATGTCGTGGACGATCGGGAGCCGCTCCGTCTCGAAGAACATGTGCTCCGTCCGGCACAGGCCGATCCCCCGCGCGCCGAGCGCCCGCGCCCTTCGAGCGTCCCGCGGGTAGTCCGCGTTCGCCCAGACCTGGAACGGCCTGGCGGCCTCGTCGCTCCACTCGAGGACCGTGCGGAGCTCCTCCTCCTTCTCGAAGTCCGGCTCCACGGCGGGGATCAGGCCCGCGAACACCTCGCCGGTGGCGCCGTCGATCGACACGGTGTCCCCCTGGGCAAAGGACCTGCCGCCGAGCGTGAACGTCCCGTCCTCGTAGGAGACGCGGAGCGCCTCGCACCCGACGACGCACGGGAGGCCGATGCCGCGGGCGACGACGGCCGCGTGCGCGGTCGCGCCGCCGCGGGCGGTCAGGATCCCCTTCGCGTGGAGCATGCCGTGCACGTCCTCCGGCGACGTCTCCGTGCGGGTCAGGAGGACCTTGAGGCGGAGTTCGACGGGGCGCTCCCGCTCCCCCGCCGCCAGGACCGTCCGGAGCTGACCGTACTCGACCCACCGCTCCGCGCTCGTCCTCACGACGAACGCCTCCGGAGTCAGGCGGGCGATCCACGGGAGGCCGGTCGCCTCCGCGAGCTCGCGCTTGGCGGCTTCGACCGTGGCGGCGACGGACGCCAGCGCGTCCCCTGCCTCCGCGGCGCGGAAGCGGCGGAGGCCGAGCGTCTCCGAGAGGTCCGAGTCGAGCACCGCCACGCCCGCGGCGGCGCCGGGCGACGCGTTCACGCCCTTCCCGAGGAGCCGTCCCTCCTCGACCGCGCGGCGCTTCTCCCGCGGGTCGAACCGCGGCATCAGGAGCTCGACGACCTGCGTCGGCTCGACGCGCTGGATCGCCTCCGCTTTCGTGATCAGCCCGTCCTTCACCATGTCCACGGCGATCCGGATGGCGGCCTGCGCGGTCCGCTTCCCCGTCCGCGTCTGGAGCGCCCAGAACTTCCCGCGCTCGACCGTGAACTCCATGTCCTGCATGTCGCGGTAGTGCGACTCGAGCTTGGCGGCGAGCGCCTCGAGCTCCCCGTAGATCGCCGGCATCGACCCGCGGAGCGCGTCGATCTTCAGCGGCGTCCGGATCCCTGCGACGACGTCCTCGCCCTGCGCGGTCGGGAGGTACTCCGCGTACAGGCCCGGAGCGCCCGTCGCCGGGTCCCGCGTGAACGCGACGCCCGTCCCGGAGTCCTCTCCGATGTTCCCGAACACCATCGCCTGCACGTTCGCCGCGGTCCCGAGGTCGTGCGGGATTCTGTGGAAGTTCCGGTAGTCGACCGCGCGCTTCCCCATCCAGGAGCCGAACACCGCGGCGATCGCGGCCCGGAGCTGGTCGTACGGCTTGTGCGGGAAGTCCTTCCCCGTCTCCCGGCGCACGACCTCCCGGTACGCCGCCACGACGGACCGCAGCATGTCCGCGGTCAGGTCCGTGTCCTTCCCGCCGGAGGTCTTCGCCTTCGCGGCTTCGAGGATCTCGTCGAATCTCCGCCCGTCGATCCGGAGGACGATCCGGCCGTACAGCTGGACGAGCCGCCGGTACGCGTCCCAGGCGAAGCGCTCGTCGCCCGTCGTCGCCGCCAGTCCGGCGACGGAGGCGTCGTTCAGCCCGAGGTTGAGGACCGTGTCCATCATCCCCGGCATCGAGAACTTCGAGCCGGACCGGACGGAGAGGAGGAGCGGGTTCGTGGGGTCCCCGAACGTCCGGCCGACCTTCGCCTCGATCGCCGCCAGCGCCTCCCGGAGCTGCTTCTCGAGCCCCGGCGGGAACCGCTCGTTCTTCGCGAAGAAGTTGCACGCGCGGGTCGTGAGCGTGAACCCCGGCGGGACGGGGAGCCCGAGGCGGGTCATCTCCGCCAGGCCGGCGCCCTTGCCGCCGAGGAGGTCCCGCATGTCCTTGTTGCCCTCGTCGAAGAGGTAGACGTACTTCGGCATCGGGGGCCTCCGGGTCCGCGAGATTCGCGAACCGCACTTAAGGGTTTGGCGGTGTCACCCGGCGAATCGGAGGTCGCGCTGCAGGACGTCGGGGACGGAATCGTAGAGGCTGTGGGTCATCGGGATCACGATGTGGCCTCGAGGTCCGTCCCCGAACACGGCGCACCGCCGGAACCCCGCGACCGCATACAGCAGGGCGACGTAGGCGCAGACGAGGGAGTCGAGCGCGTCCTCGAGCGTCTTGAGCGCGCCGCCCCGGAGGCCGCGCGGCGACCTCCCGAGCACGCCATCCTCGATGTGGAACGCGGGTTGGGCTCTGGAGAGCCCCGTGAGGTGGCGCTGCAACTCCTCCAGTTCCCGCCAACGCTCGGGGTAGCCGCGACCTTGGCGGGCCTTGTACTTCAGCGTGCGGCGAAGCCCGAACAGGGCGATCATGGCGGCGTGCGGGTACACCTCGATCACCCGCCTCGCCGCCGAGCCCCGCGGGTCCAGGGAGAACCCCTCGGCCGCCAACACGGCGGCAAGTCCCTCGCCGCGGAGACCGCCGTACCGACCGAGGTTGCGGCGGTTCGCCGGGTACACGCCCGCCTCGAACCGGCGGTAGAACCGATTCACGAGCCGGTCGCATTCGCGCAGGCCGCCGACGTTCGGTACCGCCAAGGGGCAGTCCACGGCGACGACCGTGCGCCCGGAGCCGGCGAGGCGCAGGACGTAGTCGACGACGTCCTCGTTGTCGCCAAGGTCGGCCCGCGGTGGTTCGAGGAGCCGTGCCGTCCGGCCGTCCCACGACGCCGCGCAAGCGCCGGTCGGGTTCGCGGGGGACCAGGCGAGGTCGAGCCCGAGGACCCGGAGCCGCGAACCCCGCCCCGACAGCCCCCGTCACCCGCCGAGCGCTTCGAGGAGCTCCGAGAGGCGGAGCATCAGGAGCAGCGCGTAGAACTGCCGCAGGACCGCGATCCGCATCTCGGGGGTCACGCCCGGCGCGTCCAGCTTCGCGAAGAACGCGTCGATCGCGGCTTGGACCCCCCGCACCTCCTTGGCGGTAAGCCCCTTCCGGTGGTCGGTCGCGAGGGCCCACAGCTCCCGGTACATCGCCGCCGCGTGCTGGCGGTAGAGGCCCTCGATCACCTCGCGGGACCCCGCCACGTACTGGCGGCTCGCGAGGAACATGAGCCCCTCGGAGAGGGCGCTCATCACGATCCGCGGCGCGGTGATCTTGTCCGCCGTGAGCACGTTCTCCAGCGCCAGGATCCCGACGGAGCCGAGGTCGAACCACGACGCGTGCTCGCTCTTCTCCTTCTGCCCGAGGAACCCGTGGAGCTCGGAGGTGAACGTGTGCGCGGCGCCCGCAAGGTCCGCGGCCCGGTCCAGGGCGTGGCGGACCCTCGGGGTCTCCGCCTTCGGGTTCCCCCGCAGGTACGCGTCGAGCGCGAGGAGGTCGGACCGGAGCGCCCAGACGGTCGCGTCGTCGAACCGGACGGTCAGCGCTTGGGCCTTCCCCCGGAGGTCCTTCGCGAACGCGTCCCGCTCCCCCGCCATCGCCGGGCCATCACGGGAAGGGCGTATTAGCCTTCCGCGGGAGGGCCCTCAGAACCCCATCTCCGCGATCTTCAGGTCCGCCCGTTTCCGCTCGAGGTACCGGTAGACGGTCCTGTGCTCGCTCCCCCGCAGGAGCATCTCGAGCGCCTCCTGCGCGATCGGGAGCTGCAGGTCGTCCGCGATCAGTGCGACCGTGTGGCCGTACACGGACACGTCCGCGCCCGTGAGCTCCTCCACGATCCGCCGGGTCTTCCCCCGCGTCCCGATCATGCGCGCGCGGATCTGTTCGATGCGCGCGGGCGTGCGCGCGTAGTCCTTGATGTCGAGGACGACGAAGTACGAGTTCTCGTCGAGCAGCCGGAACGCCCGCTCGTCGCTGAACCCCCGGCCGATCGCCTGCACGAGGTCGCGCACCTTCACCGCCAGGAACTTGTCCGGCGCCCCGGACTCGTCGACCGTGACCTCGCCGGTCTCCGAATCGATGAGGATCTTGACGCCCGTCTCCTGCTCGATGAGCCGCTTCGTCTCCCCTCCGGGCCCGATCAGGACGCCGATCCGCTCCTGCGGGATCCGCACGTACAGCACGTCAGCCACCCCGGAGGCGGGCCTCGAGGCGCCCCGCGTCCGCGTCCACGCCGAGGCGGGAGAAGTACCGGGCGACGTTCGCGACGTCCCGGCGGAACCATTCGTCGCTCCGCGGGTGGTCGAACGGCACCGATTGAGCGCAGTCGATCACCCAGGCGCGCCCGTCCCACCAGAGGATGTTGTACTCGCTCAGGTCCCCGTGGACGAGCTTCGCCTTCCGCATCGCCGCCATCGAGGCGACGACGTCCTCGTACGCCGCCGCGGGGTCCTCGAGGGCGACCTCCCGGATCATCGGCGCGGGCATCGACTCGTCCCCGACGTACTCCATGAGGAGGATGTGCTTGTGGACCGCGTACCCCTCCGGGACGCGGGCGCCCGCGTCGCGCATCCGGACGAGGTTCTTGTACTCCTTCTGCGCCCACACCTCGACCATCTCGCGGAACGAGCGCCCCATCGCCTTGAACCGCGGGTCCCCCCGGAGGTAGTCCGCGAGGGAGCGGAACGTCGCGTTGCTCACCCGGTAGATCTTGAGGGCGGCGCCGCCCCTCTGCGTCGTCGCGTGGAACACGTTCCCCTCCTTCCCCGTGCTCACGGGGTAGTCGACGGTCTCGAGCGTCCGGTCCGAGATCATCCGGTACAGGGCGAGGAGCGTGGGCTGGTCGAACACCTCGTCGACCGTCTTCCGGGAGGCGTCCTCCTTCCGGCGGCGCTTGAGGATCTGGACCCGTTCCTCGAGGAGGACGAGCTTCCGTTCATCCAGCATGGGGGTCGGCGATACCCTCGCCTTGGGCAAAAAGGTTCCCGCGGCTCACGCGGGGACCTTCGCCTCGCGGAGACCGCCCCGACGGGGCGTCCCGTCCGGCGCGGTCCGACGCGCAGCGTGCTCGCGGCGCTGATGCAGGTCCTGGGCATCGCCGGCCGGCGGAAGGGCCGGTGAACCGCTACCGGAGACCGTGAGACAAGATGTCGACGGCAGTGGTCATGTCCTCCCGTTCGAGCAGGAAGATCGTGTCCGTGTAGCACGACATTGCTTGGACCATGTTGATCCCCCGGGAGGCCAGGGCGGTGGATAGGTACGCGAGCAGGCCCGGAGTGCTCTCGATGGACTCCGGGCTCGTGACTGCGAGCTCGACCAATCCCTTCCGCACCCCGATGACCTGGCTCTCCCGGAGCTTTTTTGTCACCCGCGGGACGGACTCGTCGTCCACGATGACGACCGTCCCCTGCGACACCTGAATCAGGCGGCAGATCCGGTTCTCGTCGAGGAGTTCCTCGATCACGTCTCCCAGCCGCTGTAGGACGTCGACGCCCTGGTGGACGATCACCGTCGCGACCTTCGTGCGCGTCTCGATCCGGCTGCGCTTCAGGATCCGGCGCACCGCGTCCTCGCGATAGCCCTTCACCTCGTCAATCGGGAAGCGCCGGCACGCCGCCAGGACCGCTTCGGGCCTCCGGAGGCCGAGCTCCTTGCGCACGAGCCGCGCGAGGGCGGAGTAGTTCACGACGTCCATCTTGATCGCGTCGACGATGCTCGGGCGGCTTTCGATGTACTCGCGGACCTGCTGCGCGACGCTCGCCATGGAACCCCTCCATGGGATGTCCGATATTTGACAATTGAGTTTTTGTTTGACCGAAAGTGGTCAAAGTGTTTTAATACTCCCCTGCGAATCCGCGGGGTTCATACACTCGGGGACGAGCATGGAACTGCAAAGAGTCGTGTTGGCCTACTCCGGAGGCTTGGACACCTCCGTGGCGATCCGTTGGCTGATGGACAAGGGAATGGACGTCGTCGCCCTCACGGTCGACGTCGGGCAGCCCGGTGACTTGGCGGCGACGAAGCGCAAGGCGGAGTCGACCGGCGCGCGGAAGGCGTACGTCCTCGACGCGCGCCGCGAGTTCGCGCACGACTTCCTCCTCCCCGCCCTGAAGGCGAACGCCCTGTACGAGGGCCAATACCCGCTCAGCACGGCGCTCGCGCGCCCCCTCATCGGCAAGCACCTCGTCGAGGTCGCCCGCCGCGAGGGCGCCGCGTACGTGGCGCACGGGTGCACCGGGAAGGGGAACGACCAGGTCCGCTTCGACCTGTGCACGACGTCCCTCGCCCCGGACCTGCAGGTGCTCGCCCCGGCGCGCGTGTGGAACATGACGCGCGAGGAGGAGATCGAGTACGCGCGGGCGAACGGGATCCCCGTGCCCGCGACGAAGGCCTCCCCGTACAGCACGGACGAGAACCTGTGGGGGCGCTCCGTCGAGTGCGGCATGCTCGAGGACCCGGCGATCGAGCCGCCGGAGGAGGCGTTCGCGTGGACGGCCTCGCCCGCGGACGCGCCGGACGCGCCCGTGTACGCGAACGTGCGCTTCGAGAAGGGCGTCCCCGTCGCGCTGAACGGGCAGGCGATGGACCTCCTCGCGATCGTCGAGAAGCTGAACGGGATCGCGGGCGCGCATGGGGTCGGCCGGATCGACCACGTGGAGTCGCGCGTCGTCGGGATCAAGAGCCGCGAGGTGTACGAGTGCCCCGCCGCGGTCGTCCTGATCCGCGCCCACCAGGCGCTCGAGGCGATGGTCCTCCCGCGGGACGTCCTCGACTTCAAGCGCTCCGTCGAGGCGCGGTACTCCCTCCTGATCTACGACGGCCTCTGGTTCACGCCGCTCCGCGAGGCGCTCGACGCCTTCGTCGAGGAGACGCAGGCGCGCGTCACGGGCGAGGTGAGCGTGAAGCTGTTCAAGGGCTCCGCGACCGTCGTCGGCCGGACGTCCCCGCTGGCGCTGTACCAGCACGCGCTCGCGACGTACTCGGCCGGGGACGGGTTCCGCCAGGACATGGCGGAGGGCTTCATCTACGTCTGGGGGCTGCCCGCGCGGACCTGGACCGCCGTCGGGGAGCAGGGGAAGGCGGCGAAGCTCGTGAAGGCCGCGAAGAGGGCGAAGTAGGATGGCGGCGACGTTGGAGCGGAA
>Ga0214473_10005308_pt1 | contig 15452 bp, 18 predicted proteins | sample RVTome_7_FD_203509 | JGI IMG/M metagenome (GOLD analysis project Ga0214473, IMG submission 203509) | Soil microbial communities from uranium-contaminated site in the Upper Colorado River Basin, Wyoming, United States - RVT98D197 | ecosystem: Environmental > Terrestrial > Soil > Contaminated >... | reverse complement strand
TATCATAGAGCACCACACTTGATGCTGCTACCGTCGATCACGCCTCTAGAGAAGAAATCGTTTTTGCTGTTTGTTTAGACGCTTCGAACTAGCGTGCAAGAGAGCGTGGGGGTTCTGTCCCCATGGTCTAACAATAGTGTGGTCTACCTGTAGTTGCATGAAAAGCTACTACTATTTGGAAACTTAAAGAGCTGTCCCATCCGATTCTTCGAAGGTGCGCAGAACTATTTATGTAGTTTTGGAGCCTCTTCATGTATCTCAATGCTTCACCAGGAAATTGACTTCTGCCCGTTATAGCAGATGAAGTGGCCACGAGAGGCGGGGTCGTTTTGCAACGGGGCGTGGTGTCCCGGCGCACGAAATCCATGATAGGCTTTTGGTCACGGGGAGGAACTGAACTATGGCTGCCGACATTGAACAGGAGTTAATCGAGAAGGTACGCACCTTGCCCCTAGAGAAACAAAAGAAGGTATTGAGTTATGCCGAAGAGCTGCGACAGCAAAACGGAGGCGAAGGCTCACCAGTCGAAGACCTGACGATCTGGGAAATGGTCAAGGATGTCATTCTTGAAGTGCCCGCTGAAGCGTGGGAGGAGTTGCCAAAGGATGGGTCCCGTAACGTTGATCATTATCTTTACGGAGCTCCGAAGCGCGAGCCATGAAAGCGATCTTCGTCGATACCAGCCACTTTGTAGCCGTCTTCAATCCCAGCGATCAATGGCACGCGAGCGCGCTCGAAGTGGAAGCCCAACTACAGCAAGTGAAGCGAGTCACAACTGAACTGGTTTTAGTAGAGGTCCTTAACTACTTCGCTGCTTATCGCCAGGACGTCAAGAAGAATATAGCCAGGGCGATACGTCGTTGGCTCGAGAGCGCCAGTGTTGAGACAGTCCTACATACCCATGACACTTTCCTCAATGGCCTCGCGTTCTACGAGGCGAGGCTCGACAAAGGGTACAGCTTAACTGATTGCGTCTCGATGAATGTTTGTCACGGTCGAAGCATCACCGAGGTGCTGACGAACGACCAACACTTTGCGCAAGAGGGCTTCGCAATCCTGTGATTGCCTCCTAAGAAGCGAAGAGGCGCGCCGTAACGGTCGTATCTCGCACCAGGCTCAGTACTTGAAGACCAGTGACTAATGGGATTCAGCTGCGTGGGTCGAACTACTGCTACGGTAGTGCGTCAAATCCATTTACTCTAGTGCTCGACTTCGAGTTGCCTGAATACACCTCAGATGTGTTTATGGACAGCAGGAGTTTTATGAGCGAAGATTTGGCAAAGGATCAATTTTCACGGGTGAGTGGATTACAATTTAGTAACATGAATTTATCAACAGTTCCTAAAACAGGGCGAGTGTCAGTTAGCATGTTTCGCAAGCGTCCAGCCTGGAATTTTCCGAATAACAAAGTAAGGATAACGGTCGCCGGCAGAATAAGTGGCGGCGGGTCGTTCAGCACAACAGGAAGAGTGAAACTTACTTGCCCGTAGTTCTAGCTAACGAAGGGGGAGACGTGAGATCATCCATTTTTTTATCGTTGTCGCATTGGTTGGCGTTCCTTCCGGCCAGGGAACACAAGAACCATCAATTCAACGCGTCGTCATTGTTCCACCTGATATCGTGTTGCCGCTGATAGCTTACCAGCCTGATAGTCCCCTTCAGATTGAGGACATAAAAATCTTTCAATTCGTAAGCGGCGGGGGTGGTTCACAGTCCTATAGAGTCCGTAACACAGGTAAAAAACCAATACGCTCGTACACAATCGGGACTTGGAATTCCGGAGGTACAGGTTGGGATGTTGAACTACCATTTAAGGAGAATCTTCTTCCAGGTCAAGTGGGTACGCTCACCGGAAACGAGGTTCAGGTGGTGGAGCTAACAGAAGACTTGCGAAATCAACTTAAGTTGCGGGGGGAGATGAAAGTTATCATGGTCTTTATGATAGTGCGGGTCGAATACGCGGACGGCTCAATTTATAACAGCGAATCGCTCTATAAAAGCTTTAAAAACGCATTTTGACGAACATTTGGCGGTAATGACTCAAGGACAGTAGAGAGGGACCAACGTGTGGTGTTAGTCGCCCTTTTCGTGAAGCGGAATCGGAGCAGCCTCCCTGGTGAAAATCAGAAACCTCTATCCGACAACGTCGATAGGCGTATTCCTCAATAATAAGTAAAACTTTAAAATCAGGCGAGGCTCTAATCAAGGAGTGCGTCGCCGGGATAGCATTGCTGTGAGCGTTTATCGAAACTTGCTTGTCGTGTTCTTTTGCGAGACAGATTTCACGATAAAGTTAGCGTCCGTTGGACGTCTCTCCTCGCTTGGAATGGTACCGCAATAAGAGGAGGTCTTTGAATTCATTCTTTGTTTCTTGGTCCATAGGTGTGAGGTTAATGGTAAAGGTACTGTAGCACGCAGTGGATTTTCGTCAATACCCTGTGCTGCGTGCGCCACAGAGCTCAGGCCGCTATTTAGCGCTTATAGGATTTGCGCGGGCCAGCGGCTTGGCCATTGCGATAGCTTTCCAGCACCTTAGTGCGAATGGCTTTGCGCGCATACTCCTGCGCGTCTCTTCTGGGCCATTCAGATAGGCATCGGCCAGCGGCTCGATGATAGATTTATCACTCCAGGCATCGAGTGCAGCCATGAAGCTTACTTTTTGTTCGGACATACTGTCCCTTTCGCCAGCAATTAAGCTACAGGAGAGGTGAGCGGCGGGTGAGCGGCAGTTGGGCTTCCTTTGGAGTTGTTGTTTTGATCGTCGGCTGGGTGATATGTAGTGTTGAGACCAAAAAAGAAAAAAGACCTAGTCCATGCTTATTTGTGACTTGAATAAAGAAGAAGAGCAGGCACCATCTATGGTCCAGAACTGTAGCTGACTTGTGTTGGTCATCACTCAAATTCCGGAGCCTAAAAAAATGAAGGCGAATTCGATGCTAGCTTTGGGCTTATTCATGATCTCATTGCTTGTGGACTCAGCCTATAGTCAGAAAGTGTGGGAGAAGAAGTCTTATACTAATTGGACTGCGGCTGAAGTTGGACGAATTCTCCTTGATTCACCATGGGCCCAAACTTTATTGGAGACGGCCCACCTTGCCGGTAACTTGCCCGGTACCTCATATTCGGCGACGATTCGGCTCCGTTCAGCACTTCCGATCCGACAAGCTCTTGTTCGGCGGCGACAACTGGCTGTGAATTACGAAAACCTGAGTAGTACTGACAGAGCGCGGTTTGATGCTGAAACACGAGAATTTTTGGAATGCACCGATTGTGCAAATTTCTACATCATTACACTCGCTTCACGTGCCTTTGGAGGACTTCCGGGTGTGAGGTTGCCTAATAATACGACGACACCAGGAAGCTATGGCGTTGACATCACCGCCCCTCTAAAAAGCCTATCCCTAACTGACCTCAAGCCGTATGTTCACTTAATTAATGATAGCGGCGAGCACCGAGAAATTGTTGGCTTTATACCGCCCGCTGGAGAGGCCGGAGAAGCTATGTTCGTATTTCCTAGAATGGATAATCAAGGAAAGCTTATGATCTTGCCGGGCGATAAGAAATTCCATTTTAAGATTGATAGTGAGGTATTTAAGAAGATGGCTGCCCCGCTGAAGAAGTTTACTTTTGAGGTCTCTCGGCTCGTTCAGAATGGAGAGGTGATCTTTTGAAGATGAGCCACACGTTTTCGGTCGCTAGCAGCTTACCTCGGTATCGGTTGGGCCGACCGCAAGCGCGTACGGCTCGGCGATAAATTTGAGGAACAGCTGTTCAAGTATCTCGGAAAAGATATTGATAAACATATTGGGTCTCCTTTTTCCTAGAAGCTCCCAGCTACCTGCATGGCAACAAGGGAATGCCCTATCTCGCGCTCCTTATTAAACAACAGGCCCTTTCCCTCCTTCGCAATTAGAGCGATGAGGAGTCCCTTGGCGACACCGTGAGATTGAGCGTCACAGCCTCCATTCTGAGTGAAGATTGGGGCTACATTCTTTGGCAGATGCCTACAAACATGATGCGGAACAGATATTGGCCGCTGATTCCAACTACAATGCTTAGGTTCCGGGCATGGACGAATATGATCGCTGTTAATATTCGTCGGTTGGTACTGAGAGAAAAACTCTTTAAGAAGGACGACACAAGATTCAGCTTCTGCTTACTGCGAGCGAGGGGGCGCAGCGCTTGCGGGAGCGTGAGGTGACGAGGAAGTAAGGCGTCGGCAGCAGGAGAATTTGTTGCGCTTGCAGCCACTGCTAGGCTTGTTCGTTGCCGCATTTGGGACAGTGACGATTCTTACAGGAATGGTATCTGTAGCGCTGCTCCTGGCATTTACTGCAGTAATAGACCTGGCCGCCCAGAGCTTCAGTGCGTTCGATGTCCTGCATGGCCCGCCAGTGAGTAGGCAACATCCGAGCACGGAACTTGGCTCGATACTTAGAACCATTACGCCGAAAGATCTCGGCCACCTCCAGCATTACCAACTCACGTTCACAGATCGCTCATAAGCTGGTCGATGGCCTGGGCGCCGAGTGCTTCGGCTTTAGCGGTCAGATGGGTATAGACACTGATGGTGGCCGGTGAGCATTCGTTACCAAACACAACGATGCGCGATTGGTCCAACTCGTGACGGTATTGTGACGGGAATTGAGATAATGGCAAATGCAGGCGATATAGCTGCATATAGAACCGTCAAAAAATCCCTGAAAAACCGCCGTGGCTGCAACCTGTTTTAGTTAATAGAGTTAAGAATTTGCGTGGGCTCGGATTATGAACCCCACGCTCTGACCAGCTGAGCTACCCCGCCACGTTTAGAATCAACAACTTACGGACTCTGTGAGCTTAGCTAAGAGCCAACTTGTGACGGAATTTTATCATAGAGCACCACACTTGATGCTGCTACCGTCGATCACGCCTCTAGAGAAGAAATCGTTTTTGCTGTTTGTTTAGACGCTTCGAACTAGCGTGCAAGAGAGCGTGGGAGTTTCGACCCCATGGTCGGTCAGACGATTAAGTCCTTAATTTTTAATAGTTGGCAGAAGGCTTGAATGGTCGAGGATTTACATCCTCTTCCATTCCTTACCAGGGCTTGCTGTGTGTTTGCCGTCGTCGAGGCAGTACCGCAACGCGTCATCGTAATAATCCCGCCTGCATTCAGGGCATCGTTTCATAACCTAATTCGTGAAATTCAACTTGCGAAGCAACTCTGCAAAACGAGGATCTGAACGCAAGGGGTCGAGATCGGGATCGACCTTTGCAAAGTTCAGCCACCATGAGCCGCGTGCGTATTCATTGTCGAGATATGCAAACGCCGTGTCTTTGGCCCCGAGCGCAGCGTAGATCACGGCGAACTCGTAACCGTCCATCTGGATCGTCCATTCGGGCCGTTTCAACTCGTCAATGATCTTTTCGGCATCCGCTCGACGGCCGCTCGCGGCGTAGATCCGTCCTAAATGCATCAGCGGCTCGGCCGTGGCCCCTTGCATTGATCTTGCTCTTTCGAGCATCGATACCGCGGCCTCGCGGTCGCCAAGTTTTTCGATCGAGCGTGCCAAATGGGTATGTGCGTACCAAAAACTCGGATCGATCTCGATGGTCTTCCTGAATTGCCCTTCAGCCTTTTCGTAACGGCCGGAGTAAAAATAAACCAACCCCAGCATCGAATTGATCTCAGCTGAGAACGGCTCAAGTTCCACACCTTTTTCGGTTTCCGCTATCGCCTGGTCGAACCGACCAAGGGAGGCGAACATTACGCCGTTGTAAGAGTGGGCCAACGCAAGTTCAGGATTGATCTCGAGCGCCCTGCGAAAGCCTTTTTCGGCCGTTTCCCAATCATAGTGAAACCACGCAGCGATGGTTGCGAGCGAAGCATGCGCCTCGGGGAGATCCGGATCCAGTTCGAGGGCGCGTGTCGCGGCCGCTCGCCCTTTTTCGGCGCCGATCTTCGCCGGAAGGTACCAGTTCGCGTAGTAACAAAACGAAAGGCCGTCGTAGGCAAGCACAAAATTGGGATCTCGGGCGATTGCCTGGTTTAAATACTCAATGCACTTGTTGTAGCCATCCTCGGTGAACTTCCCGCCCTCGTACCGTCCCCTCAAGTAGAGTTGATACGCCATCGGAACGGCGGTGTGCTGCTTATTCAGCTTTGCCACATCCGCTCCGGACAATTTAGTACTGATTTTTGAGGATACATCGCGTCCGATCTCACTTTGCAGTACCACGAGGTCGGCGAGCTTTCGGTCGTATTGTTCTGTCCAGATTACGTTTTCATCGCCGACCTTGATAAGCTCAAGGCCGAGAGTGATCTGATCAGCGCGCTTGTTGAGCCTTCCCTTGAGAAGAGCCTGAACCCCAAGTTCTCTCCCGAGCGACCTCGGATCAGCCTCTTTGCCCTTATATCGAAAGATTGTTGACCTAGCCTTCACACTAAGGTTCGGTACTTGTGAGAGACTCCGTATCAGGGAATCAGTCATGCCGTCCGACAAATATTCAAGTTCCGGATCGCCGCTCTCATTGACAAACGGCAGCACGGCTATCGATCTGATCTGCGCGGTTTCAGACGGCCAAAGCTGCCGATAGCCGAAAAAACCCCCAGCCAAAACCGCAGTGATGACTATCAGCGCCACCAGCGGTTTCGCCGCTTGATGAGCGAAAAGGTTCTGCCTCTTCGAAATATCATTCGAGGTAGCCGATTCTGTTGTTGTGGCGCGATTCGGAATGATCGAACGTTCGAGCTCGCCTTGGAGGTCCAACTCTCTTCGCAAATTCTTGAGGTCTATCAACAGGTCGCGCGCCGACTGATACCGCATCTCCACATCTTTGGTCATTGCTTTGCGGACGATTCGCTGAAGTTCAGCCGGTACGTTCATCAGGAGCAGCGGTTCTCTTTCGAGGATCGAGACGATGGTGTGATTGATGGTTTCGCCGGTGAAAGGAACTTTGCCGGAGAGCATTTCATACAAGACGACGCCCAAACTCCAGATATCTGTTCGGGCATCGGTTTCTTTGCCACGTGCTTGTTCGGGCGACATATACGAAACCGTTCCCATCACAATTCCGGGAGTCGTATTGACCTGAACCTGAGTGACGTCCTCGCTTCCCACCGACCCGGTGGGAATTGCTTTCGGTTCTGCCAATTTCGCGAGGCCGAAATCCAACACCTTCGCGTAGCCATCTTTGCGCAACATGATGTTCTCGGGCTTGATGTCCCGATGAATAATCCCCGCCTGATGCGCCGCTGAGAGCGCTTCCGCTACTTGCACTCCGATCTTCAGGATCTGATTTAGCTGAAGCGATTCATTATGCGAAAGATGCTCACGCAGAGTCTGGCCGTCGATCAACTCGGTCGCGATATAGTTTTTGCCGTCTACCTCACCGATCTCATAAACGGTCAGGATGTTCGGGTGATTCAGTGCAGAGGCTGCCTTGGCTTCCTGGATAAAGCGGCTCAGCTTATCCGCGTCCCTGCTGAACTCTTCATTCAGGAATTTGATGGCCACTTTCCGATCGAGTCTGGTGTCCTGCGCCAGATAAACCTCACCCATCCCGCCGGCGCCGATTTTGGAGACGATGCGGTAATACGCGAGCGTTGTATTGGGGGGAAAGTTTTCGGTCACTGGGTTATGAGTTGTTTAGGCGAAAATTGTGCTCCGAGCGAATGCACCATCTGGTTATCAATTGGACGAACTGGATGGCGCTATTTCAACATTTCGGAGGCAACCTCGCTGCTTACTTCGTGAAAAACAACTTCTTAAGACATGCAAGTCACCCAAGTTGGCTAGGTGTACACTACGTGATTTACACCCGCGTTGTCCCGCGTCTCGTTCGCAACGCTGTCAGGCGTGAGCGCTAACAAATTGGCGAACGCGAAACGATGATGTTCGTCGTCGTAGGTAAGAAAAGCGAACGCCGGATTTTGGTAGACCACTTTCGCTTCGAAGATTTCTTTGATACCAGTCAATCATTTGCTCAAAGCGTCGTGTGCTATAGACGACGTGCGCGAACTTCGACGGTTTTGCCATGTATTAATTCCTTTCTGGTTAAGTCATGAGCGTCCGGTACTCCGGGAAGCTCTGACGCTGTTAAAACAACGCCGCGACGTCATAGACCGCAAGAATGTTTGGATGGTTCAATGTGCCCGCGGCTTGCGCTTCCTGCTCAAAACGCCGGAGTCGATCAGCCTCTTGTGAAAAAGATGCCGGCAGAACTTTTGATCGCCACATCGCGGTTCAACTTCTCGTCGCGCGCTCGGTAGACCTCGCCCATTCTACCTTCGCCGATCTGCGAGCGGATTTTGTAGCGGCCTAGTCTAGCGCCAACGGAAACCAGTGTGCTTACTCGCCGCCTTCCTAATATCCTGGCTGCCTGCTGGAAAGAACCCTATTTCGAGAGCCCCCAGCACAGATAAGGCGGCAATTGTAGCGGAGTTGGGGTTTGACGTGCTAGGGATTGATGGATGCAGTGACCCTCTCAACCGTGCATCGACGCTGAATAATCAAAAGTGCGGCCGGCACTTCATTCCTGGATGTCGGGAGCTTGCGCGAGGACCGATTGAAGCATTCACAGTATTGACAGTTCGATGCGATCTACTAGCACCACCGCGATACGGTGTGACCCGCCTTATCACCGCCTGTTTAGAGACCTGAGCAAAAGGAGAATGTTTATGCCCTTACGTTATCAACGCGGCTACTTGCGCTGCGTGAAACGAAAATCCGGACCCTCTCAATGTGAATTTCTTTGGCGAGAAAATAACGGCAGACTCTAATGGCCTGCTTCGTGCGCGATGACCTAGAAAGATGAGGGGAAGATGAGGAGGTTACGTGTCGCGTAGTAGAATGATGTGAGTACCCCCTCAACGGGCTTAAAATCCGTTGCGCGGTAACGGCAAGCAACGGCGGGCATTGCATGGTGTCGCGCGTCCATTAAAGGTCCAATAAGCGTTCCCGTGAGTCCTTTTAAGTGCGGTAGAGTGCTATCCATGACGCGAAGTTACATTGAATTACAATAGGTCGCTTCTCTTTCACGGCGGCAACACGGGTTCGATTCCCGTACGGGACGCCAAACTTGATTCTCCACTCGAATCTCTTGAAGTAACTGAATGCAATACAGGTTGTAGCGGTTCCAAAACCTTCGCCTTCAAATACCAATCCCTCAGAAAATAGCACCCCCTGAAAGGTCTGAATCAGAAGCCATCTTTTTTGTTTCAAGTTTCAACTTTCAAATCAGTTTAAAACCTGAAAGTTAATGCTTTTTATCTCGTCAATTCAAAACTCTCATTGCGAAAGACCGACGCGCTTGACCAATTCACCAAAGCGCGGGTCGCCGCGCAGGGGATCAAGGCGCGGGTCCGCTTGAAGATAAGCCATCCACATTTCTCGCTCCTGATATGATTTTTCCAGATATTCAAACGCTTTATTCTTATCCCCTATCTGGGCATTTATACACGCGCTAAAAAAAGAATGAGCCAGGTTGTGTTCATAAAGCCATTTGGCACGCTCGCGCAAAACTCCCTGCCAACCCGATGTTTGATATGCGGTCTTATAAAGCTGTCTGGTTTTTTCGTCTGTTTTCGATAACGCTTGAAATCTCATGAGCCGTTCAAACGCTTCCGAGTTATTGCCCTGCCTTTCTCCGCTAACATACCAAAAGGTGCCGGCCGCGCCATTCGGATTGATGGCAGCGAGTCTTTCTAATTGCTGGTCAGCCTCGTCATAGCGGCGGGCATAAGTCAAAACAATCGTATATATCAGTTGATGATAAAACGCTGCAGCGTCGAGGTCGATGGCGGTCTTAATTTCCGTAATCGCCTCGTCAAAACTTACGCCCGGACCCATCAGAAAACGCGCATAAATATTATGTGCCTGCGGAGAATCGAGCCTTAACTCGATGGCGCGTTTACACGACGCTTCCGCCCGGCAAAATCATATTCGTAATACATTTTGTTTTCGCATAACACGCTATACGCTTCTGACAAATTCTGATCCAGCTCCAGCGCCTTATTGATTGCCTCCATCGATTTTTGGTGCTCCTCATGGACGTTAGCATCCCCGCTCGCAAAATTGGAAAATGAGCAGTGGGCGTGAGCCTTGCCCGCCCACGCCCGCGCATAATTCGGATTACGCCGGATAGCTTGATCGAAAGCTTCCACCGCCTTCCGAGAATCCGATGTGGTTCTCTTGTCATTTAAATAGATCCCTTGCAGATTACGCAGCGGGAAGGCCGGTCCCAACTTTGATCATTTCCGCCCGAACGGGCCCAAGGGTCCTGTCAAAGAATCGGTTCATGGCCGGGACAAGTGCCTCAATCGGCGGGGCATGAGGGCCGCCATACGATGTAACATCCGTGGGCCTGACATGCAACAATAACTTCATAGTTGACGCCTCATTCATGACTCCGGCAGATTGGTTCGTATCAGCAGCGCCTTGAATCGAGGGTCGGAGCGCAGATCGTCAAACCAGGGGTGCACGTCAAGCTGAGCAAATCCTATGCTTTGTTCATCCACCCCCTTTCCCAACCAGAAGAAGGCCTCATCTTTATTGCCGAGGCCTATGTAGGGTACCGCGAAGTGGAAACTCGCAATATGTTCGTGCGCTGCCTGACGCTTAAGTTCATCAACCAGTTTCAGGGCCTCATCACGCTGTCCGGCCCTTGCCAGGGCATACGCCAAATGGGACTTAGCATTAGGACTGCCATCACTGACTTCGATGGCTTTCCGAAACGTGGCGATGGCCTCAGTGTATTGGCCTTTTAGCGTTTGCGCAAAACCTAGATATCCCAAAGGAACAAAGAGACTTGGATCCATTTCATGCGCACGCCTGAACATCTCAATGGCTTCGTCGGGGCGGCGGGCGAAGGCGTACGCTACCCCCAAATCTGTAGTTACAATAGAGGATGAGGGATCCAAGTCCTGAGCTTTTTTGCATTCGGCTATTGCGTCATCAAAACGCTTCTGGTACGTGAGAGAAACACAGAGGGCGTCATGTGCCTCAGCATAATTGGGATTCAATTCGATCGCACGACGAAATTCCTGTTCCGCGTTGTCTGCCCCCGATTTGCCCAAGGCAACGTGTGCCTCGGCAAGCGAATCGTCAAGCTCGAGTGCGCGCATGGCCGCCGCTTTTGCTTTTGGCCTGTAGTCAGCGGGCGGGGCAATGTTGTAAAGTCCATACGAACTATAATTCGAAGCTAGACCGGCATACGCCAGAGCGTAGTTGGGGTCTTTTTCAATGGCTTTATTGAAATAGTCGGTGGCGCGCAGCACATTGTTGCGGCCGCCTTTGTGCCAATAGAACTGGCCTTGAAGATATAGCTGAAGGGCCTCGGGATCGGCCGTATGGGTTTTCGTGACTTTTGCCTCTTCGGCTCCCGAAAGCTTGCTTTTTAGTTTGCGCGAAACATCGCGGGCAATGTCGCTCTGCAGCGTAACAAGCGCGGACTGCGGCTTGTCATATTTCGTGCTGAAGATCACATCCTCGGACTCGGTATCTACCACCTCGAGCAAGACATTTGTTCGTCCGTCACGCTGAGCCACACGCCCGATGACTATCGCCTGCACGCCAAGCTCTTTGCCCACAACCTTCGGATCTATCTCCTTGCCCTTGTACCGAAAAACGGAAGTCCGTGCCTTTACCTTTATGTTCGGAAACTCCGACAAACTGCTGATCAGCGTGTCCGTCATTCCGTCGGAGAGATATTCGACTTGCGGATCGCCGGTTTCATTAACAAACGGCATAACCGCAACTGACCTTATCTCATTTGATGGACCCGTTCTTTGCCGCCAGAAATATCCGCCAAGCCCGATGCTTCCGAGCAAGAGCACGCCGAGAGCGGCCATCACCGGCCAGCGTCGATACCATCGAGCGCGTGATCCGGTGTTTTCAGCAGTTGTATTGCGTCCGCCGCCCGTGGCCCTTTGTAGTACGGCGGTCCGGTTCTCGGGCTGCGTACGTCCCGACAGGGCCTGCAGGCTGCTGCCATTCAAAGCCTTGGCATTGAAGACTTGAGTCTTTGCTCCTTCATGATCAGGTGCTGCGGTTCGTTCCAACTTACTCTGAAATTCCAAGTTTTGCCTGACGTCTTTCAAATCAATCAGTAGATCCTTCGCTGTTTCGTAACGCTCGTCACGGTCTTTTCTAAGTGCTTTGTTGATTATCCGTTCAATTTCGGGCGGCGTTTGCCGGCTCAAAGGCACAGGCTCTTTATTTAGCATTGAAGCGATGGTCTCTATGGCATTCCCGCTTTCAAATGGTGGCTTGCCTGCCAACATTTCATAAACCAGCACGCCGATACTGAAAGTGTCGGTACGCTCGTCAACCCTCTCGCCTTTCGCTTGTTCGGGCGACATATAATTGACTGTTCCCAGAATCACCCCTCTTGCCGTCAGATTCTGGCGGACGGTTGCTTCTTCCAAGGTGAGAATGGATTTGTTTTTTTGCTCGACGAGTTTCGCCAGGCCGAAATCCAAAACTTTCACATAACCGTCGGGGCGAATCATTATGTTTTCCGGCTTGATGTCGCGGTGAACCAGATGCGCTTTGTGCGCGGCTGACAGTGCGCCCGCGATTTGGATTGAAATGTCGAGAATCTCCGGCAATCTGAGTCTTGATTCGCGGATGATTTCACGCAGGGTTTTGCCTTCGATATATTCGCTGACGATAAAACGCGCGTCCTTCGCTTCACCGAATTCGTAGATCGTCAAAATGTTCGGATGGTTCAAAGCAGAAGCGGCCTTCGCTTCAGAAACAAATCTTTGGAGATTCGATTCGTCCTGACTGAATTCTTCATTAAGAATCTTAATCGCTACATTTCGGTCGAGTTCTTTGTCTCTGGCAAGATAGACCTCGCCCATTCCGCCCACGCCGATTTGCTTGATGATTTCGTAATGCCCGAAACATTTTCCGGCTTCGAGTTTTTTTGTTTCAGCTTCAATAATTCCCGCGACTTTGGCCACGGCAGGCGTTTCCATAAAACTTTCGGCACTGTCGTGCGATGACAAAAGCGATTCGACTTCAGCGAGCAGAGTTTTATCATCGCCGCAAACTTCGTTGACAAATCTCCGGCGTTCTTCCGGCTGGCGGCGCAAAGCCGAATCAAAAATCTCCCTGACCTTTTGCCATTTCGAGTCAGACATACTCTTAATCAAGACAGGTTGAAGCTGTATCGAACTTTGACCTTCTTGATGACTTTGGACTTCTATCGCGTCAATTCACGGTGCAGCCAAGCCTTTGCCATTCGCCAATCGCGTTTGATGGTTGATTCAGAAAGGCCCAAAACTTCCGCCGTTTCAACCACGTCCAAGCCGCTAAAGAATCTCAGTTCGACGACCTTTGCCAGCTGCTCTTCCTTTGCGGCGAGCCGGTTTAATGCCTCGTCGAGTGCCAGCAAATCGAAGTCGGTTTCGCTGACCCTAATCGTCAAAGCATTTTCAAGCGGCAAATCGCTGTGCACACCGCCGCGGCGGACGCGATGTTTTGTTTTGGCGTAATCAATCAAAATTCGCCGCATCATCGTCGCGGCAATGGCGTAAAAGTGAGAACGGCTTTCCCACGCAACCGATTTTTGTTCGACTAATCTGAGATACGCCTCATGAACCAGAGCGGTGGTTTGGAGTGTGTGTCCGATTCTCTCTTTTTGCAAATAGCGATGAGCCTGCCGATGCAGTTCCGTATAGACGAGTTTGAGGAAAGCCTCAGCCGCATCGTCGCGCGCATGAACCCTCCCGTCGCGTAACCCTTCCGTTATCTCGCCTGCTGGACGCTCCGCATTTGTCATTCCCAAGCCCCATTTGTCTGACCCGCCTTGTTCTTAATCACAGCAATATACGCTTTTAACCGTCAGAAGCCATGATTTCAATGAATTGTGACCTGCGTTTTCAAAAACCGTCGCGCTAATAGATAGAGAGGAAGATTTCTCTCAAAGAACTTAAGGAGAAAAAAATGAAAAGACAATTCCTGCTTCTATTCGCAATCGCGGTTTTCGCCACCGCTTTAACAACAAACGCCTCCGGACAAACGGGCAAAACGATAAGAGCGAACGTCAAATTCGACTTTCAAATTGGCGATCGCATTTACCCGGCGGGCGAATATCGGATTGAATCAATCAGCGCCCTGAGCGACAAGATTCTGCTAATCAGAAACGTCAGCGACGCGAAAACAACCCAAATCATGTGGGCGAATCATTCAAACCGCGCCAAGAGGCAAGCGCCGAAATTAGTTTTCCTAAAAGATGGCGAGCGTTATTTTCTGACCCACATTTTTCTCGATTCCGGAGTCTCGGGCTATTCGATTACACCTTCGCGTCGTCAACGCGAAAGTGAAAAACAGTTGGCTGCTCGCATCCCTCGAAACAATTAAAGTCCGTTTGGCAAAATAAAAGGAGACGAAAAAGATGAAGAACGTAAACTCTAAAAATCGCTTGAAGGTTCTCAGTGGCCTGGCTGCATGTTCTCGCGCAATCGGCGCGATAAGAAAAAATCTATCCGTTGTGAAAGGTCGGCAGTTGGGGCTGGCGGCACTCGTTGCCGCGTTCTCCGCTGTAGCCGTCGCGGGTGCCTTAACGCCGGCCCACCTGGTGAGCGGGCAGATTTTCGCGAGGGCGAGTTTTGCGGATCAGACCGACATCAAATTCAAGATTAAGGGGCAGGGCCAGGAGGTGATTAATGTAAATAACGCCGGGGACACAGTGATGCAGAAAATCGTCATTGGATCCGGTGGGCACACTGGCTGGCATAGCCATCCCGGTCCAGTAGTCGTCCTGATAGCTTCTGGTGAAATGTCATTCTATGACGGCGATGATCCTACCTGCACAGCTCGCACCTATTCAGCTGGTCAGGCTTTTGTCGACAGCGGTCAGGGTCACGTCCACATAGCACGCAACGAAGGAAGTGCGCCGCTGGAGCTTTACGTAACCTATTTCGACGTTACGCCAGGTGTTCCTGCTCCTGGTGCATTCCGAATAGATGTTCCGAGTCCTGGAAATTGCAGTTTTTAGTTGCCCAATTTCCGTGATCTCAAGTTCGCTGGAAACGGATTGCACGCTGTTCGCAATCCGTTTCGCGCCACGGGAGGAGCAGGTAACGACGGCACTCCATTTGGTTGTCGAGGTCCTCGTGCAAATCCGCGAATTAAGACATTCGAATCAAGTTCCTTCTTTAGCACCTGAAGTCGGTGCTTCCAACATTGCTTCATCGCTCTCGTAGCTCGAGCGTTCTCAATCACGGTCAGTTCCCGCAAGGTAGCCAGCGCTTGCAACGCTCCGCCAAAGCTCCAAAGATTTTTCGCCCCGTAGAAGATCAGATAGAGCCTTTACGTCTTGAGGTCGGGGATTTTCCTTGTTGTTTTTATCGAGTAATCTTTGAAGTCGGTCCGTATTTGTTCCGCCTTCGCGTTGATCGGTTCTTCAATCGCTGGCAAGATTGCGCCTCTTCCTCCATTGCCTTTTGTGAGTATGAAACCCCG
>Ga0214473_10005307_pt1 | contig 15453 bp, 9 predicted proteins | sample RVTome_7_FD_203509 | JGI IMG/M metagenome (GOLD analysis project Ga0214473, IMG submission 203509) | Soil microbial communities from uranium-contaminated site in the Upper Colorado River Basin, Wyoming, United States - RVT98D197 | ecosystem: Environmental > Terrestrial > Soil > Contaminated >... | reverse complement strand
CGAAGATCTGGAGCGCGCTGCTCGCCACCTCGAAGGCGGTGTTCGTCGAGGTGACCTTGGCGGCGGCCGCCAGGTGCAGCTTCGGCGGGGGGTTCACCAGGTTGTAGAGCGCCACCTGCCGGCTCAGAGCCCGGGCCGCCTGGACCTTCCTGAACATCTCGAAGAGGCGCATCTTCACGCTCTGGTGCTGGAAGATCGGCACCCCCCCCTGCACGCGCTCCTTCGCGTAGTCGATGGCGAGATCCAGCGCCGCCTGCGCCACCCCGACGAAGACCGAGCCCATCCCCGTGTTCGCGCCGGCCAGGATGGCGTCGCTCGCGAAGCTGTAGAGCTGCGGGGGGATCACCATGTAGTCGGCGGGAATGCGCACCTCGTCGAAGAAGATCTCCCCCTGGTTGAGCGCGCGCTGCCCGATCTTGTCGAGCGCCCGGCCCCTGGAGACGCCGGGGACGTCGAGCGGGACCAGGAACCCGCCGTCGCGGCGCACCCCGTCGCCCATGTCGACGGCGCAGAACATCGCGGCCGCCCTGGCGATGGTTCCGTTCGAGACCCAGGCCGCCTTCTGTCCGCTCAGCAGGAAGGAGTCGCCGTCCTTACGCGCGATGCAGTTGGGCCGGCCCGGCTGCTCGACGTCCGGCTTCTTCATGTAGGTGATCAGGTCGCTGCCGTGGTCCGGCTCGGTGCCGGCCCAGCAGCCGATGCAGTCCGGGGCGCCGAAGCGCTCGATCAGCGCGGGCTTCCCGGACATCTGGGCCATCATCCGCGGAAAGCCGGCGACGCCGAAGCCGATCGCCAGTCCCGAGTCACCCCAGCCGAGCTCCTCGCTGATGATGCAGCGCAGTCGCGCCTGCTGTGCGGGGGTGAGATCGGCGCCGGGAGCGGTGAGGTCGGCGAGGCCGAGGGCGCGGTGCTTCTCGAACACCTGCCAGAGGACGGAGCCCTCGGCGATCACGTCCTCGGGGTCCGGCATCGCGTCGAGCTCCGCGCCCGCGGGCCGCATCACCTCCTCGGCGAATCTGTGAACCATCTCCCGAACGGCTCGCTCTTCCTCGCTCAGCTCCACCTCGTAATCGATGCCGGCCATGGTCTTCTCCTGGAATGTTCGAAGCTCTCTATTCCGTCTGTTCGGGCCCGCCTCTCGCGGCTCTGGCCTCTTCCTGAAACGCGGTCGTCACACGCCGGGCTCTCCGCCTAGCGGACCAGAATCGTCACGCACATCGAGGCCGCTCCGTTCGCCACGACCCCGCCCCCGTTGTGCGCCAGCGCCGCCGTCGCGCCTTCGACCTGTCGCTTCCCGCACCGCCCCTGGAGCTGCTCGGTCAGCTCGACGATCTGGGCGATCCCGGTGGCGCCGACCGGGTGCCCCTTGCGAAGCAGCCCGCCGGAGGTGTTCACGGGCACGCGGCCGCCGAGCCTGGTCGCGCCCTCGTCGATCAGCTTTCCCGACTCGCCCCTCGGGCAGAGGCCGAGCGACTCGTAGGCCAGCAGCTCACCGATCGCCGAGGCGTCGTGGAGCTCGATCACTCCGATGTCCTCGGTACCGACGCCGGCCTCCTCGCAGGCTTCTTCCGCGCAGAGCCTGGCGGAGTCCCCCTCCTCGGGCCCGGAATCCCAGCCCGAGTGCAGGGCGCTCGAAACCACCCGCACCGGGCGCTCGAGAGCGAGCTCGCGCGCCTTGCGCTCGCTCACCACCACCACCGCCGCCGCGCCGTCGCCGATCGGAGAGCACATCGGTCGGGTGAGCGGCGCGACGATCATCGGCGCTCCGAGCACGTCGCCGACGCTCAGTACCTCGCGGAACTGGGCCCGCGGATTCAGGCTCCCGTGCAGCGAGTTCTTGGCCGAGACCCCGGCGAGCTGCTCCATGGTCGTCCCGTATCGCCCCATGTGGGCTCGCGCCACGCTCGCGTAGAAGTCCATGGCGACGGAGCGCTTGTCGCCTCCGGCGGCGGCCTTGGGCTCCCCGCTGACTCGCGAATCGTCCGCAGCAAAGCGGGCGAGCGCCGACTCGAGCTCCTCGACGTCCATGCCGCCGCGCAGCGCCAGGAAGGTCCTCTGCTTGTCGGGGTGGTAGAGCTTCTCCACGCCGAGGGCGAGAGCCACGTCGCAGCATCCGGCCGAGACCATCGCGCAGGTCTGGTAGAAGGCGGTGGAGCCGCTCCCGCAGGCGTTCTCGACGTTGATGACGGGGATCCGCCCGATGCCCATGGGACGCAGGATCACCTGGCCGCGGATGCACTCCTGTCCGGTGATGAGGCCGGCCATCGCGTTGCTGACGTAGGCCGCGTCGAGGTCGGCGGCCCCGATCCCCGCGTCTTCGAGTGCCGCCTTGACGGCCTCCGCGCCCAGGGCCTTGAGGCCGGTCTCCAGGTGCTTTCCGAAGCGGGTCATGCCGACGCCCGCCACGATCGCATTCATTCGCATGCTCTTCTCCTACTCCGTGCTGCTTTGCGAGAAAGCGCGACCCAGCTCGCCCTCGAAGGGCTCGCAGTCGACGTTGATGCAGCGGTCGAAGGGCGTGGGCTGCCACTCGGTGGGGGCGTACGAGAGGTGGCCGTAATCCCCCGCCAGGTGCAGCCACTTGACCATGCCCGGCTCGACCTCGTTGGCTCCCCTGCCGCCCGGGAAGAGGAAGCCCTCGAAGCCATTGTAGACGGTGAGCCCGTCCGGCCGCTGGGCGGGGCTGGTGAGGGCCGGCACCACGAACTCGCCGACCTCGTTCCAGACCCGCACCAGGGAGTCGTCGTCGATGCCCTTCTCGCGGGCCACCCGATCGTTGATCAGGACGAAGGGCTTGCCGCGGTGCGTCTCCAGCAGGAGCGGGTTGGTCATGTTCATGGCGTGGATGCTCCAGCGGGCGTGTCCGCCGGAGAGGCGGAAGGGGCCACGGCCGCCCATGGGGGGCGCCTCCTTGTGCACGGGCAGGTCCTCGCCGGCCTCCTGGTACCAGGGGTGCTCGATCAGGAACTGGGCGCGCCGGGTGAGCGTAGGGTAGGGGTGGCCGAGCTCGACGTGGTTTCGAAGCGGCGCGTGGGTCTCCCCCTTCGGGAAGGGAGAGGCGTTGGCCTTCGAGAGGGCGAGGAAGGCCCAGTCGTTGTAGCGGCTGTAGCCCTGCTTGCGGAAGGTCTCGATGCTGGTGCCGGGGGGCAGGTTGCCCGAGGTCACGGCGTCGGCCAGCGCCTCCCGCACCGCGCTCTCGCCGTCGACCAGCGTTCCCCTGAGCGAGAAGAGGTCCCAGAGCTCGTCGTAGCGGCGCCACACCCCGCTCCTGTGCTGGAAGCCCTCGAGGCCGCGCTCCTTCGCCCGCTCGGCGATCTTCTTCATCAGCGCGCCGAGCGCCTGCCACTCGTCCCGGGACTCTCCGTAGGGCGGCACCACGGCGTGAGACATGGAGAGGATGAAGGGCCACGGTGTCGGCATGCCGAGGGCGGTCTTCTCGTAGTGCTGGGTGGCCGGCAGCACGATGTCGGAGTAGAGCGCCGTCTGCGACATGCGGTAGTCCATGCACACGATCTTGGTGAGCTTCGGCCAGAGATTGCGGAGCAGGGCGGTCTTTCCGCCGCGCGTCCGCCTGAGCGTGTTGCCCCCCACCTCGAGCAGCACGCGCGGCGGCTTGGTGGCGGCGACCTCGGGGGCCGCGCCCCAGGTCTCCATCTTGGAGGCCTCCTGGTAGTACTCGTCGAAGCTCCGCCTCATGCTGGGATCGTGCCAGTCGCGGTTGTTCCAGCGCTCGCGATAGCCCGATTGCGCGTACCAGAAGAAGGCCGGGGGCATCATCATGCCGCCGCCCATGGCGCGCAGGATCACCCGATCCGGAAGCTCGCCGGTCAGCGTGGGATCCTGCTCCTGCAGCATTCGGCGGAGCGCCCGTCCCTGCTCCAGGAGCGCCCTTCCCGCCTCGACGCCGGGCTCGGTCTTGGCCATCAGCGTCGAGCTGCCGTCGAACATGAAGGAGTTCCAGCTCCCAAGGCCGGTGCCCTTCTTGCCCCAGTTGCCGGTGAGCGCGAAGAGCAGCGCCTTGGCGCGGCACATCAGATCGCCGTGGTAGTGCTTGCACACGCCCGCCTCCGGGATGGTGCGGGTGAGGCGGGTGGCGACCTTGCGGGCCAGCATCCGGATCGTGTCGGGATGCACCTCGCAGATCAGGGCGGCCTGCTCCGGAGTGTAGCGCTCGTCGAGCATGCGCCGGAGGCGCGCGAAGAGCGGCTCGACCTGGATCCGCCCCGCGTCGAGCGTCTCGACCTCGAGCCTCCCCTCGGCGAGGGGCTCGAAGTCGAGCCGCAGGCTGGCGGGGTCGGCCGGAACCACGCCCCTCTCGGGATGGGCCTGGAAGAAGCGGTCGTCGCGCCCCCCCGCCGCGAGGTGGCTCTGGCGCAGGAACTCCCCGGTGTCGGTGCGCACCAGCAGCGAGAGGTCGGTCTGCGAGGCCGCGAAGCCCCAGTCCATCAGCCCCTCGGAGATCACCACCTGGCAGGCGGCTAGGGCGAGCGCGGCGTCGGTCCCGTGGCGCACCGGGATGTGGTAGTCGACGTGGCTGTGCGAGGGGCTCACGTCGGTCGAGATCAGGACGATCTCGGCGCCGCGGTACCGCGCCTCGGCCATGTAGTGGAACATCGTGATCCAGGTGTGCGCGGGGTTCGAGTGCCAGATCAGGATCAGGTCGGAGTGGAAGATGTCGTCATGGGAAGGCGTGAACGAGAACTTCCCGAAGGTCTGCTGGTATCCGCTGTGGAAGTCGTTGATGGTGGCGTTCACGTCCAGGATCTGCCCGCCCAGGGTGCCGACGAAGCGCGAGCTCGGCCCGCTGGTCGCGATCTGGGGGCTGAGCTCGTGCACCAGCGCCTCGGGGCCGACCTCCTGGATGGCGTCGAGGATGGCGTCGGCGACCTCGGTCAGGGCCTCGTCCCAGGAGATCCGCTCGAAGCGCCCCTCGCCGCGCTCGCCGGCGCGGCGCAGCGGGTAGCGGATCCGATCCGGGGCCTCCATCTCCAGGCTCCAGGCCAGACCCTTCTGGCAGATCATCGGATTCATGTCGGGGACGCCGGGCTCGACGGTCTCGCGCACGCCCGCGGCCTCCTCCCGCACCACCTTCCCGTCCTTCACCAGGACGTAGATCGGGCAGTCGGCCGGGACGCAGTTCACGCAGTGGGTTCCGAAGTGGGCCTCGTCCCACTCCTCCGCGATGCGCCTGCGCTGGCGCTCCTCGGTCGGGTTGGTCTTGCGGGCGTAGCTCATCGCGTCTCCTCTTTCGCGGCTTCCACGACCGCGGGCTCCTTGCCGAAGGGGCCGAAGAGCGTCTTCCACTGGTAGGCGATCAGGGTGTCGAGGAGCTCCGAGCTGCCTCCCCCGCGCACCCGCTCCATCTCCCGCCGCAGCGTCGCCAGCACCTCGTGCACCCGCGGCCCGAAGAGCGACTCCAGGTACTCGGGCGGGATGCGCATGGTCTCGGTATCGATCGAGCGGTCCTCGCGCAGCCGGTAGGGGGAGAGCGGGGGCACGTAGAAGACGTTCGGCTCGGTTCCGAGCTCGGGGTGCAGCGGAAGCGCCACCTTCCACTCGTGCACCAGCCGATGCACGGGATCCTTCTCGTCGTCGAGGAACCCGACGAACACCAGACGTCCGGGACAGTTTCGCGCGCAGGCCGGCGCGATCCCCTGCTCCAGGCGCGGGAAGCAGAGATTGCAGTGCTGCGCCACCCCTCGCACCTGGTTGAAGTAGATCTTCTTGTAGGGGCAGGCCCGCATGCACTCGCGCGATCCGCGGCAGAGGTCCTCGTCGCGCAGCACGATCCCGTCTTCTTCGCGCTTGTACATCGCCCCCGACGGACAGGCCTCGACGCAGGCCGGGCGCGTGCAGTGGTTGCAGATGCGCGGCAGGTAGAAGAAGTAGGCGTTGGGGAACTCTCCGGCGCCCTGGTCCTCGTCCCAGTTGGGCCCCCAGGTGGGCGGCAGGCCCTCGGCGGTGGTCGGCGTCAGGTGCACCGACTCTCCCTTGCCGCCGAAGAACACCTCCTCCTTGTTGAACCGCCAGCCGCCGCCAAATTCCTCCAGGCTTGGCTCGCGTCCCAGCACCAGCCGGCCGTCGCGATAGCCGCCTCCCATCTCCTCCCAGTCGCGCGGGGTGCCGCGGCCGGGCATGGTGTTGGCGGTGCACCACCACTGGTGCTCCTCGCCCGGGCCTCGCGTCCAGAGCATCTTGCAGGCCACGCTGCAGCTCTGGCAGCCCATGCACTTGTTGAGATCGAAGACCAGCCCGACCTGCCGGCCGCCGCTCGACCGGGGTTCGCTCATGCCATCGCCCTCCTGCTGCGCAGCGGCGCGCCACCAGCGCCTGAATCCTCCGCCCTGAGCGGCGGCTCCGACGACTCGGGCAGGGGCCGCCTGGCGATCTCCGCGGCCTCCTCCCGAGGAAGGCCGAGGAGCTGGAGCAGCTGCTCGGCCACCAGCGAGTCCGCGTCGTCGGGCAAGCCCTCGGTGAGCCGGGCGCGCATGGCGCCCAGCAGGCCGCCCGCGACCACCGCGAGCGTCGTCACCTCGCTCCCCGCGGTGAAGCGCCCGCTCTCGATGCCGCGGAGCAGGGTACGCGCCAGGCGCTGGCCGAGGATCGACTTGATCTCGGGGATGTAGATCCCGGCGTGGACCATGAACGCGCCCCAGATCGGGTCGGCCTCCACCGTCCGCAGGGTGAGGCGGATTCCGGCGGAGCAGAACTCGGCGATGTCGGCGATCTCCGCGCTCAGCGCATCGAGCCTCTGGCCGTGCGCCTCGAGCGTGTCGCTCAGCACCGCCTCGAAGAGCGCCTCCCGGGACGCGAAGTGGTTGTAGAACGAGCCGATCGCGACGTCGGCCGCCTCGGTGATCTCCCCGATCGGGACCGCATCGATCCCGCCCTGCTCGGCGATCAGCCGGCGCGCCGCATCGATGAGCTGCGCCCGGGTCCTGAGGCGCCGCCGCGACCCCCTGTCCAGCTCGGCTTCCGTCCCTCGGCTCATTCTCCGGGGCCTCTCGGGAGAGGAGCGATTATGAAGAAATCTTCAGAAATGCGCAATCATTCATTTCTTGGTCGGAGCGATTTCTCCCGAGGCGAGGCGGGCCAGGTAGTCGTCGAGGGCCGCCTTCACCTTCCCCGAGAGCAGCACCACGCCCAAGATGTTGGGGAACGCCATGCCGAGGATCATGAAGTCCCCGAAGTCGAGCACCGAGGCCGGCTCGAACATGGCGCCGAGGAAGGCGAAGACCAGGAAGAGCAGCTTGTAGAGATAGATCGAGGGGAGCCCGAAGAGCAGCACCCAGCACTGCTCGCCGTAGTAGCTCCAGGAGATCATGGTGCTGTAGGCGAACAGCACGGCGGTGAGGGCGAGCACCGCGGGGAACCAGGGAAACACCGTCTCGAAGGCCTCCGAGGTCATGGCGATGCCGGCCTCCTCGGGAGGGACGCCGACGTAGGAGCGCGTCACCACGATCACGAGGCCGGTCATGGTGCAGACGATCACCGTGTCGATGAAGGGCTCGAGGAGGGCGACGATCCCCTCGCGGACGGGTTCGGGCGTGCTGGCGGCCGAGTGGGCGATGGAGGCCGAGCCGATCCCCGCCTCGTTCGAGAAGGCGGCGCGCCGGAAGCCCTGGATCATCACGCCGGCGAAGCCACCGGCCACCGCGCTGGGCGAGAAGGCCTCGCGCACGATCGCGGCGAGGGCCGGGCCGAGGTTCCCGGCGTTCACCGCCAGGATCAGCAGACCGGAGACCAGGTAGAGGATGCACATCAGGGGGACGAGGGTCGCCGCCACCTCGCCGATGCGCCGGATCCCGCCGATGATGACGAGGGCGACGAAGAAGCAGAGCAAGGCGCCGAACGCCGCCGCCCCCTCCCAGCCCGCGAGAAACGGCAGCACGTGGGCCACCTGGGCGTAGGACTGGTTGGCCTGGAACATGTTGGCGCCGCCGAAGCTCCCCCCGATGCACATGACCGCGAAGACGACGGCGAGCACGCGGCCGGACCGGGGCAGGCCGATCTCCGCGAGCCCCGTGCGCAGGTAGTGCATCGGGCCGCCGGAGACGTGTCCGTCAGAGCGGATGATGCGGTACTTCTGCCCGAGCGTGCACTCGGCGAACTTGGAGCTCATGCCGAGGAACCCGGCGAGCACCATCCAGAAGACCGCCCCGGGTCCCCCCATCGCGACCGCGAAGGCGACGCCGGCGATGTTGCCGAGTCCGACGGTGGCGGAGAGCGCCGCCGAGAGCGCCTGGAAGTGGCTGAGCTCGCCGGGGTCGTCTGGCCGCGAGTACCGCCCGCGAACGCAGTCGAGGGAGTGGCGGAAGGCGCGGAGGTTCACGAACCGGAAGCGGATGGTGAAGAAGATCGCGCCGAGGACCAGCCACATCACCACGAGCGGCAGCTCGATCTCGCCAGCGGTGCCGTTGTCCCAGAAGGCGAGATCGAACATGAAGACCGCCCGGATCGGCGCCACCACCCACTCGGCGAAGAGGCCGTCGAGCGTGGCGAAGAAACCCTGAGCCTCCTCCACGCTCTCTTGATCCACGGCCTGCTGCTCCAGAGTGGTGGGTGGTGGCGAATCGCGAGCGCGCCCTCCCCGTGGCATCGGCGCTGGGGTCGCCTAGCATAAGCGGCTCGGTTCGGTCCGCAAACGGAAGGCAGGCTCGTCGCGATGGGCAAGGGATCGTCGACGCTCTCGGAGTTCGCGTCGAAGCAGCTCCTCGCCTGCTACGGGATTCCCGTGAGCCGCGAGCGTCTCGCTCCCGACGCCGACGCGGCGGAGCGGGCCGCCAGCGAGATCGGCCTTCCCGTGGCGCTCAAGCTCTGCGGCGACGCGATCGCGCACAAGACCGAGCGCGGCCTGGTCCGTCTCGGCCTTGGGAGCTTCGATTCGGTGCGCGAGGCCGCCGAGGATCTCCTGGCGCGCAGTCGTCCCGAGGATGGGAAGGTCGAGCTCCTGGTGGCGGAGATGGTGGAAGGGCGCCGGGAGCTGATCGCGGGTCTCCTCCGCGATCCGCAGTTCGGGCCCTGCGTGCTGCTCGGCCTGGGGGGCATCCTGACCGAGGCGCTCGGCGACGTCGTCTTCGCCGCCGCCCCGCTCTCCCGGCGCGAAGCCCGGGAGATGATCCACCGGCTCGCCGCCAGCCATCTGATCACGCGGCCCTTTCGCGGCGAGCCCGCCGCCGACGAGGAGGCGCTGGCCGAGATCCTGGTGGGCCTCGGTCGCCTGGCTCTCGAGCGCGGGGAGGTGGCCAGCGTCGATCTCAATCCCGTGATCCTACGCGGAGCCGAGCCGGTGGCGGTGGACGCGCTGGTCGAGATCGGTGAGGCCCCGGCCGAGCCGCGGCCGCTCCCGAGGCAGCGCTCCGACGAGGAGATCCTCGAGCGCTTCCGGCCCCTCTTCCATCCCCGCGGAATCGCAGTCGCCGGGGTCTCCTCGCATCCCGGCAAATTCGGCTTCACCGCGTATCACAACCTGCTCCGCTTCGGCTACCGGGGCGAAATCTTTCCGCTGAACCGGGAGGGCGCCCTGATCCTCGGCCGCGCGACGCTGCGGGACGTGTCGGAGCTCCCGGAGGGCCGCGCCGACTTGGTCTTCGTCTGCACGCCGAACCAGGCGAACGTCGAGCTCCTGCGCGGCTGCGCGAAGCGAGGGGTGCGGGCCGCCTTCATCGCGAGCGGCGGCTACGCGGAGGCGGGCCCGGAGGGGAAGGCGCTGGAGCGGGAGCTGGTCGCGGTGGCCGACCAGCTCGGCATGCTGGTGGCCGGTCCCAACGGGCAGGGCGTGATCTCGACCAGCGACTCGATGTGCGCCCAGATCGTGGCGCCCAATCCGCCCGCGGGTTGCATCTCGGTGGTGAGCCAGAGCGGGAATCTGGTCTCGAGCTTCCTGAACTACGCGGTGCTGAGCGGTGTCGGAATCGCGAAGGCGATCTCCGCGGGGAACTCCGCGCAGACGGGAGTCGCCGAGTACCTCGAGTACTTCGGCGCGGATCCCGAGACCCGCGTGGCGCTCGCCTATCTCGAGGGCGTCTCCGACGGGGGGCGCTTCATCGAAGCGGCTCGCGCGGTCACCGCGCGCAAGCCCCTGGTGCTGGTGAAGGGCGGCGTGGCCTCGGAGGGAAAGCGGGCGGCTGCCAGCCACACCGGCGCCCTGGCCAGCGACGACCGGGTCTTCGACGGGATCTGCCGCCAGCTCGGCATCCTCCGCGCCCCCACCGTGGAGTCGGCCTTCGAGTGGGCGGCGAGCTTCGCGACCCAGCCGCTGCCCCGCGGACGTCGCACCGTCGTCTTCACCACCGCGGGCGGCTGGGGAGTGCTGGCCGCCGACGCCTGCGTCGCCGCCGGGCTCGAGCTGGTCGCGCTCCCCGGCGATCTCCTCGCCCGGATCGACACCCTGGTCCCGCCCCGCTGGAGCCGGAACAACCCGGTCGATCTCGCGGGCGGGGAGACCCGGGACACCGTCCCCGAGGTCCTCGACCTGATCGCGGCCCATCCCCAGGTGGATGCGGTGCTCCACCTGGGTCTCGGCATCCAGGCGGCCCAGGCCCACGCCTTCCGCTCCGGCGGCTTCTACCCCGAGCACGGTCTCGATCGGATCGTCGAGTTTCACGAGCGGCAGGATCGCCGCTACGCGACCGCGGCCCGAGAGGCCTCCGAGCGGCACGGCAAGCCGGTGCTGACCGCGACCGAGCTGGTCTACGCGGATCGCGACTACGGCAACCCGGGACCGCTCGCGGTCCGCGAGGGCGGCCGCCTCTGCCATCCGAGCGCCCACCGCGCCGTGGCCGCGCTGCGCGCGCTGGTCGACTACGCCGAGTTTCGCGCCCGCGCCGGCGACTAGATCGGCTCGGCCGGATCCGCGCCGTAGGCCCTCAGGCCTCTCGGTCGAGATAGGTGTACTCCTCGAGGCCCTGGGCGTAGCGCCTTCGCAGCAGGGCGGATTCCTCGAGGCTGATCTCTCCGCGCCGGAGCGCGTCCTCGGTGATCCGGCGCACCTTCTCCTTCAGGGTGCGGCGCTCGTACTGCACGTAGGCCAGCACGTCGCCGACGTCGTCTCCCTCGACGACGTGGTCGATCGAGTAGTGGCCCTCCTCGTCGAGGCGCACGTGGACCGCATCGGTGTCGCCGAAGAGATTGTGGAGATCCCCGAGGATCTCCTGATAGGCGCCCACCAGGAATACCCCGATCAGATAGGGCTCGCCGTTCCAGGGATGGAGCTCGAGCACGTCCTTGACGTCGTGCTGGTCGATGAACTGGTCGATCTTTCCGTCGCTGTCGCAGGTCAGGTCGGCGAACACCCCGCGCCGGGTGGGCTTCTCCTCGAGCCGGTGGATCGGCATCACCGGGAAGAGCTGCCTCACCGCCCAGTGGTCGGGCACGCTCTGGAAGACCGAGAGGTTTCCGTAGTAGGTGTCCGCCAATCCCTTCTCCAGATCCTCGAGATCCTCGGGAACCGAGGGCATCTCGCGCACGATCTTGAGGATCTTCCGGCAGCACTCCCAGAACAGGGATTCGACCCGCGCGCGGTCGCGCAGATCGAGCTGGCCGAGGCCGAAGAGGGTCGAGGCGTCCTCCTTGAGCTGGACCGCGTCGTGGTAGCACTCGCGCACGTTCTTCCGCGACACCGTCTGCCAGACCTCCTCGAGGTCGCGCAGGATCTTGGCGTCCTTCGCGCCGACCGGCTCCGGGCGCCCCGAGCGCACTTCGTTTACGCCGAGCACGTCGAAGATCAGGACCGAGTGGTGGGCGACCATCCAGCGCCCCGCCTCGGTCACCAGGTCGGGATGCGGAACCCCGGCTTCGTCGCACGCCGACTGGATTGTCGCCACCACGTCGTTCGCGTACTCCTGTGCCGAGTAGTTCTTCGAGGAGTGGAAGTTGGTCTGGGAGCCGTCGTAATCCACGCCCAGGCCGCCGCCCACGTCGACCAGGTGGGGCTCCGCTCCCATCTTGTGGAGACCCACGAAGATGTGGCTGGCCTCGCGCAGGGCATCCTTGTGGGCGCGGATCGCGGTGATCTGAGAGCCGATGTGGAAGTGGAGCATCTCCAGGCAGCCGAGCATTCCCTCGGAGCGCAGCCGCTCGACGGCGTCGACGATCTCGCGGGCCGAGAGGCCGAACTTGGACTTGTCGCCGGTGGACTCGATCCACTTTCCCGCGCCCTTGGTGGTGAGGCGCGCGCGCACCCCGATGTGGGGCCGGATGCCGAGCTCCGCCGCCGTCTTGATCACCAGCTCGACCTCGTGGAAGCGGTCGATCACGATGATGGGAGTGCGGCCCAGTCGCTGCGCGAGCAGCGCCGTCTCCACGTAGGCGCGATCCTTGTAGCCGTTGCAGATGATGAGCGCGCCGGGGGTGTCGAGCACGGCGAGCGCGATCAAGAGCTCGGGCTTGCTCCCCGCCTCCAGGCCGAAGCCGGCCTCGGCGCCGTGGGCGATGACCTCCTCCACCACGTGGCGCTGCTGATTGACCTTGATCGGGTAGACGCCCCGGAAGCGGCCCCGGTACTCGTACTCGGCAATGCTGCCGCTGAAGGCCTTCGCGATTCCCTTGACCCGGCTGGCCAGGATGTCGGAGAAGCGGATCAGGAGCGGCGTGCGCAGGCCGCGCCGGCGGAGGTCGTCGACCAGCTCGCGGAGGTCCACGCCGGGCCCGCCGCCTCCGCGGGGAAGGACCTCCACGGTTCCCTTCTCGCTGATGGTGAAGAAGCCGCGGCCCCAGGCGGGAACCCCGTAGAGCTCGAGACTGTCGCGGATGGTCCATCCCTGCATGGCCCCCCCCTCGCTCGCTGAATAGATATCAGTGCGGAAGCGGCTCGTCCCGCTCCTCGCCGCTGCCGAGGTCGCGCACCTTGACGACTCCCCGAGCCAGCTCGTCGGATCCGACCAGGTAGATGCGAGCGGCTCCGGCCCGATCCGCGTCCTCGAGCGCCCGGCGCAGGCGCACCGGTCGAAGCGCGAGCTCGACCACCTGCCCCTCCCCTCGCAGCCGCATCGCCAGCCGGATCGCGGCGGGGCGCTCGGCCTCGCCGAACGCGTAGACGACCGCGTCCAGACGGCGGGGAATCTCGGGCAGCCTTCCCCGCTCGGCGAGCAGCTCCATGATGACGGAATCCCCGAAGCCAAAGCCGACCGCGGGGATCGGCGCGCCGCCGAGGCTCTGGAGCAGGCGGTCGTAGCGTCCGCCGCCGCAGATCGACCGTAGCTTGCCCCGCGCGTCGAACACCTCGAACACGATCCCGGTGTAGTAGGCGAGACCGCGGACACAGGAAGCGTCGAAGACCACGCGATCGGCCAGTCCGTAGGCCTCCAGCAGCTCGAGCAGCTGGCGCAGCTCGGCGATCGCCGCGGAGCCCCTGCCGGCCCTGCGGGCCGCCTCCTCGAGATCCTTCACCGCGAGCAGATCCACCACCGCATCGGCTTCGGCTCGCGCGAGGCCCACCGGGCCGCCCGGATCGGTGAGCTGGTCCACCACGGCCTCACTGCCGATCTTCGCCAGCTTGTCGATCACGACGCAGAGGGGCTCGAAGGCCTCCGGTCGATCGACCAGCAGCTGCTGACGGAGGGCCTCCTCGAGCAGCGCGCGGCTGTTGATCCGCATGCGGGCGTCGCCGGGGTCGAGGCCCAGGGCGTCGAGCGCGCTGAAGACCGCGGCGATCAGCTCCGCCTCGGCGCTGACGCTCGGCTCTCCCCAGATGTCCATGTTCCACTGGTAGTGCTCGCGCCGGCGCCCGCGGGTCATGCGCTCGTAGCGCCAGCACTGCGGGATCGAGAACCAGCGCAGCGGGAGTCGCAGGGCTCCCTGGCGCGCCATCACCATCCGCGCGAGCGAGGGGGTGAACTCTCCTCGCAGCGCCAGGTGCCGGCCGTGAAGCGTGAAGTGGTAGAGCTGATCGACGATCTCCTCGCCGCTCTTGCGCTGGTAGAGCGCAGCGTGCTCGACGATGGGAGCGTCGACCTCCTCGAAGCCGAAGCGCGTCGCGACCTCCCGGAAGCGGTCGAAGAGCCAGCTCCGCAGGCGCAGATCCTCCGGGTAGAAGTCCCGGGTGCCGCGGGGCGCCTGTTGCTCGGCCTTGCTCACGGGGAACCGATTACCACAGTCCGGCGCCGGAATCAGATCCGGCGTCCCGGAAGCCGCCGCGATCTGCTACACCACCGGCTTCCGGAAGGAGAATTCCATGGGCACCGGACGGATTTCGACCGCCTTCGCCGCCGCCGGGCTCCTGTGCCTGACCGCCTGCGGGGCGCCCGAGGACAGCCTGCCGCGGGGCCTCCTGATCGCCCTCTCCCGCTTCGAGAGCGACGCGGCCGGAAAGCCCCTGCCGAAATCGGAGCTCGTCACCCTGGTGCGCCGCGAGGGGGCCTGGGAGGCGCGATCCTATTCCGACCCCGAGAGCAACGTGTTCCACAAGGCCATGGTCTACGCGAGGCCTGGAAGCGGTCCCGCGATCCTGACCCTTGGGGGCACCGCTGCCGCCGTGAAGCTGTGGGGGGCGAAGGACGGGACGCTGGTTCCCACGGAGACCCTGTGGACGGCGGACTTCGGCGGGCGCTTCAGCCGGATGCGCGACGCGGAGCAGGGGGATCTCTTCGGCGACGGGAGCCAGTCTCTGGCCATCGGTACCCACGACCAGGGGGTCGTCGCGGTGCTCCGCCCGGGCGCCGAGGGGGCCCTCGAGCTCGATCGCAAGCCGGACACCTTCATCCACGAGATCGAGATCGGAGATCTCGACGGAGACGGAGTCCTGGAGGTCTACGCGACCCCGAGCGATCCCAACAAGCTGGATGGCACCCTCCAGCGAGGCGAGGTGGTGCGCTACGTCCCGGCGACCGGGGAGGGTCGGCGCGTCGTCGCCGATCTCGGTGACCGTCACGCGAAGGAGATCCTCGTCGAAGACGTGGATGGGGACGGGCGCGACGAGCTCTACGTCTCGATCGAGGCCGTCGAGGGCGGCAGCCTCGAGATCCGCCGCTACGATGCGGGGAGCGATCCCTCCGGCGGGCTCAGCATTGCGACGCTCCGGGATCCGATGTGCCGCTTCCTCACCGCCGGCGACGTCGACGGCGACGGGAGGAAGGAGATGGTCGCGGCGGCGAAGGACACCGGTCTCTGGCTGCTGCGGCCGGGCGCGGACCCGCGAGCCGGCTGGTCGGTCTCGCTGATCGACTCGGATTCGAAGGGATTCGAGCACGCCTCGCTCCTGGCGGATCTCGACGGCGACGGAACCGACGAGCTCTACGCGGCGAGCGACGACGATCGCGAGGTGCGGCGCTACGTCTGGGAAGACGGCCAGCCGGTCCGCGAGATCATCTACGCCCGTCCCGATGCGACCCCGATCCTGACCTGGAACCTGACGGCGGTCCCCCAGGAGCTGGTTCCGTAGGCGGGGACGGAGTTGCCTCTTGCCTTTTCTCGAAGGGGCGAGAGACAAAACCGCCTCCGCTCGTAGAAAATGCA
>Ga0214473_10005306_pt1 | contig 15456 bp, 16 predicted proteins | sample RVTome_7_FD_203509 | JGI IMG/M metagenome (GOLD analysis project Ga0214473, IMG submission 203509) | Soil microbial communities from uranium-contaminated site in the Upper Colorado River Basin, Wyoming, United States - RVT98D197 | ecosystem: Environmental > Terrestrial > Soil > Contaminated >... | reverse complement strand
GCTTCCCGGGCTGCGGAGTGCCGTTCGGCCAGGGGCATCACGTCCGCCATTGGGCCCAGGGCGGCCCCACCACGCTCTCGAACCTCGCCCTGCTCTGTCGCCGGCACCATCGCGCGGTCCACGAGGAGGGCTATCAGATCGATCGACAGCCCGATGGCACGCTCCGCTTCCGGCGGCCCGACGGCCGGCCCTTGCCCGAGGTCCCGCCGCCAGTCGCGATGCCCGTCGATCCGGTTCAGGCACTCCGAGCACGGCACGACGCTGAGGGCCTCCGCCTCCACGCGCGGACGGCATGCCCAGGCTGGCTGGGGGAGCGCCTGGATGTGGGCTGGGCGATCGACGTCCTGCATCCCCTGGCCGCGCGAGCCGCGGGGACGGGATGATCGCCCCTGCCGTTGTGTGCGTGACCGCAATCATCAGCGGAGGCACGGTGACTCCCTGCCATGAACACTTCGCGTCGCGCGTACTCGACCGAAGACGGGCGAATTCGCCAGCTTGCTCCGGCCCGCTCGCCGGCAGCCGCCGCTCCCGAGACGCCGACGACGGCGTCGTGCGCATCTTCCGCGAGCGTGGCGGGAGGAACGGCAAGGTCGTGACGGTGATCCGCGGGCTCCCCGCCCGTGAGGTCGAACCGCGCGCGGCGGAGCTCAAGCGGGCCTGCGGCGCGGGCGGCGCGGTCAAGGATGGCCATCGCGCCGCCGGGCCAGGCGCAGAGCCACAGCATCTATAGCTGGCGCGACCACGGCAACCGCGTGGGGATCTGGCGCCTGTTCGAGCTGTTCGACGCGCTCGGCCTGCCCGTCGAGGCGCAGATGAACACCGCCGTCTACGAGCAGTGCCCCGACATCCCCGCCCGCCTCCGCCAGCGCGGGACGAGATCCTGGGCCACGGCGTCACCAACTCCGAGGAGCATGGCCCCCTCGATGAGGCCGCCGAGCGCGCGCTGATCGCCCGCGTCACCTCCACCATCGAGCGCCACGAGTGATGGACTGGACAATGGACGACCAGCCGATCTGGATGCAGACCCGCTCCGGCCCCCTCCTGTCCATGCCCTACCCGATCGAGGTCAACGACACCCGCGGCGTCATCTGGTACCACTACTCCTCGGGCGAGCTCGCCGACCTGATCGTGGACCAGTTCGACGAGATGCTGGCCCAGTCCGACCGCCTCGTCTGCCCCATCTCCCTGCACCCCTTCGTGATGGGCCGCCCCTACCGCCTCCGCCAGCTCCGCCGCGCCCTCGAGCACATCGCCCGCGAGCGCGACCGCGTCTGGATCGCCCGCCCGCGGGACATCTGCGCCCACGTCGAGGGGCTGCCCACCGGCACAGTTCCCGGGACCGAGAACGAGGGCCACTGCTCTCGAAGCAGGCGAGCGCAATAAGGACAGGGCGTCCCGCCGGGTGTATCGACGTTCTCGCCTTGCACGACACGCCCCCTTCGCCTTCACTGCCCGCGAACCAAGGTCGCGCCAGAGCATGGTCAGCGTGCACAGCAATCCCTTGACCTCCCACGTCGCCCACGTCCTGAACCGCGGGCCGGCCGGAGCGCGGAGCGCCGCCGACCGGCTGTCCAATGCTTGACGCCCCCTGCCCCGCCATGCCCGGCGGAATAGGCCGACGGGATACGCCGCGACGCGCTGCTGCCCAACGCCGCCGTCCCGCGCACGCCACCGCGCCCCAAACCATTGGAAGCACGAGGAACCTCGCGGTCGGCACTGACGCACCCATCCGTGATAGGCTGTCGGACGGCGCAAGGGTTGCCATGCTCCACAGACCGACCTATCTTGTGACCGACTTAGAGTTGAACTAAACCGCTGACGCGGTAGGTCGATCTTCGCAGCAAGACGGGCGGAGCTTCAGCCAACCGGCTCGTCGCCATCAACGGGTCACTTCGAGCAGAATCCCCTCCATCATCCCGTTCACCCTTTCACCGATGGAGGTGTCCCATGAGCGAGCTCCGTACCCGTATGATCCGTGACATGGCCCTGCGCGGCTTGGCGCCGCGCACCCACGAGGCGTACGTCGACGCCGTCGTGCGCTTGGCGAAGCACTACAAACGGGCCCCGGACCAGCTCAGCAACGACGAGGTCCAAGCCTATCTCGCCCACCTCATCCAGGTCCGCAAGCTCTCCTGGAGCACGTGCAGTCAAGCCGCCCACGCCTTCCGCTTCCTCTACCACGTGACGCTGGGCCACCCGCGCAGCGACTTCCACGTCCCCGCCCCCAAGCAGCCGCAGAAGCTGCCGGAGATCCTCAGCCGCGAGGAAGTCTGGCGGCTGTTCAACGCGTGCACGCACGTCCGCCATCGGCTCCTGCTGGCGACGACCTACGCCGCCGGCCTGCGCGTCAGCGAGGCGATTGCCCTGAAGGTCTCCGACCTCGATGCCGACCGCATGACGGTGCGCGTCGAGCAGGGGAAAGGCGCCAAGGATCGGTACGTCCCGCTCTCCAAGCGCCTGCTTCAGGAGTGGCGCGCCTACTGGAAGACCGCGCCGCCCCGTGTCTGGCTGTTCGCCAATCGCCAGGGCACACGCCCCATCGATATCACCGTCGCCCAGCGGATCTACACCGCCACGAAACTGCGCGCCGGCATCCGCAAGCAGGGCGGCATCCATGCCCTGCGCCACGCCTTCGCCACCCACCTGCTGGAAGCAGGCCGGGACCTGCACACCGTCCAGCTCCTCCTCGGCCACCAACACCTCTCGACCACCATGCGCTACTTCCACCTCAGCCAGGGGCGCGTGCTCGGCACCGTCTCGCCCCTGGATCTGCCGGAGCCGCCCGTCGTGTAGCCGCACCGATGGGCCCGGCGCCCGCGCCCCACGCGGCGCCGATCGCGGGGCGGTCCCGTCCGGTGGAGCTGGCCGACATCTTCCGCGCCCATGGCGCGGCGTATCGCGAGACCCATCGGCTGGCCCGCGCCCCGCGCCGCGCCATGCGCGCCATCGAGACCTGCCGCACCGCCGCCCTCGGCGGCCATCGGGAGACCTGTGACACCTGCGGGGCCGAGCGGATCGCCTATAACTCGTGCCGCAACCGCCACTGCCCCAAATGCCAAACCCTCGCGAAAGAACGCTGGCTCACCGCCCGGCGCGCGGAGCTGTTGCCCGTCGAGTACTTCCATCTCGTCTTCACCCTGCCGCATGCCCTCAATGCCCTCGCCCAGGGGAATCCCCGACTCCTCTACACCCTCCTCTTCCGCGCCGCCGCCGACACCCTCACCACCTTCGGCCGCGATCCCCGCCATCTCGGCGGCGACCTCGGGGTCACGGCCATCCTCCACACCTGGGGGCAGAATTTGTCTCAACACCTGCACCTCCACTGCGTCGTCACGGGCGGCGCCCTCACCCCCGACGGCGCGCGCTGGCGCTCCGCCCCGCCCGGCTTTCTCTTCCCCGTCCGCGCCCTCGCCCAGGTCTTCCGGGGCAAATACCTCGACGCGCTCCGGCGCGCATTCCACGCCGGCACGCTCGTCTTCACCGGATCGACAGCCCCCCTCGCCGACCCCAGGGCCTTCGCTGAGTGGCTCAGCCAGCTCCGGCAGCCCGACTGGGTCGTGTACGCCAAACGCCCCTTCGCCGGCCCCGAGCAGGTCCTCGAGTACCTGGGCCGCTATACCCACCGCGTCGCCCTCTCCAACGAGCGCATCCTCAGCCTCGATGACGGCCGCGTCCGCTTCCGTTGGAAGGACTACGCCGATGGCGATCGCGTGAAGGTCATGGAGCTGGCGGCGGCGGAGTTCATCCGCCGCTTCCTCCTCCATGTCGTCCCCGAGGGCTTCGTCCGCATCCGCCACTTCGGCCTCCTCGCCAACCGCACCCGCACCGTCAAGCTCGCCCAGTGCCGGCAGGCCCTGGCCCAGCCCGCCGCCCCGGCCCCCCGCCCGGTCGAGTCCGTGCACGCCCTGATGCTGCGCCTGACCGGCATCGACATCGACCGCTGTCCCGTCTGCCAGCAGGGGCGGGTGCACGTCTCGGCCATCCTGCCGTCCGCGGCGCGCCCACCTCGCCCCGCGCCGATCTGGGACAGCTCGTGAGCCCCGTCCGCGCCCCTCACCTGGCACCGACTCGCTTGATCCCGATCGGGATCGGTCGCTCCTGGTCCGTCCCGGTCACGTCCGGTCCCGCCCAATCCAACCCGCCTGTTCCACACGCGCTATGCCGACCCGTCGGCGCCGCCCACACCTCGTCCGGTCACCCTCGTCGGGCCATCCGGCCCGCCCTAAATCGACTTCCCCGCTGCGCACGACAGGGCTAGAATCCCCATAGCGGTGGCAGCACTGCGGTTCAGTCCAACTGGTCCTATCCGCCGTGCGCCGCCCTGGGCGATGAGACAACGCGCGTGGCACGGCGGATAAGACCTTATTCGTTGGACGGCGTCGCCAAAGGAGACCCTGGTGGCCGAATCGATGACGGTCGAAACCATCCTCGAAGCTGACCTCCAACTCCGAGGATTCTGGACACGCCTGAGATTCCCGTTCCGGACGGCGAAGGGCGGCTGGTCTGACATCGACGTTCTCGGCTACCAGCCAGAACGACGGGAACTCGTTCTTGCTGAATCGAAGGTCCGAGGGCCAAAGAAGGACGTGTACGCGTTCACGCCCTTCACTCAGGCGACCCACGGCAACATCCTCGAGTACGATGACGGTAACTACTTCGATTTCCTCAGGCACATCGGACACGCCTGCGCAGATGGCGTGATTTTTGGGAGCTTCACCAAGATGGTCCGCGCGCTCACCATTCACCTTGTCAGCAACTACTACGTGGCCCCAGAATGCATGGAAGAGGCCGGCGCCACCGTTCTTAAGCGGGTTCGTCCCGACGTTCCGAAGACCGTCAAGCTCGCTATCAAGCTTGAGACCACGCTCGACGTCATCTCTCGCATCATCGCTAGCGAACACGTGCACGCGCAAGGTCGGCGATACGGACATGCCGCGCTCGACATTGCACGCGAGCTTAATCGATATCTTCACCCCAACATTCGCTTTGCTGGACGTGGCCCGCGTTCCACAGACCCAATCAAGAAAGCGCTGGCGGACACTTTCGAGCGAGCGTTCCGCGTCGATGAGGAGTGATGATCCGTCTAACAGATGGCCGCACCCGACGGCGGCTGGCTGCCGAGAAAGCCGCTTCACGACGGCGGCGATCGGCCGCCGCGCGTGAGCCGTAGCGTTAGACGGCTTGTTCAAAAGGCAGTGAGCCATGGCCGACTTCCTCAATAGCACTCTTGGAGTGTCGATCGCCTCGCTGCTTATCGGAGCGCTGATTACAACCTTCATAGGCAAGATTCACGGCAAGACTGTTAGATTCAGGTACTCCACGAGGACTGACCGGGTTGGGTTGGCTGCTGACGACCCAATCTTCGGCTCGGTCAGAATCTCATGGCGCGCTCAACCGATGCGCAACCTTCATATGGTATCGGTGGAGATCGAGAATGCGAGTACCCGCGATTTTGAGAATGTCGATTTCAAGATCTACACCGGCAACGACACGGTCTTGCTAAACGAACAGACATCAGTTGTCGGCACTCCCTACATCGTCAGATGGTCAGACGAGTTCAGGGCCACGCTCGCCGTGGCGCCTGGTGCAGTACCTACGGGAGCGCAATTCAATATCTACAATCATGCGCGAGAGTATCGCATCCCTGTATTCAACCGCGGCCAGCTACTGGAACTCACATATCTCTGCACAAGGCCGGGCGACGATGCTCAACCAACCGTATTCGTGAGCACACAACTGAAGGGCGCCAAACTGTGGCGCCAAATTCGAGCAAACCTCGTGCTCGGCGTTCCGGTACAAGTGGCGGTCGTTCGAGGCCTTGTTGTTGCGGTGCTCGCTATCATGATCTGTGGATTCATGTTGCGCAATGTCTGGGCAGCTTCGTCGATCAGCATGGTAATCGGGCTCTTTGGTCAGCTGATAGGGGCGGCTCAATACAAAGGCGAGCGGTGGTTCATGAAGCTGATCGCAGGCTAGAGCGCTCTAACAACCGCTTGGAGCCGTCGCGCCATACGTCTGTGCGGATCATGTCGTCGCGGCGCCCGGCTCAAGCAGAGGCGTTGATATGACTTCCACTGTCAAGAACCACGGTGACCGTCGGACCCTGGGTGCTGGTCATGGTCCTGCCCCTCATGGGGGTGGCTCGAGCCATCGGAAGAGACGGGGCCTGTACTTGCGACGGCTGATCATCCTGATATCCGTGGGTTGGGTACCACCGTACAGGTGTCCGTCGCGGCGCCTGCTCCGCTCTAGGGGCGAGGGTCCGGGCCTCATAACGCGATCGAAGATTGCGCCGATACCGGGGCCGCGCTTCCGCCGATGGCTCGAGGTCGTGAGCAAGGGTTCTGCCCTCCGTCTGCCTCGTTGTGGCTACCCGTCAGGAGGCCAGCGGGACGAGGCGCGCAATGGCCCAGGCGAAGGCGGCCATCTCGCGGGCAATGGCCACCACGACCTGGTTGACGTGCTTGCCGCGGGCGGTCAGCTGCCGGTACCGCCGGCACAAGCGCACCTGGGCCTTCCAGCCGATCGCCTGGACGTCGGTCGGGAGCTTCTCCAGGCGGAGTTGAAGGTGCCGGCTCACTTTCGCCGGATACCGATACGCCCACGCCCCTTCCACCAGCGCCCGCCGCGCGTGGCTGTTCCTCGCCTTCGTGATGCCGCCTTGATGGCGCCGCCCTCCCCAGGAGTACTCCGAGGGGGTCAGCCCGAGATCGCTCATGAGCTGGCGCGCGGTCTCGAAGCGCATGATGTCCCCGAGCTCGGCCATCAAGATGACGGCGCCCGTGAGCTCCACGCCCCGCAGCGCCTGGATCGCCTCGACCACCGGCTGCAGCCGCCAGCCCTGCACCGCCTCGTGCAGCTCGCGCTCCACGCGCTGCACCCGCTCCTGCTGCTCGCTGACCGCGCGCACGTACTCCTGGAACACGATCTGCTGCGGCGGGGTCGCACACACGACCTCCGACAGCAACCGGAGATTGGCCGCCTTCCAGCTCGCCCGGCCTTCGGAACGAATGTCCTGCCGCATCAGGAACGATTTCAGCCGCCGCTTGCTCCGCTTGAGATCCTGCATCGCGTCGTCCCGGCCGCGGCTCAAATCCCGCAGGGCCTCGTCCTCGATCCCGGGCACGTAGATCGCGCTCAGGTCGCCGCTGCGCATCAAGCGGGCCAGTGTCATCGCATCGCGCCGATCCGTCTTCACACGGTCCCCCGCTTTCCGCGGGATCAGCGACGGCGCCACGACTTGGCAGACCAGGCCCTTCGCCGTGCGGTACCGATACAGCCAGTAACCGCACGGCCCCGCCTCGTAGCCGAACACCAGCGTCTTGCCCTTCGACTCGAGCCTCCGGATCAGCGTGTCGATGTCGCTCTGCCGGGTCCCGATCACCCCCAACGACACCACCTCGGCGTCGCGGTCCTCCGGCGCGTAGGCGACGGCGATCGGCTCCTTGTGCACATCGAGACCGACATACAGGCTTCTGCTACACTCGTTTATGGCTGACCTCCACGTTCGTTCTGTGCCCGCACAGGGCGGCTCTGGCCCCTCCAGGCTAACCCGCGACGAACGCTCGAGGTCAGCCTCGTCTCGTGGAAGTCGTACTGTCTAGCCGTCTAAGAGACAGAGACTCAGCCGTCACCCGGAAGGGGGAAGCGATGCCAGAGCCACTGAAGCCACTGTCGGAGATTCTCGCCTACCGCAACCCAGATGTTATTTCGAAGTTCCGTGACAAGTGTGAGCTGAGTTCCGAAGATGCCGCTGAGGTGTTTGACGAGACCAAGAAGTGGTTATGGCTATGCGCCAAGGCACCGAACGCGATCAACATGACGATACAGGACTCGATCATCATCATCGATGACATGTGGCACACGTTCATTCTCTTCACCAAGGAGTATCAAGAGTTCTGCTCGACGTACTTCGGTCAGTTCATTCATCATGTTCCTATTCCCAAGGCTCGCATAGAAACCATGAGGCAGGAGGCGGCTCGAACTCCGGATGCGTTCATTGCTCGCCGTGGACACACGCTGCGTGCTCTCTACGGGTTTATCCATGATGAACTCGGCCGCGATACTTTGATCAAGTGGTACGAAGACTTCCCACGGCGCTTCGGTAATAGGATCACCGGGCAGATGGCCGTCGGTGACCATCTAGTTATTGCCCGCCCGCCGCTACCGAATGCAGAGGCTCTGCCTCGCGCGGATCTCATTGAGGCCATTGTTGCCCGGCATTCCCGATACGCCTACTGCAGCCAGAGCTGCGGCGCATTCTGTACTTGTCGTACGACGTGCCAAAACGGCTAGTGTCTTAGCGTGCGTATGGTCTCACGCGGCAAACAGCACGCTGGAGCGGGCCGGCTCAGGTCGGCGGCTCAGCCTGAACGTTACCCCTCAGCGATGTCACGCCGACGCGCCATCACCGAAGCTTTGGCTCTGATCTTCGAGGGGATCGGACGTCTCCAGCGGACCTTCCCGAACCGGGAGTTCACGATCGATGGCCGTCTCGTCGGCGACATCGGCGAAATCATCGCAGCCCTTGAGTACGATGTAGTGCTTTCCGAGATATCTCAGCCCGACCACGACGGAACCACCTCGGCCGGGCGCCGCGTCCAGATCAAGGTAACGTTCAAAGACTCTCTGACGTTCAAGACCGTCCCCGACTACTACCTCGGATTCAAGCTGTTTTCTGATGGGCGGCACGAGGAGATCTTCAACGGCCCAGGGAGCGTGATCTACGAGCGCTACAAACATCGGAAAGGCATTGGGGTTCAGTTGCTATCGTTCCCGCTTAAGGAACTGAAAGTGCTGTCCCTTGATGTTCTTGCTCATGAGCGTATACCGACGCGCGTGAGAGCTAACCGCACGATCGACACGGACCGCTTGCCAGCCCGCTGTGCCCGCTGGCAAACGGCCGGCCATCGTGGGCGTTAGACCCATAGGCTGCTTCGCGATGGATGGAGTGTAACCAGGGGGGAGGGCAGTGATGCCTCTTGAACTCGGTGTCTGGCGAATCGACAGCGGGTTAAAGCAAGTTGACTTCGGGCCGCTCAACATAGAATCGCGTCCGGAGGACATCCTCGACGCCAACGTTGGCATCGCGTCGCCGAACTGGCTCGTGATTGGCCGACAGGTACGCACGGACCACGGCCTGATCATCGACCTGCTCGCGATCAATCGGGATGCGAATCTCATCGTGCTCGAGCTCAAACGGGACAAAACCTATCGCGACATCGTCGCCCAGGTGCTCGACTACGGATCGTGGGTTCGAGAACTCAAGGATGACCGAATTGCGCAGATCTTCGACGATTACCAGAAGCGTTGGCACAAGGACCGCGTCCTGGTCTCGATTGACGAAGCATTCAGGAAGAAGTTCGGTATGGCGATGCCCGATGAGATGAACTCAACTCACGAACTCGTGGTGGTGGCGGCGACCTTGGATCCTAGTACGGAGCGCATCGTGCGCTATCTCGCGGACGAGTATGGTGTCCGCATCAACGCGGTGTTCTTCCGCGTCTTCCGGGATGGTGACCGTGAATACCTGAGCAGGGCATGGTTTCGCGACCCGGCGGAAGTGACCGCCGGCCTAGGCGAAGAAGCTGGCGCTGGCGAGTGGAACGGTGAGTACTACGCATCCTTCGGGTACGACATAGAGGTGGTCCGCGACGCGCTCAAGCGAGGCTATCTCGTCGCTGGAGGCGGCTCCTGGTACTCGAACACGCTCGCGATGCTCACACCGGGTGCCCGCATCTGGGTGAACGTGCCTGGCTCCGGGTATGTCGGCGTGGGAGTGGTCGCACAGGAGATGCAGCCGGTCGATCAGTTCACAGTACCTGACGACGCCGGCAACCAAGCGCCGATCGTCGAAGTGTCCTCGGTGGCCGCATCGCTTCGGTCGGCGACCGACGACCCCGACAAGGCGGACTACTTGGTACGCGTCGACTGGTTGAAGACCGTTGACCCGAAGCAGGCCGTTCACGAGAAGGGATTCTTCGGGAACCAGAACTCGGTAGCCCGCCCCCGTTCGCCGAAGTGGGACCACACGGTCGAGCGTCTGAAGGCACGATTCGGCATTGAGTAGAACAGGGCCTATCAACATGGTCGAGCGGACCGGCTCAGAACTGCAACGGCATGCCTGGCGCTGGCCGCTCAGCCTGAGCGTTGGGCGGCCCCGGTGATAATCGTTATAGCCAGCGATTCGATTGCTTCTTCTAAGCCTGCGGGTAGGCGATGACAACCTACACCTACGAGAGGCTGCTCTCTTGGTCTCGGGAGAAGCTTCGGCCGTGGCAGCAGGACGCGCTTCGAAGGGTGCTCCAAGGCGAGGTTTCCGACGCCGACATCCACGCGGTCGCCGAGACCGCAGTCGCTGGCGTCCTGGGTGCGGAGGAGCCTCGCGCGGACCCCGCGAACGCGGGCCACGTCCGACCCTCTGGGGAGTCGCTTCCTCAGGTCACGATACGTGGACTTCGGGAGATTGAGCGAGCGAACGCCCTCGGGCCTGGGCCCATCGTGTTCGCCGAGAGGGGCCTGACCGCGATCTATGGCGACAACGCCTCTGGGAAAACCGGGTTTTCACGAATCTTGAAAAAAGCCTGTCGAGCGAGAGTGCCAGGACCGGCGGTTCGAGGCAACGTGTTCGAGCCTGTCTCCCTCCAACCGGCAAAGGCGACCGTCGACTTCTCGGTTGATGGTGCGCCCGTCTCGGTCGGCTGGGTGGATGGCTCTCCAAGCCGAGACGAACTTGCGCTCGTCACCGTCTTCGACGCCGACTGCGCGAAATGGCAGGTGGACCGGCCGAACGTGGTTGAGTACACGCCCGAGCTGCTGGCGGTATTCCGAGACCTGGCGGCGGTGTTCCGCCGGGTCGAGACCGCCCTCCGGGCGAGAAAGGGCGGACTCCCTAAACGGCCAGCGGTCCTTGATGAGCTTCAGCCGAAACTCTCGACCGGCACTTCCGCGAGGGCGTTCTTGGATGGTCTCTCCGCGGACTCCGACCCTGAAGCGCTCGCGCGGCTCTCTGTTCTGAACGATGCCGAGCGCGAGCGAGTCGTGGAGCTTGCGGAGGTGTTGCGGGTCGACACGGCGGCGGAGGGGCGCGTGGAGGAAGCCCGCGGACGTCGGGTGCGGGATCTCGTCGGGCTCTGCCAAGGTCTCGGAGCTTCAGTTTCGGAGGGCGCTTGCGAGCGTCTTGCGTCTCGTATCCAGGAAGCAGCGGACGCTGAGGAAGCGGTGCGAACTGCCCGGGCGGTTCTGTCCGGACAGTCGGTGCTGCAGGAGGTTGGTGGAGAGACTTGGCGAAGGCTCTGGGAAGCGGCGAGAACCTACTCAGAGCAGCTGGCCTTTCCCGGCGAGGAGTTCCCAGTGCTCCGGAACGGATCCGGCTGCGTCCTGTGCCAGCAACCCCTTAATGACGAGGCAAGAGGGCGGTTTCGGTCGTTCGAAGAGTTCGTCCAAGGCGAGGTGCAGCAGCGTTCTGAGAAAGCACGGGCGGAGCTCGCCGCCGCCGTCGAGTCCGTCCGCGGTATGGCTCTCCCCAAGCGCTCCAAGGATGCGGCACGGAACGTCGGCCTCGCCGAGATCGAGGAGGGCCGTGGAATCCGCTTCTTCCTCATCTCGGTAAAGAGACGGCGTCTTCACCTCCTTCGCCTAGCCGCGGGTCGAGAGACGGGAGATCGCCCGACCCTTTCGCCCGTACCGAACCTGGGACAGGTTCGAACCGTAATTGACGCTAGGGTCCGGACCCTCCAAGCAGCCGCGAACGCCGAGGGGCGCCGGGCACTCGTTGCTGAGCAAAACGAACTCTCTGCTCGTGCCGCCCTTTCGTCCTACCGTGATGATGTAGCGAACGAGATTTCGCGACTGCAGCTTCTAGCCGTCATGGATGCGGCTCTGGCAGAGTGCAACACGCAAAGGGTCACGCTTGAGCAGGGGGTGGCAGAAAAGGCTCTCGTCACATCCAGGCTGCAGGGTCGATTCCGGGCGAATCTCATTGACGTCGGATTCTCGGAGGTCCAGGTAGACGTACTTCCGCAAGGCGGAGAGCAAGGGGTGCGGCCATACGGATACCGGGTGACAACAAACCCCACGATCCCCGCCGGAGAGGTCCTCAGCGAGGGGGAGAGGACTTGCGTGGGCCTCGCTGGGCTGCTGGCCGAGCTCGATACAACGGGAAACCGGTCCGGTATTGTCCTTGATGACCCCGTATGTTCGCTCGACCACAACTATCGCGAACGAATCGCACGACATCTCGCCGAAGAGGCGAAGAAACGACAGGTCGTAGTCTTCACCCACGACGTGGTGTTTCTCTTCTTGCTTGAGCGTTACGCAAACAGCAAGGGAGTTCCCTTCCAGCCGGTGACACTCCGTCGCGGGGGATCACAAGGCGGACACGGAAGAGCGGAGTCAGAGCCGCCTTGGGAAACGATGATCGTCAAGCAGCGAGTGGCTCGGATGCGTCGGACCGTGACCGCAGCTCGGCAGCTCCTGAAGGATGGCAATGGTCCCGGCTACGAAAGAGAAGCGCGCGATGTCTATGCGGAACTCCGGCAGACCTGGGAGCGCGGCGTTGAGGAAGTGCTCCTAAACGGTGCCGTTCTCCGCTTCGGCCTAGCCATCGAGACGCAGAAGCTCAGGAAGGCTGCCGGTGACCTGCGGATTGAGGACATCGAGAAGGTGGACGAGGAGATGAGCTACTGCTCCAAGTTCATGCACGACCCGCCCGGAAACGTCTCGCGCGAGCGGCCCCCGGGTCCGGATATCGTCGAAGCGGACATCAAGAAGCTCGACGATTGGGCGAGATCGATACGCCAAAGGAGAGGTTGAATGTTTGAGGACAGGTGGCACTACGCGTGCTTCTTCAACGCGGTGAGCAACGCGAACACCTAACGTCAGCATGCATCTGACGGTGCTCCGCGCCGCAGCTGATGCTGAGCGTTCGGCGACACAATAACGCTGTATTTGTCGAGGAGGATGCGGGTGACCATACTCGGAACAAAGGAGATCAAGGAACTTGCCCGCGAGATCGTTTTGGCCCACCCAGAAGGCGTCCGCTACAAGGACATTGTCGCTGGCATCTTCGCCAAACACCCAGACGCGACGAATCGCACGACGGTAGAGGCGCAAGTCGCAAACTACCTCCTCCCAGCGTACCCGGGCGAGATCTCCAAGCCCAGCCGCGGCCTTTATGTCCCAACGGCCAGCTCGACAACGTCGTTGGTGCCCCCCGTCACCACCGCGAGTCCACCGTCCGAAGAGAAGTTCTACGAGGCATTCGCGAGCTATCTTCAGAACGACCTCGAAGAGGCAACCGCTGCCGTCGCGATTGGAGGGTCGGGATTCAAGAGCAAGTGGGGAACCCCGGATGTCGTAGGGGTCTATCGTCCTCTCACCCATGACCTCATCAAATTCACGCCTGAGATCGTCGTTGCCGAGATCAAGATCGACCCGGCCCAGCCAGTCGTTGCTTTCGGCCAGGCTATCGCCTACCGCCTATTCGCGACGCGCGCCTCGGTCGTGATGCCAACTACGATATCCGCCGAGGACCTGTCCAGGCTGGAGTCGCTCTGCCAACTCTTTGGGCTCGGGCTGGTGCTTTTCAACCCCCAGGATCCCGCCGAGCCCGACTTTCAGATTCGTGCTCGCTCACAGGCCGTTCGACCCGACACCTACTACGCCAATGAATTCGCTCGGCGTCTCCACGAGATCGCTCCGGACAAGTTCAACGCGTTGTTCGCGTGATCTCGGGCACTCGTGCAGTACCGGATGACCCCTAACTCCGAGTAGAACGGACGGCTGGCCTCGCCTTCGCTCGCCGCGGGCGTTGGGCGCCGGGCGGGGTCGGGAATCCGCTCCCCGCACGCTGAGTCGCAACCCCCCTGTCCGCACTCGCGAGCGGTCCATGCGATCGGGGTGGGCGGCTTCGGCCACGCGCAGAAGCAACGGGCCCAGAAAGCGGACCGCCGCGTGCCGTCAGATGCGCGCGGGGCGGGCCGCCCACCGGACGGTCTGCGAGCCGCCATCGATGCGCAGGCTCAGGGCCGCCGCGCCGACCAGGATGACGCCGGCGATGGCGAAGGCTGCGCCGTACCCGCCGGTGGCCTCGAAGAGGGCGCCGGCCAGCCAGGTGCCGACCGCCGCGCCCATCTGGTGGACGAGGAAGATCACGCCGAGGATGCCGCCCACCGAGTGGCGCCCGTAGATGTCGGCGGTGAGGGCGGAGGTCATCGACATGGTGCCCGCCATGGTGATGCCGCCGAGGATCGCGACGGTGATGATCGCGGCGGGGTTGTCGCGGATGAAGAAGAAGCCCGCGAAGACCAGGGCCCGCCCGGCGTAGATGCCCGCCAGCACGGGGCGCCGGCCGAAGCGGTCGGAGGCCGCGCCCAGCATCATGGTGAAGAGGATGCTCGAGCCGCCGAGGACGCCGAGGGCCCACGAGGCGAAGATCGACGTGTAGCCGTGATCGGTGAGCATGGGCACGCCGTGGGCCGAGAGGAGACTCATCGAGAAGCCGCACGTGAGGAACGTGGCTGAAAGCTGCCAGAAGGCGACGGTGCGCGCGGCCTCGCCGATCGGCGTTCGCTCGAGCGCGCCGGCGGCGCCTCCGGCGGGGACCGGGTCGCCGTCGGGCCCCAGGCCGATGGACTCCGGCGAGTCCCGCACCACGAACAGGCACATGGGCAGCATGCACACCAGCACGAACAGGCCGATATACACGTAGGTCATCCGCCAGCCCACCGTGAGGATCATCCACGCCACGAGGGGCACGAGGAGGCTCATCCCGGCCATGGCCGCGCTGCCCAGGAGCGACACCGCCGTCCCGCGCCGTCGATTGAACCAGCGCGAGACCACCGCGTTGGCGACCACCGGCCCCGTGGCGGCCAGCCCGAGCGAGGCCAGGGCGCCGTACACGAGCGCGAGCTGCCACAGGTTGCGACAGAGCCCCGTCGCGGCCAGGGACGCCGCGAAGAGGACGGCGCCGCAGGTCGTCACGGCGCGTGCGCCGAAGCGGTCGACGAGCGTGCCGACCCACGGCATGAAGGCTCCGTACAGCAGGAGGCCGAGGGCGATGACGAGGGAGAAGCTGCCGCGGTCCACGCCGAGGTCGGCCACCATCGGCTTGAGGAAGGGACCCACCGCATGGCGCACGCCCGCGGAAGTGAAGACCATCACCGAGAAGGCCGCCGTGACCCACCAGCCGTAGAAGATCCGTGGTCTGGTCATGGCCCATCACTATACCAGGGGGCGCGGCGGGTCAGGCGAGGTGGCAGGCCACGAGCCGGCCCCCGACGGGGCGGAGCGGCGGCTCCTCCGCGGCGCAGACGTCCTGGGCGAGCGGACAGCGGGTCCGGAACCGGCAGCCGCTCGGCACGTCGCGCGGGTTCGGCGGCTCGCCCTCGAGGGAGAAGTCCTCGGTCACGCGCCGCCCCCCGATGCGGGGAACCGCGGCGAGGAGCGACCGCGTAT
>Ga0214473_10005305_pt1 | contig 15458 bp, 13 predicted proteins | sample RVTome_7_FD_203509 | JGI IMG/M metagenome (GOLD analysis project Ga0214473, IMG submission 203509) | Soil microbial communities from uranium-contaminated site in the Upper Colorado River Basin, Wyoming, United States - RVT98D197 | ecosystem: Environmental > Terrestrial > Soil > Contaminated >... | reverse complement strand
ACTTCCCCCCCTCCGATCACGATTTCGTCCCCGCAAACGACCCAGGCATGAGCGCGGAAGCGGCGCTGGTGGTCTTTGGTGACTCCGATTTCAATCCGTGAGTCGTAGCCGGATTTTGCTAGGAGCATCTGAGCCGCCAAGGCCTGTGTGAGGCAGGTGGCGCCAGGCACGCAGCGGCTGGTGGCCCGGACGGCCCACACGTACCTTCCCACCGGATGAATGGCTGCCGTGTCCATGGAGGTTCTTGCGGTGAATCGCTGCACCACGCGAAACGGCAGCAGGCAGAGCCCGGCGCGGATGGCGCCGACCAAGAAGAGGGCTCGCAACAGAAGAATCCGGTCCTGCGCACCGAGGGCCGCGAATCGCTTCAAACGCCGCATCATGGGATGGCCACCGGCCTCAAGGTGTGTGGTTTCTTATACACGTGTACACGCAAACTTTAAGCTACGGAGTTTCGCGAGCGAATGTAGCATGCGGATTGCAAGGGCAACAATGCGAGGCGGAAGCCGAGTTGTTCTCTCTTGAACCCCCTACGCAGCGACGGCCTTGGGCATTTCGAGGCGGGCCGCGGCGTGTGCTAAGGTAAGCGGGTCCTCGCAAGAGCAGTGACGGCGCCAGCGCGGCGAGATTCCTGTGTCCAGACAGTCCCAGAAGACGAAACCTGCACCGCCAGCGGCCGGAAAGAAGAATGCCGATGCGCGGCATGTTCCGCTCAGGCCTTCAGCGGCGGCGCCGATTCGCGCGGAGCGGAGCGGGGCGGGCGGGTGTGCCGCTGCCGCGGAGGCGTTGGAGACGCGACCGGCGGTTGCTGAAATTTTCGGTCCGGGCGGCCATCTGGAAAAGGCCATGCCGGCGGGTTACGAGCACCGCGCCTCGCAACTGGAGATGGCGGAACTGGTGGCGGAGGCGTTTCGCGCCAAACGGCATTTGATCGTGGAGGCCGGGACGGGCACGGGGAAGACGCTGGCGTATCTGATTCCGGCGATTCTCGGCGGCCGGCGCGTAGTTATTTCCACGGCGACCAAATCGCTGCAGGAGCAGTTGTACGCCAAGGACATCCCCTTTCTTCAGAAACATTTCGCACCGGAATTGAAAGCGGCGGTAATGAAGGGCCGCGCGAATTTCTTGTGCCGGCAAAAACTCCACCAGATGGAAGGGCAGCCGGTGCTCAAAGGCTTGGAGGAACTGGACTGGTTCACGCAGATTCGCGACTGGGAGCGGCTGACGGAGACCGGAGACCGCGCGGAGCTGAATTTTCTGCCGGACGACGCGGATTTGTGGACCCGGCTGGACGCGCGGCGCGAGACCTGCACCGGGCAGAAATGCCCGGAGTTTCAACGCTGCTTCATCACCGCCATGCATCAGCGCGCGGCCGATGCGGACCTGATCATCGTGAATCATCATCTATTTTTTGCCGATCTGGCGCTGCGCCAGGACGACTTCGGCAGCATCCTGCCGGAGCATTCGGCGGTGGTGTTCGACGAAGCGCATGAGATTGAGGACGTGGCCAGCAACTATTTTGGCCGGCAGGTATCGAACTACCGGTTCGAGGAGCTGGCGCGGGACACCGAGCAAGCCGTCCGGCTGACCGGGCAGGGCGGGCCGAATTTGCTGCGACGGGTGGCGCGACTGCGCGAGCGGGGGCGGGAATTTTTTGAGGCCTTCCCGCAGCGCGAAGGCCGGTCGCCGTTTGAGGCCGCCGCGCGCGGTGCGTTCCTCGATCAGCATCGCGGGGCGTTCGACGATCTGGTGGGCGCGGTGAAGGCGCTGGAGGCTCACATCGCCGCGCTTCCGAGCCGGGCGGAAGAGCTGGTGGGCGTCGCGAGGCGGGCGGCGGAATTGCGGGGCGAGATTGGTTTCCTTCTGGAATCGCAGGAGAAGAACTACGTGTACTGGTTCGAGCGGCGCGGGAAGGGCGTGTTTCTGGCGGCGACGCCGATTGACGTGAGCGGGATGCTGCGCGAACGCCTGTTTGGGGCGCTGGATACGGTCGTGCTGACTTCGGCCACGCTGGCCGTGGGCGGCCGGTTCGATTTTTTGAAGCAGCGGCTGGGATTGGAGAATGCGCAGGAGCGCGTGCTGCCGCAGGAGTTCGATTTTCGCACCCAGGCGCTGCTGTACGTGCCGGCGGGGCTGCCCGACGTGCGCGATCCGGGCTTCGCGGAAAAGGCGGCCGAGGAAATCGCGCACCTGCTGGAATGTACCGAAGGGCGCGCATTCTGCCTGTTCACCAGTTACAGCCAGATGAACCAGATTTTCGAGCGAGTGCGGCCCCGGGTGCGTTTTCCGCTGCTCTTGCAGGGCAGCGCGCCCCGGAGTGCGCTGCTGGAGCGATTCCGCGCCACGCCCGGCGCGGTCCTGTTTGCCACCGCCAGCTTTTGGCAGGGAGTGGACGTTCCGGGAGCGCAACTTTCGTGCGTGATCGTGGACCGTCTGCCGTTTGCTGTGCCGACCGATCCGGTGGTGGCGGCACGGGTCCGCGCGCTGCAAGAGGACGGCCGGAATGCGTTTGCCGAGTACCAGGTCCCCGAGGCAGTTCTGGCACTGAAGCAGGGATTCGGCCGGCTGATTCGCACGCGCAGCGACCGGGGAATCCTGGCCATCCTGGACAGCCGCATCCAGCGGATGCGCTATGGTAGAATTTTTCTGGAGTCGCTGCCAGAATACACGCTCACCCGGGATATCGCGGAAGTCCGGCGGTTCATGCGCAGCGCCCGGTGAGGGCGGAAGCCCAGGAATTGGGCGGGAATTGGGCCGGCCTTGAACTGCCGGCGCGGGTGCGGGCTGTACTTGCTTGCCCTGAGCCTAGAAGGGCAGCCCGCGGGAAACGAACGACCATGTTTCAAATCAGCGTGGAAGAGACGTTTTCGGCCGGACACGCTCTGCGCGGCTACCGGGGAAAGTGCGAGAACCCGCACGGGCACAACTACCGCGTGCGGGTGACGCTCGAAGGCCCGCAGCTCGATGGGGTGGGCCTGCTCTACGATTTCGCACACCTGAAGCGGATGTTGCGCGAAGTGATTGGCGCCTTGGACCATCAGTTCCTGAACGACCTGGCCCCGTTTGACGCCATCAATCCTTCGGCGGAAAATCTGGCCAAGTTTTTTCACGACCAGGCCTTCCGGCAGATTCAACAGGCGCCCAACGCCCCGCGCATCACCCAGATCACCGTGTGGGAAACCGACGATACCTCGGCCACCTACACTCCCTGAAAGAGATCGCCGTGAACCGAGCCTACCTGATCGTCATTCTTCCCGCCGTCGTGGTGGGCGCGTTCTACCTGGCTATCTTCCGCGGCCTGGGTTTCGACGTGCGGCTGGCGCCTTTCCTGGGAACTGCCGCAATATTTCTGGGGGCGTTGATTGGGGTTTGGCGGTACCAGCGACGGAAGCACGGAGGACGGGGCGGCTGACGATGTTTGTTACGGAGATTTTCCGGTCCATACAGGGGGAGAGCAGCTACGCCGGCTTGCCGTGCATTTTCGTGCGGCTGACCGGATGCAACCTGCGCTGCCGCTGGTGCGATACGGCGTATGCCTTCCACGGCGGCACGAAGATGGAAGTGGAGGAAGTGCTGGCGCGCGTCGGGGAACTTTCCGGCGAGGCGACGGGCGGCTTGGTGGAATTGACCGGGGGTGAGCCGCTGCTGCAGCCGGAGTGCGTACCGCTGGCCGAGCGGCTGCTGGCCGCGGGTCACACGGTCTTGGTCGAGACCAGCGGCGAGCGTCCGGTGGGGACACTGCCTCGGGAGGTGGTAAAGATCGTGGACGTGAAGTGTCCCGATTCGGGGGAGGGCGGTACGTTCCGGCTGGAGAATCTCCAGGCGCTTGAGCGGAAGGACGAGGTCAAATTTGTGATTTCCAGCCGGCAGGACTATGAATTCGCGCGCGATTTCACATCCCAGCACGAGCTTTCCCGGCGCGTAGGTCAGGTGTTGTTTTCGCCGGTCTTTGCCGATCCATTGGGGGCCTGGCCGGGGCTGGAGGCGCGGCAACTGGCGGAATGGATTCTTGCCGACCGGCTGCCGGTGCGCTTGGGCATGCAGATGCACAAGTTCATATGGGACCCGGCCGCTCGGGGCGTTTGAGGGCGCCGCCGTTGCGAACGAGGATGCCAGCAGAGTTATCGAAAGCGGTGGTGTTGGTCAGCGGCGGGATGGATTCCTGTGTCACGGCGGCGCTGGCGCGCAAGTCGCACCGGCTGGCGTTCTTGCACGCAAGTTACGGTCAGCGCACGGAACGGCGGGAGCGGCAGGCGTTCGACGCGATGGCCGATTATTACGGGGTCGAAGAGAGGCTGGTGGTGCGGCTGGATCACTTCCGGGCCATCGGTGGTTCCGCGTTGACGGACGCACGGATCGCCGTTCCGGAGGGTGAACCGGGCGCGGCGGTCGAAAGCAGCGAAATTCCGCCGACTTACGTGCCGTTCCGGAATGCCCATTTTCTCTCGGTGGCGGTGAGCTGGGCGGAAGTGATCGGGGCTGGGGCCGTCTTCATCGGAGCGGTAACCGAAGACAGTTCGGGCTACCCGGATTGCCGCCCCGCGTATTATGATGTGTTCAGGCAGTTGGTGCGTGTGGGAACCCGGCCGGAGACGCAGATCGCCATCGTTACGCCGGTGATCGCGATGCGCAAGAGCGAAATCGTGCGCTTGGGCCGTGAACTGGGGGCGCCGCTGGAACTGAGTTGGTCCTGCTATCAGTTTGAAGATAGCGCCTGCGGAACTTGCGACAGTTGCCGGCTAAGGCTTCGCGCATTCGCCGAGGCCGGGATACACGACCCCGTTTCCTATCGGGCCCAAAGTGAGAGATAATAGAGTCGATCCGGTGAACCGGCGATCTTGGAGGAGGGTAGGGATTACCATGAAGCGACCGATTGGGGTTTTTAGGTTGGTGGCGCTGGCCTGTGTATTGTCGTTCGTGGCGGGGATGGGCTCGATGTCGTCCGCGCAGGTTCCCGCGCAAGAGCCCGCGAGAGTTACCGGAGAGCTAAGGGACGTCGCGGGCAACCTGTCTCCCGGCGTGACTGTGACGTTCACGAACACCACGACCAACCAGATCTTTGACACCGTCACGGATGGCCAGGGTCGGTTTGCGCGGTCCGGAATACCCGCGGGGAATTATACGGTCACACTGACCTTCAACCGCGAGGTCGTGTACGAAACCATAGCCGTCTTGGCAGCAGGCCAGGAGATGGTCCTGAACATCAACTTTAAGGAACTGCAAGCCCAGCAGGAAGCGGACCAGGAGTCGGCCGCTAAGGCAGCAGCGGAGGCGCGGGCCAAGTTTGCCGCAATGAAGGTTCGCTTTGACGCCGGACTGGCGGCGCTGGAGCAGGCCAAGGCCACGCGCATGCAAATGGACAGGTTGCCGCGCGACCAGCGGGCACCCTTGCAGGGCGAATTCACTCAATCGTCGGGCACTGCGCTCACTGAATTGAGCGCGGCGCTGGAAGGAATTTCTCCAACGGACGCCAACCGCGGCTTGGTATTGGCCAGGCTGGGAGAAGCGTACGAGCTCACGGAGAAATATGAGGATGCGGCTCGTACCTACCAGCAGGCGGTGGCCAGCAAGCCGGATGCCCCTTCTTACAATAACTTGGGCAATTCCCTGGCCAGGACCGGCAAAGTGGACGAAGCGCTGGCCGCGTATCAAAAGGCCATCGAGCTGGATCCCACGAACACGGCCGTGTATTGGCGGAATTTCGCAGTGGGGCTGTACAACAGCGGCCGGATCAAGGAGTCGCTGGACCCGCTGAAGAAGGCCACGGAGGCCGATCCCAGCAATGCCCAGGCGTGGTACCTGCTGGGGGCGGCGCTGGTCAATACCATGGAATTCAAGCAGGACGGCGACAACATGATGGCGGTGATCCAGCCCGGGACCATCGAGGCCTACCAGAAGGCCATCCAGCTTGATCCGGGAGGACCTTACGCGGCCCAGGCGCAGCAAGGATTGGAAGCGCTGCAGGCCATGGGTGTCGGCATCCCAACTCGCCAGGGTCAGCGCCCGGCACCAGCCCGGCCGGCTCCCGCCAGGAGATAGGTCTGCGGTTCACGCGGCGGCGATCTGCGCCGCTGATCAGATTAGGAAGCCCCGCGAAGTCAGCCTTCGCGGGGCTTTTTGTTTTTCAGGAGCGCGATCGCAGTTGCCGTCAGGGTGCTAGAAGTGGGTGAGCGTGCCTGTGATCTTGGTTCGCCGCAGCGCCCAGGAAAAAACCGCCAGCGATACCGGCAGCAGCACCAGCGCAAACAGCAGAAGGGAGCGCAGGGATGGCCACAGGCTGGCGAGGGACGCATCCTGCAGGAGCGCGGCCCGCATTCCTTCGAGTGAATAGGTGACTGGCATCAGCCGCGCCACCGCTTGCAGGGCAACCGGCAGCACCGTCACCGGGTACATGATGCCGGAAACCAGACCGGCAACGCCCAGAAAGAGCCACTTGACTGGATTGCCACGCTTGAACAGCAGGGTGTAGCTGGCCGAGAGCACTCCGAGTCCGGCGAAGGCCAGGACCGAGGCCGCCAGCACCAGGGCGGCACCCACCCAGTTGGCCTGCGCGACCGGAAAACTGAAAAGCGCCACCGCCCAGCCCAGATATACCGCTGTGCGCAGGGAATGGATGACGAAGGGATAGATGGCCGAACCGGCCAGAATCACGGGAAGCGACGTCTGAGTGACCAGCAGATACTCCAAGGTACCGTTGCGCCGCGCTTCGTCCACGCTGGAATCGAAGGCATTCAGCGCCACCGTGAGATAATCAAAAAAAGCAAATCCCACGATAGCAAAAGCGAAGTAGCCGCCCGCCGGCTGCGTCAGTTCAAAAGCCGGGACTTCGACGAATCGGGATAGATAATAGAAGGCGGCCACGCCTAGGAGCGTCTCCACCAGCTCGAACGCGAAAATGAGGCGGTAACTGCGCGCGATGGCCAGGTCCCGCAGGAAGAACGACGCGATCTTCCGCAGCGCAAGAGCGGCGTTCACGTGGACGACTCCCCGCGGTGCAAGAGTGTCTCGATGGCCTGCTCCAGCGTCCCGCCGCCGGTGCGGGCTCGAAGGCCATCGGGAGGCTCGCAGGCCAGCAGCCGCCCGGAATGAAGCAGAGCCACACGAGCGGCCAATTGCTCGACTTCGGCCAGGGTGTGCGAGGCGAAGAGGACGGTAGCGCCCTGCCCGCGCACGACTTCGTCGCGCAGGAACCGGCGAAATTCGGAGGCGGCCAGGGGGTCCAGGCTGCGCGTGGGTTCGTCCAAGATCACCACCGAGGGACGATGCAGAAGGGCTCGCGCCAAACCCAGGCGGTGGACGGTGCCGGTGGAAAGCGTGCGCACCTGTTGGTTCAGGACCGGCCCCAGGTGCAGGAGTTCACTGAGGTGGGCAATGCGGCGGCCGGCATCTGCGGGGCGAATATTATTGAGAATAGCAAAGAGCCGGAGGTTTTCCTGAGCGGTGAGCCGGGCGTAGAAGCTGGCGTCGGAGCCGCCGTGATAGCCGAGTTGTTGCAGCACGCGCGCGGGTTCGCGCTCCACATCGGCGCCACCGACCCAGGCGCGGCCCCGGGTAGGCAGGAGCAGGGTGGTCAAAATGCGGAGCAGCGTCGATTTTCCCGCGCCGTTGGCACCCACTAGCGCCAGCACCTCACCGGACTGCACGCTGAAGGAAACGCCGCGCAGAGCTGGAGAAGTCAGCTTGGCCAGCGGATGCAGGAAGGCCCGCCAGCCGCTGCCGGCCGGAGGAAAGAATTTCTCGAGGGCTTCAACGCGTAGAGCTTCCGTGGCCACGAAGCGTGGTTATATCGGAGTCGTCGAAAGGGGGCAAGGGGTGTGTGCATATTTACGCTTAGGACGCCTCGCAGACGGGTTGGCCGCCGGCCGTGCGGTGAAATCGCTACAATCTCCGGGTCCCCAGCCGGGCCGTGAGGTCACTCTGAATGTGCCCGCCGGCGGCCGGGAATGCAGCCGGGCCTGTGGCGGAGGAATCGGAAGATGAGCGCGAATCTATCGGGGCAGTCAGTTGTGGTGGCTGCCAAGGATCAGGTTTCCTGCGATCTGGAAGGCGAAGCCGCCATCCTGAACCTGGCCAACGGAACTTACTATGGCCTCGATTTGATCGGCGCGCAGGTGTGGACTCTGCTGCAGCAGCCGCGGCGCGTGGCGGAGATTCGCGACGCCGTGCTGCGGGAGTACGAAGTAGAGCCGGAGCGCTGCCAGAGCGATCTGCTGGCTTTGCTTGAGCGCCTGCGCGCCGAGGGTCTGATCGAGGTGCGCGATGACCCGGCCGCCTGAGTCCGTATCGCACCTCTCTGCCGGCGCCTCTCCCGAATGGAAGCTGTTGCTGGCCTGCGCGCGTACGCGGCTGGACGAGGCGCATCGGGGTCAGATCCGCGAGCTTCTCCGAGGGCCTGTGGATTGGCCCCAGTTCATCTCGGCGGCGTCCCGGCATCGGTTGGCTTCGCTGGCCCACCGGCATCTGGACGCAGAATCCGCGGGAGCGGTTCCGCCCGACGCCGCACTTTCCCTGGAGACGCTGGCACGGTCGAGCGGCCGCCAGAGCTTGTCGCACGCGGGCCGTTTGATCGAGCTGGTGGACCTATTCCGGTCAGCGGGCGTGGCCGCTGTCCCATACAAGGGCCCCACGCTGGGAGCTTTGGCCTACGGAAACTTTGCGCTGCGCTCCTCCGTCGACCTGGATTTCATGTTGCCGCAACGGGATCTCCTGTGCGCTGCCCGGTTGCTGATAGCGCAAGGATTTCAGGCCTATCCTGATCCAACCGCGGCCGACGAAGCACGTTTTCTGGCCCGGTTCCATCCCGGTCAGTATGCTTTCGTATCCGATTCAAAACCGCCGCAGGTGGAACTGCACACGGAGAAGACGCTTCGTTATGTTCCGGTCCCGCTGGACTGGGAGGGGCTGAGCCGGCGATTCATTCAAGTTTCGTTCGGCGGCCGCCAGGTACAGACATTCTCAGTGGAAGACACGCTGATCCTGCTGTGCGTGCACGGAACCAAGCATTTCTGGGAGCGCCTCAGTTGGATTTGTGACATCGCCGAATTGGTGCAATCTACACCAGGCGTGGATTGGGGATTGAATCAGGATCTGGCGCGGCGGGCGGGTTGCCGGCGGATGTGGCTGCTGGGCTTGGCGCTAGCCAACCGGCTCCTGGATGCGCCACTACCGGCTGAGGTGCGGGCCTGGATTGAAGGCGATGTTCAGGTCCAGCGACTCAGCCGCCAGATTGAAGACCGCTTGGCAGGCGAAGACCGCACGGTTCTCAGCGCCCCGCAGCGCTTGCTGTTTCGTTTGCGGTCGCACGAGAGCCTGGGGGTCAGTCTTCGTCAGTGTCTGCGCACCGCGATTTTTCCGACGGAAGAAGACCGGCAAGCTTGCCGATTGCCGGATTGGGCTGCGCCGCTCTATCTGGCCCTGCGTCCCTGGCGACTTCTCCGGGAGCACGGATTTGGACTGCGCGGGAAACCGCTGCCGGACCTGGCATCATACATTCCCACGCCGCGCGAAGCGGTTGAAGAACTGCTTCGGTTTGCGGCACTGGGTGCCGGAGATGTGTTGTACGACCTCGGTTGTGGCGACGGGCGCATCGTCATAGCGGCGGCGCGGCGGTTTGGCATCCGGGCGGTGGGGATTGACATCGATTCGCGCCGCATCGCCGAGGCGCGAGCGAGCGCGCAGCAAAGCGGCGTCGAGCACCTGGTGGAATTTCGCCAGCAGGATGCTCTGGGGGTCGATCTGGCGCCGGCTACGGTGGTCACACTCTATCTCAGCAGCTCCGGGACCTTGGCGTTGAGCGGAAAGCTGCGTGAACAGTTGCGTCCGGGGGCACGAGTCATATCGCGGGACACGGCAATTCCGGGCTGGGATCCTTTCAGTATGGAGCAGATTTCCTTGAGCGCCTCCCAGCGCACCACGACGTTCTTCCAGTGGCGCATCCCGCGTCCGGGCGAAACCCTGCCGCAGGAAGTCGGTACTCCTTCCGTCGTGGAAAGCGCCGGCTGAGACACCTGGAGCGTTCGTGCGGCCCATTTGGGTGTTCCATAGCTGCAACAGTAATCTCGTCCGAACGGCGGGTTCTGCTTGAACAGCTCCCGGGCGTGGTCTAACGTTTCAGCAGGCACCTTTTCGGAGAGGAGATCGCCTTGATCGTTTCCTCCGGCCATTCCGCATGGACTCTCCGAAGATAAACCTCCGAATCCGCTGGCTGGCCTGTGCCGCAGCGTTTTCGCTTTCTGCGATGATGAGTTGGGCAGCCGTGCGCCATGGCATGGCCGCGCATTGGGCGCGGTCCGGACAACTGGATCAGTGGTTGCAGGCCGCTGCTTGGGAGCCCGATAACCCTGAGCACTGGTATCGCCTGGGCCGCTATTACCAGATTGACTTCGAGAGCGCCGACGCCACGCAGGCGATTTCCAACTATCAGCGGGCCACGTCCATCGCTCCCGGTTCGGCCAAGTACTGGTTGGATCTGGCGGAGGCCAGAGAGACGGCACTGCAACACGCGGAGGCCGAGCAGGCCTTTCGCCGGGCGCAGCAGGCCTATCCCCTCTCGGCGGAAGTGTCCTGGAGATTCGGCAACTTCCTGTTGCGGCAGAACCGCCAGGACGAAGCGTTCCGGAAGATTCATGACGCGCTTTCCGTACAACCCAGCTTGACCGCGCTGGCGATTTCGCGCTGCTGGCAGAGCGCGCCGGACATCGAGCGGATATTGAAGCTGGCATTGCCGACGGGCCAGGAGACCTACTGGGGCGCGATCGATTTTTTGGTCGAAGCGCGCGAGCCCGGCGCGGCCATGGTGGTTTGGAAGCGGCTGATGGCCGGCAATCCCAGCTTTCCGCTGCAGAAGACGTTCCGGCTGCAGGACATGCTGGTCGAGACAGGGTATGCCGACGATGCTCGAAGCGTCTGGCAGCAGGCCTTTTCGGCGGGCATGAACCAGCCAGGCCCGCAGCTTGGCGGCTCCCTGCTGTGGAATGGAAACTTTGAGCAGGAGTTGCTGAATGGCGGCCTGGCTTGGCGCTTCCGGCCGGTGGCCGGCGCGGCACTGAGCTTCGACGGACGCGTGGCGCACTCCCAGAGCCGCTCGCTGCGCGTGGTGTTCGACGGCACCCACAACGTCGATTTCCAGCAGCCCTGGCAGTACGTGGTGGTGGAGCCGAATACGCGTTACCGCTTGTCGGCCTATTTTCGAACGGAGAACCTGACCACCAGCAGCGACGTCCGGCTGGAGATCCAGGAAACGCATTTTGGTGACGTCCTGCAGGCCATCCCCAGGCTGGCGGGAACGCAATATTGGGCGCCCCGCGAGGCCGAGTTTACGACCGCCGCAGACACGCGGTTGGTTCGCGTCGTTCTGCGCCGCCGTCCGAGTCAGAAACTGGACAACAAGATCAGCGGAACGATCTGGATGGACGACGTCTCGCTGGTGCCCGTCGTGGAGAGTTCGGCCCTGCGATGATCGTGATCCGCATCGGCATCTGCGCGCTGGCTGCGTTTGCGGTGTTCGCGCACGGCGCCGTCGAGCCCTGGTCGGAGAGCGTGCTGGAAGTCGGCGCGGCCAGCCTGCTGGCCTGGTGGGGGCTCCTGTTCGCCGCTGGCATCGCACCGGCCGTGCGCCGGAACTGGCTGTTCGCTCCCCTGGGCGGGTTCTGGGTCTGGATAACCGTGCAATCCCTGGCCGGACTGACGGCGGCCCCGTTTCTCACGCGCATCGAATGGCTGAAGTTTTCGGCCCTGGCGATTCTTTTTTTTCTTGCCGTGCAGGCGTTCGCGACCGTGGAACATTGGCGCGGCCTGATCTGGTTCCTGCTGGCGCTGGGATTTGTGGTGTCGGTGCAGGGCATCCTGCAGCATTTCACGTTCAATGGGAAGTTGTACTGGTTCCGGGAACTGCGCTACGGGGGCATTCCGTTTGGCCCTTACGTGAATCGAAACCACTTCGCCGGATTGATCGAGTTGATAGTGCCCAGCGGCCTGGCCATCCTACTCTTGCGGGCGGACAAGCGGGACCGGATCCCCATGCTCCTGGTGCTCACGCTGCTGCCGTTGGGCGCACTGTTCCTGTCGGCGTCGCGCGGGGGCATGATGGCCATGGTGCTGGAAGGAGGGCTGGTGATGACTCTGGTGTTCCTGCGCCACCGCGGCCGTCCTCAACTCGCGGCCGCCGCCGTGGTCTTGCTGCTGGCGGGAGGGCTGGTGGGTTGGCTAGGCGTGGGACGCGCGCTCGAACGGTTTGCGACGTTTCGCCAACTGGAGGTGACCGAAGTGCGCCGGGCTGAGATGCTGCGAGATTCCTGGCGAATGTTTCTGGACCACCCCGTGGCTGGTGTGGGGCTGGGCGCACTGCCCGAAGTGTTCCCCCGGTACGAAACGCTCTACGATGGAAACGTCGTCCAGCACGCACATAACGATTATGTAGAGGCCCTGGCCGAAACCGGCCTTATCGGCGGGTTGTTGGGCGCCGCGTTCCTGGTGCTGTTGCTGTGGGAAAGCTGGGCGCGCCTGGCCGGGACGGCTTACTCCGCTGACTTGGCCTACCACGTGGGGGCGGTGGCGGCCTGCGCCGGACTATTGGTCCACAGTCTGGTCGATTTCAACCTGCACATTCCAGGGAATGCCTTGATCTTCCTGCTGCAATGCGCGCTGGCAACGTCGCTGGTGCCTTCGCACTGGCCGATTTCTGTAGTAACTGATTCACCGAACCGGTACCGAAGGCGCGTTGCTGTCGCAGAAGACTCCATATAACAATCGATATTGCGTAGGGGGGCGATTTTCTTTCGATGCGTTCACCGTGTGCACGTGTTTTCTCTCACTCGAAGTTTCTCAGGGCAAGCTGGCTGCCGATCGTTTGTAGCGGTCTGTTGTTCATATCCGTGATCCTGCCGGCTGCCTGGTCGCAGGACTCCGCCCAGAACTCCGGCCAGGGCGCCGCCATCACGCCTTCGGATCCGCAACACGCGGAAACGGCCCAGGCGACCAACGACCGCATTGCGCAATTGGCCCTGACTGAGTCCGGCAGGACAGGCGATTACGTCCTGAGCAGCGGCGATCTGCTGGGCATCGAGGTCTTTGACGTCCCGGAACTGACTCGCGATGTTCGTGTGAGCGAGTCGGGGTTCATCTCCCTTCCCCTGCTGCCGATCATGCGGGCCGGCGGGCTGACTGCTTTTCAGTTGCAGGACAAACTGGCCGAGCTGCTGATGGCCAACGGCTTGGTGAGCAGTCCACAGGTCGCCGTTTCTATAAAGGAACAGCACGGCCAGCCGATAACAGTGATAGGCGCCGTGAGGACGCCCATGGTGATACAGGCTCTGCGCCCGATGACCCTGTTGGAGGTGCTGTCGCGGGTGGGTGGCATCGCCGATGACGCCGGCGGCCGGATATTGATTACCCGCCCGGCCCACCAGATCGTTCCCGAGAGCCCGGCGGCCGGTGAGCCAGTGCCAGCCGAAGCGACGGCGCCGGGGGAGATGACCGAGCCACTGATGCTCAGAATTGGTTTGCGCGAACTGCTGGACTCGGGCGATCCGAAGTACAACATCGCTCTGCGGGGCGGCGACGTGGTAAGCGTCCCTCGGGCCGGCGTGGTCTATGCGGTGGGGGCGGTGAACAGCCCGGGCGGTTTCGTGATGGCCAACGATCGCCAACAGATGACCGTTCTCAAGGTTCTGGCCCTGTCCGGCGGCCTGAGCTCCACCGCCAAGAAGAAGAATGCAGTGATCATTCGCCAGGCTCCGGATTCCGAGCAGCGGCAGATACCGGTGGATTTGGACCGGATTCTGGCGTTCAAAGCGGAAGATCCGGAACTGCAGCAGAGTGACATCTTGTTCGTACCCAACAGCAGCGGCCGGCAGGTCATCGGCCGAGTGGCTCAAACGGCGCTTGGCCTGGCCAGTGGAGTGGCCCTGGTGCGCTTGAGCAACTGACACGAGTTTCTCCCACCCGGGATGAGAGTGATTGGGGGCCATGCAGAACATGGATGAGCAGAATAATCTAGTTCCTCGTGAGCGCATCGCCGCCGGGAACCCTCTGGAGGCCCTGGGGCCGCGTTCGCCATTCCTGACACTGGACATGATGCCGCGCGAGCCGCATCTGCTCGACTACCTCATGGTCCTGCGAAAGCACCAGTGGCTGGTGCTGTCGTTCCTGGTGACCGTGGTGACCATCGTGACCATCGCCACGTACCGCATGCAGCCGATCTACGATGCCACGACGCGCATTCAGATCGACCAGGAAAACACCAATATCCTGCCCTTTGCGGGCACTGATTCTTACAACATGTACCAGGACATGGAGGTGTACATCGAAACGCAGTCCAAGATCCTGACCAGCCAAACGCTGGCGGCGATGACCGTGACGTCGCTGCAGTTGGACCGTGATCCGCGTTTTGGCGGGCAGCCAGCCAATCCCAACACCTTGGAGGAGGCCAATCCGGGTGATGGATCGGGGTCCCCGGCCCTCGGAGCCTTTCTGGGTGGCTTGGCCGTAAAGCGCGTGCCGAACAGCCGGCTCTTGGACGTGTCCTTTTCGGCCACCGACCCGGCACTGGCAGCCAAGGCCGTCAACACGCACATCGCCAACTTCATTGAGCAGAATTTCCGAAGCCGCTACGAGGCCACCATCCAGGCTTCCAACTGGCTGCAGGGACAATTGGACGAGCTGAAGGCCCGGGTAGAACGATCCGAAGATGCCCGCATCGCCTACGAGCGCAGCAATCAGATCTGGACCATCGACGAAAAGCAGGACGTGACCACGCAGAAGCTGGCGGACCTCAATCGCGAGCTGACCTCGGCTCAGGCCGACCGCATCAACAAGCAGGCCGTGTACCAGTCGGCCCAGTCGGGCAACTACGACGCCATCCCCGCGGTGCGCGACAGCGGCGTCATTCAAGATATCCTGCGGCAGCAGAGCACGCTGAGTTCGCAGTATGCCGAGGCTGTCAATCAATACGGGCCGAAATTTCCACGGGTAGTGCGGCTGCAGGAGCAGATCAAAGAGCTGGACCAGGTGGTGACGCGGGAAAAAATCAATATCGCCAACCAGGTGGAGGCCGAATACCGGGGCGCCCGTCAGCGCGAGCTTCTGCTCGACCAGGCGCTCGACCAGCAGAAGAAGGAAACCGCGGTGATGGCCGACCGCATGGTGCAGTACAACATCCTCCTGCGCGAGGCCGAAGCCAATAAGCAGCTCTATGACGGGCTGTTGCAGAAACTCAAGGAGGCCGGCATCTCAGCCGGCTTGCGCTCGAGCAATATCCGCGTGGTGGACCCGGCATTGGTGCCCAAGAGGCCCTCCAAACCGCAGAAGAGCCGCAACATCTCCCTGGCCATCCTGGTGGGCTTGGTCGGCGGCATCGGGCTGGCGCTGCTGCGCGAGTACCTGGACAACACCGTCAAGAATCCTGACGATATCGAAAACCTGGCGCGGCTGCCGTCTCTGGCCGTGGTTCCGGCATTTGC
>Ga0214473_10005304_pt1 | contig 15458 bp, 4 predicted proteins | sample RVTome_7_FD_203509 | JGI IMG/M metagenome (GOLD analysis project Ga0214473, IMG submission 203509) | Soil microbial communities from uranium-contaminated site in the Upper Colorado River Basin, Wyoming, United States - RVT98D197 | ecosystem: Environmental > Terrestrial > Soil > Contaminated >... | reverse complement strand
CCCGCCGGATGGGGCGCCACCAGGGGCGAGACCTCGTTGCGCACGCGGTTGCCGATGATGGCCACGGACCGCGTGGCGGGATCGGTGCTCAGGTCGACGAGGCGGATGTCCTGAGCCGTGCCCACCAGCACCGAGCCGATGGCGGCGTATACGACGCCGGCCCGCGTAGCGTCGGCGGCCAGGCTCACGCCGGAGGACGATGCCAGACCCTCGACCACGACCTGCGGGTTCGCCGTGCCTCCGTTGAGATGGAGGTAGACCACCTGATCCTCGACCCCGTCGCCCCGGTCCCAGGCGACCCACGGGATGCCGTCTTCGGGCACGCAGAGCACCGGGTTGAGCTGGGTCACCATGGGCTCGAAGAACGGCTCCGCGGCCTCCCCGACGAGCGCTCCGGCTTGATCGACGCGTTGGACGTAGATCTGGAAGCGCGCCGCTTCGATGACGGCGCGGTGTCCCGCCACCAGGAAGCCGCCGTCGGAGGGGGCCACGGCGCTCGTCAGATGGTTGTCCACGATCGGAGAGCCAATCCGCGACGTTCGCAGCTCCACGTCACTGCCAGTGACGGGTGTCCCTTCCACGTCCAGCGGGCGGACGAACCCGTGCATGTTGTCCGTGGCGCCCACCCGGTCGTCGCTGCTCCAGGTCACGAGCATGGTGCGCCCCGCGAGCGCGATGGCCGGGTCCACGTCGTTGAAGGGCAGCGTCGTGTTCACGCGGAATGGCGCGACCCACGGCGTCCCGTCACATCGGATGCGCGTCGCCCACACGTCGAAGAGCCCCGTGTCGCCCTCCTCGACCGTGTTGTATGCGATCCATATGCCCTCGCCGTCAAACACGGTCGAGGGGTGGATCTGGGCGTCGAGTCCCGCGGGGTCCAGGGCGAAGGCGGCACCCGGTCCCAGGAGCTCCGCGCAGTTGAGGACCCCGGCGTCTGGCGCGCCACTGTCCGCCGCCGCGTCCACACCGCCAGCGTCCGCGCCGGCATCGAAACCGCCGTCGCTCGGCGACGGGCGTCCGTCCGAGCCACAGGCGGTTGCCGCTGCGCTCATGGCGATGATCCCAACAAGAGCTCTGTGCATGGGCGCTCCCTCTGGGAGCCAAGCGTCAGCTCACGAACGCGTAGGCCCGGCAGGGCGCGAGGATACACCCCAATCTCGCAGATCGAGGCGGGAAGGCAGCCCCCCGCGGGAGCCTGGTCTTCGTGTATCGTGGGCCGCGGCGCTGGACGGGAGCGGGATACCACCCCAGGTTCGGGAGGAGCCATGACGACGACGGTCGCAATGCCATCGCTTGGTGAGAGCGTGGTAGAGGGAGAAGTGGGCAAGTGGCTGGTCCGTGAGGGCCAGTGGGTCAGCAAGGACCAGCCGCTCGTGGAGATCCTCACCGACAAGGCGGACAGCGAGATCCCCGCCACCATCGCGGGGGTCGTCACCCGCATCGTCGCCGCCGAGGGTCAGATGGTCACGGTCGGTGCGACGCTCTGCGAGATCGATCCGGCGGCAACGGCGACCGAGGCTGCCTCCCCACCCGCACCTGCCCCGTCACCAGAGCCGGCTCTTCCCAGTCGGCCCGGGCCGTCGCGTGCAACAGCGCCCGAGCCGCCCACATCACCGGCGGTCCGCAAGATCGCCCGTGACAAGGACTTGGATCTACGGACCGTCAAGGGAAGCGGCGAGGGCGGGCGAATCACGCGCGACGACGTGCTCTCGGCCGCCGAAGGCAGTGGGGCGTTGCCAGCGGCAACTCCGCGTGAGACGCCCCAGCCGGCTCGGCAACAACTTCCCGTGCCTGCCGTGCCGCCCCAGCGCGCGGCGGAAGTCGCGCCGGCCGCGATGGTCGGCGCCGCAGCCATCGGTCCCCGCGGCGCGTTCAAGCTGCCGCCCTACACGCCGCGGCCGGGTGATCAGGTCATTGCCTTCGGGCGGCGGCGCCGGATCATCGCCGACCACATGGTCTACTCCAAGCTCGTCGCCCCGCACGTCGTGACCTTCGCGGAGTGCGACCTGCAGCGGACCGTGTTGATCCGCGAAGCCCACAAGGAGGAGATGCGCCAGGCTGGGCTGGCCCTGATGTACGTGACATTCGTCGCCGCGGCCACGTGTCACGCGCTCCGGGAGTTTCCCCAGCTGAACGCCCGCGTGCTCGACGACGCCTACGTGCTCCTGCGCGACGTCAACCTGGGCATCGCCGTGGACACGGACGAGGGGCTGGTCGTGCCGGTCATCCCGCAGGCGGACGAGCTGTCCATTCGGGGCCTCGCACGGGCCATCGAGGATGCGGCGACGCGCGCACGAGAGGGCACGCTGACCCCTGACGACCTGGCCAACAAGACCTTCGCCGTCTCGAACCCGGGTCGACGGGGAAACCTCGTCGGGGGTGCCATCATCTCGCAGCCCAACGTGGGGATCCTGCGGATGGGGGAGATCAAGAAGCGCGTCGTCGTCGTGGAGCGCGACGGCGAGGACATCATGGCCATTCACCCCGTGATGTATCTTGCCCTGAGCTACGACCACCGTATCGTGGACGGCGTCCACGCCAACGGGTTCCTGTGGCGGATCGTGGAGTTGCTCGAGACGGGTGACTTCGAGGTGTGACGACGGCGCAGTGCGCTCGCGCGCTGCGGCGCGTCACGCGTTCACGGCTCGAACGACACGAAGTAGGCTCCGCCGGCGGTCGCACCGTCGACGAAGAGCCAGTAGCGGGTCGAGGGCGTGACGCCCACGTCCAGCCGAGTCCAGTAGGTGTAGCCGCCCATGCTGGACCCGGTGCCGGCCCGGCAGGCCATTTCGGTGCCTGTGGCGCAGGGGGCGCTTCGAACATAGAGGTCCGAGTCGAAGTCGTCGCTCATGGCGGTGAACCGCGCGCCACGGTCTGCCGGTCCCGTGAAGGTCGCGACGACCTCAGGGGACATGCGGCGCCCAGCCGGCTGGCACGTTCCGGTCTGGCTGCCCACGATCGCCGCGGCGGACACAAAGCCGACGAGGGAGCCCCCGCCCGAGATGTCGATGGGAGTCCCGCACGTGTCGGCGCGGGCCGGAGAGACGGTCACGTTGAGGGTGTATGGGCCCGTCGCGGCGCTGTTGTAGCCGTCGACGAGAATGTACAGGCGCCGGCTCGTCATCCCCGCGCCCGGTCCGAAACGGTGGACCCAGATGCGACTGGTCGTGACGACGCCAGTGTCGATGTCGTCGTCGCACCCGAGTCGGAAGCCCGCAGCCGAGCAGTCGAGAGCCACGGCCAACAGCGTGTCCGTCGTGCTGCCAATCGTGTCGATCGTAACGTCCACCGCCGCTGTGACGTCGATGTAGTAGATCGCGTCCCGCGCCCCGGTCTGGCCGCAGCTCGTGTCGATATTCGGCGAGAAATCCCCAAGGCTGCCCCCGACGGTCGCCGTGCCCCCCGACGTGACCACGATTCGCTCTGCGGTGGCGCAAGTGTCCGGGATCGGCGTGCAGCTCTCGTCGGTCATCCCGTCACAATCATCGTCCCGGCGGTTACAGAGCTCGGTCGCGCCCGGGTGCACGCGCGGGTCCGCGTCGTCGCAATCGGTGCCCCCGGAGCACGACGCACCGCCGACGCTGACGGGGCCGAATCCGTCGCCATCGTCGTCGCGCAGCGCGTGCAGACAGGTCCGGCCGGACTCGCTGCACGAATCCGACGTGCACGGGTCGCCGTCGCTGCAGGCTCGCACCATTCCGCCTCCGCAGCCGCCCGCGAGCGCATCGCAGGTCGCGCCCGTGAGGCAGTAGCTCGACACGCAACGGCTATCGTCCTCGACGCTGACGCAACCGGTCTCGTCCGTGGCTAGCTCGGGGTCGCAACTATCCGCCGTGCACGCGATTCCATCTCCGCACATCGTGTGGTCTGGCGCGTGTGTGCATCCCGCGCCGTCGTCGCAGCCGTCCGTCGTGCAGTCGAATCCGTCATCGCAGCTGGGCGGTGCGCCTCGAACGCACCCGTTGTCGTCCGCTCCAGGCGACATGGGCGCGCAGAGCTCACGTCCGTTGCAGGCTCGCCCATCGTCACACTCGGAGTCGGACAGGCACCCGAGGCCGACGCACCCGCCGGTTAGATCACACCTCGCGTCCGCTCCACAGCGACCGTCGTCGGCCACGTGCCGGCACACTCCAGCAACGCACGTGTCCACAGTGCAATCCACGCCGTCGGCGCATCCGCTGGCGCAGGCGGGGCGCGCATCAACCCCTCCGTCCTCCGGTGGGGTGACGGCGTCTCGGCCCGCGTCCGTGCCTCCGCCGCCCGCGTCTACCCGATCGATCTCGGCGAGCCGATCCGGGTCCGCATCGACGATGGCGCTGCACGCTGGGCCGCACGAGAGCACGAGGGCGACCCCGGCAATCCACGTCCAAGCTCTCATCGCACTGCTCCCTTCGTCACCGACGAGCTGCGCGCCGTCGTCAAAGCTCCCCGCTCAGCACCAATCCCGCGCCGCTCGTCGTGGCGACCGGTGTGACGAGCATACTCGGCCCTGCCGCGCAGGACTCGTCGGTGCCGTCGTCCCAGAAGAACAGGAAATACGTCGTCGCTCCGGCGCCCAAGAGCGCGCCCACCAGCAGCAGGTCCGTCGCGAGGGCGAGGTTGTTCGCCCGGTCCGCGGCGTCGAGGCCCCGCCCCGTGGCGTCATAGCGATCGCGGAAAGTCACGGCGGGATCGTTGGAGTCCACGACCGCCTGGTCGAAATCCGACTGGGCGTTGAGGGCCAGGATGCCGGTGATGGTCGCCGTTACGAGAAACGCGGCCGTCGCGCCGCCCGCTATGAGGACCGGCATGTTGAGCCGCAGCTCGCCGCCATCGTCCTCATAGCCCGGCTCAGGGCCGAGCCCGGGCTGCCCGATGGCTTCCGCGCTCTCCTCGAGTCCACTGTCGCCCGTGTCAGCTGGCGAGAGGGACGCGGACTCGTAGGCCGTCTCTGACGGGGTGCCTGTTCCCTGCTGGGCGGTCGTCGTGGCCGCCGCCGTCGGGGCGCCGATCCGTTCGAGGCGAAGCTCCACGTCGAGCGGCTGCCCGCCCGTCACGGCGACCTCGCGCCGCATGGGCTGGTAGCCCTCCATCACGACCTCGACGGTGTGGCGTCCGGCCGCGAGGCGCATGGGCTCGAGGATCGGGGCGCGCCGTGTTTCCGAACCGTCGATCGTCACGGTCGCTCCATCGGGCAGCACGCGCAGCGACACGCGTCCAACCTGCCCAAGAATGGCATCGAGGGCACGCTGCACGTCACGGCGCTGGGCCGGTGCAGCGTCCTGCGCCTCGGCCAGGAAACGCTCGTAGTGGAAGATCGCCTCGATGGGGCGCCCGAGGCGCTCGTAGCAGTTGGCCATGTTGACGCGGACGCTGGGGTGGGGCTGCAGGCGATAGGCCTCCTGGAACGCTTCGAGGGCCCCGTCGAAGTCGCCCATCCCGTACCGCTCCACGCCCCGGCTGAACTCCGAGCGAGCCCGCGCCGTTTCGTCGTCCTGCGCGCGGACGCCTGCGGCGGCCAACCCTAGCGTCACCACCAGGAAGAAGCTCCCCAAACGCAGCTGCATCTCGTGCCTCCCGCCGTCGTGAGGACCCTCGCCTCCGGGACCTCGAAAATCACGTGCAGGATAGGGAGGCGGGCCGGCAAAGGTCAATGCCGTCGGGGAATTCAGCCTTGCGCGAGGTGCCCCCGCGGCCCCCGTCTTCGGCTATCCTCTGGCCGGGTTGGGCATGGTCATCTCGCAGCGGCTCGACGAGGTCGAGTGACTGGCGGGTCCTTCGAGGAGGCCCGCGTTGCCGCCTGGCGCGCGGAGCTTGCGGTCGCCACGGAGCGGTTTCGCAAGGCGGCGCTGCACTACGAGATCGGGCACACCGTCGAGCACGACCTCGGCGACGTCAAGGCTGCAGCCGAGCACTATCGCGCGGCCGCGTCGACCGATCCCGAGTTCCGGCCTCCGCTCTTCGCCCTGATCCGCATGCTCGAGCGGAGCAACGACACAGCCGCCTTGGCCGAGCTCTACGCTGTCGAGACCCGCGTGGCCAAGACCACGAGCGACGGCGCGTCCGCAATCGTGGACCAGGCGTGCCTGCTCGAGGACCGACAACGTCGTGACACCCAGGCCAAGGTGCTCCTCGAGAGGGTGTGCACTGCGTCAGCCGCGGCCGCTCTGATGCTCGAGCTCCATCTGTTTCGGACATTCGACGCCACAGCGGCGATGAAGGTCGTGCAGAGCCGGTCGGAGCGGGTCAACGAGCCCGTGCTCAAGCGGCTCCTGGCGTTGGAGGTTGCCCTTGGGCGGGAGCAGGCCGGGGATGTCGAGGGTTCGCTCGGTTTCCTGCGGACCGCGTCCGCCGTGCCCGTGGAGCGATGGAGGACGCTCCGGCACCTCGAGCGCCTGCTGCGACGGCACGGGCGCATTCAGGAGTTGGTGGACGTGCTCGAGCAGCTCGCGACATTGGCCGAGGCCCACGGTCGGGGCGAGGCGGTCGGGTTGGGCTTGTCGGCGGGATCGCTCCCCACATTCGCCGACGAGGAGTCTGCGCGCGATCAAGCGGCCGTGCTTCTGTGGGATGCGGCGCATCAACGACGACGGCTCGGTGGCGATCCCGCGGGCGCGCTCGATGCGGTCACGCGGGCCCTCACCATCCGCCCCAACGAGCTCGTCTATCGCCTCGACCGAATGGAGCTGCTCGCGGAGGCCGGCGATCCCGTGAGCGCCATCCGCGAGGCGCGGAGCGTCCTCTCCCGGTGTGGCGAGGGACCGCACACGGCTGCCATTCAGGTGCGCTTGGCGGCCCTCGCGCGAGCGGCGGGCAACGCGGCGGCGGAGCGTGCGGCCCTCGAGGCGGCAGTGCAGGCGGATCCGGGGAGCGTCGCTGCCGCGGCCCTCATGGCCGAGCACCTCTCGGGTGGCACCGGGGACGATCGCCGCCTCGTCTGGCTCGAGGCGCGAGCCGCGGAAAGCGAGGGCGAGGCTCGCACCCTGCGGCTGTGGGAGGCGGGAGACGTCGCTGCCCGATCGGGAGCGGACTTCGTGCGTGTCCGGCGCCTGCTTCTCGCAGCTGCGGAGGAGGCGGGCGATCCGACGGCCATCCTGCGCGAGCTCTGGGGAGCGGCCCAGCGCCTGGATCCCGACGAAGCGGCGCGCGTCGCCGATCGCCTGCTCGAGCTGCCGCTCGACGACGAGGAGCGCGGCCTCATGCTCTATGTGAGGTACCGCTCGGACGCCGACAGAGCAGGGGGACGTCCGGCGGCCGACGAGATCCTCCGCGGCGCTATCGCCCGTGGGGCCCCACCGTCCTGGGTGCCCCACGTCGCCCGGTTGCGCGCTGGGACGAGCAACGATCATGCGATGCTGGCCGCAGCCCACCGCGCGCTGGCGGCTGCGGCCGGTGACACGCAATCTGCGGCCACCCACCTGTGCGCCGCGGGGAGGGCTCTCGGGCGCGGCGGGGACCTCGAGCAGGCCGTGGCAATACTGCGTGAGGCACTCCTCCGCGTGCCCGGGCATGGCTACGCGCTCGCATTGCTCGAGGAGCTGCTGAGACGGAGCAATCAGCTTGCGGAAGTCGCCGAGCTGCTCCTCGGAGCGGCGGCTCACGAGGACTCGGATCGACTCATCGAACCGCTGCTCCTGCGTGCAGGCGCCGCGGCCGACGCGGCCGGCTCGATCGACCTCGCTGCCCAGGCCTATCGAGAAGGCGACGCGCGGTGTCCCAAGTCCATCGCCCCGGCGTGGTGCCTCTACCGGATGGGCGTGTCGCACGGCCACTTGGAGATCGAGCTCGAGGCTCTCCAGATGCTGGCGAGCCGCGAATCCAAAGCGGGACGTCCAAGTCGCGCGTCGCTGCTGCTGGGCGAGCATCTGGACCTCGTGGTCGGCGATGGTGCTCGCGGATGCGCAGTCTTGCGCCCGGTCATGGCGGACGAATTCGTCGGCCTCGCGGCTGCCGCCCACATCGTGCTGGCGCCGCGGGGCGAAGCCCACTGGGTCGAGGCGCTCGAGCGGTTGATTCGGGACGCCTACGGGCAGGCCACGCTCGGATTCCGCCGCGCGCTGGGCGGGCTCCTCCTCGGGACGCCCGAGAAGCACGAGCAGGTGACAGCGCTCGCGGCGCGCGTGCTCGAGGCGCGCCCCGACGATCGCTGGGCACTCTATGCGGCCGTACGTGCTTCCGGGCTCGGCCCGGGCAGCTTGGGGCGACGGGCAGACGCGCTCGAGGCCCTGGGGGCCGCCACAATCGACGCCGGCGCGTCCGCCGAATTGCTCCTCCTCGCCCGCTGGACGCGTGCACTCGCGGCCCCTCCGGGCGAGGCCATCGCCGGAGCGCTGGGCGAACCGGAGACGATTGCGGGCGGCGTGGACGCGGCGGCCGCGCCGTCGGTGGAGGCGCTCGCCGCGCGGGTCGAGGTGGCCCCGGAAGCAGCCCGGCCCGCGCTGCTTGCGGCCCTCGGGCGTGCCCTCCTGAACGTCGGCCGGCCTGCCGAGGCCGTCGATGCGCTGCGGTCCGCGCTCGCTCGTCAGCAACACGATCTCGCCAGCTGGGAAGCGCTGCTCGTGGCGGCTCGGCAGTCGGGATCATGGGACGACGTCGTGCGCGCCTGCGACCGACTGGCGCAATCGAGTGAGGGGACCGTTCGAGCGATGCTCCTCGAAACGGCGGCGGTCGTCCTGTTGGACGAGCTCGGCCATCAGCGGCCCGCTGAGGAGCGAATGCGGGCGGCCCTCGCGCAGGATCCGTCACGTCGCCTGGCATACTCCCGCCTGCACGACCTGCTCGAGGCGCGGGACGACACGGCAGGGCTGCTGGGACTCGTGACACAGCGGATCGAGGTGACGGACGAGCCAGAGCCACTCGTCGAGCTGCTCTACGAACAGGCCGTGCTTCGCCGGTCGCTCGGGCAAAACGAGGGCGCCGTCGAATCCCTCGAGACGCTGCAGGTGGTCGAGCCGGCCCACGCCCACGGCCTCGCGCTCATGGCGGAGATGCTCGTCGGGCTCGGTCGATGGCCCGAGGCCGTGGATGCGCTGCGCTCCCTCGCGTGCGTGGACGTGTCGGCCAACGCGCGGCGTGTGGCCCGGTGGGCCGCGGCTCGCTACGTCTGGGAACGCATGGGCGATCCGTCGGGCGCACTGCAGGAGCTCGATGTCGTCGAGCGCATGGGCTTCACCGACGAGGCCCTGCTCGTGCTCATGGCGCATCTTGCCGAACAAGCGTCTTCCTTCGACCGCGCCGTCGACGCCCTCACTCGCGCCGCGGCTCTTGTTTCCGGCGAGCGTCGCGCGCGATATGAGCGCCGCGCGGGAACCATCTTGGCGACGGTGCTCGCGAATCCAGAGGGTGCGGTGCAGGCCTACCGCCGCGCACTCGATGCGGCGCCGACCGATCTGGCCACGGCCGAAGCTCTGGTGGCGCTGCTGGACGGTCCCTCGCGCCGTCGCGTGGCCCGCACCTTCGAGGCGGCTGTCCTGAAAGAGGCGCACCAGGATCCGACGCGGGCTGAAGTTCTGGTCAAGCTCGTGCGGTGCGCCACCTGGGCCGAAGATCGCGACCTCGAGCTCATCGCCCTGTCTGTCCTCGAGGCGCTCGGGACGGCAAACGCCGCGCACGTCGCCAGGCGGGAGGAGCTCGCGGGCATCATGCCAGCGCTTCCCTCCGGTAGCCTGAACGACGCGGGCCTCGCGATGCTCGGGGTGCCGCCGGCGACCCCCCTTCGAGATGTGGCCCAGCTCGCCTCCGAGGCCCTCGGGGCGGTCACCGGCCAGGATGCCAAGTCCTTGGGCGTCGGACGCCGCGAGATCCTGCGGACCGAGGACCCGAGTGGGCCGAGGGACGAGCTCGAGGCCATCATCGGATCCTTCGGTACCGCCCTCGACCGCGTCTACGTGGGCGGACCCGATGCCGCTGGCGTGGAGGTGATCCCCACCGAAGGCGGATCGCCTTCGTGGGTTCTCGGCGCTGGGCTCCGCGTGCCGCTTCCCACGGAGGTCCGCTTTCACATCGGGCAGCTGGCCCTGGGCGCCCGCGCGGGCATGACCGCCCTGATCGCCGTCTCCGCAGAGGAGGCCGAGACCCTGCTGCTCGCCGCGCTTGCTGCTGCCGATCATGCCGTGCCGGGCACGGATCGACCCGAAGTGGCCCCCCTCGCGGCGCAGCTCAGAAAGGCGATGTCGAGGGGCGCCCGCAAGGCCATTGCAGCGGTCGGAGCGGCGGCGGTGCGAGAGGATGTGGGCGAGCTGTGCCGCTCGATGCGTGGAGCCTGTCTTCGCACCGGGATGCTCGTGACCGGCGATCTATACGTGCCCCTGTCCGCGGTCTGCGGCCGGGCCCCCACGGCTTCCGCCGTGCTGGCATCCGAAGAGGCCCTGGGTCTCGTTCGCTTCTGGCTTTCGGAGGACTTCAGGACTCTGCGATGCGATCTCGGTCTCGACCACGCCGCGGCTTCCCACACGACGTCCGACTCGCACCCCGTCGCAGGTGCGGACGGAGGCCTGGAGCGAGCCTCTGGCTTCTTCGGGTTGGTGGCCGCGCCTCCGGAATGGGACGTCTCGGTCGAGGACCTGGCGCAGCAGCTCGGACCTCTGCCGCGTGCCGGGCGCGAGCGCGTGGCCGAGGAGGACCCGCTGGACCGTGCCAGCCTCCTCGATCAGCTCGCTCGAGCGGCCGCCGGACCCGTGCGCGCGAGACTGCTCAGCTCCGCAGCGGAAGTGCTCGAGAGCTCGGGACAGGGCGAGCGCGCGCGCGCGCTGCACGTCGCCGCTCGGGAGGCCGATCCGAAGGACGTGAGCGCGCTGCGCCACGCCAGGGCGGAAGCCGCCCGTCGTCGCGCGTGGCCCGAAGTGGTGGCGCTCCTCGAGCAGGAAGCCGAGATCGGGTCAGTCCCCGCCGAGCGCGGACAGGCCCTGACCCTCGCGTCCCTGATCACGCTGCATCACGCCAGCGACCTCGCGGCGGCTGAGGTGATGGCCACACGTGCCCTTTCGCTACGGCCCGACTCCGCGGTGGCTGCCTTCCATCTGGCCCTGATCCAGCTCGCTGCGGGGAACGCCGAGCAAGGCAACGCCACGCTCGAGAGGGCGGCCCGCGAATGGAAGGACGACGGCGTCGAGGCCGCGCTCCTCATCGACGTAGCTCGCGGTATCGAGCGATCGGGGGACTTGACGCGTGCCCGTTTTCTCTTCAAGCGAGCCATGTCCCTCGATCCCGACGCGATCGACGCGGCCATCGGCTTGGCTCGCACCGCCCGGGCCCAGCGCAGCTTCGACGAGGCGCTCGACGCCATCGCGCGCATCGCTTCGACGATCCAAGCACGCAAGCTCAAGGAAGCGTTCATGCGTGCTGCCGCGAGGATCGCGCATCTGGCCGCGAGCAAGCCGACTCAGGCGCTGACGGTCCTCGGTGACGCGTCCGAGTTCGTCGCCGTCGAGGCGATGGCAGAGGCGGCGCGGGCCGCGGGGGACCCGCGTGCGCTCGGTCACGCACTGACGGCTGTCGCGGCGGCCACGCGTCGGACGGATCGGGCCCTCGCGCTGGTCCAACTCGCCGAGCTGCGTGCGAGCACCGGGGACCTACCAGGGGCCCGCGAGGCCCTGAGAGAGGCCGGCCACGCCGACCAGAAGCTCGCTTGGACCCGCACCGTGGGCGAGTCCATCGCGCGGCGAGCCGGGGACGTGCTCGGAGTGGCGCGCGTGCTGCTCGCCTCGGGCCATGGATCGCTCGCCGCTTCGGCTCGCGCGGCATTCGACACTTCGGCGCTCGAGGTGGAGCGGCGCTTCGCCGCCGACGCGCTCTCCGACGAAACCCACGATCCCTGTGCCACTTCGCTGTCGCTGGACCTCGCCGCCCTGAGCGGTGATGCCGAAGAGATCCGCCGAGCGCTGCGCCAGTGCATCGACCAGGCACCGCCGGAGTCACGCCTGGGCCCCATGACCAGTCTCGCGGACGTGGAGCGTGACGCGGGTAATGCGACGGAGGCCATGCGGCTTTCCACCGAGCTGCGCCGCTTGTTCCCCTCCGACGCGCTCGCCCGATACCGTCTGGCCCTGCTGTGGCGCGAGTCGGCGCCGGCCCACCTCGTCGGCCTCTGGGAGGAGGAGGGGAACCACTGTCACGGCGACAGATCCGCCTTCGCGCACACGATGGCCGCCAAGGAGAAGGAGAGGACGGGAGCCGACCCCTTGTCGAGCTACCGAGCCGCCCTCGAGGCCGAGTCCGGATACCAGCCTGCGCTGTGGGGGCTCGAGGCCCTCGCTCGCAGGACCGGGGCCGTCGATGTTCTCGAGGAGCTATTGGTCGGACGGGCCGAGCATGCGGCGACGGGCCGCGAGATGGCCGAGCGTTTGGTGAGAGCTGCTTTCGCGGTTCCCGAGCCCGACCCCGCGATCTTGCGGAGGGCTCAGGAGCTCGCGCCAGACGACGCGGTCCTGCTCGACCTCCGGCTGCGGCTGTCCCTTCTCCCGCCTGCGGAGCAGGCCCTCCTTCTGCTCGATGCGGCGCTCCTTTCCCCGCCGTCGTGGGCGAGGGTGCAGCGTCTGCGGGCCAGCGTCGCACTCGAACGCGCGGGCCAACCCGCCGAGGCCGCCGCTGCCTGCCGATCTGCGGAGGACGAGGCCGATGTGATCGTGTCCCATTTGCTCGACCATCTCGAGCCGGCGGCGAACGAGCTCGACGCAGCCGAGCGTCGGCTGAGGGCCGATGTCACCCGGGCGACGGACGACACGGGGCGTGCCCTGGCGCTCGATCGCCTCGCGGGCTTCGCCCTCAACGTGCGAGGGGACGCGGGCCGCGCAGTGGAGCCCTTGAAAGGCATCCTCGCGCACTACCCTGACCACGTCTCGAGCCTCCGCGCGCTCGAGCGTCACCACATGGAGAACGGCGACGACGAAGCCCTCGCGGACATCGAGGAGCGGTTCGCGACGCTTGGTCATCCGCAAGACGCTTTGGCTCACGCACGTCTTGCGACGCGACTCCGGCTGAGAGCGCCCGATGCGACGCCGGACGCGGCCGACGGACTCCTGGTGGCGGCCTTCGAGTATTGCCAGGGGGACCTGTGGCTCGCGCGCAAGGTCGAGGCGGTGGCTCGGTACTCGGGTGACCAGAAGCTCCTCTCGCGAGCGCTCACGGAGATGGTGGAGATGTTCGAGTCCCCGGCGGAGCGGGCTGCGGTCGAGCTTCGCCTGTCTGAGGTCACTTCCGCCGTCCGGGCCCCGAGCGTGGCAGCAAACCGCCTCTCGCGCGTCGAGCCCTCAGCGCCCGACTACCCGGTCATCCGGGAAGCGATGGCGCGCCTGCGCGAGCTCGGCGGTGCAGCCCAACGGGCCGCCGAGGCTTACGAGAGCGCCGCGTCCTCAGCGAAGTCCCCCCGACTCGTGGCTTCGCTCAGCTACAGGGCCGGTCGGGTGTGGGAGGAGCAAGTGCACGACCTCTCCAACGCTGCCAGGGCGTACATGGATGCGGCGGCCGCCGATCCCACCTACGAAGACATCCTGGCCCGGATCGCGGCGCTGCCGCCCGCCCACCGCGACGACAGGCGACTCGCGGACCTGGTGCAGGAGCGCATCGGCAAAGGGGGCCGCAAGGAGGAGATGGTGGAGCAACACGTGCTGCTCGCCAGGCTGCGCCACGCCACCGGCGACGCGAAGGAAGCCAAGAAGAGCCTGCGCACGGCCGCGGTATTGGCGCCGGAACGTCTCGACCTTCTCGAGCAGCTCTTCCGCCTCTGCGAGGCGGACAACGACCTGCGCGGCGCGGCGGACGCGCTGCAGAAGACGACACAGCAGACCACCGACCCGCGCCTGCTGCGCAACGTGTACACGCGGCTCTCCGAGATCTACCACCAGATGCGCGACATCCGCCGTGCGCGGTGGGCGCTCGAGCAGGTTCTCGCCATCGACCCGACCGACACCGTGGCGACCCAGCGGCTCGCGGCCCTCGACGAGGGCGGTCGCCGCTGATCACCCGCCCCTTCGCCCTCGGATCACCATGCTCGTGGTGCCGGGTGTCCCACATGTGCCTACCCCGAATCCCCCTGGATCTACAGCTGTGCAATCATGGTACACTCGCGTCATGGCCAGGTATGCGCTGCCGCTCATACTCGCGGTGTCTCTTCAGCTCGGGTGCGGCTCGGACGAGACCGCGCACACGGACTACGCTTCGCTGACCGCTGCGCTCGAGGGTGCCTCCCTGGGCGACACCGTGCGAGTCGGTGCGGCGAGGATCGAGGGTGGTACGGTCCGGGTTCCACCCGGCGTGACCCTCGTCGGGTCCGGTGACGTGTCCATCATCGTCGCGCCCGCCGACAATGTCGCCGTCGCCGCGCTCACCTCGCCGGGCGGTCCGGAGACGCGGGTCTCCTCCGTGCGGGTGGAGTCCTCGGGCCGGGCCGGCGTCGTTGCGGTGGGCGGGGGCAGCGCCCGGATCGACTCGGTGACCGTGCAGGCGACGAAGGGCATCGGCATCGGTGCCGAGGACGTCGCGACGCTGACCATGATCGACGTCACACTGACCGGTCCGGTCACCCCCGAGAACGCGGACTCACAGCCCCTCGATCCCGCACCGAACGACACCGCTACGCACGGGATCGTGCTCGTCAATGTGACCCGAGCAGACCTCACGCGGGTCAGCTCCGTGGGATTCGCCGAGTTCGGAGCTCTCCTCGTCAACAGCGGCGTGACCTGGACCGAGGGCGGCGCCGACCGCAACCTCGGCACCGGCATCATGAGCTACGGCGGCAGCGCGACGCTCGACGGCTTGACCGTCTGCGGGACGCTCCAGGGACTGCGGCTCATCCCGGCCTACGGCATCGTCCTCACCAACGACACGCTCACCGACACGCGCGGTCTCACGATCTGCGACGGCCAGGGGTACGGCGCGCTGCACGCCGGCGCGCGCGCGCTCCACACCGATCTGGTGGCCACGGGCAACACCAATGCTGCCGTGTGGTTGCAGGACACGGACATGTTCGAGATCAATGGGTCGGGCTCGCGGCTGGCGGGCAACGCGTTCGCGGGCGTCGTGGTCGTGGACTCCACCAACGTGACCGTCGCGGACGCCACCATCGATGGCACCCGCAGCGTCACGCGGGTCGTCGGCGAGGTCGGCACCGTCCAAGTCGGCGACGGCGTGCAGTTGGTTCGCAGCACGGCCAGCGTGTTCCTGCGCAATCTGACCCTCGTCGGCAACGAGCGGACGGGCATCCTCGCCGATCTGAACGGTGGCAGCTCCTCGGACATCACGTTTGACGCCGTGAGCGCCAGTGCCACGGGCACGGCCTACGGTGTGCTCGCGCAGGGCGGAACCATCACCGCGGGCTGGGACACCGGCGTGACGCGCATGGGCGCGGCGGTCACGAACGACGAGACGTTCTTTGCGTCTGGATCGATGCTGGACATCGTGGGCGTCGTCGCGCCCACGGACATCCCGATGGCCGCAGGCATCGCGGATAGCGGCCTGCCCATCCTTGGAGTCGTGGCCCCGAC
>Ga0214473_10005303_pt1 | contig 15462 bp, 13 predicted proteins | sample RVTome_7_FD_203509 | JGI IMG/M metagenome (GOLD analysis project Ga0214473, IMG submission 203509) | Soil microbial communities from uranium-contaminated site in the Upper Colorado River Basin, Wyoming, United States - RVT98D197 | ecosystem: Environmental > Terrestrial > Soil > Contaminated >... | reverse complement strand
CTTCAAGCAGATCTTGGTCGACGAACGATCGTTGCGCAGGATCTTGTTCTCGGGGTGTTAGCCCGGGAAGTCGTTGTAACTGCATCAAGACACCCTCGCCTGGAACGTCACCCGTCTCCTTAGTGTAAGCATCTGCTAGGTCAAGGCTGGTAATTGGTCCGTTTCCGCTAGAAGTGCCACGGGCTACGCATGCCAACCTTTCCAACACATGACGAATCGAGATCGGATCCATAACCGCTCTGTCGTGCTCTGTTTCCCTCTGACATACCAACCGCAAGAACGAATCCCAAGCAAATCCAAATCCCTCCGACGCATCAATTTTTAGAATGCTCTCAAGAAGCTTCTGATGCGCTAAGTAACCCAATATCAGAGGCTTTCTTGGCAACCAGTCGGGCAGAACAGCGGAAGAAGCATGCTTACGGAGAAACTCGGTTGCTTGCGCCTCGGAAAATTCGCTGACGCGAACCACATGCACTGTGCGGCCTACCAAGCCAAGCGCATGAATAAGTTCGTCTCTTGTATCGAAATAATGATCGCGTCCACACAACAAGACACCAGTCCCCGTAGGCGCGTTCCTGATCAAGTCGCGAGTCGCCTGCAGAGCTTCATATCGGATTCGCCGCATGAAGTTGCGATCGCTTGGCTTCGCGATCGTTTGCGACGCTACTTCATCAAACCCATCGACGATTAGACATGTCAGGCCCGCGCGCCAAGCGACCGTTAGACCCTCCTTTGGAGCAAAGCCAATCGATCGGGCGTGTCGCTCAAGGATCTCATCGGCATACAAAGCGCCCCAGTGCTCCCGCAAGTTCACCACTACTGGGACAATGTTTCCCTGGCTGTCAAGGTACTCCTTGGTCAGCTGAAGAAACACTTGGCGGGCGGTAAGGCTCTTGCCAGCCCCAAATGGCCCAAGAAGGATGACTGTGCTGCCTTGCTTTACTCTATCCGCAACTTCATCCAACGTAACGCCAGAATATTCAGACGGCCTTGCACCGCTTGAAGGAAGTACCTCCACCGTCATTGGTAGATCAACGTATTCATCCTCAGGAATAGTGATCGACCCATCCCGCAAATTCCTGGAAGATCCAAAGGCTGCATTTCTTCGCTTCGCTAGATAGTCCCGACCATTGAAAAATCTATCTCTGAACTGACGAAGTGTAAGAATCTCGACGCCATGACCTCTTGCGTGATTAATGTGTTCAGCGTTGAGTTGCTTCTCAGTAATTAGCCACTTCTTGATCGCGGCTGAACTCTTTCTTTCCTGCTTTTCCGCAGAATTTAGCTTTGCTACGTCGTCTTTGACCTTTGAAAGCTTGGTGTCAGCGGTCACCATCAATAGATGCGTGGCCTCCGGAAGGCGGGCAATGCCGTCAAGTTCGTGGAGAATCGGGTCGCCGCGATACCACTCCGGTTGGCATCCGCCCGATTCGAGCCGCCAAACCGCCTCCGCCACGCGGCGCACTTGATCCTCGAATGCGTAGCCATGCCTCACTTCTAGTCCCCCCGTGCCTCCTGCACCCCTCAGTGCGTAGAATACTCCGCGACATGCGCGGACGCTGTCCAGCGCCCAAGACCACGCATCTCAATAGTGCCGCGCAATAATCTGGATGTGGTCGCCGCGGATTTCGAGAAACGGGACCGAAACCCGCTAACAGCCGCCCACTTGGAACACGTAGACCTCGGCCTTGGCGACCGCGATGAAATTGCCTGCCTCGCCCATGTGGTCAATTACCCGCACGGCAGGCGGAAGATCGATGTCGCCCCTGCTACGGTAGCCGCCGGTCAGGGGCGTGGCTTTGGACCGGGACTCGACTTCTGCCATGGCGTGCGGCGCTAGCGCGTGGCTTTATCGCATTCCAGGCAGCACACCCTTCATGTTCTGCATCAGGCGCTGCAGCTTGCCGCCCTTCATCAGCTTCATCATCTGCTGCATCTGCTCGAACTGCTTCAGCAGCCGGTTCACTTCCTGCACCGGCACGCCGGCGCCGGCGGCGATGCGCCGCTTGCGCGTGGCCTTGATGAGCTCGGGGTGCGCGCGCTCCTGCCGGGTCATCGAGTTGATGATCCCTTCGATGCGGCGAAACTGCTTGTCGTCCTGCAGCTGCGCCGGGTTGATCTGTCCCATCAGCTGCGCCGGCAGCTTGTCGGCAAGCGCCGCCAGCCCGCCCATCTTGTTCATCTGCTGGATCTGCTGCTTGAAGTCCTCGAGATCGAAGCCCTTGCCCTTCCTGATCTTGTCCGCGACCTTGTTCGCTTCCTCGAGATCGACCTGCTTGTGCGCCTCTTCCACCAGCGACACGATGTCGCCCATGCCGAGGATGCGCGCCGCCATGCGCTCGGGGTGGAAGGGCTCCAGGCCGCTCAGCTTCTCGCCGGTGCCGGCGAACTTGATCGGCTTGCCGGTGACGTGGCGCACCGAGAGCGCGGCGCCGCCGCGCGCGTCGCCGTCGAGCTTGGTGAGGATGACGCCGGTGAGCGGCAGCGTGGCGTTGAAGCTCTGCGCCACCTTGACCGCATCCTGGCCCTGCATCGCATCGACGATGAACAGGGTTTCGGCCGGCTTGAGCAGGGCGTGCAGCGCGGCGATCTCCTGCATCATCGGCTGGTCGATGGCGAGCCGGCCCGCGGTGTCCACGATCAGCACGTCGTAGTACCTGAGGCGCGCGTGCTCGTGCGCGCGCCGCGCGATGTCCTCGGGCCGCTCGCCCGCTGCGGAAGGCAGGAAATCGACGCCCGCCTGCGCCGCAACCGCCTGCAGCTGTTCGATCGCCGCCGGCCGGTAGACGTCGGCGGATACCACCAGCACCTTTTTCTTTTCCTGCTTGAGCAGCAGCGCGAGCTTGCCCACGGTGGTGGTCTTGCCCGAGCCCTGCAGGCCCGCCATCAGGATCACTGCCGGCGGCTGCGTCGCCAGGTTCAGCCCTGCGCTCGCCTCGCCCATCAGGCGCGCGAGCTCGCGCTGCACCACGCCGACGAACGCCTGTCCCGGCGACAGGCTGCCGATCACCTCGGCGCCGAGCGCCTTGTGCTTCACCGCGGCGATGAAGTCCTTCACCACCGGCAGCGCGCAGTCGGCCTCCAGCAGCGCGACGCGCACTTCGCGCAGCGCCTCCTGGATGTTCGCTTCGGTGAGACGCGCCTCGCCGCGCATCTGCTTGGCGATGCGCGCGAAGCGCGCGGTGAGGGTGTCGAGCACGGGTGATAAACTGGATCGGTGCCCGAGATTGTAATTCACGCTGTCGCGTCCGCCGCGTACGCGGGCCTCGCGTGGCACTTCTGGCGCACACGCTGGCAGGCGCCGCAGCCGCGGGTGGGGCTGTCGGGGCGCGAGCGGCTCGCGATCCTGGCGCCGATCGCGCTGCACGGCTGGCTGCTGGCGCAGGCCGTGTTCGTCGCCCCCGAGCTGCGTTTCGGCTTTGCGCCGGCGCTCTCGGCGATGCTGTTCCTCGGCGCCGCGATTTACTGGGTGGAGAGCCTGTTTTTGCGGCTCGACGGCATCGAGCCGCTGCTGCTGCCGCTGGCGGCGATCGCGGTGCCGCTGCCGGCCCTGTTTCCCGGGTTTGCCGGCGGCAGCGATTCGGCTTCGACCGAGTTCCGCATCCACCTCGCGCTCGCGATGGCGGCCTACAGCGTGTTCACCATCGCGATGCTGCATGCGGTGCTGATGGCGCTGATCGAGCGGCGGCTGCACCGCCTGCACCGCGCGGCGCCCGGCGCGGCGGCGGCGCTCGAGGGCTTCGGCGGCCCGCTGGCGCACCTGCCGCCACTGCTCACGCTCGAGCGGCTGCTGTTCCGCCTCATCGGCACCGCGTTCGCGCTGCTCACGCTCACGCTCGCGAGCGGCGCGATCCACTCCGAGACCCTGTTCGGCCGCGCGCTGCGCTTCGACCACAAGACGGTGTTCGCGCTGCTTTCCTGGGTGACCTTCGCCGCGTTGCTCGCCGGCAGGTACCTGTACGGCTGGCGCGGGCGCACCGCGCTGCGCTGGACGCTGTCGGGATTCGTGATGCTGCTGCTCGCCTACGTCGGCAGCCGTTTCGTGCTCGAAGTGATCCTCGGCCGGGCGTGATGGACGCGATGCCGCTTTCCTGGCAAGTGGGCGCCCTGGTCGCGCTGCTGCTGGTGTCGGGGTTTTTCTCGATCGCCGAGACCAGCATGATGGCGATCAACCGCTACAAGCTGAAGCACCTGGTGGCGCGCGGCCACGGCGGCGCGCAGCGCGTCGCGGCGCTGCTCAAGCGCACCGACCGGCTGCTGGGCGCGATCCTGATCGGCAACAACCTGGTGAACGCCGCCATCGCCACGCTCGCCAGCCTGACCGCGATCCGCCTGTTCGGCGAAGACCGGCTCGGCTGGGCGGTGACCGCGAGCACGTTCGCGGTCTCGTTCCTGATCATCGTGTTCGCCGAGATCACGCCCAAGGTGATCGGCGCCACCTTCCCGGAGCGCATCGCGCTGCCGCTCGCCTACGTGCTCGGCCCGGTGCAGTGGCTGCTGCAGCCCGGCGTCTGGTTCGTCAACCTGTTCGTGCAGCCGCTGCTGCGGCTTGCCGGCATCCGGCCCGGCGAGCACACCGAGGTGCAGCAGCTGACGCCGGAAGAGATCCGCACCCTGGTGCTCGAATCCTCCACCTTCATGCCGAAGAAGCACGTCTCGATCCTGCTCAACCTGTTCGACCTCGGCGCGATCACGGTGCAGGACATCATGCTGCCGCGCGCGCGCATCGAATCGATCACGCTCGCCGACGACATGGAGAGCATCGCGCGCCAGCTCGGCACCAGCTACCACATGCGGCTGCCGGTGTTCCGCGACTCGCGCGGCGACGTGGTCGGGGTGCTGCACCTGCGCAAGGTGCTGTCACCGCTGCACGCCGGCACGCTCGACAAGCGGGAGCTCGAGGCGCTGCTCGCCGAGCCGTACTTCGTGCCCGCCGCGACCCCGGTGCTCAGGCAGATGCAGTACTTCCAGGAGAACAACGAGCGCGTCGCCCTGGTGGTGGATGAGTACGGCGAGCTGATGGGGCTGGTGACGCTCGAGGACATCATCGAGGAGATCATCGGCAAGTTCACCACCACCGTGCCTTCGGCCGCCCCGGCGCTCGCCTGGGCCGAGGACGGCACCGCGACCGCCGATGGCGCCATGCCGGTGCGCGAGGTGAACCGCGCCCTCGGCCTGAACCTGCCGACCGACGGTCCGAAGACGCTCAACGGCCTGATCCTCGAGCAACTGCAGGACATTCCGGAGGCCGACGTCTCGATAAAAATCGCGGGCGTGCCGCTCGAGATCGTCCACACCCAGGGGCGGGCCGTGAAGACGGTCCGGATCTTTCGTCCCAGGAAGGAAGAAACCGTATCCGAGTCAGCGCCTTAGGGAGGAAAGCTCAGGCTTTACAAAAGGGTTTCTGCAGGGCATGATGGCTCGCTGCAGGGGGACGGGACGGGTGCGCGACTGAGAGGAAGTGCCGGGACCGGGTGCCCGGCGCGGCATTATGATCGGCGAGCGGTGCGCGCGGCAGGGTCCACGCGGCGCGCGCCGGCGGCACGAGCAAGGAGAACGAAATGGCGACTGCGACCGCTGCGGCGAAGGGAGCGAAGGAATTCACCTTCACGTGGGAAGGCAAGGACAAGTCCGGCAAGGTGGTGCGCGGCGAGATCCGCGCCCAGGGCGAGAACATCGTCAATGCGACCCTGCGCCGCCAAGGCATCGTGGTGCAGAAGGTCAGGAAGCAGCGCCGCGGCGGCGGCGGCAGGGTCACCGACAAGGACATCTCGCTGTTCACCCGCCAGCTCGCGACCATGATGAAGGCGGGCGTGCCGCTGCTGCAGTCCTTCGACATCGTCGGCAAGGGCGCCCCCAACCCGGCGGTGGCGAAGCTGCTGTTCGCGATCAAGACTGACGTCGAGACCGGCTCGGCGCTGCACCAGGCGTTCCGCAAATTCCCGCTGCACTTCGACTCGCTGTACTGCAACCTGGTGCAGGCGGGCGAGCAGGCCGGGATCCTGGAGCAGCTGCTCGACCGCCTGGCGAGCTACAAGGAGAAGATCCTCGCCATCAAGTCAAAGATCAAGGCGGCGCTGTTCTACCCGATTGCGATCATCGGCGTGGCGTTCATCATCACCGCGGTGATCATGATCTTCGTGATCCCGGCGTTCAAGCAGGTGTTCACCGCCTTCGGCGCCGACCTGCCCGCGCCGACCCTGTTCGTGATGGCGGTATCGGATTACTTCGTGCAGTTCTGGTACCTGATCTTCGGCGTCGTCGGTGGCGGCATCTACGGCTTCCTCGAATCCTGGAAGCGCTCGCTGGCGGTGCAGATCTTCATGGACCGGCTGATCCTCAAGGTGCCGGTGTTCGGCAGCCTGGTGAGGAAGTCCACCATCGCGCGCTGGACGCGCACGCTCTCCACCATGTTCGCCGCCGGCGTGCCGCTGGTCGAGGCGCTCGAGTCGGTGGGCGGCGCCTCGGGCAACCATGTCTACCTGACCGCGACCAACCAGATCCGGCAGGAGGTCTCGACCGGCACCTCGCTCACCCAAGCGATGCAGAACGTCAACGTGTTTCCCTCGCTGGTGATCCAGATGGTCATGATCGGCGAAGAAACCGGCGCCCTGGACGCGATGCTGGCCAAAGTGGCCGACTTCTTCGAAGCCGAGGTGGACGACGCCGTCGAGGCGCTGTCCTCGCTCATGGAACCGGTAATCATGGTGGTGCTCGGCACGCTCATCGGCGGCATGGTGGTGGCGATGTACCTGCCGATCTTCAAGCTCGGCCAGGCGGTCTAAAAACGAGATGGGTTCTCTCGGCTGGCTCGCGCAGCCGGCCGTTTTCCCCTGGGCGGCGCTCGTCCTGGGGCTGTGCGTCGGCTCGTTCCTCAACGTCGTCATCCATCGCCTGCCGCGCATGATGGAGCGCGAATGGCTGACGAGCTTGCCCGAAATCCTCGAGGAGTCGCGCGAGCTCGCCGACCGCGAGCGCGCCAAGCGCCTCGCTGCCGAGGTGCGCGCGGTGGCGGCGCCGCTGGCAGCCGATGCGCTAGGGCTGGTGCGGCCGCGCTCACGCTGCCCGGCGTGCGGCCACGGCATCCGCGCCTGGGAAAACGTGCCGCTGCTTTCGTGGCTCGCGCTGCGCGGCAAGTGTTCGGCCTGCGGCGCGCGCATCAGCGCCCGTTACCCGCTGGTCGAAGCGCTGGGCGGGCTCGGCGCCGCCTGGTGCGCCTGGCGCTTTGGCTTCAGCCTGGCGGCGCTCGCCGCGGCGCTATTCGTCTGGGCGACCATCGCGCTCGCCTTCATCGACCAGGCGACCGGCTACCTGCCCGATGACGTCACGCTGCCGCTGCTATGGGTGGGGCTGCTGGCGAACGCCTTGGGCGCATTCGTGCCGCTGCTAGACGCGGTGCTCGGCGCGATCGCCGGTTACCTGTCGCTGTGGGCGGTGTACTGGGCGTTCAAGCTCGCCACCGGCAAGGAAGGCATGGGCTATGGCGATTTCAAGATGAACGCCGCCGTCGGCGCCTTCCTCGGTTGGCAGATGCTGCCGCTCGTGATCCTGCTGTCGTCGCTGCTCGGGGTGGTGTTCGGCCTGGCGCAGATGTTCGCCGCGCGGCGCGGCTGGGACGCGGGCTTCCGCTTCCATTTCGGCCCCTACCTCGCGATCGCCGGCATCGTGGCGATGTTCTGGGGCGAGCCCATCGTGCGCTGGTATCTCGCGCGGTGAAATATGTCGTCGGGCTGACCGGCGGCATCGGCAGCGGCAAGAGCGCCGCGGCGGACGAGTTCGCGCGCCTCGGCGCCACGGTGGTGGACACCGACGCCATCGCGCACCAGCTGACGCGTGCCGGCGGTGCTGCGATCGCCGAGGTGCGGCGGGCGTTCGGCGATGCCTGCATCGCCGCCGACGGCGCAATGGACCGCGGCAAGGTGCGCGCGCTGGTGTTTGCCGACGCGGCGGCAAAGCAACGGCTGGAAGCGATCCTGCATCCGCTGATCCGCGCCGAGTCCGAGCGCAGGATCGCGGCCGCAACCGGGCCGTACGTGGTGTACGTGGTGCCGCTGCTCGTGGAGTCCGGCGATTACCGCCGGCGCGCGCAGCGCGTGCTGGTGGTGGATTGCCCGGAAGCGATCCAGATCGAGCGCGTGCAGGCGCGCAGCAAGCTGTCCGCGGAGCAGGTGCGCGCCATCATCGCGAGCCAGGCGCCGCGCGCCGCGCGGCTCGCTGCGGCGGACGACGTAATCGATAATTCAGGCGCCATTGCTGCACTGCGCAAACAGGTCGCGGAGCTGCATGCGCGCTACCTCGCTCTCGCGCGATGCTGAGATTTCAATTTGTGTTGCGCACGCAAATCCCTCAGAATCCGGGCACTTTCTCTCCGGGGAACAGCCGGGCGCGGCCGTGATCACTTACGAGTACCCGCTCAACGAACGCATCCGCACCCTGCTGCGCCTGGAGGATCTTTTCGAGCGCTCGCGCCATTTCATCGCCCGCACCGACCCGCTCGACCACCACGTCGCGCTGCTGACGCTGTTCGAGGTCCTGGAAGTCGCCGGCCGCGCCGACCTCAAGTCCGACCTGCTGCAGGAACTGGAGCGCCAGAAGCAGGTGCTGCTGTCGTTCCGCAACAACCCCGAGATCTCGGAAGAAGCGCTCAGCGGCGTGCTGCGCGACATCGAGCAGGCGGCGGCGGCGCTGTTCTCGATGACCGGCAAGATCGGCCAGTACCTGCGCGAGAACGAGTGGCTGATGTCGATCAAGCAGCGCACCGGCATCCCCGGCGGGGTGTGCGAGTTCGACCTGCCCTCGTACCACTACTGGCTGCACCGGCCGGCCGAGGAGCGCATCGGCCAGCTCGCCGCCTGGACCAGCCCGCTGTACCCGTTGCGCGACGGCACCGCGATCATCCTGCGCATCCTGCGCGAGTCGGGCAAGGCAGCGGCGCTCGCCGCGCCGCTCGGCACCTACCAGCAGATGCTCGGCGGCAAGACCGCGCAGATGCTGCGCGTGCGCCTCGATCCGTCGCTCGCCTGCGTGCCAGAGATCAGCGCCAACAAATACGTGCTCAACATCAGGTTCCTGGCGCAGAACGGCGAGGATGCGCGCGCCAAGACTGCCGACTGGGACGTCGGCTTCGAGCTCACGTTCTGCAACTTGTAGAACCACGATTCGCTGCGCTGCCACACTGCGTGCGGCAGCGCACCGAGAAACGTTCTGGAAAAACGGGTGGGCACGGATCAGCCTGAGGCGCGCCTGGTGGCGTGTCCGCGATGCGGCGCGCAGGCGCCGTTCTCGCCCGATAATCCGTGGCGGCCGTTCTGCAGCGAGCGCTGCAAGCTGATCGATCTCGGCGCCTGGGCGAGCGAATCCTACCGCGTGCCTGACGTCACGCCGCCGGAGCCGCAGCAAGGCGAGCCGGACAAGCAGTAGCCTGGCGCACGCGCGCCTAGATCCAGCTGCCGCGGATCATCGCGAGCCCGTGCGCCCCGGCGCGGCGCGCGTCGTGCAAGTCCTCGCGGCGCAGGCCGCCGATCGCATACAGCGGCATGCTGGCGCCGCGCGCGAGCGCGGCAAAACCATCCCAGCCGAGCGTCACCGCGCCCGGGTGCGTGGGCGTTGCCTTCACCGGCCCGAGCACCGCAAAATCGAGCTCCAGATGCATGGCGCGCTCGAGCTCGGCGCGCGTGTGCACCGAGGCGCCGCACAGGCGGCGCGGGCGCGCCTCAAGCGCCATCAGCTCGCGCGCGGTGAAGTGCACGCCCGCAGCAGGCGCAAGTGTAAAGTCTGACTTTACAGTCACCCGCGCCCCAGCCCCGGCCGCGAGTTCGAGCACGCGCACACTGAACGCGGCGAGCTCCGCCGGCGGCATCTCCGGCTCGCGCACGCGCACCAGCTTCAGGCCTTGCTGCAGCCGGCGCTCGAGGTGCTGCAGCATGGCGCCAGTGCCACAGCGCTGCGCGTCGGTGAACGCGTACTCGAGCGGCAGCGCGAGCGCCGCCAGCACCGGCGCGTTGGCCGGCAGCATCGGCTCGGCCATCGGCTGTTCGAGCCGCTGCCAGCGGATCGCCTGCTGCTCCCTGGGGTGCGGCTCGCCGCTCCACTGCGTGACGCGAAAGAAATTGAGCCGCACGGTGGCGTGCTCATAGGCGTGCACGCGCGTCACCCACGGATAGGCACAGCGCAGATCGATGCCGAGCTCCTCGTGCAACTCGCGCACCAGCGCCGCTTCGGCCGTTTCGCCGTCGTGGATCTTGCCGCCCGGGAATTCCCACCAGCCGGCGTACACCTTGCCGGCGGGGCGCTGCGCCAGCAGGAACGCGCCGTCGGCGCGCTCGATCACCGCCGCGGCAACCTCGAGCAGGCTCACTTCTTCCTGGCGTGGCGTCCGGTCCAGTCGCGCGCGAACTGGTAGGCGACGCGGCCGCTTCTCGAGCCGCGCGACAGCGCCCATTGCAGCGCCTCCTCGCGCGCCGCGTCCATCTCCTTCGCCGGGCAGCCGAGCACCTCGAGCCAGTGCACCACGATCTCGAGGTACTCGTCCTGGTCGAAGGGGTAGAACGACACCCACAGCCCGAAGCGCTCCGAGAGCGAGATTTTCTCCTCCACCGTCTCGCCGGGGTGGATCTCCCCGCCGACGTACTTGGTCTCGAGGTTCTCCTGCATGTACTCGGGCATCAGGTGGCGGCGGTTGGAGGTGGCGTAGATGAGCAGGTTCTCCGAGGTGGTCGATATCGAGCCGTCGAGCGCGACCTTGAGCGCGATGTAGCCTTCCTCGGCGCCGTGGAACGTGAGGTCGTCGCAGAAGAGCAAAAACCGCTCCGGGCGCCCGGCCACCTGGTCGGTGAGCGCCGGCAGGTCCAGCAGGTCGCTTTTCTCGATCTCGATCAGGCGCAGGCCCTGCCTGGCGTACTTGTTGAGCAAGCCCTTGACGATCGATGACTTGCCGGTGCCGCGCGCGCCGGTGAGCAGCACGTTGTTGGCCGGCCGGCCGTCGAGGAACTGGCGCGTGTTCTGCTCCACCTTCCTGATCTGCGCGTCGATGCCGCGCAGGTCGGCAAGGCGGATGCGGTGCACGTGGCGCACCGGCTGCAGCCAGCTGCGCCCGCGCGGGTCCTTGCGCCAGCGGAACGCGATGCTCGCCTTCCAGTCGGGGGCCGGCGGCGGCGGCGGCAGCAGGTGGTCGAGCCGCGCCAGCAGCTTGTCGAGGTCCTTGCTCAAGTCCGGTACTCGGCGTTGATTTTCACGTAGTCGAAGGAAAGATCGCAGGTCCACACCGTGGTGGCAGCGCGGCCACGGTTGAGCACTGCGCGCACCGTGAATTCGGGCTTGCGCATCGCCGCCACCCCCTGCTCCTCGCGGTAGGCGGGGTTGCGCCCGCCGCCCTTCGCCACCAGCACCTCGTCAATGTAGAGGTCCACCCTGGCGCTGTCGAGGCCGGCGATGCCAGCGTAGCCGATGGCGGCGAGGATGCGGCCGAGGTTCGGGTCGGAGGCGAAGAACGCGGTCTTCACCAGCGGCGAGTGCGCAATCGCGTAGGCCGCCTTGCGGCACTCGGCGGCGCTGCGCCCGCGCTCCACCCGCACGGTGACGAACTTGGTCGCGCCCTCGCCGTCGCGCACGATCGCCTGCGCCAGCTGCGCGGCGACTTCTTCGACCGCACGGCCAAGCGCTGCCAGGTCGCGGCCGCTCGAGGCCTGAGGCCCGGCGCCGCTCGCGATCAGCATGAATGAATCGTTGGTCGAAGTGTCGCCGTCCACCGTGATGCTGTTGAACGAGCCCCCGGCGGCGGCGCGCAGCATGCGCCCGAGCGCCGCCGGCGCCACCCTGGCGTCGGTGGCGACGAAGCCGAGCATGGTCGCCATGTCGGGTCGGATCATGCCCGCGCCCTTGGCGATCCCGGTCACGGTGGCCTCGCCCGCCGCCAGGCGCACGCGCCGCGAGACCGCTTTCGGCACCGTGTCGGTGGTCATGATCGCCTCGGCCGCCGAAAACCAGTTGCGCGCGCCGAGGTCGGCGACCGCTGCCGGCAGCCCGGCGACGATGCGATCCGCGGGCAACGGCTCCATGATGACGCCGGTCGAGAACGGCAGCACCTGGGCGCCGGCACACCTGAGCGCCCCCGCAACCGCGTTACACACGCGGAGCGCGCGAGAGAGACCCTCTTTGCCGGTGCCGGCGTTGGCGTTGCCGGTGTTGACGACCAGTGCGCGCACGCCCTTGCCCGCCGCGAGGTGCTTCTTCGCCAGCAGCACGGGGGCGGCGCAGAAACGGTTGCGCGTGAACACGCCGGCGACTGCTGCGCCGTGCGCGAGCCGCAGCAGCAGCAGGTCCTTGCGGCCGGGCTTCTTCACGCCCGCCATGGCGACGCCGAGCTCGACGCCGGCGACGGGCAGGAGCGAGGTAGGGTCCGGTGGCGCGAGGTTTACAGCCATAGGATTGAGGATCGAGGATTGGGGACGGAGGGGAAAGCCTCCGCACGCGGTCGGGTGGCACGCCTCGGCAAGGCGGTTGCCGCGTGAATCCTCGATCCTGAATCCTGAATCCTCACGTCAGCTTCCCATGGCAGTGCTTGTACTTGCGGCCCGAGCCGCAGGGACAGGGCTCGTTGCGCCCGACCTTGGTCGCGGCCCGCACCGCAGGTTGCGCCTTCTTCGCCTCGGCCTCGGCGGCGAGCGCCTGCTCGAAATCGGCGTGCTGCAGGCGCACGTTCTCGACGTGCGCCTGGTCGTCGGCCTTGGGAATCGCCTCCTGGGTGCGGATCTCGACCGCGGTCAGTACCTTGGTCACCTCGAGCTTGACCGCCTCGAGCATGGCACCGAACAGCTCGAACGCCTCGCGCTTGTATTCCTGCTTCGGGTTTTTCTGCGCGTAGCCGCGCAGGTGGATGCCCTGGCGCAGGTGATCGAGCGCCGCCAGGTGCTCGCGGTAGTGCGCGTCGAGGATCTGCAGCATCACGTAGCGCTCGTACTGGCGGAACGACTCCTCCGCGCCCGCCGGGATCTTCGCCTGGTAGGCGTCAACCGCGCGCGCCACGATGCGCTCGAGCAGCACCTGGTCCTGCAGCTCGGGCTCCTTCTCCAGCCAGTCCCTGAGCGGCAGCTCCAGGCCGAGCTCGGCCTTGATCGCCGTCGCCAAGCCGGCGATGTCCCACTGCTCCTCGACGCTTTCCTCGGGCACGTACTGGCGGAAGATGTCGCGGATGACGCCGGCACGCAGGTCGCCGATGCGCGCCGAGACGTCCTGCGAATCGAGCAGCTCGTTCCTGAGCGCGTAGATGGTCTTGCGCTGCTCGTTGGCGACGTCGTCGTACTCGAGCAGCTGCTTGCGGATGTCGAAGTTGCGCGCCTCGACCTTGCGCTGCGCGCTCTCCAGGGAGCGCGTCACCATGTTGTGCTCGATCGCCTCGCCCTCGGGCATCTTGAGCATCACCATGATGCGGTTGATGCGCTCGCCGGCGAAGATCCTGAGCAGCGGGTCCTCGAGCGCCAGGTAGAACCTGGAGCTGCCCGGGTCGCCCTGGCGCCCGGAGCGACCGCGCAGCTGGTTGTCGACGCGGCGCGACTCGTGGCGCTCGGTGCCGACGATGTGCAGGCCGCCCGCCTTCACCACCTGGTTGTGCAGGTCCTGCCACTCGAGGCGCAGCTGATCGACGCGCGTCTTTTTCTCCGCCGGCGCCAGGTTCTCGGTCGCCTCCACCAGGTCGCACTGCTTCTCGACGTTGCCCCCCAGCACGATGTCGGTGCCGCGGCCCGCCATGTTGGTGGCGATGGTGATCATCTTCGGGCGGCCGGCCTGCGCCACGATCTCGGCTTCGCGCGCGTGCTGCTTGGCGTTGAGCACCTGGTGCGGCAGCTTCTCCTTGGTGAGCATCGCCGACAGCAGCTCGGAGTTCTCGATCGAGGTGGTGCCCACCAGCACCGGCTGGCCGCGCGCATGGCAGTCGCGGAGGTCGTCGATGATCGCCTGGTACTTTTCCTTGGCGGTGCGGTAGACCTGGTCCTGCCGTTCCTCGCGGATCATGCGCTTGTCGGTCGGCACCACCACCGTCTCCAGGCCGTAGATCTCCTGGAACTCGTAGGCTTCCGTGTCCGCGGTGCCGGTCATGCCGGCGAGCTTGCGGTACATGCGGAAATAGTTCTGGAAGGTGATCGAGGCGAGCGTCTGGTTCTCGCTCTGGATGGCGACGTTCTCCTTCGCCTCGACCGCCTGGTGCAGGCCGTCCGACCAGCGCCGGCCATGCATCAGGCGGCCGGTGAACTCGTCCACGATCATCACCTCGCCGTTCTGCACCACGTAATGCTGGTCGCGCAGGAACAGGTGGTGCGCGCGCAGCGCCGCGTACAGGTGGTGCACCAGATTGATGTAGGCCGGCTCGTACAGGCTGGCGCCCTGCGGCAGCAGGCCGACGCGCGCCAGGATTTCCTCGGCCTTGGCGTGGCCGGCCTCGGACAGCAGGATCTGGTGGTTCTTCTCGTCGACGTAGAAATCGCCCGCCGCCTTCTCGTCGGCCTGCTTGGCGAGCAGCGGCGCCACCTCGTTCATGCGGTAGTAGATCTCGGTGCGGTCCTCGGCCTGGCCGGAGATGATGAGCGGCGTCCTTGCCTCGTCGATCAGGATCGAGTCCACCTCGTCGACGATGGCGTAGTGCAGGCCCTTCTGGAAGCGCTCCTCGACGTGCATCGCCATGTTGTCGCGCAGATAGTCGAAGCCGAACTCGTTGTTGGTGCCGTAGGTGATGTCGGCGGCGTAGGCCTTGCGCTTTTCCTCGGGCTCGAGCTGCGGGATGTTGACGCCGACGCCGAGGCCGAGGAAGGCGTAGATCTTGCCCATCCACTCGGCGTCGCGCTTGGCGAGGTAGTCGTTCACCGTGACGATGTGCACGCCCTTGCCAGTGAGCGTGTTGAGGTACGCCGGCAGCGTCGCCACCAGCGTCTTGCCCTCGCCAGTGCGCATCTCGGCGATCTTGCCGTTGTGCAGCACCATGCCGCCCAGCAGCTGCACGTCGAAGTGGCGCATGCGCAGCGTGCGCTTGCCCGCCTCGCGCACCACCGCGAACGCCTCGGGCAGCAGCTCCTCGAGCGCGGCGCCCTCGGCCTCGTCCTGCTGCTCGGGCGGCACGTCGGCGAGCTTCTCCCTGAGCCGCTGCCTGAACTCGTTGGTCTTGGCGCCCAGCGCGGCGTCGCTCAGCCGCGCCATTTCCGGCTCGAGAGCGTTGATGCGGTCTACGGTGCGCGAGTACTGCTTGAGCAGCCGCTCGTTGCGGCTGCCGAAAATCTTGGTGAGGACGTTGGTGATCATGAACTCGGGGGGGCCGAAGGGACGACCTGCGGCGTCATAACCCCCGGAAAAACAAAAATTTTATCACGCCGGAGCGGGCGCCCCGGTCGCTGGCGCTGCTAGCTGCTACTTGGCGCGCGCGGTCTGCGCGCGGGCGTTCGGCAGTTGCGGATTGGAGGCGAGCAGGAAGCGCGC
>Ga0214473_10005302_pt1 | contig 15464 bp, 9 predicted proteins | sample RVTome_7_FD_203509 | JGI IMG/M metagenome (GOLD analysis project Ga0214473, IMG submission 203509) | Soil microbial communities from uranium-contaminated site in the Upper Colorado River Basin, Wyoming, United States - RVT98D197 | ecosystem: Environmental > Terrestrial > Soil > Contaminated >... | reverse complement strand
GCCCACCAGCGCCTCGAGCTCCCGATCCTGCCACAGGGAGGTGTCATCGGTCACGCCGACCCGCGGATCGAGGAGGGGGTGGCGAAAGGCGATGCGCGGCGCGGGTCCCGCCTCGGTGGGTCGCGACCAGCGGCCGCTGTGGGTGAGCTGCAGACCGACCAGCGGCGGCCGCGCGAGCGCCGGAGCGAGACCGCTCTCCACCGCGACCCGGGCGGCCTCGAGGAGCTCGCGCCGCAGCGCTCCGATCGCGGCCGCGCTCTTCTCGGTGAGGAGGAGCTGGCGGGGGTTCGCGCGTCCGTCGGCGCGCACCGCCACCGCCTCGCCGCCCCAGATCCAGCCCGCACCCGATCCACCGAAGCGTTGCCAGCGCCGCCGGGTGAGCGCGGTCGGCATCCCCTCGTCCGTGGCGTCCCAGCCCTCCATCGGCTGGATCACGAAGCGGTTTCCGACCCGCGGTCCCTCCGCGCCGCCCGAGCCTCCCGGCGTGGAGGGGGGGAGAGAGAGGGGACGGGCGAGCGGCGAATCGGGGGCGGGAAGGATCTCGTCATCGCAGGGAAGCGGGCAGCCGAGCTCGTCCAGCCGCGCGCGCAGGCCCGCGACACCCTTCAGCGACGCGATCCGAGGAAAGCGGATGCTCACCGCTTCCCCGACGGCGGCTCGGATCCCAGCAGCTTCAGATGCGCCCGGCTCTCCCTGCGGATCCTCTCCCAGTCGTAGAGCATGGGGACGAGCTCCCCTCGGCGCCAGCGCTGGTACAGGTCTCCGTAGTGGGGGGAGAGAGGCCAGCCGCTCTCTCCGGTATCGATGCCGAACTCCGCGTCCTCGACGCTCGAGAGGTCGACGACGAAGCGAAAGGCCGGGCCCGCGACCACGCGGAAGGGGTCGGTCGAGGCGGCGAGGTCGAAGTGCGCCTTCCATACCGAGTCGAGGCCGCCCGGCATCTCGACCTTCTCGAGGTTCATGAAGCCCAGGAGCCTCGTCCCGCCGAACAGGTGTTTCGGCTGGAGGAAGTGGCGGGCGCCCCACCGCCACTCCCTGGGGTCGCTCCCCAGCTCTCGGCGAAGACTCGCCACCTCGCGCCGGAACGCCTCGCGCACCACCTCGCCGCGGCCTTCCCTCTCCTCCGTCGAGACGTCATCCCAGACCACGTGGTCCTGGTCCTCGAACCAGAGGTCCGCGACGTTGGTGGAGTAGCGCTGCTTCAGGAACGCGTGCATGACCGGGTCCGGCAGCTTGTCCTCCAGCGCCCCGATGATGGCGGAGCGGTAGACCGAGAAGAAGAGCATCGCTCCCGCCGAGTCGGGATCGGTGAAATGGTCCCACTCGCGCAGCTCGGCCAGCGCCTGCTTCTCGATCCCGGTGAGCGTCGAATCCCTCTCGAGCTCCTCCAGGATGTGGGGGAGGACCGCGCGCGCCCTCAGCGTCTTGCTGTCGAGCTGGATGCTGCGCATCGACTCGCGGTCGTGCGCGCCCTTCGCCTCGATCCTCTCGACGACCCGGTCGAAGCGATAGGAAGGCGCGCTATCGACGTGAAAGAGGGGCCTGTGGTGGTACGGGCTCACCACCAGGTTGTTGGTGTTGACGAGGTATCCGCTCGCGGGATCCTCGAGCCGCGGCATGTCCTCGGCTTCGGTCCACCCCGCCCACTCGAATCGCGCGAGCCAGCCCGGCACCGCAAAGGTGCCCCGGTGGTGCGTGCGGATCGGCACCGATCCCGTGCTGAAGAAGGCGATCCGGCCTTCCGCGTCGGCGGCGATGATGTTCTGGACCGGGCCGGGGATCTGCATCAGGCTCTCGCGCAGCTCCTCGATCCTCGCCGATCGGTTGGCGCGGTAGAGGTTCCCGATGCTGCGCTCGACGCGCGGAAGCTCCCATCGGATCGAGACCAGTGGAGAGCCCTCGGGGAGGTACTCCGGGTACATGTCGTTCAGCAGGGGACCGTTGCAGGTGCGCCGGAGCGGGAAGCTCCGTTCCTCGAAGCCGTCGCCGTCGCGGATCCGGATCACCGCCCGGCGATCCTCCAGCCGGCAGTCGCGGCTCTCGTTCAGGACGAATCCATCGCGCTCGGGATCCTCCCTCTCCACCAGCAAGTCGACCACGTCGGCGACGGAAGAGGTCGCTCCCCAGGCGATCCTTCCGTTGTGCCCTCCCACCAGGAAGGGGAGGCCCGGCATGGTCACGCCCACCGCGTCGAGATCGGGCGTCTTGATGTGCTGCAGGAAGAGCAGCGACGGCAGCATGTGGGAGAGGTGCATGTCGTTGGCGAGGATGGGCATGCCGCTCTGGCTGCGCTCTCCCGCCACCACCCAGGCGTTGGAGGCGGAGGGGCGGATCTCCGCCAGCGCGCCCAGCGCGTATCCGCCCGGCTCGCGCCTGGCGCGGGCGATCCTCTCGAGATCGGGTCCGGCCGGGAAGAAATCGGCGATCTCCGGGGCGATGGCGGGCGGCAGCTCCTCCGGCTCTCCGGAGCTCGCGATGGTGGCGCTTCCGCCGATCGGGTCGTTCGGGTAGATGGCGTCCGAGTTCTCGAGGCCGAGATTCAGGGCCAGCGAGAGCCGAACCGCCTCCTGCTCCCAGTTGTGGGTGATCGACCAGGCCTGGACGAGCGCCACCATCAGACAGTCGCTCGGTGTCCAGGGCTCCGGTGCGACACCGAGGATCGCGTGCTCGAGCGGGGGGTAGCGATCGAGGGCCTGGTTCACGCCCTCGCTGAAGGCCTGGAGGATCTCGCGGTCGAGCTCGGGAATCCCCTCCGGGTCGAGCCGCGATCGCTCCTCGAAGCCCCATCCCCGCATCGCCAGGTCGAACTCCACGGTGGTGCTGAAGAGGATCCGCTGCTCGCCCACCAGCTCCGAGATCCGCCCCTGGCCGAAGCGCCTGAGCACGTCGAGCTGGAAGAACCGGTAGCGCGACTGGACGAACCCGACCGCGCGCGCCAGGTCGATGGCATCGGCGGCCTCGATGTGCGGGATTCCGTATTCGTCGAAGTACGCGTCGGCGTCGCCGCGGAGCCCCTCGAGAAGGATGGACTCGTCCCGGTTGACCGGATAGGGGCGGCGGATCCGATAGGAGAGGATCGTTCCCAGCGGTGTGGCCGAGAGGACCGCGATGACCAGGAGGAGCGCGGCGATCAGGCCGGCCGCTGCCAGCTTCTTCATTCCCGTCCCGTTCCCGCCGTTCCCGTGCTCCCGTCCACCCGCGTCGGCGCCGCTGCGGCTTCCCGTGCCCGTCTCAGGGCCATCTCGGGGGCCTCGCCATGCGCTTCCCCTTCTCGAACTCCTGCCACAGGCTGGCGCCGGTCTCCGCGTCGTGGAGCAGCAGGTTCCGGTCCAGGAATTCCGTCCGCGTCCACGGGTTCTCGTAGCGGGGATAGCCCCGGATCGGCACCTCCTCGCCGGCCACCAGCAGCGGACCCTCCCAGCTGAACGACACCGTCCCCAGGCTCGGAGACTGGTACTCGACCTCGAAGAAGGGCGGGACCGCCGAGCCGGGAAGCCCCTCGGTGACCGGGGTGACGATGACGCTGGCGGCGCGGATCGCATTCTGGAAGTCGGTGAAGGAGCCCCCCCAGTCGGCTGCGCGGCCGCACTCGACGATCCAGACGTTGTCGGGCCCGCCGTAGGCGATCAGGTCGAAGGGCTCGAGCATGCCGTTGGTGGGGACCGCGGGACCGTGGTCGACGAACTCGGCGACGCGCCACGAATAGAGGGCGATGTAGCCGTCGCGGAAGCGTCCGAAGGTCCAGTTCCCGTCTTGCACCACCTCGTCGAAGTGATCCTGCGGGAAGTAGGCGTGGGTGTAGGGCTCGTAGCGCATGAAGGAGCGAAACGGCTCCGTCGGGATGGGGATGTACTGCGGAGCGTAGAGGTGGATCGCCACGTTCTCGTGCTGGGCGGAGCGCGGCATGGAGGCGGTGCCGGTCCAGTTGCCCGGATCGGGGTCGTCGCGCCAGTCGGTATTCTCGCGCGGAGGAACCACGGGGTGGGTGGTGAAGACCTGGGCGTTGGCGTCGAAGGTGGCCTGCCAGGCGTGGTACTGATTGCCCCGCGAGCCCTTGCGGTAGTCCTGCGCCGACGAGAGCATGTAGTCGGGCGTTCGATACGTGTAGGTATCGACCTCCTTCATCAGCTCGAGCGCCGCCGCCTCGGCGAAGGCCCAGGCGAAGCCCTGCGCGAGCTCGAGGGTCACGAGCGCGTCGCGAAGCTCGAGGAAGGGCTGGAAGAGCTCGGTCTCCCAGAGGCCGTACCGGTCGGCCATCGCGTAGACGCTCGGCAGCACCTGCCAGGTGGTGAGCGCCCCCATCGACCACCAGACCACGACGTCCTCCTCGCCCTCGAAGGAGAGGCCGTAGGGCGCGGGGTAGGGGGAGGCGGGGGAGGCGAGCTCGTCGAGCTCGATTCCCATCCGCTCGCGATCGGCGAAGGGGACGTCGCTCGCTGCGACGTCCAGGATCACCTCCGGCAGCCGGTATCTCCTGGCGCGCGCCATCATCACCGCGGTGGAGTCTCCCCGCGAGGTGTACCCGTACTCGGTCTGGTCGAAGAGGAGCTTGGACAGGTTGAAGGTGTTCTCGTGCAGGGCGGTATTCTTGTCCTTCTTGTAGGAGCGGCCGTGGGTCGCGCCGAAGGCGCCTCGGAAGCTGTGGAGGGCGAGGTCGAAGAGCAGGCGATCGAGGATCATCGCCGCCTTCTCGGTGATCTCCCGATCCCGGGTGAACTCGACCAGGGTGAGCAGCGGCTTCACGTCCAGCGGGTAGTAGACGTTCGAGTGCCACTCGTCGAAGCCGAAGCGGGCCCGGTGCTCGAGCCAGCGCAGGATCAAGGGGCGCGCGTGCCTGCGGTGCTCCTTCCCGGTCATGCCGGTGACCGTGAAGGTCCGGTTGGGGAAGGTCTGGCCGGCCAGATACTCGATGGTGTGGAAGATGATCTGGTGGTTCTCCGACCAGTACCACATGTCGTCGATGATTCCCTCGGGCGTGGGCTGGTCGTACCAGTACTTGAAGCCGAGGATCGCGGTCTCGATCTTGTCCCACAGCTCCGGCGCCAGGGCGGGATCCCCGCGGTAGCCGAGGTAGGCGCTCACGAGCTCGAGGACGTCGAAGTCGCTGGTGTCTTCGAAACCCGCGAGCTTGGCGAAGCGGCCATCCCAGGCGTCCGCTCCGAAGGCCCCCGCCGGGGCCGCATAGCTGGGATCGACGCGGTCGCGCTCCATGTGCGCGATGGCGTTGGCGATGCTCCCCGGCTCGACCGACTGGGTGGCGAAGACCAGGTAGTCGAGCTGGCGCGCGGCGATGTCCGCCCCACAGACCCTTCGAGACCGCTCGCGGCAGCGGGGCTCGGGCCCGGCGGCGCCGAGGACGAGCGCCGCGACCAGCAGGAGTCCCAATCCGGAGCCCGATCCGGAGGGCAGGACGGAGCGGCCTCTCGAGCTTCGGTGGTCCATGGTCGCTCCGGGGTGGGGGAGGCCGGTGCGAGGCCCCTGCTGCCCCGCCATTCTAACAGGAAGGCGCGCAGAGTGAACGAAAAGCGCGGACTCGAGTATTCTCTCGCGATGCGGCAAGCCGCGAGCAAGGTGATCGCCGTAACCGGTGCGACCTCGGGGATGGGCAAGGCCTGCGCCGAGGGACTGAGCGCTTCGGGACACAGGGTCTTCGGGACGGTCTTCGGGGTCGAGATGCAGCCGGAGTGGCAGGAGCTCCCGTACCGGCTGATTCCGTGCGACATCACCGACCAGAAGGCCGTCGAGGCCTTCTACCGGCGGATCCGGGAGGAAGCGGAGCGGATCGACGTCCTGGTGAACTGCGCCGGCTTCGCCCTCGAGGGGGGCGTGGAAGACACCACGGTGGAGGAGGCGAAGCTCCAGTTCGAGGTCAACCTCTTCGGCACGCATCGGATGATCCGCGAGGTGCTGCCCATCATGCGCCGGCAGGGAGACGGTCGGATCATCACCATCAGCTCGCTCGCCGGCCAGGTTCCGGCGGTCCCGTTCCAGGGCTTCTACAGCATGAGCAAGAAGGCGCTCGACGGCCTGACCGAGGCGCTCCGGATCGAGTGCAAGCCCTTCGGGATCCAGGCGACGAGCGTCAATCCGGGGGACGTGAAGACGGATTTCACCGGTCATCGCGTGAGGGCGGCCGCGCTCACTCCGGAGTCGCCCTACTATCAGCGATCCGTCGGAAGCGTCGAGGTGATGAGGAAGAGCGAGCTCCGCTCGCAGGGGCCGGAGGTGATCGGGCGCCTGGTCTGCGAGCTCGTCCTGGCGAGGGAGCTCGAGCCCAGGTACCTGGTCGAGCCGAAGTACAAGCTGCTGCTCTTCCTGATGCGGTTCATGTCGAACGCGAGAGTCGAAAGGGTGATCGAGTCGATCTACTGCCGAGGCAGGAGACCGGAGGGAGCGTCATGAGTGAAAGCGAGGCCGCCAATCCTTACGCGCCGAACTCGGCTCGAAGGATCAGGGAAGAGATGATGCGGGAGATCGGGATCCGCGACGTGATGGAGCTCTACCAGGAGATCCCGGAGCGCCTCCGCTTCAAGGGGAGGATGAATCTTCCCGAGCCGATCCGGGACGAGTACTCGATCCGCAGGCACCTGGAGCGCCTGCTGAATCGGAACCGCAACTGCTCCGATCATCTGAGCTTCCTGGGAGCCGGCTGCGCGCAGCACTTCGTCCCCGCCGTGTGCGACGAGATCGCCGGCCGGGGGGAGTTCCTGACCGCGTACTCGGGCTTCTTCTGGGCCGACCACGGCAAGTGGCAGGCGTGGTTCGAGTACTCGAGCATGATGGGAGAGCTGCTCGACATGGAGTTCCTGGGCCTGCCCCAGTACGACGGCGCCCAGGCGGCTGCGAGCTCGCTTCGCATGGCCGCGTCGATCACCGGGCGCAGGGAGGTCCTGCTGCCGCGGTCGATGAGCCCCGAGGTGCTGTCGGTGGCGAGGAACTACTCGAAGGCCGTCTCCGAGCCCGCGGTCGAGATCGAGACGGTCGCCTTCGACCGCCGGACCGGACTGCTGGATCTCGGCGATCTCAAGTCGAAGATCTCCTCGAAGACCGCCGCGGTCCTGATCGAGAACCCCACCTATCTCGGCGTGATCGAGGCGCAGGCGGAGGAGATCGGAGCGATCGCGCGGGAGAACGGAGCCGAGTTCATCGTCTACGCGGACCCCATCACCCTCGGCGTGATCGCGCCCCCCGCCCAGTACGGCGCCACCATCGCCTGCGGGGACTTCCATCCGCTCGGGCTCCACATGCAGTGCGGCGGTGGGCAGGCCGGCTTCATCGCCACGCATGGAGGCATCGAGTACGCCTCGCGGTTCAAGGACATCATCCCCAGCGTGGTGCCCACCGTGAAGGAGGGCGAGTACGGCTTCGGGGTGGTGCTGCCCACGCAGATCTCCTACTTCGCCCGGGAGAAGGCCAACGAGTACACCGGCACCGCCGTCGGCCTCTGGGCGATCACCGCCGCCGTCTACCTCTCCCTGATGGGTCCGCAGGGGATGAAGGAGGTGGGACAGACGATCATGCAGCGGGCGCAGTACGCGGCCAGGCGCATCGGCGAGCTCCGGGGGATCGAGCTCAAGCTCAGCGCTCCCTTCTTCAAGGAGTTCGTGGTGGATTTCGACGGGACCGGCAGGAGCGTGGCCGAGATCAATCGGGCCCTTCTCGACCACGGGATCTTCGGCGGCAAGGATCTCTCCACCGAATTCGGCGAGCTCGGCCAGAGCGCCCTCTACTGCGTGACCGAGGTCATCACCCGGGACGACATCGACAGGCTGGTCCTCGCACTGCGGGAGGTCATCGCATGAAGGCCTGCCGATCGAGAGCGGGGAGCGCGGCGGGATCGAGGGAGGAGGAGTAGCCATGGGCAGGGACAGGAAGACGTTGCTTCGGGAATTCCATCAGGCCCGCTGGGACGAGGAGTTCATCATGGAGATGAGCGTCCCGGGCGAGAGGGGGATCCTGGTGCCGAGGGCCGAGGACGAGATCCGCGCCGAGATCGGCGACGGGCTGGGGGTGATTCCCGAGCGGCTGAGGAGAAGGACGCCGCCCGCGCTTCCCGAGGTCGGGCAGATGCGGGTGCTCCGGCACTTCATGCGGCTCTCGCAGGAGACGCTGGGAGTCGACGTGGCGATCGACATCGGCGAGGGCACCTGCACCATGAAGTACAGCCCCAAGGTGCAGGAGCACCTGGCGGCCAGGCACCCGGGGATGACGGAGATCCATCCCCTCCAGGACGACGACACTCTCCAGGGGATCCTGGAGATCTACTACAAGCTGGAGCAGTTCCTGAAGGAGATCTCCGGCCTGGATCATTTCTCCCTCCAGCCGAGCAGCGGAAGTCAGGCGATCTACGCGAATGCGTGCGTGATCCGCGCCTACCACGCCGCCCGGGGCGATCGGGCGCGCGACGAGGTCATCACCACCATCTTCTCCCACCCGGTGGACGCCGCCGCACCCGCGACCGCCGGGTACAAGGTGATCACGCTGATGCCGGGCGAGAACGGCTACCCGGAGCTGGAGGCGCTGAAGCAGGCCCTCTCGGAGAGGACCGCCGGGATCTTCATCACCAATCCCGAGGATACAGGGATCTACAACCCGTCGATCGACGAGTGGGTGAAGGCGGCCCACGGCGTGGGCGCGCTCTGCTCGTACGATCAGGCCAACGCGAACGGGCTGCTGGGCATCGCCCGCGCCAAGGAGGCTGGCTTCGATCTCTGTCACTTCAACATCCACAAGACCTTCTCGGCGCCCCACGGCTGCATGGGGCCCGCGATGGGAGCGATGGGGGTGACGAGCGAGCTCGAGAAGTTCCTTCCCGTGCCCCGAGTGGAGTTCGATGGCCGGCGCTACTACCTCGACTCCGACCGGCCGGAGAGCATCGGAAAGATCCGGTGCTTCCTCGGCAACGCGCCGCTCGCGCTCCGGGCGTACGCCTGGATCCTCCAGCACGGCGCCGACGGTCTCCGCGAGGCCGCCGAGCTCTCGGTGCTCAACAACAACTACATGTTCGAGAAGATCAAGACGATTCCGGGCGTGGTGGTGAAGTACGCCGAGGGCAAGCGCAGGCTCGAGCAGGTGCGGTTCTCCTGGGAGAAGCTGAAGGCGGAGACCGGCGTGGGCACCGACGACGTGGAGCGGAGGATGATGGACTTTGGACTCCAGCCCTACTTCCAGAGCCACCATCCCCAGGTGGTGCCGGAGCCCTTCACCCCGGAGCCTTGCGAATCCTACTCCAAGGACGACATAGACGAGTTCGTGGCGGTGATGCGCCAGATCTCGAAGGAGGCCTACGAGAACCCCGAGCTCGTCAAGCAGGCGCCGTACAACGCCCCCGTTCACAACATCCCGATGCCGATCCTCTTCTCTCCGGAGGAGTTCGCGACGACCTGGCGCCAGTACAAGAGGATCAAGGGGATCGAGTAGGCCTGGGCAGGGGCGGACCGTCAGCCGTCTCCGCGCGACGGCGCGGGCGCCCGTCGAACCGTGGCAGCGCATGAAGAAGCTGGGAGTGATCGTCAATCCGATCGCCGGGATCGGCGGCCGCGTCGGGCTCAAGGGCAGCGATGGCGCCGAGATCCTCCGCCGCGCCCGGGGGCTGGGCGCGCGGCCCGAGTCGCCGAGGAGGGCGACCGAGGCGCTGGCGGTGGTGTCGCGGATCCGAGACGCCGTCGAGGTCCTCGCCTATCCGGCGGAGATGGGCGCGGACGAGTGCCGGGAGGCGGGCTTCGATCCGACGGTGATCGGCTCGATCCGAAGCGGAGAGACCACCCCCGAGGACACCGAGAGGGCGGGCGCGGAGATGCTGGCAGCCGGGGTGAGCCTGATCCTCTTTGCCGGAGGAGACGGGACGGCGCGGAACCTCTGCGACGCGATCGGGGAGAGGGCGCCGGCGCTCGGGATCCCGGCGGGCGTGAAGATCCACTCGGCGGCGTACGCGGTGACGCCGAGGAGCGCCGGCGAGGTGGCCGCCGGCTTCCTCGCCGGGCGGCTCACGGAGACGCGCGCCGCGGAGGTGATGGACATCGACGAGGACGCCTTCCGCGAGGGAACCCTCGCGGCCAGGCTCTACGGCTACCTGCGCGTGCCCGAGGAGCGCCGACTGGTCCAGAGCGTCAAGTCCGGGGGCATCCAGACGGAGAAGCACGCGCTCCAGGGGATCGCCGAGGACGTGATCGCCGGCATGCAGGGCGACCAGGGCTACTACATCATCGGCCCGGGCACGACGACCCGCTCGATCATGGAGCGCCTGGGGCTCGAGAACACGCTGCTCGGTGTCGACGTGGTGCGAGGGCGGAAGCTCGTCGCCAAGGACGTCACCGAGGCCGCGCTGTTGGAGGTCGTCGGCCGAGACCCCGCCCGGATCGTGGTGACCGTGATCGGCGGCCAGGGCCACGTCTTCGGCCGAGGAAACCAGCAGCTCAGCCCGGAGGTGATCCGGCGGGTGGGCAAGGAGAACATCATCGTCGTCGCCACCAAGGAGAAGCTCCTCTCGCTCTCCGATCGGCCGCTCCTCGTCGATACCGGCGACGAGGCGCTCGACCGGGAGCTCGGCGGCTACACCAGAGTCACCACCGGCTACCGCGAATACGCGATCTGGAAGGTCGGCTGCTGAGGTCCATCCTAGAGGTTGAAGGCCGCTTCGAATCCCTCGAGGATGGCGTCGCTCATCTTCCTCGGCGCCACGGCATCGCCGATGGTGATCACCTCGATCCCGTCGCCCCCGATCTCTCGCGCGAGGTCGTTGACGGAAACGGCGCCCACCGCCAGCACCACGGTGTCGGCGGGGATGGACTGCTCCCCCTCTTCGGTCTCCACGATCACCGCATCGTCCCTGATCTCCAGCAGCCGTGTGTTGGGACGAAGCTCCACACCCATCAGCCGCAGCCGCTTCAGGAGCGACCAGCGGCTCGTCCTCCCGACGTTCTCGGCGAGGCGAGGAACCATGTCGATGATGGTGATCTTCCGCCGGGAGTTGCGGAGCAGCTCCTTGGCGAAGCCGGTGTTCTCGGCGGCGTGATAGATGAGGAAGGTGAAGGCTTCCGGATCGACCGTTCCCATCGCCGCGATGAAGTGCGCGCTCTCGCATCCGGTGGCTGCGCCGCCGACCACCACCACGTTCTCCCCGATGTCGGCGACGCGCTCCGCCAGGACGTCCCAGGCCGAGACCACGTGGGGCTTGTCGATGCCCGGAACGTCGATGCTGAGCGACTTCGCTCCCGAGGCGACCACCAGGACGTCGGGCTTCTCCCGCTTCACGGTGTCCACCGTGAGGAGAGTGCCGAGCTTCACCTCCACGTCCTCGAGAGCCATGCGCTTCTCGAGGCTCTCGACCAGATTGTGGAACTCCGCCTTTCCTGGCGCCATGCAGGCCAGCGCGATCTGGCCCCCCAGGCGATCCTCCTTCTCGTAGAGCGTGACCCGGTGGCCTCGCGCCGCCGCGGTAACGGCGAACTCCATGCCCGCCGGGCCTCCTCCCGCCACCAGCACGCGCTTCCGGCTCTCCGCCTTCCGGAGCCGGCGCTCGTTCTCCCGTCCCGCCTGGGGATTCAGCACGCAGCAGACGGGCTGCTGCGAGAAGACGGAATCGAAGCAGCCCTGGTTGCAGGCGATGCAGGGGATGATCTCGCCGAGCCTCCCTTGCTTCACCTTGTTCGGCAGCTCGGGATCCGCGATCAGGGGCCGGCCCCAGCAGATCATGTCGGCGGCGCCGGAGCGGAGCGTCCTCTCGGCCAGGTAGGGGTTCCCCAGCCGGTTCGACGCGAAGACCGGAACGCCCACCTTCTCCTTGACGCCACGGGCCAGGTAGGTGTAGACACCCGGGGGAACGTCGCTGGTGAGCTGCGGGATGTTGGTCTCGTGCCAGCCCCCGGTTACGTTGACGGCGTCGATCCCGGCCTCCTCGGCAGCGGCGGCGAAGAGCGCGTTCTCGACGTTGGTGTTGCCTCCCTCCATGAAGTCGTTGCCCGCGATCCGGACTCCGAGGGTCATCTCTTCTCCCACCGCCTCTCGCACCTTCTGGATCAGCTCGACGCCGAAGCGCATCCGGTTCTCCAGGGAGCCGCCGTACTCGTCGGTGCGTTGATTGGTGAGCGGGGAGAGGAACTCGCTGATCAGATAGCCGGTGCAGGCGAGGATCTCGATGTAGTCGAAGCCGGCCGCCTGGGCGCGTCGTGCCGCGGCCAGGTACGCTCGCTGGAGGTCGTCGATGTCCTCCAGGGTCATCTCCCGCGGGGTCTGCTTGGTGAGCTTGCTGGGGATCGCCGAGGGTGCGATCGGCTGCTCTCCCCAGAGGAAGGAGAACGAGTAACGTCCCATGTGGAAGAGCTGGGTCCCCACCTTGGCGTCCGTGTCCCGGTGCACCTCGTCGATGAACTCCCGGAGGGGCTCCACGTTCGCATCGTCGAACAGCTGCACGATGGCAGGGGCGCTCCCCACCTTGTCGACGGCGATGGGGCCGACCGTCATCAGGCCGACGCCCCCGTGGGCACGCGCGCGGTAGAAGCCCTTGAAGCGTTCGCTGAAGCTGTAGTCCTGGGTGTAGGCGAGGCCCAGCGCGGGCAGGACGATCCGGTTCTCGACCTTCAGCTTCCCGTTGATGACGATCGGCTCGAAGAGCTTGATGAACTCCATCTCGGGCCTCTCCCCTCTCCTGTTGCAGCCAGCTCGCCCGCTGCCACGGATCTATCTGGGGCGCTGTAGAGCTTCGAGCGCCTCGACCGCGATCGGGGGCACCTCGCTCATCTCGCCCGATTCTCGCGGGAAGCCTACGGATCCTGCGTCATCGGGCGTGGAGCAGACCCGCCTATGATACCTATCCCCCGATCTCGATCATCGGGCACTTCGCAGCGATCGATGTCGGTCTCTTGCCTGATCCCTTCTCTCCGACAGCTCGACGATTTTCTCGTTGCCTCGGTTGCGTCCGCGAGCTTCACCCCATTCGTCGTCGTCGGACTGGCTGCCGTGCTCTCCCTCTTCTTCTTGCCATCCACCGAACCGTTCGCGAAGCGTTTCCTTCCAGTTCCCCCAGTGGGGGTCGCGATCCTGATCGCACGCGGCGCAGCGCCACTCTCGCTGCCAAGGCCGGGAGAAGACCCGGCCCCATCCCCAGCCCTGGCCCGGCGCTTCCCGGTTCAGGGAGCCGCTGCTGCAGCGGGGGTCCGGGTCGGTCACCTCGGGCTCGGCTGAATCGAACTCGGCATCGACGAACCCGTCGCGATCCAGGTCGAGAGAGTCACCGCCGTCGAAGTCGATCAACCCGTCTCCATCATTATCGCTGCCGTCGTTGCACTCCGGGTTCTCTTGCGCCTGCACGGGGGATCCGCAACCGGCGTCTCCCAGGTAGTCGATGGTACCGTCGCCATCGTTGTCGATGCCATCGTCACAGGCGATCACATTGGGGGCCGTGCGCTCCGAGAAGTCGCCCCGCCCGTGGCAGCCGAAATCCTCCAGGTCGATGGCGCCATCGGCGTCGTTGTCGACACCGTCCTCGCATTCCAGGACCGCGGCGCCCTCCGACCAGTCGGATGCAGCATCACAGTCGGGATCGGCAGGGTCTCCGAAGGGACCACCATCCCAGTCGACGGACCCGTCGCCATCGTTGTCGACACCATCTTCGCAAGGAGTCCCCAGCACCGGCCCGAGCTTGTCGAGCACAGCCTGCGCGATGACCCGATCGCCCTCGTCGTCGGGGTGGAGGCCGTCGTTCTTGCCTTCGTCGTACAGCTGGTACGGATCCGGGTAGTCCAGGAAGAGGGTGTGGAGATCGATGAAGTCCACGCCGTGAGCGGCACTCCGAGGGTCCGCGACCTCGTCTTCGAGTGCGTACCCGAGGCTCACGATGCGATCCTCGATCGAGAGGCAGGTCGGGTCCACGCTGCCGTCGCACGGAGGGTAGACCGGCGGCGGCGCTACCAGGATCGGCGTCGCACCATCTGCAATGGTGGCGTCGACCATGTCGACGATGTTCCCGACGGTCTGCTCCTCGTCGTAGACGGGACTGCCGCCCGGCTGCCAAGAAGGTCCGATGAAGGCGTCGACAGTGCCGGAGAGCACGATCACGCTCTCGGGATCCTCCCCCGCCAGGTAACCTTCCAGGGCGGTCAGGCTGGCTCCGGACCAACGGGCAGACACGGCCTGGTTCGCGACCTCTCCGACACCGTAGACGTCCTGGATCGCTGGCAGGTAGCCAGGATCCCCAGCTTCCCAGTGGGTGAGCGAGTCACAGCAGCCCGCAATCAAGTCCGCCCGGGCGCCTGCCGCCGCGAACAGGACCGCCCCCCCGAGCAGCAAGCGGCTGAGGAGGCGCGCGGGCCCGCCCGCCAGCGCCGCTACTGTCCAGGGGAGATCTCTTTCGGATGTACGAATCGTAAGGGGGGGATTCATTGCCAGTCCTCCAGTCGCACGGCCGTGGGATTATACCCATAGCGTCAGACCAAAGGACACGAAATGAATGGTCCGAGCCCGAGATCGTGGGAAAAACGCTGCAATAACAGATACTTCTATTCCAACCGTGGAGCCTTTTCACCCCGCTGACCCGCTGCCGATGCGCGGGTAGAGGGCCGGCGCGTCAGCGCGTCTCGCCCATCGCCCGATCGAGGCGATCCCCCGACTCGTCGTAGGCGCGCTGCACCGAGTCGCGAGCCCGCTCCGGTGTCGAGTGGTTGGCGGGGGCGTCACCCGTGGAGGAGCCGACCAAGCCTCCGAAGAGCCCGCCGAAGGCCCGATCCGCACCCTCGGTGAATACCGTGACGCCGACCCAGATTGCGACGACCATCAGCAGGATGGCGATGAGCTTGCCCATCTCCGAGCCTCCAGGAGGGGAAGTGCGCTCCCCGCGCTGGGCGAATCGGCATGCCAGAGGTCGCGCCTGAGCCGGAGTGAAGGCCCCGGATTCGCTCGGCCCAGGCGTCGCCCGCCGCGAGGGCATCCTCGGGGAATGAAGGCCGCTCGAGGGGCGAGCCGGGGGTCCGCTCAGCGGATCGACTGACTCGAGCTGGTTCGTCTGCACCAGCTGGCGGACCCATGCCTCCAGCCGCCGAGAGTACTGATTGGGAGGCGCCCGACGCCCCTCGTAGTAGCGGACCAGGCTGTCGATGGGTGCCTTGGTCGATTCGAAGCGAGGCGCGTCCGAAGGCATCGCACACCGCGCGAACTGCTCCCAGAGCAGATCCCGACCCGAAAGCAGGCAGGTAGGTGACGTGCAGGCTCGCCGGGTCGTCGCGCGCGAGCGCCCCGTTCAGCGCCCCGCCTGCTCGGCCAGCACCTCGAGCCAGCGGCGCACCTGGGTGAAGACCAGGAACTCCTGGTGGACGCGGCGGTGGGCGTTGCGGGCCAGGCGGTTTCGGGTGGGAACGTCCTCCAGGAAGTCGTTGAGCTGCTCGGCGATCCGGTCCGAATCCTCGGGATCGTCGATCAGCCACCCTTCGATTCCGTCGCGGATCTGCTGTCGGATCCCGCAGGCGCGGCTC
>Ga0214473_10005301_pt1 | contig 15466 bp, 16 predicted proteins | sample RVTome_7_FD_203509 | JGI IMG/M metagenome (GOLD analysis project Ga0214473, IMG submission 203509) | Soil microbial communities from uranium-contaminated site in the Upper Colorado River Basin, Wyoming, United States - RVT98D197 | ecosystem: Environmental > Terrestrial > Soil > Contaminated >... | reverse complement strand
CAGGTCCGCGGCCCCCAGCCGGTCGCGCAGCAGCGCCGCCACGGCGCGGCGCCGGTCGCGGCCGGCCAGCCCCGCCGCTCCGGCAACCAGGGCCGATACGGGGACGGGCGACCAGACGGGAAGCTGGCATCGCAGCACTAGGGAACCTCTGCACCAGTCGAGGTCTGGGCCCGTCCGGGTGCGGCGTCGAATCCGCGACTGAACTCGCGGCTCGGCTCTCGCCGGTGAACCGGCGTGCTCCCGCCGCTTGCAGCGGCTGCGCCGAGCGGCGAGTTGACTCGCCGATATCGCGCGCGGGGCGAGGCCCCCTCTTCCCGACTTGTGCAGAGCATCCCTGGTGGACCGTATCGGGGACGGCGGAGGTTGATCGTTCGGATGCGTTTCATCAGGGGATGTACTTCACGACGGCGGGACCGAGCGTGTTCGCCAAGGCGAGCGGCAGCCGGCGCCAGATCCGCGGCCCCCACGAAAACGGGCCGTGATCGGGCGACGGCGTGCCGGCGTCCCGGCGCGGGCCGGACTGGTACCACCACAGCGCTTCGTCGCGCGTCCCCCATTGCCGTTTGAACTTGTGGGTGCCGCTCTCGGGCGTGCAGCGGCCAAAGTTGAATGTGCGCACGCCCAGCGACGTGCATTGCTCCATGAATCGCCAGTAGAGCAGCATGTTGGGCGCGATCGTGTTGTAGGCGCGGAGCGCCGAGGCCCAGGTCATCTCGAATTCGTCACCCCAGCGGAAGCCGCACCCCGCCGCCACCGGGCGCCCCTCGTGGTAGGCACAGCCGAACCAGACGTCGTCGCCGAATTGCCGGGCCAGCGCCTCGAAGAAGCGGGCCGGCAGGCTGGGCGTGCCGAGGTCGCGCATGTGATGGGCGAACACCCGGTGAAACGGCCCCACCTGCTCGGCGCCGAACCGCACCTCCACCCCCTCCTTCTGCGGGCGGCGCACCTGGCTCCGCACCTTGGCGTTGAGCCGGTCCCAGAGCCCGGCCCCGTTCACGGGCGCGAGGTCCAGCAACACCGTGATCTTGCGGTGCGAGACCGGAAGATCCAGCGACAGGGCCTGCCGGCTCCGCAGCTCGAGCAGGTGCGCGCCCGATTCGGCCGCCAGCTCCACCGCGCGCCCGGCCATGGCCCGGACCGCGTCGGCATCGCCCAGCGGCCCGCCGTAGTTCACGAAGGGCATCGACACCAGGAAGTGCCCGAACAGCACGCTCCGGACCCGGACCAGCGGCACCACGCCCCGGAGCGCGCCGGCCTCGTCCCGCGCCTCCAGATACGGACACTCGTGGCCGAAGACGTCGCCGATCACGTCGCGCCAGCCCGCGAGATGGAAGTGCGTCCAGCCGGGCTGGCGGCGGACGAACTGATCCCACTCGTCGGCCGGGCCCGAGAATGGGCCGACACGGAGACTCACGCGCGCCCGACTTCCTCGAGGGCGGGCAGCCGGGCGGCGATGGATCCGAACCGGAATTCCGCCAGCAGGCGCTCGAGACGCGCCTCCGTACCGGCCAGGCCGGTGTAGTGTCGGACCCGGGTGAGCAACGAAACCGGAAGCCGGGGCTGTCCGGGGTCGATCTCCCAAGGGTGGATGTAGAACGTCCCGGGCACGCCGCGCCGCGCGCAGTCGCGGAGGGCGCGCCGCACCAGACCATAAGGCAGGATCCGGAAGTACGCCCCGCCCGCGGCCGGCAGCGTCCATCCCAGCCGGCGCAGCGTGGCGGGTGGGAACTCGTACAGGGTTCCCCCCGGCCGTTCCAGGCGGTGGGGATCGCGCCGCCCGCCGCCGTAGCCGTAGCCCGGACGGCGAATCGGGAACAGGCTCGAGTCGTACCGATGGCCTTCCTCGATCAGGACGTCGAGCGCCCACTCGCGCCCCGGCACGATCGAGAAGCTCGGCGCCCGAAACCCGACCACCGGAGTCCCGGCGAGATCCTCCAGCGTGGCCCGGGTCCGCCGCACCGATTCCCGGAACTCCTCGGGGGTCTGATGCGTCACCCGGCGATGGTCCCACCCGTGCGACGCGACCTCGTGGCCCGCCTGCGCGACCGCCCGGACCACCTCGGGCGACCGCTCGGCCACGAGCCCCAGCACGAAGAACGTCCCCCGCGCGCCGTGGCGGTCGAGCGCCCCGAGCAGCCGGTCCACATTCCCGGCCACCCGGCTCGGCATTCGGGACCAGTCGGCGCGGGACACCGTGGGCTCGAACGCCGAGACCTGGAAATGCTCTTCGACGTCTACCGAGAAGCAGTGGGTGGTCATGGTGGACGGAGTGTGCATAGCGCCCAGCCCAGAAGCAATGGCCGTGCCTTGCGGGCCGAAAACGTCCGCGGGCCCGGAGGCAGCCTGCCCCCGGGCCCACGGCCCGATCGGTATGCACCCGGCGTCAGTTACGCCGCGTCGTCCCGCTTCCGGCGCCGCCGCAGCAGCCCCAGGCCGGCCAGGCCACTGCCCACCAGCGCGATCGTAAAGGGCTCCGGAACGACGTCCGTGGCGGCGCAGTTCTCCCCGGTCACGCAAACGGTGTTGGCGCCGCCCGGCCCGTTCTGGCCTCTCACCATCAGCTCTGTCCCCGTGGCCGAGGGATCCCAGGTCTCCGTCACGTCGAACGACAGGACGACCCAGCCTCGGTTCACGGTGCCGTTGGTCACGCCGTTCGCCCCGCAGCTGGGCGTCATGAAGAGACTGGCGTTGCCGGGGAGCGAGCCCATGTCGCAATTGCTCGCGATCCCGTTGTTGATCCCCGGGTTCTTGGCGGCGAGATCCAGCCAGATGCCCCCTCCCACCGCCTTGTCGTTCACGAGCTGCCACGGCCTGGGCGTATTGGAGCCGCGGGTGGGACCCGACATGCTGTTCACGGAGCCGGACGCCGGGATGACCGCATTGATGCCGGGCGGGACGTTCGACAGACCAATCGCCGTGAAGACGGTACCACCGTAGGTGCCGTTCATGCCCGACAGGTTGCGGACGCCCAGCGTCACCTTGGTACCGGTCACCCTGAGGCGAACGGAGGCACAGGTGGCGAACGAGCTTCCTCCGCAGACCGTCCAGCTCTTGAACCCGTCGGCGGCCGCGCTGGACGCGGTCAGGCCCAGCAAGCCGACCGCCGCGAGCGCCCGCACGATGCCTTTCGTCATGATCCGACCTCCGCGAAATGCTGTGGTCAGGTCCGTTCGGCGCGCCGCCACGCCGCAATCGCCAGCCAGCTCAACCCGATCGGGTACGCCACACACTGCACGGCGGTCTTGATCACCGCCTTGTGCAAGCCGCTCCGGATCACCGGATCCGTCACCGAGCGCAACGCGATAGGCAGCGTCGTGGCGTAGAGCACCCCCGCCAGCACCACCCAGAGCGCCAGGCTTCCCAGCATCACCGCGCCCGCCTGGGCCGCCGCGCGTGAACCCCGCGCCCGCGCCGCCCCGACGATCCCCACCAACCCCAGCGTCGGCACCGGGAGGCCGTCCATCATGGACGTCACCGTCCCGAACTCCCACTCGGGGTTTCCAAAGCCCAGGGGCACCCACGTGAGAACCAGGTCCAGGCCGCCCACAGCCAAAAAGAGCGCCCCCACACCACCGACCAACCGCCACGCGGACTCGGGCGATGGCGTCCACCGCCGGCTGCCGCGGTCCGGCTTCGCCAGGACGACTTTCGGCGCTGTCATGGCCTAGGGGGCCTCGCGCGGCACCGGAATCCCGAGCTTGGTGATCACCATCACGCTTAGCACGAAGCGGGCCACACATTCGGGAGGGGAGCCCGACCTTATGTCGTTGTGCGAAATGTGGTTATGGCGGGGCGTGCTGAATCCAGGGCGGGAGAGACCCGACGGCGCGCCGCACCATCCGTCCAACCCGACCGACATGATCCCGTTGGCTTACCGCAACACCACGTCGGTGGTCACTCGGGGCTTCAGGCGCCAGGTCCCGGAGCCGGTGGGCACCAGGACCCCGGTAGCATCGACGGTCACGCCGGGCACGTACGGGGAGATGGTCAGGACCGCATCGCCGTCGAAGACAATGGCCACCGTTCCGGCGCTGTCCGCGCTGATCGCGGTGGCGATGTAGTCACCCTGAGGGAGCACCGTCGTGGTATCGGTGATCAGCCCAACCACGCGGACGAGCGCCGCGTCCAGCCGTCCGGCGTCGGCCGTGGCCGCCACGGCGGTGGTGACCTGCTCCGACACCGGCGCCGCCGGCTGCCCCACCGGGAATATCGAGACGTTGTCCAGCGTGGGTTGCCCATCCCGGGCCGCGCGCGTACCCAACACCCTGATGTTGTCGGCAATCAGGACGAGGCCGGGGAGCACTGCGGTCGCCCGGATGGCTCCGGTGGCATCAGCCAGGTGGACCGTGCTGTCGCCGAAACTCGAGGGCGACGTGAGTGCGACACCCGTCACGAACACACGCCTCCCGGCCACGAGCCCCCGAGCCTGCGCCACCGTGGCCGCCGGGAAGCTGACCCCCACCTCGGTGGTCACCGAGTCGCCGGGACGCAACGTGAACTGGTCCAGTTCCACCCGCACCACGCGGGCCGAGTCCCCCACCGTGGCACTGTCCACGACCGCGACATAGTCCCCGACCGGGATGTTAGTCAGCCGATACAGCCCGTCCGCGCCCGACGTCCCCCGGGCGATCACCTGGCGGGAGCCGCGCGGGAACACCGCCACCGCGACACCGGGCTGCCCCGGATCGAGGAGTGGTTCGTAGGCGCGGGTGCCATTGGCGTCGAAGTACACAAAGCCCCTGACGACGCCCCGGGCGCTTACGGCGACGATCTGATCCCGCCCGGCGCCTTCACACGATGCGACGGCGGCCAACAGGGCCGCCAAGGCGACGGCCCGCCACCCGACGGCCGACACCGGTGCGTGCCTCCAGCGGTACATTCCGGTCACAGTTCTCCCCATGCGCCGCCCCCGCCTGCAAGGATGGAACCCTCGCCCCGCGCCGGCAGCAATCTAACCAGGCCCAGGCACCCCCGGCGCCCTCACCTCTGGCGGGGGGGATACGATCCCCCGGCCGGCGCCGCCTGTTGCAGATCTCCAACACCCCGATCTGCGTCCCCGCATGGCTCTTGCGCGGTCGGCTAGGGTGACTTTCCCCCTCAAGCTCTCGGTCGTAGTCGCTTGTCGCCGGCCTGGCCCGGCGCTCGCGCAGGTCCTGGAGGCGCTCCGCACAGCCTGCGAAGGGATCTCGGCCGAGATCCTCCTCGTTTGTCCGGCCGGCCGGACTCCGAAGTCCGACCTGTTGGCCGGGGCACCGGAGGCCGTGGCGATCGCGGGACCCGCTAACGCCCTGGTGCCGGACCTGTGGGGAGTGGGCCTTCTCGCGGCCCAAGGCGAAGCTACGGCCTTTACTACGGCCGAGTTCCTCGTGCCCCGAACCTGGGCACGGGCCTTGCTCGATAGCCTGGGGTCCGGCGCCACGGGGGCCGGCGGGGCCATCGCCTTGGGCGAGGGCGCGTCCGTGGTCGACCGGGCAGTCTATTTTCTGCGGTACTCGTCGTTTCAGCCGCCGCGCGACGACGGCCCCGCGGGGGAAATCCCCGGGGACAACGCGGCCTATCGCAGCGACGCGCTGCGCCGGCATGCCGGCCCGATGGCGGGCGGGTTCTGGGAAGTGGATTTTCATCGTCGGATTCGGCACGAAGGAGGCACGCTGCGCTGGGTGCGTGATGCGACCGCCACATTCCGCTCCGGCGGGACGCTGCCAGAGCGGCTGCGCGAACGGTTCCGGCATGGGCGCCATTCCGGCGCGTACCGGGCGGGCCCGTTGGGGCATCCCTGGTGGCGGGGCGTGCTGGCGGCCCCGATCGTACCGGGCGTGCTCGCGTCCAGGGCCCTGCGCCGCGCGGCCCGGGCGGGCCGCCTGGGCGCGGCCCTCGCCGGCCTGCCCGCCTTGCTCCCGCTGGCCGGCGCGTGGGCGCTCGGAGAGGCCGTCGGCGCGCTGGGGGCGCGGACCGGCCGCGCGTGGAGGTGACGGTGACGGCCGTGCCTCCCGGCGCGCGCGGCGTGCGACTGGCCGACGCGCCGACCGTGTCGGTGGTGGTGGCTTCCTGCCGCGAGCGCCGGTTGCTCGACGCTTGCCTGGCATCGCTGCTCCCGCAGTGCCGCACGCACGGTGCCGCCGTGGTCGTGGCTCGGGCCGACAGTCCCGAAGGCCTGGCCGACCTGCAGCGGGTGTACCCGGAGGTACGGTTCGTCCCCGCGCCACCCGACGCCACCATCCCGCAGCTCCGCGGCCAGGGCCTGGCCGAGGCCGACGGCGACATCGTGGCCCTCACCGAAGATCACTGCGTCGCCGCCCCCGATTGGATCGCCCAGCTGGCGGCCGCTCCCCGGGGCGCCGACGTGGTGGGCGGCGCCATGGGCAACGCGCGGCGCGACCGAGCGCTCGACTGGGCGGCGTATTTCTCGGAATACGGCTTCTTCGCGGGCGGTGCCGCCCCGGCCGGCGCCCGGCCTTCCCTGACCGGCGCCAACGTGGCGTACCGCCGGCGCGTGATCGACCATGTCGTCACGCTGGCCCGCCAGGGAGAATGGGAGAACGTGGTGCACTCCCGCCTGGCGGCCTCCGGAAGCACGCTGAGTTTCCTGACCACGGCCGCGGTCTACCAGAACGATACCTACCGGTTCTGGGGATTCTGCCGCAATCGGTACGAGCACGGGCGCGACTACGCGCGCCGCCGGCTGGTGGAGGAAGGCGGCTCCCGTCGCCTGCTGTACCTCGCCGGCTCCGCGGTCATCCCGTTCCTGCTCACGGCGCGCGTGGCCGGCGCGGTGACGCGCGCGGATCGGCGTGCCTTCTTCCGGGCGCTGCCGCTGACCTTCGCCTTCCTCACGGCTTGGGCGGTGGGGGAGGCCGTCGGCTACGTGCTGGGGCCCACCTCCGAGCTGGCGGGGGCCCGCTGACTACGGGACTTCGCGCCTGACATGACGCCCGTCCCCCCCGATCTGTCGGTGGTGGTCCCCTCGGTGAACGGCTGGTCCGACCTCGAGGGCTGCCTGGCCGCACTGGCGGCCCAGCGGAACGGCGCTCGCGTGGAGGTGCTGATCGCGGATCGCGTGGGGCCCGACCTGCGGGAACGCGTGCGCGCCAGGTTCCCCGAGATTCGGGTGCTCGAGGCGCCCGCCGGCACCAGCATCCCGCGGCTCCGGGCGCTGGCGTTCGAAGTGGCCCGGGCGCCAGTCGTGGGCGTGATCGAGGACCACGTCCTGGTGCCGCCCGACTGGGCGGAGCGTATGCTCGCGGCGCACCGGGACGGGGCCCAGGCGGTCGGGGGCGCCGTGGCCAACGCGGCCACCGAGCGCTTCGTGGACGTCGCCGCCTTCCTGTGCGAGTACAGCCATTGCCTGGCGCCGCCGCCTGCGGGCCCCGCGTCCTGGCTCACCGGTAACAACGTCACCTACCGCCGCACCCTGCTGGAGCGGTTCCGCGCGGTGATCGCGCGCGAGGGTTGGGAGAACGCGCTCCATGACGCGTTCCGCGCGGACGGCATCACGCTCACCAGCCAGCCGGACATCGTCGTCGGGCACCGCAAGCACTTCACCGTCGCGGGGTACGGCGTGCAGCGATTCCTGTACTCCCGATCGTTCGCGGGGGCCCGGGTGCGCGACGCGGGTCCGGCGCGGCGGGTCGCGTACGGCCTCGCCGCCTTCCTGCTCCCGCCCATCCTGCTCTGGCGCCTGGTCGGCAATGTCCGCCGCTCGGGCCGCCACGGCGCCTCGCTGGTGCGGGCCCTCCCGCTCCTCATCCTCTGGGTGAGCGCCGGGGCGGCGGGCGAGGTCGTGGGCTCCTGGTTCGGCGCGGGCGACGCGCTCCAGAGGGTGTGCTAGCCATGGGCGACCTGCCGACGCGGGTGGCGGACCAGCTCCGGCCCGGCCAGCGGGTGGTGATCATCGGCGGCGGCCCGGGCGGCCTGACGTCCGCCTACCTGCTGGCCAAGCAGGGCGTCCTGGTGACGGTCCTCGAGGGCACCGACATGGTGGGCGGCATCGCCCAGACGGCCCAGTACAAGGGCTATCGCTTCGACATCGGCGGCCACCGATTCTTCACCAAGATCGAGCCGGTCGAGCGGCTGTGGCACGAGATCCTGGGCCCGGAGTTCATCAAGGTGCCGCGGCTCTCCCGGATTTTCTACGACGGGAAGTTCTTCGACTACCCGCTCAAGGCCATGAACGCCCTGCGCGGGCTGGGCGTGTGGAACGCGGTGCGCATCGTGCTGAGCTACATGCGCTGGCACTTCAAGCCCTACCCGGTGGAAGACAACCTCGAGCAATGGGTGACCAACCGCTTCGGCAAGCGGCTCTACCAGATCTTCTTCAAGACATACACGGAAAAGGTCTGGGGCATTCCCTGCACCGAGATCCGCTCCGAGTGGGCGGCCCAGCGAATCCAGGGCCTGTCGCTGGCCAAGGCCATCCTGTCGGCCGCGTCGTTGAACAAGCGCTCGACCAAGATCAAGACGCTCATCCACGAGTTCGAGTACCCGCGCCTCGGCCCGGGACAGATGTGGGAGATGTGCCGCGACCGCATCCGCGAGTTGGGCGGAGAGGTTCTCATGGCGCACTGGGTGGACGCCCTCGAGACCAAGGACGGGCGGGTCGTGGCGGCGCGGGCACGCACCGCCGGCGGCGGCTCGGTGCGGATCGCCGGCGACCACTTCATCTCCACCATGCCCATCCGCTCGCTGGTGCGTGCCCTCGAGCCCGCGGCCCCCCAGCCCATCCGCGAGGCGGGCGAAGGACTCCGCTACCGGGACTTCCTGGTGGTCGCGCTGATGCTCAAGCAGGACAACCTGTTTCCCGACAACTGGATCTACATCCACGACAAGGGCGTCAAGGTCGGCCGCATCCAGAACTTCAACAACTGGAGCCGGGCCATGGTCCCGGCGCCCGGGGCGACCTGTCTGGGGATGGAGTACTTCTGCTTCAAGGGCGACGGCCTGTGGACCATGGCGGACGCCGATCTGGTGAGCCTGGCCGCGAGGGAGCTGGCCCACCTGGGACTGGCCGATCCCTCGCTGGTGTTCGATGGCTGCGTCGTCCGGATGCCCAAGGCCTATCCCACGTACGACGGCGCCTATCGCGCGCACCTGGAGACGATCCGGGGATACATCGACCCCATCCCGAACCTCCATCCGGTGGGCCGGAACGGGCTCCACAAGTACAACAACCAGGACCACTCGATGCTGACCGCCATGATGGCGGTGTGGAACATGCAGGGCGCCGAGCACGACGTCTGGGCGGTCAACACCGATTTCGAGTATCACGAAGAGCAGCGGCTGGAACCTCCCAGCCCGGAGGCCGCCGCGCCGGCCGCGGTCGGCGCCCCCGCGGCCTGACCTGATGCGGATCGGCGTGGACGCTTCCTGCTGGGCCAATGGGCGCGGCTACGGTCGATACACCCGCGAGCTGCTGAGCGCCATGGTGCCCCAGGCGCCGGACGACGAGTTCGTCTTCTTCGTCGATCCCCTGGCGGACCGGCGGCTCGACTTGGTCGCGCCCAACGCGCGGCGGGTCCGGGTGGCCCAGTCCGTGGCCCCGACGGAGGCGGCCGCGGCGTCGGGCAGCCGCTCGCCCTTCGATATGCTCCGGCTCACCCGGGCGGTGTGGCGGGAGCCGGTCGACGTGTTCTTCTCGCCGTCGGTCTACACGTTCTTTCCGCTCCCGCCGCGGCAGCGGGCCGTGGTGTGCATTCATGACGCGATCGCCGACCGCTACCCCGGGCTCACGCTGCCTTCTATCCGGGCCCGGTGGTTCTGGCGGGCCAAGGTGAGCCTGGCGATCCGACAGGCCCGTCTGATCCTGACCGTGTCCGACTTCGCGCGAGACGAGTTGATGGCCGTCCTGGGCGTGCCGGGCGACCGCATCCGGGTGGCGGTCGAAGCGCCGGCCCCCACCTATCGCCCCAGCCAGCCGGCCGCGGTCGCCGCCGCCGCCCTGCGCCTCGGCCTGCCGCCCGGGGCCCGCTGGCTCACGTACGTGGGCGGCTTCAGTCCGCACAAGCACGTGGACGTGATCGTGCGGGCGCATGCGGCCCTGGCGCGCGAGTGCGGCGCGGCCGCGCCCTTTCTCCTGCTGGTCGGGGCGACCAGCGGCGACGCCTTCCTGGGGGACCAGCCCCGGATCCGCCGGGCGATCGCCGAGGCCGGCACCGAGGGGCTGGTCCGCTGGACCGGATTCCTCCCGGACGAGACACTCCGAGACCTCCACACCGGCTCCCTCGCGCTCCTGCTCCCCTCGGCGTGTGAGGGGTTCGGGCTTCCGGCCGTGGAAGCGGCCGCCTGCGGCGCCCCGGTCGTGGCGACCACGGCGAGTCCCCTCCCCCAGCTCCTCGAGGGAGGGGGGCTGTTCGTCCCACCCGGCGATGAGCTCGCGCTCACGGCCGCCCTCCGCCAGCTCGTCGCCCACGAGCCCGCGCGGCGCGCCATGGGAGCACGCGCCCGGGAGCGGGCGGCCGCCCTCACCTGGAGTCGGTGTGCGCGGGACGCCCTCGCGACCCTGCGGGAAGCCGCCGCGTGAGCGGGCTCCGGTTCGCCCTGGTGACCACGTTCTATCCGCCGTACAACTTCGGCGGGGACGGGATCGCCGTGCAGCGGCTGGCGCGGGCCCTCGTGCGCCGCGGGCACCACGTGACCGTCATCCACGACGCGGACGCGTATGAGGCGCTGAGCGGCACGCCCCCCCCGGCCGACCCGGACCCGGCCGACGGCGTGGAGGTGGTGCGCCTGCACACCGTGCTCCCCACCCTGTCGCTCCTCCTCACCCAGCAGCTGGGGCGTCCCGTAGTGAACGGCGGCCGGCTCTCGCGGCTGCTGGGCGAGGGACGGTTCGACGTCATTCACTATCACAACGTGTCGCTCATTGGGGGTCCCGGGGTTCTGGCGCTGGGCCGGGGGCTCAAACTCTACACCGCCCACGAGCACTGGCTCGTCTGCCCCACCCACGTCCTCTGGCGTCATCGTCGCGAGCCGTGCACCGGGCGGCAATGCCTTCGCTGCCAGCTGCGCCACCGCCGCCCACCCCAGCTCTGGCGCTACACCGGCCTGCTGGGACGCCGACTCGACCACGTGGACGCGCTCATCGCCTTGAGCGAATTCAGCCGCGACAAGCACCGCGAGTTCGGTCTCGCCCGCCCTATGACGGTCGTGCCCGGGTTCCTGCCGTCCGAGGACCGAACTCCGGCCGGGCCTCCGCCGCACCCCCGCCCGTACTTCGTGTTCGCGGGGCGTCTCACCCGCATGAAGGGCCTCGCCGACGTCATCGGCGCGTTCCGGGAGGGGCCCCCGGCCGATCTGCTCGTGGTGGGAGCGGGGGAGGAGGAACCCGCGCTCCGCGCGCTCGCCGCCGGAAGCGCCGCCGTCCGCTTCGTAGGACAGGTCCCGGCCCGGGCGGTCGCCGCCTACTGCCGGCACGCGCTCGCGGCGATCGTCCCGTCGGTTGGGTATGAGACCTTCGGCTTCGTGCTGATCGAGGCCTTCCGGGAGGGGACGCCCGTGATCGCCCGCGCGATCGGCCCGTTTCCGGAGATCGTGCGGCGCTCGGGTGGCGGCGAGCTGTTCGCGACCCCGGCCGAGCTGGCGGCGGCGGTCCGGCGCATCGCCGGCGATCCGGCCTACCGGGATCGCCTGGGGCGCAACGGGTACGCGGCTTTCCGAGCCTACTGGACGGAGGACGCCGTGATGCCGCAGTATTTCGCCGTCATCCGGCGCGTGGCCGAGGCGAAGGGGCTCGACCGAATCGCGCGGGCCGTGCAGGTGGAGGCCGCGTAGTGCGGGCCATCGTCACCTACCATTCGATCGACCCCTCGGGGTCGGTGATTTCGGTGGCCCCCGACGCCTTTCGGGCCCACGTCGCCTGGTTGGCCGCGAGCGACGTGCGGGTGACGACGGTGGGCGCGCTGCTGGCGCTCCCGGCGGACGCCAGCGCGGTGGCCCTCACGTTCGATGACGCGGTCGCCAACTTCGCGACCGAGGCGTGGCCGGCGCTCCGGGCGGCCGGCCTCACCGCGACCCTGTTCGTGGTGACCGACTACGTGGGCCGCGCCAATGACTGGGGCACGCGCGGGCATCGGATCCCCCGGCTCGACCTTCTCTCCTGGGAGGCCCTGGGCCGGCTGGCGGCGGAAGGCGTGTTGATCGAGGCCCACTCCCGTACCCATCCGGACCTGCGGGCCGTGGATCCGGCCCGGCTGGCCGACGAGATGGAGGGGTCGGCCGAGCGTCTCGCCCGCGAGCTCGGACAGCGGCCCGAGGGGTTCGCCTACCCGTACGGGGCGCACGACGAGCGGGTGGTGAACCAGGCGCGGGGCGCCTGGCGGTGGGCCTGTACCACCGAGTTGGGGGCGCTCCGGGGCGGCGACGACCCCCATCGCCTCCCCCGGCTCGACGCGTACTACCTGCGGACGCCCGACGGCTGGGCCGATTGGGACACGCCCGCGTTCCGCCGCCGGCTGCGCCTCCGGGCCCTGGCGCGCCGGGCCCGCGCCGCGATCCTGGAGCGAGGGGCCCGATGACCGGCCCGTTCCTCTCGGTGGTCGTGCCGGCGCACAACGGGGCCAACGGCGTCCTGGCCCGCTGCCTCGAGGCGGTGTTCGCCTCCGACGTGCCGCGCGAGAGCTGGGAGCTCATCGTGGTGGACGACGCCAGCACCGACGAGACCCAGATCGTCGCCGCCCGCTACGCCGATCTGGTGATCCGCCTCGCCGGGAACCCGCACGGGCCGGCCTACGCCCGGAACCGCGGCGCCGAGGCGAGCCGGGGCGAGGTGCTGGTGTTCGTCGACGCCGACGTGCTGGTGCATCCAGACGCCCTGCGCCGCTTCGCCACGGCCTTCGCCTCCCGGCCGGAGGTCAGCGCGATGTTCGGGTCCTACGACGACCGGCCCGACGACCCCGGCGTCGTCTCCCAGTATCGCAATCTGCTCCACCACTACGTCCACCAGATGAACGCGGGCCCCGCCGAGACCTTCTGGTCCGGGCTGGGCGCCATCCGGCGCCAAGCGTTCCTCGACGCCGGCATGTTCGACGAGTGGCACTACTGGCGCCCGCAGATCGAGGACATCGAGCTGGGCCGCCGGCTGCGCCGGGGCGGCCACGAGCTGTGGCTGGACCCGGACATCCAGGGCACCCACCTCAAGCGGTGGACGCTCCGGAACATGATGGTGACCGACTTCCGGCATCGGGGCGTAACCTGGATGTGGCTCCTGCTCACCGAGGGCACGTCGCGCGCGCCCCGCAATCTCAACCTCCGCCTGACCGAGAAAGTGTGCACCGGGCTGGTGGGGCTGGCCGGGCTGTCGTTGATCGTCGCGGCGGTGCTGAGGGCCGCGTGGCCACTCGCCCTCGGCGGCGCGGCGCTCGTGATGGTCACCCTGTTCAACCTCAGCCTCTACCTCTTCATGGGCCGCCAACGCGGGCCGCTCTTCGGGCTGGCCACGGTGCCCCTCCACTTCGGGTACTACGCCAGCAACGTGGTCGCGGTGTTCTCCGGCTGGCTGGCGCACACCGTGCTGGGTGAGCCGGACCCGCCGGCCGAGATGCAGGCGCTGGCGCAGGTGGGGGTGAAGACCTGGCCGCCGCCCCCGTCCCGTCCGAAAGAGAGCCTGTGGAATCTCCCGGCCGCGGATGACGCCGCGCCGCCCGCCAAAGGGGATCCCCGGTGACGGTCGCCACCGCCGCCGGACTTGCCCTGGTCTGTCCCCGGTGCCGCGCGCCGCTCCGGCGCGACGACGAGGGGTACCGCTGTTCCGCCTGCCAACACGGCTACCCGGTGGTCGCCGGGGTACCGGACTGCCGCGTCCTCCCTGACCCCTGGATCCCGATTCCGGACGACCGGGCCAAGGCGCGGCGGGTCGAAGCACTCACCACGGGCGTGGACTTCCCCACGGCGGTCCGGACGTACTGGGACATCACCCCGGAAACGCCGGACGAGCGGAAGGAGCAGTTCATTCGGGCGGTGCTCGATGGCGAGCGCCTGGCCGCCGAGTGGCTCGACGGGATCGCCCCCGGCGCCCGCCCCGGGGACCGCTGGCTCGACCTGGGGTGCGGCACCGGGAATCTCCTCGCGGCGGCCGACGCGCGCGGCATCGAGGCCGTGGGCCTCGACATTGCGTTGCGGTGGCTGGTGGTGGCGCGGCACCGCCCGTCGCTCATCGCGGGCTCCCGCCTGGTGTGCGGGGACGCGAGCCATTTGCCGTTCGAGGACGGCGCGTTTGCCGCGGTCACGGCCCTCGGCGTGCTGGAGCACTGCAACGACCTCCCGGCCGCGCTCCGCGAGGTGCGGCGCGTCCTCCGGCCCGGCGGCCGGTTCCTGGTCCGGACCGTGAATCGCTTCTCACTGCTTCCCGAGCCGCACGTGGGCCTGTGGGGCGCCGGCTATCTCCCCCGCCGCTGGGCCGACCGGTATGTCCGCTGGCGCACGGGACAGCGATATTTGCATCATTATCCGCGGTCCGGCGGCGCCATCGCCCGCGCGATGCGGCGGGCGGGACTGCGCCCGGTGGGGGTGACTGCCGCCCGGGCGCTGGCGCCGGAGCGCGAACGCCTGGGCGCCCTGGGGCGCCGGGCGATCCCGTTCTACGAGCGCGCCCGCGCGCTGCCCGCACTTCGGCGGGCGGTCCGGCTGGTCGCGCCGCTTCTCGAGCTGGAGGCCATTCGATCGTGACGGCGAGCGTGCAAAACTCGTCCGAGCTGCCGGCCGAGCTCCAGCCAGCCTTCCTGCCCCTGCACAAGCGGGCGCTCGGCATGGCCATCGGCATCACCTTCGGGGGCCTGCTGTTTCTGGTCACGGCCCTGCACGTGCTGATCCGGCCGGACCCTGAGTTCCCGCTCTACCTCCTGCGTGAGTATTTCTACGGGTACACGGTCTCGTGGGAAGGCGCGCTCCTGGGCCTGGCCTGGGGGTTCGTGGCCGGCTTCGTGGCGGGCTGGTTCCTCGCGTTTGCCCGCAACATCGGGCTCGCCACCTTCATCTTCATCACCCGGACGCGGGCCGATCTCGCGGCCACCAATGACTTTCTCGACCACATCTGAGGGAGAGGCGGGAGCGTGACGGACACCGAACGCGAGCTGCGACGGGCGGTCGCCCGGCTGAACGCCCGCGCCTGGGGGATCGCCTTCGGGCTGCTGCTGGGCGGCGGACTGTTCGTGGCCACCAACGTGCTGGTCCTGAAGGGCGGCGCGGTCGTGGGCCCGCACCTGGGCCTGCTGGGCAGCTACTTCCCCGGCTATCGGGTGACCTTTCTGGGGAGCTTCGTCGGCTTCGTGTACGGCTTCGTGCTGGGCTATGCCCTCGGCCGCGTGATCGGGGGTATCTACAATCGGCTGGTTCGGCTCGGCCGATAGGGCCGGCGCCGGGCGCACCCGTCCCGAGCCGAGGCACGAGCGAGCGTGGTGCCCTGAGGTCACCCGTAGCCAAGGGAGCCGTGATGGACACGCCCATCGAACGAACCTGGACGCCCGGGCCGCGGGCG
>Ga0214473_10005300_pt1 | contig 15467 bp, 17 predicted proteins | sample RVTome_7_FD_203509 | JGI IMG/M metagenome (GOLD analysis project Ga0214473, IMG submission 203509) | Soil microbial communities from uranium-contaminated site in the Upper Colorado River Basin, Wyoming, United States - RVT98D197 | ecosystem: Environmental > Terrestrial > Soil > Contaminated >... | reverse complement strand
GTGCAAGACCGAGATGATCGGTGGCATTCAAGAACACCGGCGATGGCCGCGGGTTTGACCGACCATATCTGGCGGTTGCACGAATGGCTGACCTATCCGGCTGTTCAATCAACATAAGACACAAGGGCCTTTTGGCTCGATGTTCCTTTGGCCGCTTCTTGCCGGCCAGGAAAGCACTGACCGCCGCAATGACGCCAGCGCGGTTATTCTTGGCGTCGGCCTTGTGCTGCTGAATCTGACTAAGTTCTGCTTCGGTTAGCATGATTTCAGTCTCTTATCCCGGCCATCCAGCTTGACGATCTGGCAGGCTTGTTGAAGTCTCGACGCCACGCGGCCATCAAACGATTTTGCAAGTTCTTCGATGCTCTTATTGCTCGTTACGAACGTAGCCAGGCAATTCTCGATGCGTTTATCCAAAAGCTGTACGAACGTCCGCAGACTAAAATCAGATTCCTGATTGCCAGCGGAAACCGTCGTTCCTACGTCCTCAAGAAATAATTTGCCGACCTGAATCAACGGCGCTATGACGCTTTTTTCCGTCTGCGTCGCTGCTGGTTTGTAGGTGTCGCGGATCTCCAGCATGAGCCAGTCATAGGAAATCCGCCGGAAGTCCCACCCGTCCGCCCAGAGCGCTTTGGCAAAGGCCGCCATGCTGTACGTCTTGCCGCGCCCAGGTTCGCCCCATAGGAATAGCCCCGTGTCGTCCGGCAGGCTTTTGAATTGCTCAACAAGGGCAGGCGGCAGGTGCGATAACTCCGCCGCCTGATACCGTTCAGGAATTTCAGCTTCCCACATTGGCGATAAATCATCAATGCGGTCTTTGCCTCTGTAGCCGCCTTGTTCCCGCTGCCACTTCAAGGCGCATGGCCGGCACCATTTGCGCTCGTACATGGCCCCCCGAAGCTCACACTTTTCGCACTTATAGAACAAGCTCCCGCTTCTAATCACGTCACCGATAGTCTGTATGTCTTCCATGCTCAATTCACCTTACGAATGATTCGTTGGTAATCACAGTCCCGACCTTGCTTTCTTGCTCAGAAAAATCCCGGCTCGGTTTGCTCTTGCCCTTGCCTTTTCCCATCTGTAGCTCAAGTTGGTCGAATTTGTCGCGCAGCTTCGCCGTCGATAAGATGTTGTCTTGCCAGCCGCGCCAGTTGCCGCCGTTCCCGGCGTCCTGTTGCACCCAGCGAATGACCTGTTCGATGCGCTCCGGTTTTCGATGGTCCAGGCGAATCATGTAGTCAATCTGCTTCGCCCACGCGACGAGGTTCGGTTGTAGGAAGTCTTTTTTCCGCTCTTGGATGCACTCAAAGAGAACATTCGCAAGTCGGTATTCTTCTGAGTTCGGACGTGTATAATTGGGTTGGTTCAATGGGTCTGTCTGGTTATGCTTGCGTTTTGCCAGCGCTTCCGTTGGCATTTTGCCAACACCGGTGTTGGCGTTTTGCCAGCGCTTGCATTTTGCCGGCGCTTGTATTCTGCCAACGCTTTCGTCCTCCGCAAGATAGTAGTGATTCGACTTGCCCTTGCCTTGCCGCTCCACTTTCAAACGCCCCACGTCCTCCAGCTTCTTGATTGACCTCAGCACAGTCGAAATGTCCTGCCCGGTATCTTCTGCGAGCTTGCGAATACCGGGCCAAGCGTGGTCGTTATCTCCGATTCGGTCGGTGATAACCGCCAGGACGATCTTCGCCGCCGCAGGTATATCCCGCTGCGCGGCAAACTCCTTAAACAATTTGTAGTACTTCGGCTCAGACACAGAGTAGCTCCCTGATCTCCCGCTCGCGCTCAGCGTTCCGCCATGCCTGAGCTTGACAATGATTCGCCCTGTATTTCGCCCGAAGATATTCTCGATAGTGCCTCTCACAGAGGCCGCCATGCCCGTTGCGCGGCTCGATACAGTCGGCGATTGCACAGAAGCGAAGATTTTCTGATGTCCCACTTGACAAGGCCGCGCGACGCTGGTAATCTGGTGGCCGAATCGTAGTCGTCGCCGCTCCGCTGGCCCCCAAGCCCGTAGCGGCCTTTTTCATATCTGGGATTTTCAAGCCGTGCATACGACTCCCTCCTTCTGTGGTTGTCTCTTTGACTTCAAGAATTCTTGAACCGTTTGCACCGCATTGCCCGAAAACAAACGGACAATGCCCGCCCGTCCTACAGGTTCGATGTTCGCCTTGCGGACTGCGTAAGTTACGGCGTCCCGATCAACATTCAGTTCTTTCGCAATGTCACCGACCGTTAGTACGTTCATAATCAAATCTCCAAAACATGCTATTGACTTTTGTGTTATCCTACATGGATTAGACGCTCGGGTTCAATGTAAAATACTACACTACAAGGACTTAGAGCGATTTCTGATGCCGTATTTCATGCCGTATTTTTGCGGACGAGCGCAAAAGAAGAGGCCCTCAAGAGTGGGCCTGTGTAGTGTTGTGGAGTGTTCGGGACAAAACACGGCAATGCCGTATTTCATGCCGTATTATTTTTTCAAATCAGGTGGATTTTTTTGTCACACCAGATGCGATTTCCCTTCCTGTGAAAGAAATCCCGATACAGTTTATACTCAGTGCCTTTGAGTCTTTCTTTGAGTGTATCGGGTTGCTTCTTGCCGTGCTGTGTTGGATTGTACGTGACTCCGCTCGGACACGATGCAAGGTCTTGAAGAAGCTGTTTGCTCTTACCTTTGGAGAAGCGGTCCAGTTGAATTTCTATTGTCCCGTTTGTCTCGTCCTTTGTCTTTTTCGTCCCCTGCCGCCCGTCCACTCCGCCGCCCGACGCGGTTACGTGCTTCGGGGGTTGCTGCTGGCGCTGTCGTTCTTCTCCAGCTTCTTTCACGCAAAAGCGTAACTCCTTCTTCAGCTTGTCTATGTAATAATGTAAGGTACGCATATCCGAGCAAGGTATTACCAGTTTTGATGGGGCTTTCACTGGGTGACAACTACACTTGCCGATAATTTTTTCAATCGTATCGTTGATCTTAGAATATCCATCTTGGATTTGTCTCTCAAGTTCCGGGATGTGCCTCTTTAGAAAGATAAGTATTTGGGGGAACACATCGTTAACAGGACCAAAGCTATCGAGTATTTCGATAACGTCCTTACGTGCTCTTTGAGCTATGTATGGTGGGTCGATTTTTCTAAAATCTTTCTGCCACTTGCGTATCCGCTCTTGGCTGCTTTTCAGAACCCCGATAACTACGCCGGCGTCTCGTTCAAATTCATCGAACAGTGTCAAAGTCTCTTGTTTCATCATTGTCACGCTTCCGCTTCCGGTCCGATGAGAACCAGCCTGTTGTTGTTTTCCATGACCCACAGGTTGTTATCCGCTTTGCACTGGTAGAATTCCAACTCTCGCAATGGCTCAGTCGCTGGGCAAGAGGCAACAATAGCACCGTCCGAGCGCTGTTCAATGACGACGATCTGCCCGGTGTCACTGTGCCGGTAGAAGGCGCGGCTTGTCTGCTTTTCACGTTTCATCGGTCAAATCTAATAACAACTTTTTTATGGCCGCTGTTCTTTCTTTTTCGGTAGGCAGTGCTTGGGCTTCTTTGAATTTGCGTTCCTTGTCTTTCAAGGCATTTCTACGCCTGCGAGTCTGTTCTTGCAAGACCCACAAACAACGCTTCGCCATAGCCGTAGGGTATTTATCCGCAGGCGATTCAAGGGCCTGCAACAAGTTTTGCTTTGCTGAATTAACCAGCGCCATAAGCTGCTTATCCGATAGAGCTTGAATATCTTTCTTCGTCAATTTTGATAGGTTATTCATTTTTGAAGTCCTTTCTCTCAAGAGGCCGGCCCACATCCGAACAGAGCAACCCCCACGTTTGTTGGTAGCAGAATTTGCTTGTACGCTGATTCATAACACCTGCCTTAGTGGACAGCCTCGACAGCGAGAAGCAAAGGCAGGTGTGCCGGAACCCCTCGCTGCCGGGCCGCCCGAAACTTATAAGCTCTACGTAATTCTACCTATTTTTCGCTTAGATGTCAAACGGTAGCTCTTTTCCCTTGCTCCTGACGCCCAGAAAATCTATAATCCGGGATGACAAGTGAATAGTGGCTAAGTACTGAGCTTTTAGCGTTTTCTCTCAAACCGGCAAAGTTTGGACACAAAAGAACGCACAAAGGTCGGTGCTCGTTTGCCTGCGGGCAAAACGGGCACTGCTTGCGTGTCTTTTGTGGGGCCTTGCCGGGCCTGAGAGAAGCACGATGTAGCGGTGCCCTTTTTTATTGCGCCGCGACCAGTCACCACCAGTCGAAAGGGAAAATATGCGGAACCAACTCGTCTGGCCGGCGGTTGCTATTATCTGCGCCCTAATTGTAGCCTCTGGGGTCTATCTTGGACTCAGAGATACCCAGCCACAACCGACAATTCAAACCGACCTGAGAATCAAACCAAGAATCGTGCCGTTGGAATCCCTTCTTTCGGACTCTGAGGCTTCAAGCACCATTGATAAGAACGACACTGTCGTCTATGTCACGCGCACGGGTGAATGTTACCATCGAGCCAGTTGCGGCTATCTGAGAAAGTCCAAAATCCCAATGAATCTGAGCCAGGCCCGCCAACGGTATAGACCCTGTAGCAAATGCAGGCCACCACAGTAAAGCATATGAACGCCGCTAAGAAAATACTGCTCGTTCTTTCTCTTTCAGCGATAACCTCGCTGGCTATGTTCGCAGTGCTTCGCGTCGTGGTCTTAACCGGCAGGGTCGCGCAGCTTGAGAATATCGTAAATTCCCGGCAAGAGCCGTCGGTATCTCAATCAGCAGGTTCAATTCACGACCGCATTGCTCCGCCTGACGGAACCAAACACAAGGTCTCGCAGGTAGTGGACGGCGACACTCTTAAGATAGAGACCGAAAGCGGCCCCGTGACAGTGCGCATAATCGGGATAGATACACCCGAAACAGTTCACCCATTCAAGCCCGTCGAGCTTGGCGGACAAGACGCCTCCGATAAAGCGAAGGAATTACTTGAAGGTCAAATTGTTACGATTCACTACGACCCTGACCCGAAGCACGGAAAATGGGACAAGTATCAAAGGCTCTTGGCCTATCTCGATTTGCCGGATGGTCGAGATTTCGGCTTGGTAATGATTCAGGGCGGCTTTACAAAAGCGTATCCTGATTATCCCTTTTCTCGTCAGGAGCTTTACCTGGAGGCTGAACAAGTCGCGCGGCAGGAGAAAGTAGGTCTATGGGCTGTTCAAATAGAGCCTAACAAACCTGTTCTACCTTGATTGTCGCCCTCGAAACGGGTGTGTTGGAGCAAGTGAGACGTAGCCGTTTCGGAACGGCTTTGAAATCGCCGTACATAGAGCAGTCGCAATGTGGCTCATCGTGTCAAAATGAACATGGGGGAACTCTTGAAAGGAGAGAAACATGAAAAAGTCAGTGGTACTTATAGCAGTGGCGGTCTTGGCTGGGCCGGTCTCGGCCCTGACGTACATGGGGACACCATGCAGCAGCTTGAAATCAGGACAGGCCAGTCTGGGCCTTGAATGGATGACCGCAGAAAGAGACTTTGAGTTTGAATTCCTGGGGTTCACCGATGTTTTACCTGATGTTGAGACAATTATGACGACGGGCCGCTTCGGGATTGCCATCGGCTCTCAGATGGAATTGTTTGGCCGATTTGGTGTCGCCGAAATCGAAGATTCGGACCGAGAATTCGCTTGGGGAGCTGGATTCAAGGTTGGCGAAATCAAGCCCAATTCATTTTCGTTAGGTATTGTCACTCAAGTAACGAGTCTCCAGTTTGACAGTGCTTCCCTCGCGGGCATTCCCGTTGACGATATCGAGGTTTGGCAAATACAGGTCGGGCCGGGGATAGTCTGGAATAGCGGCCCTCTTAATCTGTATGGTGGTCCCGTGGTGGAAATAATCAAAGCCAATGCTGACATTCTTGCCTTCCCAGTGGAGGCCGACCAGGATCCAACCATAGGCGGGTTCGCGGGCGTTTCAGTAGAAATCGCCCCAACTTGCGTACTGGCCAGTGAATTCCAGATCAGAGACGAGGGCTGGGCTGCTGGATTGAATTTGCAACTGCGATTCGGCGGCACTGCCCCGACGGTTCGCCAAAGAGAGACATCCCTGCCTCGCCTGAAATCAGGCCAAGAGCCGGCAGGGTACAGGGGCTATATTGACCCTCGCACGGGAGAAATCCAGGTCGCGCCAGTGGAGCCGAAGGCCCGGCTGAAGGTGGATGAAAAAGGTGAGCCAGTGAAAGACAAGGACGGGAATTTCGTTTTTGAGCCGGTGTCCGAAACCGAGCAAGGAAAATAAACTGTTCCCGTAGGAATCGCTAAACTTGGTGTCGCGTGACATTATCATTTAGTGAGGGCCACAAAATGAGGAAGATAATCGTACTTCTGGCCTTTGTTTTCATGGCGGGATGTCAAAGCCCAGAACAGATAGCAGCCTCATGGGAAGGCTCAAACATCAATGAGTTAATAGCAAGCTGGGGTCCGCCTACGCAGGTAATCGACAATGGTCCAGAGGGCAGAATTATGGCGTGGCGAAAAGGCGGTAGTGTTCAAATGCCCGGTACGGCAAGCACAAGTTACTATGGCATGTCTTCCCATACGACCTACCAGCCCGGCCCAACAATTCACGTCTCAAGTGCTATGACATTCTGGGTTCGCCCAAATGGGATAATCTATCGTTCTTCCTATAGTCGGAATTAGTTCTTAGGGATAGAGCCCCCGGTTATCTGCTGCGGCTCACGGCTTCGCTCAGGACGCTCAGGAATGAGCGCCACGCACGCGCCAAGCGACGATCTGCCTTTGCCCGGTGATTTCCCGGACCGTTTCAGGCTTGAAGTCAAAACCCCCCTCTATTGCGCTTTCTGCCGTGTTACCGTTGTCTCACAGACGGCCCACAGAATACGCCTACGCTTGCGCCAGTGAATTGAATCCCCCGGAAGGCTCTACGGGACGGGTCAGGTCAATTCGAGCGCCAAAGCGTTAGGTTCTTGCGGTTTTCAGGTAGTGGCGTCTGTGGCCTTGCCGGTTCGACTACCGGCGTATCTTCAATCCCCGCGTCAAAACGTGGTTGTCCCAGGGACTCCGTTGGGGCAGTCGGCGCGTGTATTCCTCTGTGCGGATATGGTCTCTCATCTCAATCACGGCGAAAGCCAAGCTTTCCACGCTTGGAAAGTCACCCGATTTGAGTTCGGAGATTTGCGTGTCCTCGATCTCGCTCAGGTAGCTGGCAATCTTACTGCCTTTGAGGAACAACTGCCGGCGCTCAGCGGTCAGCAGGTCTTTGAGCTGCGGCAGAATGAAGCTGTAAAGGTTTTCCATCTCCAACATCAGCGTTGGCGTCAGGCTGAACGGTTCCCGGCCTTCCGCAGAGCCGTCTCGATGCTGCTCCGCGTTCATTTCCTCGATGAACTTTGAAGCGGCGTCATTCTTGAAATCGCCCACCCAGCGGCCCAGCGCAGGCCCGTACCCACTATGCAGCGAGATACCATACTTCAAATCGAACGCGCCGCATTGCCGGACCAACTTGCGAATATCGAAACTTTCAAATTCGTCCAGAAGAAAAATATCGTGGCTGTCAAAGTGCCGCTCGCGGCCCATCCCGACGACAACGGCAAAGCCAGGACGCTTGCCGGGGAAGCTCACGCCGCCCCAGACGGCCCGGAAGTGCGTCGATAGCTCAATGTACGTGAAGGCGTGCCCCAGCTCGATTTCGCGTAAGTCAACTGCGTCCATGCTCCATGCTCCTATGACAAATCGCTCTCGGAAAAGTAGCCCCTGCCCTCGACGCCATAAATAGCGTAACGCAGGCAGTCGCAGGTATGATCGTTGACCTTCATCGGCTCGTCTTTGGCGTCTTTAGTCTCGGTCCCCTCAGCCCACTTGTAACCCCCTATTTCCCTCGTCGTGTTCGTACAGGTCTTGAAGATGAACAGCCTGGGCCTGCCGTCGTCCTGCACCTTCAAGGTTGCCTGCACCGCTTCGATACCCAGGTGAACGTCCTTCTTGGCCGGCATGGTGGGTATGCCCAGGTTGCGAAGCTCGCAGGCGTCCTGCGCATCGTGGTCGGCCCACGTCGCCCGGTACTTCTCTGTGCCGCTGATTTTCTTCATCCACTCCGCGTGATAAGCTAAGGTCTCTCTTGCCTGATAGTGCTCAGAATACACGTACCAGCGTTTGTCCGGGTCTCTCGCCAGCCACAGGCAGACAAACGGATTGTTGAACCCGAAGTCTATCGCCCGGTATCTCGGCCAGTCGGCGGGTATCTCAAAGGGCTTGACGACGTGGACGGCGCGATTGAAGGTCTTATAGACCGCGCCGAAGAACGCGGCGAATCGGCCCTTGATTCTTGTTTCGGCAATCTCCGCCGGCCACTGAGCGATCAGCGCGTCAATCTCCCTGTCGTCTATGTATCCACCCCGGCTCTTGCGATTATCGTTCAGGTCGGCGTAGAACACCTCATCGGTATCAGGCAGGGCCTCTATACGTTCCTCAAGCCAGACCTGCGGAATGATAGGCGTCATACTCTGAGCGCTGAATCCGTTTTTGTCCAGGAGCCTTGCCTGTATCTCCGTCCAGATACCGAAGCTGTCAGATTTGATCTGCTCGTCGCCATAGAAGGCATCAATCGCCCGGCCCTCGAACGCTTTGCGCCCCTGCTCGTAGGCTTTGAACTCAATGCGGCTGCCGTTGACCAGGCGAAGCTCAGCGGGGATTTCCTCCTGCCGGTTGCGCCAGACGACAGGCGGCTGGATTTGAGACAGTGGCAGGTAGGTCTTGATCTTCTCGTTCCACAGGAGCTTGCCCACCAGAGGCCAGGTGTTCGCAGCGGCCCAAATCGTCGCGTGCTTCGGCGTCCTGCGGTAGGGATGCACCCCCAGGGCAAACGAGCATAAGTCATAGCCGATATTGCCCTCAGACTTGCCGCTGCGATTTCCGCCGCACAGCCAGCGGTTTTTCGCTTGGCTTGCGTGGAAGTCTCGCAGCGCCGGCAAGGGCTTGTAGAGCAGGATAGCCCTTCCTGTGCTTCGGATTTGGCGGTCAGTCAACAGCATGGCTCTCCCGTTGGGGATGGCTTACGCCATTGAGCAGTTCCTTCCTGATTTCCTCGCACTCCTCATCCGTCAGGGTGTTCTCGTTCTCGATGACAAGATGCTCGACGGCCTTGCCTTCTTCGCGGTCGAATACGTGGCGGGCAAGATGTTCTGAGCCGGTGTACTTGCCCTTCTTGGCATTCTCCACGAGCTTCAGCGCCGTTTGTTGAGCCTGCGTCAACGTCTTGCGGTCCAGCTTGGCAAGCTCGGCGTCCGTCAAGGCCATATACCAGCAGAAGTACGTCCACAACTGCGTCCGGTGCTTTGGCGGGCCGTTCGGGTTGCCGCTTTGCCCCGGCTTAAATTGGCGCTCCTCTGGCGGGTTGCCATAACCGGCCTCAGAATTTCCCTGTTTCTCAGGGATTGTCACTGGTTTTCGCTTTGGCTTTTTCGCCGCCTTCTGGCTCGGCTTCTTCTCAGTGAGTTTCTTGCCTTTGGTCATTTTGCAGGCCCTCCGCTCTTGAGCGCCGCTCGCACCGCGTCGATGATCTGCTTTCGGACGGGTTCAGGCAGGTCCGGCCAGAGTTTGACAAGCTCTCTCAAATCGACGTGTTTTTGCAGGATTTGCGCCAAGCAGGACGCCAAGACGCTTTCGGGGTTTTCTGTAAGTGCTTGAGTTGGCGGGTCTTGTGGATTTAAGGTTTCGGACTTCGAATCCGAAGGTTGCTGGTTCGAGTCCAGCCGGGCGCGTTTGTAACACCATGATTGGCAAGTAGTTATGACTACTTGCCTTTTCTGGTTGCTGAGAATGTCACTCGCTGCGCCAATTTGCACCACTCTTCGACTCACGTGCCATGCCTTTCAGGTTACGTTTGCAGCACTTTTCCAGCGATCTTGGACTGACTTGATGAGTAATGGCTTGTCTTGCCCGGGCGGCCAAGTCGTCGGCCACCGCCAGGTAGAACCTGTCTCGGGAGTAGCCCAGAATCTTGCAGGTCAGGGACACGTTGCCCAGTTGTCGGGCCAGTTCGAGCAGGCCTGCAATTCGTGCAGGCGAACGGCACATTGTTTTCACGCCGCCTTCTCTGTTATGTTTTCGCTCTTGAGTTTCGGACGTTTGACCGTTGGTTGCTGGCCAGTCAATGGCTGCCGAAGAGCCAGATTCTCCCGGATCAAATCACTTCGGCTGACAAACAAGCCACGCAATAGAAGAAACAGCACCCTGCAGACTCTGAAGACGCCCATCTTGACCGACTCTTCCTGATTCTGGTATAATTCCTGGCGTTTTTTCGGGAGTTAGCAGTTGTACGCAAAACCCTTGTGAATTAGCAGGGACGGAGTTTTCGGCAGGGACAACTGTGCGGATCGGGCCAAACTGCCCCTCAGCATCGACTGTATGCAGACGCTTCCGGAGCGTGTCGAGCAGGAAATATGGTCTACTGAAGTCGCGCATTGTCAGAAGGAGTAGAACCATGCCCAACAGCAAGATAAACAAAGAGTCTGAACGAACATCCCTGAAGCCCGACCGACGGACCTTTGCCCAGGCCGTTTTGGCGGGCGCTCTGGGCGGACCGACCGCCTTGTTGTCCGTTGCGGAGGCGGTCAAAGAGCAGCTTCCGTCCGGCGAGAGGACGCGAGGCAACCGTTCCCGTGCAGCAGATGGGGGCATGAAGCTGGCGTTGATGCTCCGCCCGGAAAATCCAGAAAGCTGGGTCCTGGCGCGTCAAATCGGTGTCAACCATGAGATCGTCCCGTTGAGCACCGTGTTGGAGAAGATCACGCGGGAGCAGTATCTTGATACGCTGGCGGAGATCAAGGCGGCCTACGAGGCGTCGGGGCTTTCGATCGCCGGCGTGGAGAGCCATCCGGTCGCTGCGGAAAAGATCAAGCTGGGACTACCGGGCCGCGATGAGGAGATCGCCAACTACTGTGCCGTGATCGAGGCCCTGGGTAAGGTCGGAATACCAATGTGCTGCTACAACTTCATGGCCGGGATCGGGTGGTATCGCACGAAGGTCGATGTCCCCGAACGCGGAGGTGCTCTGACCAGCGAATTTGATAATCAGGTTGCCGAGAAGCAGGGACTCACCGAGTGGGGCAGGGTCAGCGAGGGAAAAATCTGGGACAATCTTACATATTTCCTAAAACGGATCATTCCTGTCGCGGAGAAGGCGAACGTGAAAATGGCTCTGCATCCGGATGATCCGCCTCTTTCGCCGCTTCGGGGGATCGGACGCATCCTTACCAGCGGCGAAGCGTTCCGCAGGGTCCTCCAGATCGTGCCGAGCCCCGTCAACGGCGTCGCCTTCTGCCAGGCCAACTTCAAGCTCATGCGTGAAGACATCGAATCGCTGGTCAGGGAATTCGGCGGACAAGGCAAGATCTTCTTTGTGCACCTTCGCGATGTTCTGGGCACGCGCGAGCGTTTTCGCGAAACGTTTCACGATAATGGTCCGACTGACTTGGCCAGGATGCTCAGGCTTTATCATGAAGTCGGGTTCCGCGGGCCGATCCGTCCGGATCACGCGCCCACTTTGGCAGGCGAGAGCAACCTGCGGCCAGGCTATGCAATGCAGGGGAGAATCCTTGCAATTGGCTACATGAAGGGTATCACGGAAGCGCTGAATATCCCTGTGATGTGAACTCGCTATGCGGAGGGAACGGACCTTACCATGTGGCAAGGTACAGTAATCATCTGCAGGGGAGGTAGCGGCTTCCTGTACAGCCAAGGTTTATAGCGTACTCGAGCCGGATTCGATCACGCTCAATGGTGCGAGATTCAGCAACTGGAGCTACGATTCCACGAGCAAGCTGGTCACGCTGAACGCGGTAACGAAGGGGTCGTATAAGGTTTTTGCCGCATCAGGTCAAATGCCCTGACCAACAACACCGTCGAGAATACATGCCAATGAAAGACTTCTGCTGCGCCGGCCAGTGGCCAAGGGCACCATGTAACATTTGGTCTAACCTTTTAAGAACAGACACTTACGTCCTGGCATTTACGCTCTTGGAATTCTCGCTGTTTTACCCACTTTCTTATAATTTTATCTTTCACTCCAAATTGGCTTAGGGAGCGAGAAGAAACTGGGGAACCCTCGATATAGCATGTGTCTTTTTGAAAAGTTATTCCTTGACAAATAAGTAGCTTGTTTGGTATAGATAAGAACAGACAGGAGAAGTGTATTTTCTTCAGGTTGAGTTGTTTTGCAGTTTTCTAAATACGACTGTACGATGCAAAGCCAATATACACTGCCGCAGAGTGGACTTTGTGTCCCAGTATCATGTTACGTGCATTTCAATTAGCGGCTTTTATTGAGCTTTGAGTATAAGGATGGAGGTACGGCAAAATGCTGAAAAGTCTCCCTGGGTGGGGGCGGGGTTCGATTTCAATGGAGGGGAAGGTCTTACTCGCCGTTTTCTTGGAGTTCTAAGGCAGCCAAAGAACATTTTTTGTTAATATAGTTTTTGGAAGGAGAACGATTATGTGCAAGAGATTTATTTATCCACTTTTGGTATTTGTCTTTTGTCTGGCGGGGCCCTTAACTGCACAGCTTTGACCGATGTCACCTCGCCAGGGGATCCCATCTTTGACTGGCCGCGAGGCTCGTCTCAGACCACTGTTAATTTCCCTTACAGGGCCATCGATAACGACCCCGCCACGAAGTTTTTTAGTTACTCGGGAGATACGGAGCCCACTGGTCTTGACGTTACCCCATCAATTGGCCGGACTATTGTTACCGGACTGAGAATAGCCACAGCGAATGACTCTCCAGTGCGTGACCCAGTCAAATTTGAACTCTGGGGCTCTAACGCGAGCATAGATGGACCGTATACGTTGATTGCCACCGGCGATATCGTCGATTTCAATCAGACGGCGACTTGGCCGCGCAATTCTTGGGGCCAAACCCCGATCACATTTGCTAATAATAAGGGCTACGATCACTATCGACTTACGTTATACCCTATTCGAGACGCATCGGCTGCGGATGGTAATGGTCTGCAGATCGGCGAATTTGAACTACTGGGGGTCTTGGGAAGCGGCACAGAAGCATCCAGCCCAATCCCAGCAGAGGGAGCAACAGATGTATCGAGGGACGTTGTAATAAGCTGGACGCCGGGAGGGTTTGCTGCGACCCACGATGTGTATTTGGGAACAGTGTTCGCAGACGTCAATAATGCCAGCGGGGCCAAGCAGTTGGGCGTGCTGCTCAGCCAGAATCAGGATGCTAATGTCTATGACCCCGGCATTCTGGAATTCGGCCAGACTTATTATTGGAGAATCGACGAAGTAAACGCGCCTCCGACCGCGTCAACCATATTCAGGGGCGAAGTGTGGAGTTTTACCGTCGAACCATTGGCGTATGAGATGCCTGCCGGAAATATAACGGCCACGGCCTCAAGTTTCGTCCCGGGGAATGCACCCGAGAATACTATTAACGGCTCGGGGCTGGTTGATGACCTGCATTCTGCTGATACTGCAACAATGTGGCTCAGCGATGGTGCTGATCCGGGACCGGTCTGGGTTCGGTATGATTTCGGCAAAGTCTATAAGCTGCACCAGATGCTGATATGGAACTATAATGGATCGTTTATTCTCACCAGGTTCGGCTTGAAAGACGTCACGATAGAGTATTCAGAAGACGACCAAACCTGGACTTTACTGCCCGATGCCAAAGAATTTGCTCAGGCACCGGGTGCGGGAGGTTATGCATACAATACCACTGTTGATTTCCATGGTGCGGCGGCACAGTCTGTCAGGATTACCGCCAACAGCAACTGGGGCGGTCCAATATACACGCAGTATGGTCTGAGCGAGGTTCGATTCTTGCACATACCCGTTCACGCACGATATCCTCACCCGGATTCCGGAGCAAAAGATATTGGTGTGGACGCAACGCTGGCCTGGCGAGCGGGCAGAGAGGCCGCCACGCACAAAGTGTACCTGAGCACCGACCAACAAGCCGTGATAGACGGCACGGCTGCGGCTGTCAGCATGGCGAACGCGAGTTACAGTGCGACCCTTGATTTGAGCAGCACGTACTACTGGCGGATCGATGAGGTCAACGATGTCGAGACACCTACAACCTGGCAAGGGGACGTCTGGAGCTTTTCAACATCTCAGTATGTTATCGTGGATGACTTCGAGTCTTACAATGACATTGACCTCCCAGACCCGAAGAGTCACACGATATTTGATGCCTGGATAGACGGTTTCTTAACCCCGACGACAAACGGAGCGCTCGTCGGTTATGACCTTCCTCAGCCTTCCTATGCCGAGAAGACGATTATTCACAGCGGTAAGCAGTCCATGCCGCTGTTCTACGGCAACACCAGTGGCGCCACGTACTCGGAGGCCAGTCGCACGTTTGCGGCTTCGCAGGACTGGACCAGGCACGGTATTGCGACGTTGGTGCTGTACTTCTACGGCACGCCGGGCAACACGGGGCGGTTGTACGTGAAGGTCAACGACGCCAAGGTAGCCTATCCCGGCGACGCGGCGGACATAGCCAGACCACGGTGGAAGCAGTGGAACATCGACCTTGCATCGCTTGGCATCGCCCTGCAGAACGTCACGACACTGGCGGTTGGGATTGACGGCAACGGAGCCGCCGGCACATTGTACGTTGACGACGTTGTGCTGTATCGGTCCGCTCCTGCCGTTGCTTCTGAGGAAATCTGGATCGAGGCCGAGGCTGGTTCGATTACGGCGCCCTTGAAGGTATTCTCGGCTATTCCGGGAGCGTCGGGCGGTCAGTACATCGAGGTAGAGAGCGGTAACAACAGTAGCAGCAACCCGCCGACCGCAGGCGGCGTAGCCAGTTATACGATTACCATCCAGGGAGAAATCTACAAGATCAACTGTCGCGTGATCGCTCCGGGTGGCAGCAACGACTCCCTCTGGGTTCGGATCCAGGGAGCTACGACTCAGACAGTCAACCACTCCAGCGGCTGGGTCAGGTGGAACGACATAGCAGCCGGTTCCGGCTGGCACTGGGACGTGGTCCACAGCAGCGACGGTGGCAATAGGGAAGTGGAGTGGACGATGGCTGCCGGGACATATACCCTTACTGTTGCCTACAGAGAAGAGGGTGTCTTGCTCGATGCCATTGTGATAGCAAAGATTCGCTGAGCGATGTCGGAGTCGCTTATGGAGCCGCTCCGGCTGCAAAAGGTCTGAATCTTCAGGCCGCAGATGCCGTACCAATTCGGGGCCTACGCGTAGTCGCATAGGCCCCGGCTGTTTTGTGTGCCCTGCCCGGCACGCCTACATGGAAGTGAACACCGCCTGCAGGCACAACAAAGGATGTTGATCGTGGGGCTGAATCAGAACGAGCCATTTGCGTTGTTTGGAAGTGGTTGTCTTTCACGGTAGTTGTAGAAATCTTCAAATCGTATTTACCCCAGGATTTCGCGATAGGAGTTCATTTTTCTCCAGCGAGAAGAAGCATTTGTGC
>Ga0214473_10005299_pt1 | contig 15468 bp, 13 predicted proteins | sample RVTome_7_FD_203509 | JGI IMG/M metagenome (GOLD analysis project Ga0214473, IMG submission 203509) | Soil microbial communities from uranium-contaminated site in the Upper Colorado River Basin, Wyoming, United States - RVT98D197 | ecosystem: Environmental > Terrestrial > Soil > Contaminated >... | reverse complement strand
CGCCAAGAGGATTTACGGATACCCTTTCCTGCGGAAAACCGTACGTGACGTACGTGTCCTTGGAAAACTCCGAGACGGCGAGGAGGTGGTCTGTTAATGCGAGGCTGGCCGTCCATCGTGCCACCATCCGGGAGCGATCTTTATCATCCGCCCCGTCCTTTAAGCCGAAGGCCTCCCGTTCGGTTCGGATCTGCTCCATAAGATATCTAGGGTCGGGAGTGGCGCCGTACAGGAAGATCGTATAGCCGAGAGCTTTAGCTTTCCGTGCTGTGTGGGTCATTCCTGGGGTCAGGACCAGGATGCCGCCTGAGGGCTTCAGCCTTGAAGCCGCATAGCGGTCGAAGATCATCTCGCCAAACCACCTCGATGGGAACGCCTGCCAGGATTTTTCCTTGATCTGGCCCAGGCCGGAAATAAGGCGTGACTCTCCCGGAAGCGTGTCGACCAGGTCGAGATCGAACTCATAATGGCAACGCTTTTTGGATACGGCAATCACCTTTTCTAGATATCCTCTCTTCCAGGCCTCTTTGACGAGATAGTACGTCTCCACCCCCTTAAGTCCTCTCGCACCGAAATGGCTGTACGCCGCAACGGTCAGTTTAGCCACACTCGATGTTCCTTTCTGGTTGATGGTCTGGCTGAGATATCGACGCGACTAGATTGGACGTTATGTGCCGCTTAGATACTAACCAGGGAATTGTTAAACAGGACGAGTTTAAGAAAAATTATCGCGCCAAGCACGCTAAGCTCGCAAAGAAAGATCCTTTGTCATTTCGACCGAAGGGAGAAATCCTTGTTTCGAGCAAAGCGAGAAATCTTCTGCTTAGATCCCTCGCATCCGCTCGGGATGACGGCCCTCAGCCCGTCACCTTGGCGTCCCCTTCGACCTTGCTCAGGGCATGCTTTGCGTTCTTTGCGCGAGATACCATCTTTTCCTATCTTCTCCTCGTCGGAAAAATTCAAATATGTTTGGCTAGATTTTTGCAGAAGAACCTCACTTTACGATGCAGGTAGTCGGCGTCGTGACTTCGTAAATGCTACACTGAGGATTTTTGCGGTTTTTGCGGACAACATTTCCTTGACTGGCGAGAGGGTTGCCGCTACCCGTGACGATAATGCCAACGCCCCTATTCGCCACCGCATTGTTGTTGGTTAGAATGTTGTCGTCGCCCTCGACTACTATCCCGTCGCGGTCTTGTTTCACGACCCTGTTCTTTATCAGCTCGTTCTGATCGCCGTCGATGACAATTCCCCAGGTATTCATCTTGGTGATCCGGTTCTGTTCGAGCGTGTTGTTGTCCCCGATGACCATGACCCCCGCACCATCGCCCTTCTTCCGATTCTCGCTCGCCAGGTTGGCAAACAACACGTTCCCATCACCCACAACGTGTATCCCATCGAAGCCGTTATATTCGTCGTTGTGCCCCTCGAGCCTGTTATCATCCCCTTCCACCGTGACTCCATTGTTGCCATTCCTTTTTGCCAGGATCCCGAGCAACTCGTTCCCATTGCCCCGAAGAAATATCCCATCACCCGTGTTCGAGTCGGGCTTGATGTTGTCAATCGTAGAGCCATTGGTAGCGTCAGCAGCGCCGATTCCAATCCCGAAGGTGTGGATCTGACCATTCTGGATGGTAACGCCGTCAACGGCAATGAGCACGCCCACCCCGCTACCCGAGCCCACGATCTGCCCGTTAAGATCCAAAACCACCCCGCTGGTATTCATAACGAGCCCATCTCCGGAGCATACGGCTCCTACGATGGGATCGACGCCGGAAACCAGTGTTCGGCTCGCCGTCAGGGTATCCCCGCAATGACACGGGATATTCCCACCGCAGTTTGCCGCTCCGGCCGGGGAATGGAACGCCAGGCTCATGAAGATTGCGCTAGCGATCATAAGAAAACAGTTCGTCCACTTCTGATCTTGAAACATGGTTGCCTCCCAATTGTAAATTTAAGTTCCGGTAAGGAATGATGCTGGGCAGAAGAGCTATTCCTGGATGCAGGTCGGCGGATCTATTTCCCCGTAGATGCTACACTGCGGCTGCTTGCGGTTTAGGGATACACGATTCCCCGTGCTGGCGGTGGGGTCGCCGCCACCCACAACGCTGATGCCGACGCCCCTATTGGCCGTCGCCAAGTTGTCCGTCAGGACGTTGTTATCGCCATCCACTATTATCCCGTCGCCCCCCTGTATCCCATCGCCTTTCTGCCTCGTGACCGAGTTTGCATCCAGGGCGTTGTTATCGCCGATCACGACTATACCATTGATGTTCAGCTTGGTGACGTCGCTTCCTCGGATCAGGTTGTGGTTTCCCTCGACGTGTATCCCGTCGCCCGACGTCCGGCTTTTCGCATTCTCGCTCGCCCGGTTATCGAGAACCTGATTGAAATCACCTTGCACAAACAACCCGTGGAACCGGTTATATTCGTCGTTGTGATCTTTGAACAGGTTGCTGTTCCCGATCACCGTGACCCCGTTGATCCCGCTCCTCTTTGCCAGGATGCCGGTCAGGTCGTTGTTGTCGCCCTTCAGTAAAATTCCATGTCCGGTGTTCAAATTGGGCCGGATCCCGTCAATCGTAGAGCCATTGGTCGTGCCAGCCGTGTCGATTTCAGTACCGGTGCCGATTCCGGTCTCAAATCCGTCCACCCGCCCCTTCTTGATGGTGACGTCGTTGACACCATCGCCTATCAGCACACCCACACCGCTACCTGAACCCCGGAGCTTATTGCCGTTAAGATCCAGAACAACCTCGTCGGTATTCATAATGAGCCCGTCGCCTGTGCATGTGGATGCTACGATAGGATCGACGCCGGAAACCAGGGTTCGGCTCGCCACCAGGTTATCGCCACAGGAACAAGGTACATCGCCGCAGTCTGCCGCCTGGAGCGATGACGCGAACGCAAGAGCCATCAGACCGGTGATCGCTGTGATGAGAAAGAATCGTCGAATCATGGTCACTCCCTCTGGTTGTTAACGCCGATAGGCTGCAACTTCCCAAATCCACGCGTATTTGCTACCTGCGCGTTGGGATACCGGCGTGGTTCACCTCGATACCAAACCAGCGGCTTGCTCCGCGGCCGGATAAAAAGTTTCAGCGATTTGACGGCTGAATCTTTCCCAGGTAAAACTGCGCGCTCGTTCACTGGCGTTAACGCCCATCCTCGCGATCTCTTCGCGATGGTTGTAGAAATAGAGCATTCTTTCCTTTAGGGCCTCCACATCTCGCATAGGAATGTAAAAGCCATCCACGCCGTCACGAACCACCGGTTTAAGGATCGGTGTGGTAATAATGGGACGCCCGCATGCCATTGCCTCCAGAACCACCTTGGGCAGTCCTTCAGCAACGGAAGGAAGGACGAATACCGAACTACTCTGAAAATAGTCTTGGGGATTACTCACGGCGCCGGTGAATTCGACGTCTTTCAGGTCTCCGCTATGTTTCGCGATCAACTGCTGAGCCTCCGGGCCTATGTCGCCGCATACACGCAGCGTGGCGTTCTTGAGCTTCAACTCCGACCAGGCGCGCAACAGGTACTGCAGTCCTTTAAGAATCCCCGTCGTTCCGGTCACATGCGCCATGAGGAGGTAAACGAGTCGACCGCTGGATTGAGGGCGTGTCGTTTTAAATTTCTGCAGGTCGATGCCGAGAGGAGCGACAAAGATTCGTTCCTTCGGGAAGCCATGATACACATAGGTGTCCTTGGCATATTCGGAGAGAGCAATCACATAGTCCGACATCTCAACGTGCGCCGCAAATTGCTTCATCTGCCAGGATCTATCCCACGTCCCTTCGTTCCTTTTTAACCCGAAGGCCTCCTGCTCAGCGGCGATTTGCTCGAGAAGATATCTTGGATCGCAGTGGTCGGCGTAAAGAAAGGTTCCGTAGCCTAAAGCCTTTGCTTTACGGGCAGTACGGATCAGGCGGGGCGTCGTGATGATCTTGCCGCCCATGTCGGGAAGTTTCGAAGCGGCATAACAATCAAAGATCACTTCTCCCAATGCCCTGGATGGAAACCCCCCGGACAGTCGCCGCTCGATTTGGCCCAGGCCGGAAATAAGGCGTGACTCTCCCGGAAGCGTGTCGACAAGGTCGAGGTCGAACTCATAACGGCAACGCTTTTTGGATACGGCAATCACCTTTTCTAGATATCCTCTCTTCCAGGCCTCTTTCACCAGGTAGTACGTCTCGACCCCCTTCAAGCCTCTCGCGCCGAAATGGCTGTAGGCCGCAACGGTCAGCCTGGGGGAGTTTTTTGCACCTCCGCCGTCCCTCATTACCGAATTCCCTATCTTTCCCACGCGCAGAAGAGCCTTATTTTTGGATGCAGGTTGGCGGCGTCGTGACCCCGTAGATGCTACACTGGGGCTGGTTACGGTTACCGCTGACAACATTTCCCGTACTGGCGGCGGCGGCTGAGATGTCGTCACCCACAACGATGATGCCAAACTTCTTGTTACCCGTCGTCTTGTTCTCCGTCGGCACGATGTCGGCGCCGTCCACTGTTATCCCGTCGCCCACAAGGAGCCTCAATCCGCCTGGCCGGTGAATAGACACCAGGCTCGTGAAGTTGCGCCGACAGTCATAGAAAAACAGTTCGTCACTTCTCATTTTGAAACATCGTCGTTTTCTTGTTGTATTTTGGTCAAACAAATTAACTCGATCGACCTACAATTCCCTTTTTAGGGAAATCACATCCTGTGCGATCGAGTGTCTGCGGCTACCTGTCGTTTCACCGTCATTATTTTGGGCCTTGCGTGCCACGGCGACAAACATGCCACCCCGTCCGGGGGCGATCAGCCGGCCAACACGGTCAACCTGGCGGAGAGCAGCGGCACACCACTGTTCTCCGAACAAGTCCAAAACCCGGTTAAAGGCCTTGCTTTTCAGCGGTCCTGAAAAGTAGAGCAAGTCATATAGTTCGACATCCTGGAAGCCAACAGATTCGAGGCGCCGCCTCAAGTCGTTTGGCGACATTTCCTCGCTACGCCTCGAATCGTTGGATGAGCGGCCGTGGGCCAACATACCGCGCAAGCGGTTGGACGCCGCCCTGTACCAGATATTTTTGTTGACGAGGCTGATCAGTATGCGGCCTCCCGGTCGTAGGGCCGCCGCCATGTTGGCCAGGGTGCGGTCCGGATCCGCACACCGGTCAAGAGCCCTGAATGACATCGCCATATCCACGACTCGATCCTTCAACACGCGGAGCTCTCCACTGGCTCGAACGAGCCCGACCGATGGAAGAGGATGAACGCGGCAAGCAAGCGGCAGGGAGGGTTCTATCCCGAGGTATAACCTGGCGAGCGGGAAAAGCTTTCCATGATAGGTGCTATTGGAGCGGGTCGGATTACCACAGCCGACATCAAGCATATCGAGCGACCTTCCGAGCCGGTCGGCCTCACGCTTGATCAGTTGAAGTTCCAACGACCGGCAGAACCGGTTGTATAAACCGCGCAGGGAGCCGTGATGGCGGCGCAGATGATAGTCATAATCAAGCTCGATCCCCGGGGCGGCGGTGTCGCCCTCCCGAGCAATAAAGTCGGGCACGCTTCCCGCGGCAGGATAGGTGGCATTGCAGCCACTGCAGCAAAACGCTCCTTCGCTATCGTGGCGAATAGGCCCGGAACATGTCAGGCACTGGATAAGATTTAACCATTCCATGGTATAAGTAGCCTTCTGGTCGAAAAAAGGACGGGGTTATGGGAGAACAGACGCTCAAACGAGCCGTCGGCTGTGGGTGCTGTTAGAAATATCCCAGTTTCTCCAGGGACCGTCTTACAGACTCATTTTCCTGTGGTTCTTTGCCATTAGAGGTAAAGTTTTCCGTAGAGTAGCCCCATTCTGCGAGGTTTTCCCGGAGCTCTGCGGCGGCCTTCGGCTGCGCGCCGGATAAATTGCAGATCTCCCCGGGATCGGTCGCTAAATCGTAAAACTCCTCAGTCCCGTCTGACCCCACGATCAGCTTGAACTGCTCCGTTCGGATGCAGCGAAGCCCTTTGTCGAACAGCGAGAAATCGTCGCCCGGGAACCGAGTCTGCAGCCGCTTCAGCATATAGTGGGGGCGGCCGAATTCAGCGAAGACATGGTCGTGATACTGCCGTCCATCAAAGGGAACCAAGCTGGTCCCCTGGATATCGTCCCCTGCCCCTTCGAGCCGCAACAGGTCTACAAGAGTCGGCACCACATCGGTGAGGGATACCAATCCCGGGACGCCCCGTCCGTGGGGGAGGCCTGCCGGCCAGCTCATAATCAAGGGGACATGGATAAGACTCTCGTAGAGGCAGAACATGTGATAGGCCAAATGGTGCTCGCCAAAATTCTCCCCGTGATCAGCCGTGACGATGATCAGCGTATTCTCATACGCCCCGGCCTCTTTGAGAGACTGGATCAGTTCCCCGAGCCTGAAGTCCATGTAAGCGATGGCGCCCACATACCACGACTTGAGGATGGCCAATTCCTCTTCTGTCATCTCGAACCGCCGGGCCATGTACGGATAGCCGCCCGCGCGCGAATAGTACTTCACTTTCCGCATGTCCACCCCCGGTCCCGGTGTGATCTCAAACCTGCGCTTGAACGCGCGCGGGGGCTGATACTGGTTGTGAGCCGTTTTGTAATTTAAGAAGATGAAGAAGGGATCAGTGCCACGCCAGTTCACTCTTAACCACCGCTGGATCACCCGATTGGTGTAGTATGTCCGCTTGTCACGCCCGAAGAGGAGGTTCCGCATCAAGCAGTCATTCCAGTCGTATTCCGGATAAAGATACGGGATCCGCCACAGCTCGAGGTATTCCTGGAACCCTTTATGGAACCCCCGATCACTGCTCAGGTGGGCATCGGGCAGGACCCCGAAAGTCCGGTATCCGTTCTCGGACAATATTTCAGCGATGGTTCGATTCTCCTCGTTCAAGAATAAGTTTTCGTTCACGTCGACCCCGTGCCGCGACGGGTAGGTGCCTGTGAAAAGGGACGCGTGGGACGGAGGGGTCCATGGCGCAGAGGCAAAGGCCCTCTCAAAGAGGATCCCGTCTTGCGCCAGGCGGTCGAGGTTAGGAGTGTTTTCGCAGGGATACCCGTACGCGGACAGGTAATCGAAACGTGTGGCATCCATGACAATAAGCAAGATGTTGGGGCGTTGTTTCATGCGTGACCCTTTCCTAACTCCCATTTAGAGTCACTGTTGCCGACTGGCGACCCGTCGGCGACATCGAGAAAGACTTGGGCGTAGGCGGAGGCCATCTGATCCCAATTGAAATGGTGCCGGATCCATTCCTGGGCCTCTCTACCCATCTCAAGCCGTAACTGCGGGTTGTCCATCAGTTGCAGGATTCTTTCTGCCATCGTGTCGGCTTCGTAGGGAACAACGAAGCCGGTTTTTCCATCGCGAACGATCTCAGGGCACCCGCTCGTGTCCGTTGTGACGACCGGCAGACCAGCCGATTGAGCTTCCAATAGCGCTCTGGGAAGGCTGTCGTTGGAGTTATTGGGAGTGGCATACACAAAGATATCGCCGCTCGCCAACAGGTCGGGAATATTACTATGGTTATATATAAGCGTAACGGCGTCCCTCCACGGCTTCGACCGCAAATAACTTTCCGCCTCCTTTTGATACAGAGGATTGGAGGTCTTGGCGCAGATGACCAGTTTGGCGTCCTTTCTCTTAGCTCTGACATGACCAAAGGCATCCATCACGAGTTGAAGACCCTTCGATTTATTCTTGAAATTAAGCGCCGTCACGCAGAGAAGAATCAAGTCACCTTTATTAACCCCAGGAAGAGGTCGACGCCGCCCAGATGAGTACCGGTCAAACTCAATACCGTTGTAAATCGTCAGCAAGCGCTCCTTATATTGCGGATAGTGGACGCTGAGCGTGCGTTCGAGAAAAAGGCTGTTGCAGACGATCCTACTTGCGCCGGAGAAGGTGCAGTCTAACAGGAAGGGATAGAACCGTTGGACAAAGAACCTCGAGAAAGGTTTTCTAGCCGACCTATCACCAAACGTCTCCCACCGCAGCCCGGTAGCATTGAAGACATATGGTTTTCCGCGCAGGCGCTTGTTCAGGTACAACCAAGAGGAAGGAACGAAGCCGAGAGAGGTAAAGTATACGTCGCAATTGGTGCGCAGTAAAAGATGCGCTAGGGCCGCCATCCGCCCTCCCCGCAGCCTGACGAAAGGGTCGTCTTTGTATCCAACCGTGTTGTAATGGACGATATCGAAGCCTCTCTCGCGAAGCTTCCTGGCCATGTGAAAGCTACGATCGGGCCGTGCTAGGAATATTCCTACAGATGGTTTTTGGCCAGCCATGGAGCGGGCCTGGAGCGCGGATAATTCACTGTAGATACGGCAATACCCATCGACGACGCTGTCCATGGAAAATCTCTGCTCTATCTTGTGCTTTGCCTTTCGCCCCATCTTGTTTCGCAGTTCTGCATCTCGTAGAAGTTTCACCAGGATTTCGGCAAAGGACCTATCATCTCCGATCTTCACGACGTATCCGTCAATGCGATCATCTACCACTTCCCGATTTCCACCCAGCTCGTCGTCTGCCACGATTACCGGCAACCCCTGAGACATTGCTTCTAAAAGAGCATTTGAAACGCCTTCTAGCCTTGACGGGAGCACAAAGACATCGGTTACGGCCAAAAATTTAAAGACATCTTCTTGCCTCCCCACCAAGGCAACCGAGTCTGTAAGGCCGAGAGAGCGAATTTGAGCTTCCAGGGCGGGTCGCTCCGGCCCATCTCCGATGATCAAGAGACGCCCCAGCGTTTCCTGCTGAACCACATCCCGCCAAACTCGAAGCAGCCAGTCTACGCCTTTTACATCGATGAGCCTTCCGACAAAAGTCACCACTTTTGTTTCCGATCCCCAACCCAACTCCGACTTCACTCTCTCGCGGTCATGGGATTGTGAAAAATCATTAAGTTCGATTCCATTGGGGATCCTGGCAAGCTGCTTTGAAGGAATACCCAGGCGTCGAAGATCCTCCTCAATCCCCTTGGTTATCGCAACGAACTTACCAACGGTTTGTTTCAAGCACTGCACCTTGAGACGGCCTAGCAAAGTAGTCCGGAAACCCTTCACATCGATCTCGTCTCCGCGAGTTAGCTTGTATAGAACCGGTTTCCGAAGCACGAACCCGATCAGACCGGCCACCAGGCCGGAAGATGAGCGGTTCGCGTGGATAATTTGAAAGCGCTGTCTGTTCCGCACCATCCACAAAAATGCTGAAATCAGATAAGACCAAGCAGCCAGGCGGCCTGACGGGAACGCGAAAACCCGGTGGATGGGTATCTCCTGATGGAGCTCATAAGGTGAGAGGGTCCCATGGCGCTGGGTGACGACATGGACTTGGAAGCCGTTCTTCTTTAGCTCTCTAGCAAGCCGCAAGGCCTGGTTCTGGTACCCGCCGGTGAGAGGATAGAACTTCCGCATCAGCATGACGATCCCAAGATCCTCGCCCCCGGTACTCGCTGCTGAACCAAGACTCTGAGAACGTTCTGAAGATATAGGTTGCATTGGATTAGAGGTATCCGAGCTGCTTCAAGCGCTCTTCCATCGTCTTCTTTTCTTCCTCCGACATCTCCTCGCCAGCCGTGGCGCCTGTCATATAGTAAGTACCGGAAATGATGTCGAGCAGTTGTCGTTTTAACGCCTCTGCCTTCGGCCGCTGCGTCTTGGACAGATTCCGCCACTCCTGGGGGTCGGTTCGAAGGTGGTAAACCTCTTCCGGAATAGTGGGATTCTGAGGCGCGAATACATACTTCCACTCGCGCGTCCGTATACCTACACGCCAATTCTTTGAGCCCTGAAGCGGACCACCCACCGCCGCTACGTGCGCCGACACCTCCGGCAGCGACTCGCCTTTTATCAGAGGAACCAGGCTACGGCCGTGTACGGGTAATGGCATCGCAAGACCTAGCGCCTCGACCAACGTGGGGAAAAAATCGATCTGGCGGACCTGATCGGGGACTATCGTTCCGCTGGGGAAAACTCCCGGGCCATAGAACAGCAACGGAACCCGAACGATAAAATCATAAACGTGAAATCCATGGCCGACTTTGTAATATCTCGGGTCGACGGGATAGGAGAACCGTCTCTTCAAGCGGTAAAACCGGGCGAGGAGATTCCGCCGCGCTACTTCGCGGTTCTCGCCATGGTCCCCGTGGAGAATAATGATCGTGTCGTCACCCAGTAGGCTGAACAGTTTTCCCAGCTCTGGGTCGAGGCTCGAAACTGCGCGCTCGTATTTGTCGGCGCCAAATTGCTTGGAGTCGAACTTTGGGAGCACTTTTCTGGGTTTATGTACTTCCCATAGGTGGAGAAAGGCGAACCACGGCTCCCGGAGCTTTTTCTGCCGGAACCGCCTTCTCAGGTCTTCACCCCAGTCGTCGGAGAGGTAGACGCCGTCCGTGCGGTACTCGTATTCATCGAAGCCACGGTCCAGACCCGTGATCGGCGATAACGGACCGCTCACCATCGCGTACGTGTGGTAGCCATGATGCTTCAGCACTTGGGGAAGCGTCACGCACTCGCTGTTCAATTTGTACCCGCTCAGAGTCCGGATGCCATGGGCGAAAGGGTAATTCCCCGTCAGCAGGCTGGCGACGCAGGTTGTAGTAGTACCTGCTGTTGAGATGGCCTGGTTGAAGTACGTCCCACGGGACATGAGCTGATCAACGGATGGGGTCACGGTACCGCGCTCGTTGCCGCATACAGCATCGGCCCTGAGACAATCGACCAAGACAAAGAGAATATTACGCATCTGCACCTCGCACTAACTGATTACCTGAAATATTAACTGCCAGTTGGACTGGCCGGAAGGCGAAAACACGGTCGGATGAGAAAGAGACTGGGGAACAGTCTACGGCCTCTCAGCTAACGCTTCCGCCAGTTAGAAAGTATCATGATCGGCAAAGGCGTAACGCCAGCTCTGAAGATCCGTCAGCAAACGATTCTTTGTTACTTGGGCGGGCCATAGGAGAACCGCATACCGCTCGGGCGACGCGAAGTAGCCGGATTTATCTATGATACTCCTTGCTTCTTTGAGGCCGTCAAGGTGGAGCATCACGTCACAGTTCTTTTCCAGCGCGCACTCTTCGGCCTCAGCCATGACCTTACGCGCCGCAGATTCCTCGCCGTTCCGGAACGCAAGATCCATCAAAACTCCAGCTCTGACCTTGCTGCCACGCACAGCCGCTCGCCACATAGCGGCCGCAACCAGTGTTCGGTTACGTCGTACGCCCAGGAGATAATACGGTTCAGCGTCTCTATTTGAGGCGTAACGGTCGTTAAGACGACTACAGCTCCAGACCTGACGAACCCTGCACCGGGTTCGGTCGAGCAAAGATCCGAACTCCGCGAGATTGGAAGACAGCGTCATCTCGCATACTTGCAAGTCTATCCCCTTGGGGCTGCGCAATTTAAGTACGCCGCGATATAAGTAATCCGGTGCTGAGGTGAAGTGATCGGAGACGTCCCAACCCTTAGCGCGCAGGAAAAGCCGCGCCGGACGCAACGGCTTGGCACGTACCGCTAGCTCCCCCACTTTCGAAAACCCAAGCTTTACATGAGCGCGGGCGACCTCAGCGTCACGGACCGCTGTGTACAGGATAGCTAGATCGTTGTTGCGTAGCGCCTCGGTCATGGCGAGTGTTAGCCGCGGATAAAGTAAGAACTGTCGGTACTCGGGGCGGATGTAAAGATTAGCCCAATAGCCCGCCCGAAGCTTCTCTCCGTCTACGTTGAGCTCCCGAAGCAGCATCATCGACATGCCCACCGGATGACAACCGTCATAAACCATCCATCCGAGGGTGCGCTTGGGATCGAACCTACCGACTTTGTGAAATATCAGTTCGGGTTCATAAGCATGGCCGTCCCTAATCTCAAAGAGCCGAACCGCCGCCGGCAAGTCTTCCGCGCTCGCCCGGCGTATGGATAACCCCATTGAAAGCTCCCCCGGACTAGCGTTGCTTCTTGTAGCGTTCCGTCACGCGATTCGACTCAGCCCAATAAACCTTGACCGGTACTTTATAGCGCGGCAGGCGCGCGAAGCAGTGGGTCTGAACACGTCTGGCTACCTCGCGCAGCGGTTCCGGTTGACGAAGAGCAATGGCCGCGACGACGATGTTCCCCGTGATCGGATGCGCTTCCTTAGAGACGGTGGTATCGATGACATTATCCACTTCGAGGATCACCGACTCGACTTCGGCGGGGTAGACCTTCTCCCCGCCGACGTTAATGATGTCGTTCTTCCGGCCCTTGAAGCGCAGCCATTCGCCGTCTACATCCACCTCATCCTGGGTATTGAACCAGCCATCCTCGTCAAAGGGGGACGGAGCGTTAAGGTAACCGACCATCGAGCTCTTTGCGCGAATGTGCAGCATTCCAGCGACAATCCGTGTCTCGTAATCCTCTCCGCCGACCTTAACCCAAAGCGAATCCGAGCTTCGTGACTTCGACCGCAGGATGCCAAGCTCGGACAAGCCGTAGGTTTGCAGGAAGCGGATGTGTGGAAAAATTTTGTTGAGTTTCCGCAACGTCGCCTGAGGCATCGCCTCGGTGCCGTAGGTGATGAGTTGTAGACTCGACAGGTTGTAATCTCGCCAAGCCTCAGACATGAGCAGCAGATTGAGGAAGGTGGGCGACGTTGGCAACACCTCGGCGCGATGGCGCTCGATCGCAGCGCACACCGAGACCGCGTCCCTGGCTTCTAGCGCAATCACACAGCCGTGGTTGGACAGAGTGTAAAAGAGAGTATTGAATCCGCCGATATGATCGAACAGCAGGAAGGCGAGAATCCGCTGTGAGTTCCGCTGGACTTGATACTTGGCGAGGAGAAAGTCGAGATTGTGAAGGGAGGCTTTCGGCTCTCCGGTAGAGCCGGAGCTGAACAGGATAAGCCCCGGGCTACCTTGATTTTTAAGTCGCAAGTTAAAAGGATGCTTCATCTCACGCGCATACGAATGCCGTTCGTAACGGTCGTCCGGCAGGACCTTAAAGTACCACTTCGCCTCGCCGATCTCGGCGTATTTTTCCCGGTCCGACTTTACATGCGCTGCAATCGGCACCACAATGTTACGGTTTGCGATCGTTGCCATCAGCAGAGCGATGGAGCCGGGAGAATAGTCGGCGTCGATCACGACGGCCTCACCCGGTTGCACTCCCTGCTCGGCTAAAAAACTCTGCGCGGCGTGGATGCGCTCGAGCAGCTCCCCATACTGAATGCTCTTTCCGCGCCATATGACCGCCTCGTCCGTGGCATTGTCGTGGAACCGCTCGAAAAGCCATTGAAGCGTCATTCAAAATCCTCCCAGGTAGATAACCTGCCCGCTGACGAGGTCATTTCCCGGCTCTAGGAAAAAATCCACGATCCGCAATACGTCTTGCACCGTGCCGTAACGCGGAATGATTTGCTGTCCGACAAGACGATCGAGCTTTTCTTCGGGCACTCCCGCAATGAGATCGGTCTTGATCGGGTTCGGGGCGACGGCATTGACGGTGATCCCCTTGGACCCCAGCTCGCGAGCGAGTACGCGCGTGTAAGCCACGACCGCCGCCTTCGACGCGACGTAGGCCGACTCCCCTTCAAGGCCGATGGCCAGGGCAATGGTCGCGAAGTTTACGATACGTCCGGTGGTGTGCTGCAGCATCTGCTTTGCCGCTTCGCGACTGCAGAGCATCGTGCCCATGGCGTTGACTCGGAACAGGTTTTCCATCGTGGCAGCCGGAGTCGTCAACGCGTGATTCATGGAGGCGACACCCGCATTATTAATAAGCGCATACAGTGGGACGCGGCTCTGCCGAATCGCTGTAAACATTGCCACCACCAAACGTTCGTCAGAAACGTCTATCCCAAAATGGCGGTAGCGCTCGTGGTCAAGATTAGAGGGCCCGCGGCTGCAACCGAAAACAAACCACTGACGCTCGAGGAACGTCTCGGCCAGAAACCGTCCGATGCCGCGACTGGCCCCAGTGATGCAGATCGCGCGCGCCGGTTCGCTCACGAGCTTTTTCCATTTTCAACGAGCAGCGTACAGGCGTAGTCGACGAGACTCGACACCGTGCGGAATGGGCTATGCTCCAAGGACATAGCGTGCTCGTCGACGAGCACGATCTCCGTGCCGAAGGTATCGTTGATGCTCGCCTCGAAGCTAGCCAGGACCGTCACGAGACCCAGCGAATCGAGAGGAGCTTCGCGCCCAAACAGGCGCATATCTTCGGTAACGTTCATTGGCAGGCCCGTTTGGGCGGCATAGTCGCGAATGCTTTCGAGCAATAGAGGGCGGAGTTTATCGCGCGGTGTCATGGTCTCAACCTTTTGTTTGGGAAGCCGATGCCGCGTTCCCTCGGTTATGTCTGCAATGGAACCCAGTTCTGTTGCGATGGAAAAATCGAAAAACCGTCCAAAAGCCCTCGGAGAGACGTGAACTTGAAGTCCCTACACAAGGCGTCAAGCCGACCTTCCGTCTTTTCCAGGTTTATGTAGTGACGGAAATGGTTAAGTGGAGAAGTCTTAATCCTGGGATGGCCTGGATCCAATTCCCAGGGGTGTAGATAGACGACGGCCGACTCTCCCGCGGAGTTCGCCCGATCGATTCCCCAACGCGTCAACCAATAAGGGAATATCCGCAAATACCCGCCGCCGCCGATCGGGATATTCTTCCCAAAGACCCGAACCGTGGTCATGGGAAATTCCCAGAACCCGTCAGCGATTTGATAGGGATGCCGCGGGGCATCGGGAATACCGTAGATGTCGTGCAGTATAGGAAATACGCTCGAATCGTAAGCGAGCCCGAATGATTGCATGATCTCGATTGCCCAGAGAGACCGCTTGGTTACCGAGAAACAGGGAGCGCGATATCCCAATACTTTCACACCGGTAACGTCCTCGATAATCTCCAACGAGCGCCGTAAGTCATTGGCAAATTCGTCTGGAGTCTGCTCATAGATGATTTGATGGGCGTAGCCGTGGCTGGCGATATCGTGTCCCGCCGCCTGGATCTCCTTGACGACGCCCGGGGTCTGCTCGGCGACCCAACCCAGGATAAAGAAAGTGGCTTGAATCCCGTGCCGGGCTAACAGCTCGAGGATCTTCAGCGTGTTGTTATAAATCCGCGGCTCGTAGCGGTGCCAATCCTCGCGGCGAATGACCCGCTGAAAGGCCTCGACGTGGTAATAATCCTCGACATCGATCGTCAGTGCGTTATACACCTGACGGGTACAGTCGAGGTCTGCGGAGCGGCACGTCGGTGAAATCGTCGCGGCCTGCATGGCACTGGAGATGCCATTCATGGTCATTGTTCGAGCCTGGATGACGGGAAAAAGAGCGGATCATCCCCGGGGGGGAGCAGCGAACTGACCGATAGAGTTAAACTTCATCGAGCGGACTGGAGCCGCGTTAAACCCGATTTGCTCCTGACGCCGCCATAGATAAGTCATGGCGATAGTGAGACCGAGGATCAAA
>Ga0214473_10005298_pt1 | contig 15469 bp, 11 predicted proteins | sample RVTome_7_FD_203509 | JGI IMG/M metagenome (GOLD analysis project Ga0214473, IMG submission 203509) | Soil microbial communities from uranium-contaminated site in the Upper Colorado River Basin, Wyoming, United States - RVT98D197 | ecosystem: Environmental > Terrestrial > Soil > Contaminated >... | reverse complement strand
GCGGCGACCTGCAGCGCCGCGCCCTGGCCCTGGGCGCGCCAGCCGAACGCACGCGTACCGTGCCCTACGGTGTCGACACGGCCGCCTTCGCGCCCGTCGTCGGCGCCGACGCGTCAGGGATGCGGCGCCGGCTGGGCGCGGCCGAAGGCGACTTCCTCGTGCTCGCGGCCGGGCGCCTCGTGGAGAAGAAGGGCTTCGGTTTCCTGGTGGAGGCCGCTGCCCGCGTGCCGGGTCTGCGCGTGGCGATCGCCGGCGAAGGCGACCTGCGTCCCGAGCTGGAGGCGCAGGTGCGGGCCCTGCGGGCGCCGGTCACGCTGGCGGGCAGCCTCGACCGCGGAACGCTGGCGCGGGCGCTGGCCGCGGCCGACGCCGTGGCTGTCCCCTCGGTCGTCGACCGCGCCGGCAACGTCGACGGCCTGCCCAACGCTCTGCTCGAGGCGCTGGCCGCAGCACGACCCGTGGTGGCGACGCGGGTAGCCGGCATTCCCGACGTATTGGAGGACGGCGTGAACGGCCTGCTGGTTCCCGAGAAAGACGCGGGCGCGCTGGCCGCCGCGCTGGGGCGGCTCGCGCGCGAGCCCGACACCCGGGCGCGGCTCGCGCTGGCCGCCCGGCGCACGGCGGAGCTGCGCCTCAGCTGGGACGCCGCGGCTTCCGCCTTCGAGGAGTGCTATGCCCAGGCGGCAGCGCTGGCGGCCCGTTAAGGGCACCGGGAGCCGCATCTACGAGCCCTGGGAGCGGGGACTCCTGGGCGCCGCGGACCTCCTCGGCCGAGCGTTCTTCGGGGTCGCCAGGCTTCGGGAACGAGCTCGCCAGACGATCCAGGACCCGGCTGCGATCCGCGAGGTGCTGGTGCTACGCCTGGATCGCATCGGCGACGTGATCATGTCGCTGCCGGCCTTGGCCGATCTGCGCGCCGCTCTGCCGTGGGCGCGCATCCGGCTCGCCGTGGGCCGCTGGAGCGCCGAGATCGCGGAGATCGCTCCGGTCGACGAAGTCCTGGTCTGGAACGCGCCCTGGGTGGGCCGACGTGCGGAAGGCGCCCAGAGCGTCGCGGCCCTGGCGCGCCAGGCCCGCGGCCTGCGGCTCGCGCGACCTGACCTGGCCCTGGACCTGCAAGGCGACATCCGGGCGCTGCTGCTGATGCGCCTGACCGGCGCGCGGGTGCGCGTGGGCTATGCAAATACCGGTGGCGCGTACTTGCTGACGCGGGTGGTGGAGCTCGACGAGACCGCGGGCTGGGTGGAGCAGAACCGGCGCGCCGTGGCGACGGCGCTGGGTTTTAGGCCGCAGGCACAGCCGCTCGAGCTGCTGACCGACGCCGATCGCGACTTCGCACGCCGCCTGCTCGAGAGCCTGGGGCTTGCAGCGCGACGGCCGCTCGTGGGCGTCCATCCGAGCGGGGGGCGCCTCGTCAAGCAGTGGGATCTGGCGCGCTGGGCCGAAGTGGCGGCACGCCTGCAGCGGGAGCACGGCGCGACGATCCTCCTCACCGGCTCGGCGGCCGATGCGCCGCTTTCGCGCGCGCTTGCGGCGCAGGCGACGCTGCCGCCGGTCGACCTCACCGGGCGCCTCTCGCTGCGCGAGACGCTGGCGCTGATCGCGGCTCTCGACCTGTTCCTGTCGCCCGACACGGGTCCCATGCACATGGCGTGCGCCGTCGGCACGCCGTCGGTCAGCGTCTTCGGCCCGTCGGACCCGCTTCGCTATTTCTCGGGCGGCGACGGCGCCCCAGGCAGCCGCCACGTCGTGGTGCGCCCGGAGCTGTGGTGCTCGCCCTGTAACCTGATTCGCAAACCGCCCGCCGAGTGCGCCGGCCCCGAGTCTCCTGAATGCCTGCGGCTCGTCAAGGTCGAGACGGTCTACCGGGAAGCCGCGCGCCTGCTCGCCGCTCACCGCGCGTGATGGCTCAAACCGATCGCGCCGGCCCGGATCAGGCCACGCGAGACACGGAGTGGACGGAGGCTCAGACGAAAGCTGATGCTGAACGATCCGGCGCGAGCGTGCTACGGTAGGCGCCGATGAGAGCGACCAGCCTAGCGCTCGGACCCCGCCAGGTAGGCGACGGCCAGCCCTGTTTCGTGCTGGCCGCGGCGGCTTCGGCCCACGGCGGGTCGGTCGAGCGGGCGCTCGACATGATCGAGGCGGCGTTCAAGATGGGCGCCGACGGCATCGCGTTCCAGCTGTTCCGCGCCGCGGAGCTCCTGGTGCGCCGGCATCCGGAGCGCCCCGATTTGGACCGCATCGAGCTCTCCGCCAGGCAGTGGAAGCGGGTGCTGAGAGAGGCGCGGGCCTCCGGCCTGGCGGTGCTGGCCGAGGCTTTCGATCTCCCGTCCGTCGAGCTCGCGGCCGAGGCCGCAGTGGACGGCCATCTGGTCCATGCCTCGGACGTGGAGAACCCGGCGCTGCTGCGCGCCGTGGCCGGGCTCGGGCGGCCGGTCTTCCTGGGCGCCTCCGCGGTGGACGACGAGGCGCTGCGCGAGGCGCTGGACATCGTCGGCGCCAGCCCGGTGGGCTTGTTGCACGGCCCGGCCACCGCACCGGCGCCGGTTGAGGAGCTGCGCCTGCGCGAGATCGCGTCCTGGAAGGCGCGCTTCCGTGTGCCCGTCGGCTTCTTCGATCCGAGCGACGGCGGCAGCGCCTTCGCCCTGTTGGCTCCCGCGCTGGCCGCCGCCCACGGGGCCGACCTGCTGGAGAAGCGCTTCACGCTCGACCGCAGCGTGAAGGGACCCGACTACGAGGCCGCGCTCTCTCCCGAGGATTTCTACCGCATGGTGGACCTGCTGCGGCAGGCCGAGCGGGCGCGTGGCGACGCGGCCGAGACCCAAGGCACCCGGCGCCAACGCGGCCTGCTGGCGCGCTCGATCGTGGCGGGTGCCTTGATCCCGCGCGGGGAGGTGCTGACAGCGGAGATGCTGGCCTTCAAGCGCACCGGCGCCCGCGGCAGCCCGGGCTTCTCGCCACGCGAGGCCAATCGTGTGATCGGCAGGCGCGCGGCACGCCCGATCCAGGCCGACGAGCCGATCCGCGAGGAGCTGCTCGAGTGAGCCGTCGCTGAAGCGCGGCGGCCCCGCCCGGAGAGCGACGAAGGCGAGCGATGGCGCCTGTCGATGATGGCGTGACGACCGGCAGCCCGACGCGTCTCGCGCGCTGCTGGATGTCGGCTCAGTCGCCGACCGGGCTTGCGCTGGCGGCGCTCGGCGTCGGGCTGGCGGCAGGGATCGCGGTCTCGGGCTCCCGAGCGCCCGCGCTGCGCGCCTTCGCCACGGCAATCGAGCCGCTGGGCGCGCTGTGGGTCAATGCCATCCGCATGATCCTGGTTCCGCTCGTGGTCTCGCTGCTGATCACCAGTGTCGCGAGTTTCTCCGACGTGCGCTCGGTGGGCCGGTTGGGAGGCCGAGCGGTCGCATGGTTCCTGGCGCTCTTGACAGGCGCCGCGATCTTCGCCGCGCTGGCGGCGCCCCCGTGCTTCGCGCGCCTGACTCTCGACCCTGCCGCCGTCGCGACGTTGCGCGGGCAGGCGGCGACCGATGCCGGAGCGACCAGGCTGCCCACGCTGCGCGGCTTCGTGGTGGGCCTCGTGCCCACCAACCCGATCCAGGCGGCAGCCGAAGGCGCGATGCTGCCGCTGATCGTGTTCACGCTGCTCTTCGCAGTGGCCGTGACCCAGCTGCCGCGGGGATCGCGCAGGCTGGTCACGGCGTTCTTCCGCGCGGTCGGCCAGGCGATGCTGACGATCGTGCGCTGGATCCTGCGGCTCACGCCCGTGGGCGTCTTCGCGCTCGCGATCAGCATGGGGAGCGACCTCGGGCTGGCGGCGGCAGGAGCCGTGGGCTATTACGTACTGGTGCTGTGCGGGCTGGTGCTGGTCGTCACGCTCGCGCTCTACCCGATCGTCGCGCTCGCCAGCAGGACGTCGCTGCGGGACTTCGCCCGCGCCTGCGCCCCCGCGCAGGCGGTGGCGGCCGGCACGCGCTCCTCGCTGGCCTCGCTTCCCGCGCTGATCCAAGGGGCGCGGGACGTCCTCGGCGAACGACCCGGAGTCACTGGCTTCGTGCTTCCGCTGGCGGTCGCGACGTTCAAGCTCAACACGCCGATCGCGGACCTGGTGGGGCCGCTGTTCCTGGCGCAGCTCTACGGAATTGAGCTGACGGGAACGCAGGTCGTGACGATGACCGCGGTGACGGTGGCCATGAGCTTCAGCAACCCCGGGATCCCGAGCGGTGGTCTGTTCGTGGTCACGGCGCCCGTCATGTTGAGCGTGGGGTTGCCGCTCGAGGGGATCGGGCTGCTGATCGCGGCGGATGCGATCCCCGACATCTTCAACACCGTGATCAACGTCACCGGGGACATGGCCGTGGCGACGATCCTCGCGCCCTCGGCGCCGGAAGCGCGCGCGCTCTCGGTTCTCGGCCTGCTCGACGCCGTGGCGTCGCCCGGAACCGCCGACGCCTAGCGCGTCTGGCTGCCGCGGGCAGCGTCAGCGTGGCTCGAGACCGAGCCGCTTGAGCAGGTCCGGGCGGCGCGCGAGCAGTTGGGGCGCGTCCGCGAGGCGCCGGCCCGTGCCGCCTTGGCGTTGACGCTGCCGCTCGGGCGCGCCGACCCGGCCCCAGTCGATGCCGCCAAAGGGCGGGTGGGGGTCGTACTCGATGCCGAGCTGGATCCGCTCGGCCGTGGCGCGGTCGGTGACGCGGCCCGCCAGCGCGATCGCCATGTCGATCCCGGCCGAGACCCCGCCCCCGGTGATGAACTTGCCGTCTTCGACCCAGCGCTCGCGGACGTAGCGGGCGCCCAGCTTCTCGAGCTCCGCGGCGTAGGCCCAGTGCGTCGTCGCCCGGCGGCCCTCGAGCAGCCCCGTCGCCGCCAGCACCAGGGCGCCCGTGCAGACCGAGCCCACGACCTCGGCGGTCGGCGCCACCGCGAGCAGGTACGCCTGGATCGCCTGGTTCGCCATCGAGGCGACGGAGCCGGGGCCACCGGGGACGATCACGGCGTAGGGATGCGGCACGTCCTCCAGGCGCTTCTCGGGGGTCAATGCGAGCCCGGTGTCCGTCGTCATGGGCTCGACGCGCTCGCCGACCACGATGGTCCTGAAGGGCGCCGGCAGGCCCTTCAGCACTTGGAGCGGGCCGACGAGGTCGAGCAGCGTCAGCTCCGGGAACAACACGAGCGCGATTGTCTTGTCGGAGGCCCCGCCGTCGCTGACCGCAGGCATCCGGGAATCACCGGGCCCCGCCCAGGCCGGCCCCGCACCGGCGAGCAGACCACCCGCGACCAGGCGCGCGCACAGCTCTCGGCGCGACAGCTCTTGCGACATCGCGACCTCCGTCGAAGGCGATCCCTACTGACCAGGCTCGGCTGCCGCCACCGGGTTGGTCAACGTGCCGATGCCCTCGATGCTGCACACCGCGACGTCGCCCGGCTTCATGAAGATCGGCGGGTTGCGCGCAGAGCCCACGCCGGCGGGGCTCCCGGTCGAGATCACGTCTCCCGGTTGCAGCGTCAGGATGTTCGAGGCGTAGTGAAGCAGCTCGAACACGTTGTGGGTCATGCGCTCGGTGCTCGAATCCTGCATCAGCGTGCCGGAGAGGCTGAAGCGGATGCCCAGCTTCTGCGGGTCCGCGACGAACTCCTTGGGCACGACGAACGGCCCGAGCGGGGCGAAGCTGTCGTGGGACTTGCCGACGAGCCAGTCGGAGCCGAAGCGCGAGTCGCCGCGGCCGCCGCGGTCGGAGACGTCGTTCTCGAGCGTGTACCCGAAGATGAAGTCCGCCGCCTTGGCCAGCGGCACGTGGGCAGCGCGGCGTCCTACGACCACCGCGAGCTCGCACTCCCAGTCGACTTTGTCGCGTCCCGGCGGGACGCGGATCGCCTCGCCGTCGGCGATGACGGCCGAGCGGAGCTTGGGGAACAGGTATGGGGTCGCACGCGGATCGTCGGACCGGCGCTCCCAGAGGCCGGGTGCCGACTGCGAAGGGGCAGCCGCGGCCGGCAGGGCCGCCGCCCGCGCCATCTCCGACGCGTGCTCCGTGTAGTTCACCGCCGCATTCAGCAGCGTTTCCGGGTACAGGATCGGCGGACGCACACGCAGCGCCTTGAGGTCGTGGACGTAGGCAACGTCCGTTTCGGCCTGCGCTGCGATTGCGTGCAGGCGTTCGCGCCAGCCCGCGTCGTAGCGGGCGATCAACTGCTTCATGTCGGCCGGCGGCTCGAGCTTCGGCCAGGCGGTATGCCGCTGCTCGAGCGCGGCGGAGGCCGCCGCGATATCGATCACGCGCTGATCCTCGAGCACGAGACCCAGCAGCGTGCGGCCCTGAGCCTCGAACGTCCCGAGCTTGAAAGGCCTGGCCCCGGCGCCGTAAGCCGGCGCCGACGCAAGCAAGGCGATCGCGATTCCAGCGGCTCGTCGCATGACTTGGCCCCCTCGAAGTGCTGCATCTGGCGCGACCGAAGGATGTGAGCGGGAGGTTATCACGCCGGCGTGGTGGCTGCAGTACAATCCGCCGCCGCTGTTGCCAGGCAAAGGTGAGCTGACATGACGGCAGGCATCGTCTGGGCCTACATGCTGGCCATGCTCGCGGTCGGGTTCTACCTTCGCGGGCGGATCCAATCGACCTCCGACTTCCTTTTGGCGGGACGCAAGCTGGGCCTGGTGCTGACGACGGCGACGCTCGCCGCCGTGCAGATCGGCGCCGGGGTGGTGCTGGGCGGTGCCGAGCTGGGGGCTGAGAGCGGCGTCTGGCCCGGCACCTGGTACGGCCTGGGGTGCGGCGGCGGGCTGATCCTGGCCGGCTTGCTCGTGGCACCGAGACTCAGGGGCCACGGGGCCTACGTGCCGCTCGACTTCTTCGCGGAACGTTACGGCGAAAGCAAGTGGGTGAGGATCTGGGCCTGGCTCTCCAACATCCCGAGCCTGCTCGGAGTCTTCGTCGCCCAGATCATGGCCTCCGGCAACGTGTTCACGCTCTTCGGACTCAGCTACCGGGAGGGCGTCCTGATCAGCGGTGTGGTCACCATGACCTACACGGTGATCGGGGGAATGTGGGGTGTTGCGGTCACGGATCTGATCCAGGTCGGCATCATCTTCGCGGGCATTCCATTGGTGACGTGGGTCGCGGTCGACAGGCTGGAGAGCACGCCTGGGGCTTCGATCGGCGCCCTGCTGGCTGCCGACTTCGTGCCGGAGGGAATGGGGACACGCGCGGTTTTCATCATTCTGCCGTTCCTGCTCAGCATCTCCGTCTCCTATGACGCGTTCATGCGGTACCAGTCCGCCAGATCCAACAGCGTCGCCCGCTGGGGCTGCGTGCTGGGCGGGACTGTCGTCCTGGCCGTCAGCCTTTGCGTCGGCCTGGTCGGCGCGATCGGCAGGACCCTGTATCCGCAGCTCGATAGCGGCGCGGTCTTCCCCCACATGATCCGGAGCGCGCTCTCTCCCGCCCAGGCGGGGCTGGTGCTCGCGGCGATCCTGGCGGCGGCGATGTCCACGGCCACCAGCCTGCTGGTTTCGCTCGCGGGCTGCTTTTCCCGGGACCTCTACAACAAGGTGCTCAATCCCGACCGCGCGCTGGACGAGCTGCAGTACTCGAAGGCGATCGTGAGGGCGGTGACCGTGGGCGCCACGCTGATCGGCATGTGGATCGCGTTGCGGGCCAAGGGCATCCTCTACACCATGATCATCTTCAACTACCCGTATATGGGCAGCATGCTCGTACCCCTGTTGGGGGGCGTTCTCTGGAAGCGGGCGACCCGACAAGCGGCCATCACCGCGATGCTGCTGGGCGGCCTGGTGGGGGTCGCTTCCTTTCTGACGGGTATCCCCGGTCCTTTCCAGGGCTGGTTCAACGTGGACCTGGGTCTGTTCGCGGCCTACGGGCTCTCGGCGGCGGGCTTCGTTGCGGTGAGCCTGGCGACGTCGAAGCCGACGGCCGCCAGCGTGTGACCCCCATCCGCAGCCCTCACGACAACCCGATGCGCTCCAGTATCGCCGCGAATCCCGGCTCCCCGCGCAGACTGTCCATGCTGGGATCGACATTGAGCAGCGACAGCCCGCCATCCCGTTCCTCGCAAGCCTTCTCCAGCCACTGTAGCGCCCGGCCCCTGTCTCCGATCTCTGCGTAGATGCGAGCCCTTACGTATGGCGAGCTGTAGACCTCACTCGAGGGTGCTTCCGCCAGCTCCAGGTACTCCTGCCAGAAGCCCTTCACGCCTGATTGAGCGTAGGCCGCTTCCAGCTTGGTGGCGACCTCTCGGCTGAACGTCTCCGGAGACCTCAAGAACTCGGAGATCGGCTGGTGGTACATCCCCATTTCGTTGTAGGCCATCAGGATCCCGACCTGGGCGTCGGAAAAAGCGGGATCCAGGTCCATGGTTGCGCGGTACTGGTTGATGGCCTCGGCGTATCTGCGGGCCAGATACAGCACCAGTCCCAGATCCGTATTGATGGCAAGCGACAAGGGATCGAGCTGCTGCGCGCGTTCCAGCTCCGCGACGGCCTCGTCGAATTGGCCGCGGGCCACCAGGTACATGCCATACCAATGATGCGCGGTGGCGTAGTTGTGGTCCGGCTCGAGCGCCTTGTGGAACTCCGCCTCGGCGCCGGGCCAGTCCCAGTCATAGAGCATCTTCACCACCGCCAGCGAGGCGTGTGCCTCGACCAAGGTGCCATCGATCTCCAGGGCCCTCAGCGCGGCGGCCTTGGCCTTGGGCAAGGTCTGCCTGGGTGAGAGCCTGCTGTAATGGCTCAGGATCGTGTAGCAGTCGGCGAGTCCCGCGTACGCCCTCGCGTATTGCGGTTCCTTCTCTATGGCTTGTTGGAAATAACGGATGGCCTTCTCCAGCGCGCTCGCGGTTCTCTTTGCCCAGAAATGACGCCCCTTGAGACACAACTGATAGGCCTCGGTATTCTCCGAGTAGCGCTTGCCGAGCAGCTCCCTGGCCGGCCCCTGGGCTGCGCCTTCTCCCTCCTCGGGAAGCTCCCGCACTTCGGCGACAAAGCAGTAACCTCGCTTGGGAACCGTCACGACATAGCGATGCTCGCCGACCCTCTCGCCCAGGGCCTTCCGCAACATGAAAACCGTCTGCGTCAGGTTGGACTCTTCGACCACCGTGTCGGGCCACACGCGCCGGAGCAGCTCGTCCTTTCCCAGGATGCTCCGGGCGTTCTGGACGAGAGCCAACAGTGTCTCGAAGGTCTTGGACGTCAGTGGCACCACTTCCTTGTTGCGGAGCAAGAGGCGCTTCGCGGCGTGCAAGGCAAACGGACCAAACAAGTAGACCGAAGCGGGAACCGCCACTTCCACCCTCCCAATAAGATTTGAGACTATTTTATCGCTGCCGGCAACGACCTCCCAGCCTCTGGGCCCTACGCTTCAAGCCAGATTTGTCGCGCCGGGAGGCGATCAAGGTCATGCCGGACCACGAGATCGACCCTGTCTCAGGCTTGATGGAATGGCCCTATCCCATCGAGTGGGACCGCACGGAGGAGATCGACACCGACGTGCTCGTGATCGGCGGCGGCCCCGCCGGCTGCTTTGCGGCCATGGGAGCCGCCAGCCGGGGCGCGCGGGTCGTCCTGATGGAGAAGGCAGCGACCCTAACCAGCGGCGCCATGGGCTCGGGCTGCGATCACTGGGAGATGGCCGCGACCAATCCCTGCTCCCGGGTGACGCCGGAGGAGCTCGCCGACGCAATGATCCGCGGCCACCGTGGCTACAACAACGGCATCTCCCATTACATCGAGGCGCGCGAGTCCTACGATCGGCTGCTGGACCTGGAGCGCTTTGGCGCAAAGATCCGCGACGCGGACGACGAATTCAAGGGCGCCGATTTCCGGGACGACGCGACGAAGTTCATGTTCGCGTACGACTACGAGAACCGCTTCACGCTGCGCGTCTGGGGAGCGACCTTCAAGACGGCCATGTACCGCGGCGCCAAGCGGATGAAGGCCCAGGTCATGGATCGGACCATGGGCGCGGGCCTGCTGACCGAAGGCGGCAAGCTGGGCGCTCGGGTGGTGGGCGCGGTCGCCATCGACGGGCGCACGGGCAAGTTCACCGTCTGCCGCGCGAAAGCCACGGTGTCCTGCATGTCGAGACCGACGCGCCTTTGGCTGTTCGCCCCGGGCGCGACGGGCATTTCCGAGTTTCGGCCCCCACAGTGCACCGGCGACGGCCACGCCATGGCTTGGCGCGTGGGCGGGTCGTTCACCATGCTCGAAAAATCGGTGAGGGCCGAATGGTCGGGGCTCCGCAGCTTTCCGCCCTACAGCACGGGGAACAACCACAACACCTGGTACGCCTGCACGATGATCGATGCCAATGGCCGTGAGATCCCCTGGGTCGATCGCGACGGCAGAGAACTCAAGACCGTGGCCGAGCGCTATCGTCCCGCTCCTGGCCAGAGGTTCTTCATGAAGGGCGGGGGGGAGCCGGACTTCCCCTTCTACGAGTTCGAGGGGCCGGAGACGATTCCGGTCGCCGAGGCGCTGAAGCGCGGCTACACGCTTCCCTTCTATGCCGACCTGACCAGCATGCCCGAGACGGAACGCCGCGTGATCTGGGGAATGATGGTCGGCAACGAGGGCAAGACACGAACGCCGGTCCTCGCGGCCTACACCGAGGCCGGCTTCGATCCCACGCGCGACGCGCTGCAGAGCTACGGCGACGGCTGGAGGTCCGGCCAGTTCCTTCCGCAGGAGCGACAGTTCTTCGGCATCCCGGGGGGCATGGTCAACGACTGGAAGCTGATGACCAACCTGGAAGGCCTTTTCGCGGCGGGCGACGTGCTGTTTGCTTCGGACTGTGCCGGCCACGCCGCGGCCACCGGCCACTATGCCGGCCGGCATGCCGCCGCCTATGCGGCCGAGCACGGACCCGTCGAGATCCATCGGGGACAGGTGGAAGCCGAACGCGCGCGCCTCTACGAACCGCTGAAGAGAAGGAACGGCATCGGCTGGCAGGCGCTCAGCACGGCTATCACGCGAGTCATGCAGAACTACTGCGGGGCGGTGAAAAGCGACGACCTTCTCCAGGAAGGCCTCCGCGCCCTGAAGGACCTCCAGGAAAACGAGGCCGCGGCGCTCTACGCGAGGAACCCTCACGATCTGCTGCGGGCCCAGGAGACCCTCAACGTCCTGACCAACGCCGAGCTCGTCATCCAATCGTGCCTGGCCCGCAAGGCGAGCTCCAAGCAATTGCAGTTCACGCGTCTCGACTATCCGGAGCTGGATCCGCCCGAGTGGCACAAGTTCATCACCGTGCGGCAGGATGAAGCCGGCGTGAAAGCGGGATCGCTGCCCATCGACTATTACGGCAACCTGACCGACAACTACGAACGGCACAACGCGGACTACATCCGGGAGACCCAGGGATGAACAAAGTCTACGTGGTTCCGGACCAGGCGCTCGTCGATCCCGTCACGATCTTTCCCGAGGTCTGTACCGGCTGCAACCTGTGCATCCATGTCTGTCCCGTGGATCTGTTCCTCCCCAACCCACGGAAGACGGGTCCCCCCCTCGTCCTGTATCCCGGCGAGTGCTGGTTCGAAGGCAGCTGCGTGGATGTGTGTCCGGAGCCGGGCGCGATCGTGCTCAATCGGCCTCTCGCCAGCCGAGTGAACTGGAAGCCCCGGCGCGAGTGCCGGAACCACGCGGCCTCGCCGCCAGCCGTCGCCGACACTCCACGCGGCCTCTAGCCGAGGGCGCGCCTCACCAAGGGCAGCTCCGGCTCGCCCGAATCTCCCGGCCAAGGAGCCCACGACGGCGACGAGATGGAGTATCTTCAGGGGCACTCGATGCAAGTGGAGAAGCAGCCATGGTCCAGGTACTGAGCCGATGAAGCTCGCCGCGCTCGCGTTCGTCGTGGCGGCCGTGCCCGCTGCGTCCCAGGAGCCGGCCCCACGCAGCGTCCAGGACGGCGTCTACACCGCCGCGCAAGCCGAGCGCGGGAAGCAGGTCTACAAACAGGCCTGCGCGGAATGCCACGCACTCGACTGGTACCAGGGCGAGACCATGCAGCCGTGGGACGGAGCCCCGCTGTTCGACCTGTATGAGCTGATCGCCACGGTCATGCCCCAGGACAATCCGGGGAGCCTCAAGCGCCGGGAGTACGTGGACCTCGTGGCCTTCTTGCTTTCGTTGAACGGAATGCCGGCGGGCGCCAAAGAACTGCCCAACCAGCCGAGCGATCTCAAGCAGATCCTCATCAAGTGGAGGAACAAGCCATGACCGAACGTACGCTCCCACGCCCCGGCCTGGCCGCGGCGGCCTTCGCCGCCGCGCTGAGCCTGGGGCCCCTCGCATCCGCTCAGGGCCGAGGGACCGAAAAGGGCGAGTGGCGCTACTGGGGAGCGGACGAAGGGAGCAGCCGCTACGCGCCCCTCGACCAGATCAACGCTGATAACGCGGGCACGCTCGAGGTGGCCTGGCGCTGGAGCGCGCTCAACTACGGTCCCGAGCCGGACTACATCTACCGCGGCACGCCGATCAAGGTGCGCGACCGCTTGTACACGGTGGCGGGCCAGCGCCGCACGGTCGTCTCGATCGACCCGGCCACGGGCGAGACGCTCTGGATCTGGCGAGAGCGGGACAACCCGCGCTGGGAGGCCTCTACTCGCAAGAACTACGGCAAGGGCGTCGCGTACGCCGAGGTGGAGGGCCGGCCGGTGATCTACACGATCACGCCCGGCTACTACCTGGTCGCGCTCGATGCCGACACCGGACACCTGCTCCCGTTCTTCGGGCTCGGCGGGATCATCGACCTGCATCTGGGCCTGGGCAGCTATCCGGTGGACGCCGACCGCGGCATCCTCGACTCCGGAGACATCACAGCCTCGTCGCCGCCGATCGTAGTGAACGGCGTCGTGGTCGTGGGCAACTCCCACGACCGCGGCTACTACCCGGAGCGGAAGGAGAACGTCCCCGGCCACATCCGCGGCTACGACGCGAAGACCGGGAGGATGCTCTGGCGCTTCAACGTCCTGCCGCAGCCGGGGGAATTCGGACACGACACCTGGGAAGGCGACTCCTGGACGTACACGGGGAACATTTCCGCCTGGGCGCCGCTCTCGGCGGATTCGGAGCGCGGGCTCGTCTTCATACCGACCGACACGCCGACCAACGACTACTACGGCGGCCACCGCGGCGGAGCGAACCTCTACGGGACGAGCCTGATCGCCCTCGACGTCAAGACCGGCAAGCGCGTCTGGCACTTCCAGATGGTCCACCACGACGTCTGGAACTACGACAACCCCGACGCACCCCACCTGGTCGACATCAAGCTGGGCGGCCGCAAGATCCCGGCGGTGGCCGCGGTCACCAAGCAGGGTTTCACCTACGTCTTCAACCGCGAGACCGGCGAGCCCGTGTGGCCCATCGAGGAGCGCAAGGTGCCGCAGTCGGACACCCCGCAGGAGAAAACCTGGCCCACCCAGCCTTTTCCGACCAAGCCTGCGCCTTTCGAGCTCCAGGGGGTCACGGAGAACGACCTGATCGACTTCACGCCCGAGCTGCGGCAGCAGGCGCTCACGATCGCGCGCCAGTACCGGTTGGGCCCGCTCTTCACGCCGCCTTCGCTCTGGGAAGCGCCTGATGGCACGAAGGGCGCTTTCAACGTGCCGGGTGCGAACGGCGGGGCGAACATCCCCGGCGGCGCGGCGGTCGACCCCGAGACCGGCGTTCTCTACGTGGCGACCGAACGGGGACACAGCGTGCTCTCGCTGATTCCGGGCAGCGAGAGGGCCAAGGTCATCGGCGGCGACAACTCGAACATGAACTACGTCTCCCGTGGGCCGGGCGGGATCCGCGGGCCACAAGGACTACCCCTGTTCAAGCCGCCATACGGGAGCATCGTGGCCATCGACCTCAACACCGGCGAGCACCTCTGGCGCGTGCCGAACGGCGACACGCCGCCGAACGTGAAGAACCATCCCGCGTTGAAGGGCGTGAGCTTGCCGGTGACGGGCAAGCAGACCCACGCGACGGTGCTGGTCACGAAGTCGTTGCTCTTCTACGGCGAGGGGCGCGGCGCGGAGCGCTACCTGCACGCCCTCGACAAGAAGACGGGCCGCGAAGTGGCGCGCGTCGAGATACCGGCCACCACGAACACGGCTCCGATGAGCTACATGCACAAGGGGCGGCAGTACATCGTGCTGTCGGTCGCGGGACCCGGACACCCCGCGGAGCTCGTCGCGCTCTCCCTGCCGCAGCAAGCCAAGAAGACGGACGACACGGAGCGATGACGTCGTGACCGTGAGCGACGCGTCGGCTCCACAGGCCGGAGACGCTTCGGAAGCGACAGGCGGCGGCCGTCCTCGCGCGGCCTCGAAGGAGGTAGCCATGGTGTTCCGCGGCCTGCTGACCGTGGCTTTCGCGGTCGCCGCGCTTCCCCTGAGGGCCCAGCCCGCGCCGGCGACCGAGCCCGCGGACCTGGTCCTGCTGGGAGCGCGCGTCTACACGCTGGAGCCGACACAGCTCTGGGCCGAGGCGGTCGCGGTGCGCGGCGAGCGGATCGTGAAGGTCGGCAGCCGCGACGAGGTGCGCAAGCTCGTGAGCGAGGGCCGCACGCGCGTGCTCGAGCTGCCCGGACAGCTGGTCCTGCCCGGCTTCATCGACAACCACACGCACTTCGCGCAGGCGGCGCGCTTGCTGCTGGGCCTCAACCTGCTCGAAGTGGACGAGCCGGTCGAGTTCCGCAAGCGTGTGGGCGAGGGCGCCAAGCGCCTGCCGGCGGGAGCGTGGCTCGTGGGCGGCGACTGGGGCGCCTACGGGCCGTGGGCCAAGGGCTCGACTGGCCCGGCCACGGGTGCCCCCCGGCCGCCGGAGTTCCTACCCGCCAAGGACCTGATCGACGGCGTGACCGGCGACCATCCCGCGCTGATCAGCCGCTTCGACGGCCAGCTCCACCTCGCCAACTCCCTGGCCCTGCGCGCCGCCGGGATCAGCGCGGCGACCCGCGACCCGGAAGGCGGGGCGATCCTGCGCGGGGCGGACGGCGCGCCGAACGGCCTGCTGCGCGGGACCGCCGTGAAGCTGGTCGAGAAGGTCATTCCGCCGGCCTGCTACGCGCAGCGGCGGGCCGAAGCGCTGCGGGCGCTGGCGGAAGCGCGCCGCTATGGCGTAACAACCATCCACGACAACGTGGCCGACTTCGACCAACTCCAGCTGTTCCGCGACCTGCACAAGGCGGGCGAGCTGACGACGCGCGTGTGGGCGCGCATGTGGCTGTCGGAGTGGGAGCGCGTGCGCGACCACGTGCGCCAGCAGGCACTGCCCGCCGTGGCCGGGGGCTGGGGCGATGACATGATCCGCCTGGGCGGGCTCAAGGCCTGGGTCGACGGCATCATGGGCAACTCCAGCGCCCTGTTCTTCGAGCCCTACACGCACCAGCCCGATCAGTACGGCCGCCTGCGCCCGGTGATGTTCCCCGAAGGCAACCTCTACCGGCTGCTGCGGGAGGCCGACCGCGCCGGC
>Ga0214473_10005297_pt1 | contig 15473 bp, 13 predicted proteins | sample RVTome_7_FD_203509 | JGI IMG/M metagenome (GOLD analysis project Ga0214473, IMG submission 203509) | Soil microbial communities from uranium-contaminated site in the Upper Colorado River Basin, Wyoming, United States - RVT98D197 | ecosystem: Environmental > Terrestrial > Soil > Contaminated >... | reverse complement strand
CTGTCCTGGATCGCCGGACTCGAATTCGACCTCGCCTTCGGCCCCCGCCACCCACAGCCTGCCGCCACGGCCGGCCTCGAAGCGCTCGCCGAGCGCTCGCTGCTTCTGGTGGTGTCGCGCCAGGAGGAGCGCCAGGCGCAGGCGGCGCGCGCCCTCGTGGCGCTGACCCCGGAGGGGAAGGATGGCGAGAAGAGCCTGCTGGAGCTCGAGGCCGCCTGGAGCCAGAACCTGTACGGCGAGGACCGGGCGCGCTACGAGCGCGAGGTGGGTCGGTTCTTCAAGCGCGCCCTCCCCCCCGACTCGAGCGGCGGGGAAGACCGCAAAACCGTGATCGTCATGGAAGGGTGATCCCCGCGTTCTTCTGAGGCGACCCCTCGCACCGGCGTCAGCGGCGAAGTAAACTCCCTCTACCTCCAGACCTCACCAGAGCATGTCCAGCATTCGCACGGTCACCGTCGTCTCTCTATCTTGCGCCCTTGCCCTGGCCGGGCTCGCCGCGCGCCACGCCGCCGGGCAAAGTGTCCACTCCGCAGACGGGCCGTCCTGGCTGGAGTTTGCGCGACGGGGTATGGCGGTGGTGTGGAGCGAACCCAGCCCGTTCGAGCATTTCCGGCCGGTTTTCGGATCGTGGCTCTGGGGTCTGGATCTGCTGGGTGCCAGCACGCCATCGGCCTGGCTCCTGGCCGGCGTCGCCCTTTCCTGTCTGGCTGCAGGAGCAGCGGCGTGGACGTTTCGCGCCCTTCTTCCAGCGCCGCAGGCGCTGCTGGCGGCAACGGTGCTGTTCATCCACCCGGCCCGCCATGAGCAGATATTCTGGTCCAGCGCCCAAATCGACACGCTGTGCCTGGCTATTTCGCTGGCCTGCCTCGGCGTGGTACTCCGGAGGCCAGGGGATGGCGCGGGTGGAGTTCCGCGCTCCAGCTTCGCCGGCCTCATGCTTCTCGCCCTCCTCACCGCACTCGCCGTGCTTACCAAAGAAATCGCCCTGCTCCTGCCCGTGTTGATCGCGGTGCTTCCAGCGGGTGCGTCGCGGCGGGAGAGAATGACGGAGGCCGCCGCCTCGGGAGCGGGGGCTTTCTGCGCCGTACTCGCAGCCGGCAGGGTGATGGGTGGCGCGGGCAGGTCCAGGCTGATCCTTACGCATGCGGGGGGGCTGACGGTGCTCCAGTACCCCTTGCGTCTGCTCTGGCCGGCGGCTGAAGGGGTACGGACTCCTGACCCCGCCTACTGGAGTGGTTGGCGCGCGCTCGCTCCGGCGCTCGTGGCAACGGCCGCGCTCATCCTCGGAGTGAGCCTGATTTGGAAGCATCACGGTGGCCGGGGCTGGGTAAGAGTGGGGATCTTCCTGATCGCCGCGAGCTGGCTGGTATGGGGAGTGACGCCCAACGATCGAGGGCTTGGCCTGGGTTGCGCCGGAGCCGCACTCCTTTTCGCTGGCGGCCTCGGCGCCGTCAAGACCGGGAGGTCTGCGGTGCCGGCCATGGCGCTTCTGGTGGTGGCGGGTTCCTGGTCTTTGCTGTGGGCGGGACGGGAGCGACTGTGGTCGGAGTCTTCACGGCTCGATGCTCAGACCGCCGTGGCGCTTGGGAACTGGAGGCTCGAGGCGGAGCCGAGCCGACTGCTGGTGGTGGTGGGGCGGGTGATGAGCTTTGGAGCTGGCACCCACCTGTTCAATCTGCGGGAGCTGGACCCGTGCGCCATGACGGTGCTCGGAGTGGCGGGAGCGCCGCCGGTAGCGGCGCCCAGCGTGCACCGGGAGGGAGGTTCGGGACGTCTGCGTGTGACCGCGGCGCCCGGATCCGTGCTCGCCTGGCATTGTACTCCCATCGCCGGCAGCGGCGTGGTGGAGGTGGAGTGCGACGCTACAGGTTTCGCACGCCGGGCGCTCGTCGACCCGGCCCTTCTGGACGGGCGGTTGCTCCCGCGCAGCTGCGGGCCGCTCGATGTGCGCCGCTGGGACGGGGAATCGTTTGTTCCCATCGAGCCGCGCTGAATCGCGCTGACGGTAAAACCGCCGTCCATGGCACCGGCTGGAGCGGGCTCCAGCTCAGCTGCCGCTGACCAGGACCGGCTTCCAGAATTCGGCCGAGCGGGTGAACTCGAGACGGAAGACGGGAATTTCGCTCAGAATCCGCTTGGTGAGCGCCATCATCTGCGGCGGGTCGTGCGGCAGGAGCTTTTCAGTGACGAACGGCAGACAGGAGAGGACGGCGGCCACCGCCCGCGCGGTCGGCAGCCGCTCCACGCGGTTTCGCTTTGCCTGCACGAGCTGGAACAGCCCTGCCACCGGGTAAGTCCGGCGCTCGGCCACCACGCGGCTCTTTTCGAAGGCGCGGAACGGCACGCTGTGGGCGCGGTACCCTCCCGCCTCGTGGGTAACGAGCGTGATGTCGTCGCTCAGGATTAAGCCGAGCTCCCGACTGAATTTCGATACGGTCGTCTTGCCGGCGCCGGAGTGCCCGAAGAAGATATAGGTCCGGCCGTCGCGTACGATCGATGCGGCGTGCAGCAGAAAACCGTCGCGCTCAATAGCCTTCCAGGCGCAGTAAACCCGCAGGAAAATCTCCAGCGGCACCCGCAGGCCCATCCACCCGGCCCGGCAGAGCGCCATCATGCCCTGCGAGCCGGCGCGCTCGAACCAGGCTGCGAAATAATGCCCGTACAGATATATCCTGTCCTCGTCCGCTCTCTGCACGCAGGTGCGCCGGATGTCGAGGTGCGGGTCGAGAAAGCGGGCCACGCCGGCGCGCCGCACAGGAAGATGCAGGCTCCGCGGTTGCTCCTCGGCGTCGACGAATCCAAGAAAATGGTCATCGAGAGGCGTGAGCAGATGCTGCGGAATTTCCTCCAATCGCGCAGCGATGGGGCCGATGGTGAGTGTGCGGCTGGCGCCCGGATCGGCGGACGGCATGAGGCTGTCGAAGAAATCAGCGCCCGGCTGAAAATCAACCGAGGTCATCTCGGCGTCCCGGCTGGGCATAGGTTTCGCAGCCGCCCCCACACCAGAACCAGGAGCGAACGGACGACCCAGGGCAACGTGCTCCATCCCCGTCGCACCGGGTGCCGTCGTCCGCCTCTTTCGAACGCCCGGACGCGGCCGAGCAGCCGGGCGCCGGCCCAGACGGGATCGAAACGGGGGCTGGCATCCCCCTTGGTGTGGGGTAGTCGGGGCTGTCCCGCACGCCAGCCGAAGAAGCGGTGGATTACCCAGCCGGCTTCGCCGGCGTCGACGACCGCCAGGTCCCCCAGCCTGAAGTCGGCGGGAGATGCTCCCTCCACCTCGACCCGGTCGCCCGGTCGGAGACTTGGATACATGCTGAACCCCTTGACCTCCATCCAGATCGGCTTGCCGGAGCCGGGGCCGAGCTGGTCGATAACCATTTGTCGGGTGATCGGAGGGGGGCTCATCGGGTGCCGAGTCTTCGGAAGACAGAATATACTGTTGCCTGGGCCGCGCCCGCAATGGAGGTGAAACTCGTTGACGATCGGATGGTGTCGCGGTATATTTCGTCCAACCCGTGGGAACGGGCGCGGATATCCCTAACTCTCAAGCAGTTACAGCGCCGCGCTTAATACCGCAACCGGGCGGGTTCCTCGGGCAGGGGGCTGGCACTGGAATTCAGGGAACGGGTTCTGAAGCGTCATCCCGACGCTTCCTATCAGGAAGTCGACGGGGAAGCGCTGGTGGTTGTGCCGCAGCGCGCGGCGGTCGAGGTTCTCAGTCAGGTCGGTACCCGGGTGTGGGGCTTGATCGACGGCTGCCGCACGGTCGCGGAAATATTGCACCAGCTCGCCGAAGAATACGAAGTGGATCCGCGGCAGCTCGAGTCGGACGTTCGGGAGTTCGTTGATTCGCTCGAGCGCGCTGAAATGCTGATGCGCGACGGAGGGGAGAAGTAATGTCGGAAGCCATGGCCTGTGCTCCCACGGGCAAGGCCCCTGCCAAGAGCCCGTACCGCAGGCTTTTTGATCGAGCGGAGAGTCTGCGCCGGCCCCTTCAGGCGCACTTCGAGATCACCTACCGCTGCAACCACACCTGCCCCTACTGCTACAACGCCATCGATCCTCGCCACCGTGAATTGACCACCGAGGAGTGTCTGCGGGTGGTCAACATGATGGCCGATTTCGGCACGCTGTTCCTGACTCTCACTGGGGGCGAGCCGCTCCTGCGCAAGGATTTCTTCACAATCGCCGAAGAGGCGAAGCGCCGCCACATGGCGATCCGCATCTACACCAACGGCTTCCTGATCGACGAGGCCATGGCGGATCGGATGAAGAAACTGAACCCGCTGGAGTTCGGCATCAGCCTGCATGGGGCCGACCCGGTCACCCACGACCGGGAGACCCGCGTGCGCGGCTCTCTGGAGAAGCTGCTCGCCGGTGTGCGCCATCTGCGCCAGCGCCGGCTCAAGGTGATTCTGAAGTGCCCGATCACCCACTGGAACCAGCACCAGGTCAAGGAAATGAAGGCGCTGGCGGTTTCGCTCGACTGCCCCATGCTCTTCGACCCAATCATCACCGCCCGCGACGACGGCAACCGCGACCCGTTGCGCTACGCCGCCAGTGAGGAGTTTCTGCGCCGCTGGTTCAGCGAGGAGTTCCAGGACTGCCGGCCGGACAAGATGCCCTGGCGCCGTGAGCTCGACAAGGAAGAAAATAATTGCAAGGTCGGAAGCGGCACCTATGCCATTGACCCGTATGGGTATATCTATCCGTGTGTCGCCTGGCGCCGGCGCCTGGCCAACGTCCGGGAGATCCAGTCGCTGGGCGAGCTGTGGGATACCTCCAAGGAGTTGGAAGAGGTGCTGGAGATTTCGCGCCGGATTCCGAAGGAGCTGCAGAAGCACGAGGCGGGGGCCTACGCCGTCTTCTGCCCCGGGGCCGCCGAGCGCGAGATCGGCAGCGCCGTAAGGCTTTATCCGTCCTCGGAAATCCAGGCCCGGATGCGCAAGGCTGCGTATGAACCTCTGCTCAATATCACCCCGCCAACCCCGGTCGGGGAGCATTGAGCAGATATTCGGATGACAAGTTGGGAAAACGGGGTATACTTTAGAGGCTTTGCACGACCCTGAATTCGAATTCGAGGAGGAGGAAGGAATGAAGAAGCCGTACGAGAAGCCGGCTATCGTCCACACGGAAAAACTGGAAGTTCGCGCGGTATCCTGCCTGAAGAGCGCGGACGCCGACACCAGTTGCGGTGGCGCCATCGTCGCCTGAGTAAGTCGGTGCCCTCCGGGCAATCGCCGGTGGGCAGCAAAAATTCGGCCCTTCGCGTTCGGAACCTAGGTCTGGCGCGGGGGAAATGCGGGTAGAGCCGGGGTGTCCTTCCTGAAGGGAAGGATATCCCGGCTCTGCTCCTTTGTGGCCTGCGGCCCCGACAAGCCCCGGGGCGATTCAGCCTCCCTAACCTCTTCCCCCCGGTTGCATAAGGCCGGAAACGTCGTACCATCATTACAAACTGGCCTGAGGAGGCGCTGCATCAGAACCCCTGTTCCCCGTAGGTGCTTCGTTTTCGCGCTCCTGCTCGCCGGCACCAGTCTTCCCGGCGTGGCACGCGAAGGCGCACCCTCGGCCGAGCGCGATTCCCGGCTGAGCACGCCCGCACCCGATCGTAATCACCCTCTCGTCTCGGCCCAGATCGAGGGCCCGGGGCGGCTGAAACTGTCTTGGACCCTGGACCCCTCTTCCTTGCGGGTGCAACACACCGACAAGGGAAGGAGCGTCCATCTTCCGGGGTTCGGCCAGCGCCCCGCTGCCGACGGAACTCTTGTTCCATACCGAATCGAGTATGTCGCCATACCGGAGGGGGTGACGCCCAGGCTCTCCGCGGCTTCGAAGTCAGCCGCCGTTCTCGGTCTGGGAACCATCGGCTACTTCCGCGACCAGAGGTTCGTGGAAGTGCGCGTCAGCCCCGCGCGGATCGAGGACGGGGAGGTTTCACTCACCCCGAACGTCGAGGCAGTCATCTCGTGGGATGAGATCCCGCCGGTTGACGGCGGGACGGGCCGCCTCGCCGGCGGGGGCGTCGAGCCGGCTGATTCGCCGATCATGGAGCCGCTGTACGATCGACTGTTCGTGAACGCGGAGCAGGGCAGGGGCTTCCGGAGCCGCTGGCCGGATGTTGCGGGCCGGGCGCGCCCGGCCGGCGTTGCCCGGGCCGATGGCTCTGCGCCTGCCGAGGCGGACTCAACCGCAGCCCCATCGGACAGCTCGTCGCTCCTGCTTACCGGCTCGGCGTCCGCCGGGGAGGCCGAGCTCGTCGTGCCAACTCAGCGCCTCAGGCTGGAGGTGACGCGCTCCGGCCTGGTGCGTGTCACCCAGACGCAGCTGGCCGCGGTGACGCCCGATCTGGCCTCGGTCGACCCGCGCACCTTGCGCATGACTTACCGGAACGTCGAGCTGCCGCTCTTCGTGTCGGGGGAGGCGGACGGTAATCTCGGCTCCGCGGATTACCTGGAGTTTTTCGGCGAGCCGCCGGCCGACACGGCCATCGAGCCGATCGCCCAGGCCCCGACGGTCTTCTCGACCATCTGGCAGCTGCGCGATTTCACCGACACGAACGTCTATTTCATCGACAGCGTGGCGGGCACGCGCCTGCGGCCGGCGGTGCTCAACGGCAACCCGAACCGCAACTTCCCCCTCTCCGCCGACTGGCCGGCGAAAGCCCGCCTGGAGGGCTCGGGCCGCTTCCGCCCCTTCGGCGGCAACGACCCCTGGAGCACCTGCCCGCGCGTGCAGAGCGCTTCGTGCGGCGGGGTCTCCTGCTGCGCCTTTCCCGCCAACACCTTCTCGGTTCCTCTCCCGGGCCTGGCCCCGTCCACCGGACCGGCCTCGGTGCTTCTTGTCCTGCAAGGCTGGAACGGCGGGGCGCACCGCGTGGACGTCTTGCTCAACGGCGCGCCGCTGACCACGACGCCGATCGAATGGACCGGGCTCGGGGAGGTGCGCCGCGCGTTTCCCGTCGCCAATTCGGCGCTCGCCGCCACGACCGGTGTGGGGATCTCACTCCCCGGCAACGGCACCGGACTGGTCGATCAGGTGGCGCTCGATTTCATCGAGGTCGGCTACCGGCGCCTGTTCACCGCCGGGGGAGGGGAGCTGCTGTTCGAGATTCCGGATGCGAACGCCCGATACCAAGTGGGAGAGTTCACCGTCGCACCGACCGCATGGTATGACATTTCCCTGAAGGATCCGGCCACCGGACAGCCGATTTCGCGCCGGATCAGCAACGCCCAGGTGACGGCCGTCAGCGGCGGCTTCCAGACCCGCTTCGAGCTGCAGGCTGAGGGACTCCCGGCGCGGCGGCTGCTGGTGGCCGCTCCCGAGGCGGTGCGCCCGCCCGCCGCCATGGCGCGCCTCGAGCAGACACCGCTGATCGCACCGTCGGATGGAGCGGACCTGGTGGTCATCGCCCACCCCAGCCTGATCGACCTCGGAAGCGGGTCGGCGCTGAGCGACTATCTGCAGCTCCGGCAGTCGCAGGGGCTGCGCACCCGGGTGGTGAGCGTGCTCGACATCTTCGACCAGTTCTCCGGCGGCCTGCCGGAGGTGAACGCCATCCGCGACTTCCTGGCCTCCGCCTACACCACCTGGACAGCGCCGCCCCCCTCGTACGTGCTGTTTCTGGGCGACGGCAGCAGCGACTACAAGAACCGCCTGGCGCTGCCGGCCTGGCGCAACCAGGTGCCGGCGCCCATTCACACGGTCGAGGACGCCCTGTTCGCCTTTTACAGCGCCGACACCTGGTACGCGGCGTTCCGCGGCGGCGATTTTCTGCCCGACATCCTGTACGGTCGAATCAGCGCCGCGAGCCTGCTGGAGGCGGAGCAGGTGCTGCGCAAGATCGTGCGCTATGAGACCGCGCCTCCGGCCGGCGAATGGCGCTCGCTGGGCGTGTTCGTGTCCGGGGATGGGCATGATTCAACACAGGACAGCATCTTCCCGGCCGACAGCGACGCCGTGGCCGCCTGGTTCGTGCCTCCGTTCACCGCCGAGAAGCTTTACTACACGCGCGCCCCGTACAACGGCACCGATGCACGGACCTTCGAGACCGATCTGCTGGCCGCCTTCGACCGCGGCGCGGCCATCTTCAACTATGTGGGGCACGGCAATTTCACGATCTGGGACGGGAACGTTTTTCTGCAGAACAGCGACGTGGCGAGGATGACGAACACCGACCGGCTGCCGGTGATCTTCAACAGCACCTGCCTGATGGGCGGCTACCACCTCGACGTGATGGAGTCGCTCGGCGAGGTGCTCGTGGAGTCGACCGCCGACACGGGGGGTATCGCCGTCCTGGCTCCTTCGGGCCTCTCGAACGTCAACATCAGTGCGCAGGTGAACGGCAACCTGTTCCAGGCCATGATGGGGCACACCCGCATGCGCACCTTGGGAGAAATCGTCATGGCGGCGAGGGTGGCGCTGGCGCAGCAGAACTCGATCTTCGACCTGCAGAACCTGACGCTTCTGGGGGATCCGTCTCTGCGCGTCACGCTCCCGGCGCCCCGCCCGCCGACCGGCGCCCAGGCCGCGGCCTCGAGCCTGCGCGTAGACCTGAGCTGGACTCCGAGCGCCGATCCGGTGGCGGGATACCATGTGTACCGTACCCAGGCCGCAAATCCCGCCGTCGGGTCCGGAGCCATCTACACGCGCCTCACCCCGGCGCCCGTGTCCGGCGCGACGTTCGCCGACACGACGGTCAAGAACACCACCACCTACGGCTACACACTCACCGCGGTCGACGCCTCGGGGTTCGAGAGCGCTTACTCGAACTTCAACACCAGTTGCGGCGTGTCGGCGGCCGATTGCCTGCGGGCCACGCCGTACAACCCGGTGCGCCCCGCCTCACCTCAGGGGGTGAGCGTCCGCGATGCAGCCACCGGATTCCGCATCCAATTGCAATGGCTGCCGAACAGCGAGCCGGACCTGAAGACGTATACCGTAATCTGGGGCACCTCGCCGGGCACGTATACGGGTCGCCGCGACGTGGGGTTGGTCACCAGCGTGAACCTGGACGGGTTCCAGAACGGCGTGCAGTATTATCTGGCCGTGACCGCCACCAATACTTCGGATGCCTTCGTGCCGCCCGGTTCGACCACACCCCTCGACACGGAGAGTGCGCCTTCCGCCGAGGCGACGGCGATCCCGACCCTCATCCAGGGAATCCGTCCCCCGGCGATGATTCGCGACCTGCGGATCGAGCGCGACCCGGGCGATCCGGCCAGCGTGCGCCTCTCCTGGTCGAAGCCGCTTCTCGACATCTACGGCGGCGTGACGACGGTCACCGGTTTCCAGGTCCACCGCTCCGAGGCCATCGATTTCCGCCCCACCCTGGACACGCTGCGCGCCACGTTGTCCGCGGATGTCACCTCATGGATGGATCCCGGTGCCTTCGCCGATACGCGCTCCTTCTTCTATCTCGTTCTGGCGTCGGACGGCGCCGGGCGCCTGTCGAGCGCCGGCCGGGCGTTCCCGACCGGCATCAATGACCTGCGCGTGGTGGAAGAACGGGACGCCGGCGGCGTGCCGACCGGCTTTGTCGTGCTGTCGTGGGGCGCCGTGAGCCGCGACATCGAAGGGCAGCCGACGGTGGTGGATCACTACGAAGTGTACGGCGCTGCGACCCCGTTCAGCCGCGACCAGCTCGGCTCGGTCGGCCGGCTGACGAGCGTCGCGTCACTCACGGCAAGACTGCCGGTTCCCGCTGCGTCACGCTTCTTCTACTCGGTCGTGGCGGTGGACCGCCGCGGCAACGTCAGCCCGTTCTGAGCGCCGCACAGGCCATGCTCGAGCCGGACTCCTCCCACGACCCCGATTCGGAGCCGCTGGCGGTCCCCGCGGCTGCGGCGGAGATCGCTCCGGCCCGCACTGCAGCGGACGCTTCAACAGTGCAGACCAGCCGGTTTTCCCGAAGGCCGGACTCCCGTTCCGCTCCCGAGGCGGCGGGAGGCGCGGAGGTCGAATTGGACCCCGGGCGTTTGGTCCGGCTGGCACGTGAGGGGGACGCCGCCGCGTTCGAAGCCCTGGTCCGCCGCCACGAGGTGATGGTTCTGCGCACGGCGCGCGCTCTGGTCGGCAGCCGATCCGATGCCGAGGACGTAGCTCAGGAGGCATTCCTGAGGTTTTACCGCCACCTCGGCAAGGTCGACACCGGGCGGGATCCTGCCGGCTGGCTCTACCGGCTCACGGTCAACTGTTCCTGGGATCTGCTCGGCAGGAGGAGGCGGGAGACCCTGATCAGAGAGACTGTTCCTGCGAAGATTCAACCCCCCCCCCAATTGGCCCGGGACGCGGCGGAATCTTCCGAGGTCAGGGAGATCCTCTCTCGCAGTCTGCAGATTCTGCCCCCCCGGGCGCGGGCGGTTTTCGTGTTGTGCGAAATCGAGGGGCTGGAGGTCGCGCGCGCCGCCCGGGTCCTCCGTATCACCCGGATCACGGTGCGCAGGCATCTGTCCCGCGCCCGTGACAGCCTGCGCCAGCATCTGCAAGCGATCTACCCGGAACTCATGTGAAATGAGCAGGTTGGCCAGATAGTTCGGGGCCGATTGAACGTTTTCAGCCGCACGCAGGTATTAAAGGGTAGGATGAGCGACCCCACCTTCAGCGACTCCCGGCTTACCGACCTCTACTCGGCCCTCAAGTCGGCCCCCGTGGATGAGGCGGCGCGATGCCGGCTCAGGCAACGTGTGATGACCTCGCTTCCGGAGGTTCGGAGAGCGGCTCATCACGTGGCGCGCTTCGGCAGCCGTCTCTGGTGGGCTTCGGCGGCGGCCGCGGCGGCCGTGGTACTGGTCCTGACCCCGGCGGTGCGCCAGCGGCTGGCTTCCGGCGCGGGAGAGCCTGGGGTGCAGATTGTCGATATCCGAGCCAATGGCGGGGTGCACCTGACCTGGGCCGACGCGGGCAAGCGCGAATATCGTGTGCTCAAGAGCGTCAGCCCAGCCGACTTCAGCCGGGCCGAGGAGCACCGGGTCAAGGGGACCCACTTTGTGGATAATGACCCGGGCTCAGGCCAGGTCGTTTACTACAGAGTGGAGTAAAGAGTTTGTTGACGGTTCGAAGGGTTGGTCGTATATAAAGGGAAGTTCGGAACCCGCCTTGAGGCGGCCTTGCCGTTCTTCCCTGAGTTGGTCTGAACGTGCGGTTCAACACGGGAAGAAAGGAGACCACGGAATGATGAGCAGAAAGTGGTTCACCAGAGTTCTAATCGCGGTTCTGGCTGTTTCGTTCGTCGGCCTGGCGACGGCGTCCAACTTCGCTTTCAAGCTGAACGCCCTGGTTCGCAACCCGATCAGCCGCGGCGGCACGGCCACCTGCACGCTGTGCGGCGAGTGGACGTCGCTGCCGATCGTCAGCCAGTTCAGGGGACTGCGGCTGTTCGACATCTGCACCGCCTATCCTGATTTCGCCTCGGTCGCGGCCCCGGGTTCGTGCGCCGGGCTGGGCACCAACACGACCTGCGACTTCACCCGCATCGACGCGCTGACCACCCGGAGCTGCACGGTGGCGGCCGGCCTGGCGGTCAACCCGCTCTACCAGGACCAGTCACCGATCCGCGCCATCCTCCGGACCACGACCGCCGGCGACCGCTCGGCGATCATTGTCGGCTCGGATGACCCGGGACGCCAGATCCTGGTCCGCAACCCGATCAGCCGCGGCGGAACGGCCACCTGCACGCTGTGCGGCACTTGGACTCAGCTCCATTACGCCACCACGGCTGTACGCGCGTTCGACATCTGCCTGGAGAACACCAACTTTGCCTCGGTGGCAACGCCTGGCTCCTGCGCAGGTCTGGGCAACAACACGACGTGCGATTTCACGCGCACCGACGCGCTGACCACCCGGAGTTGCTCGGTGGCGGCCGGCCTGGCGGTCAATCCGCTGGTGCAGATCGGCAAGCCAATGCGCATCATTCTGAAGAGCACGTCGGTGGGTGACGTCCTGTACTCGCCGGCGCATTTCTGATACGGTCGAACGCGAAATTGACCTTCGAGAGGGAGGAGCGATTCATGAATTGGACGAAGAGAGTGGTGGTGGCGGTTGCCGTCGGGTTCGTGGCGGTGAGCCTCGCGCCGCAGCTGAAGGCCGACTGCGCGCCGGGCGACTCGCGTTTCGCCGGCAGCCGTGGAGTCAGCTCGGTGCAGTGGGATTTGAAGGACGCGGCGGCAGACTACGCCTACTTTATGGTTGAGGCGCCAACTGTCAACGAGGGGGCGCTCGGCGATCCCGCGGTCTTCAAGAATATTGCGGCGGATCTGCGGGACTTCGGCAGCACGCTGGACGAGGCGCTCGTCGTCGGAGAGTCGTTCGACCTCGGTGGCGCGGGCTTGGGAACGACCGGCTGCCCCGCTGAAGGTCAGCGCGGCGTGTTCCTGTTCTCGGACAGTCACGGAACCACGTGCGTTTCGGTGGTGGGTCGGGGCTTTTATTGGGATTTCGATACCGCCAACCCGAATACCACTCCCAGCCCCGGCTTGGGCGAGGGTGCGTTTGTCCTGACGCGTGACGCAAGCAAGGTGGAAATCGCGGGTGGGCGCCGCAACGCCGACGAGACCACGAGCGTCGATCTGTCGTGGAGACCGCCGCAGTGCTTTACCGACGCGCCGTTCACGGTTTCTGTTACGTCGTATAACCTCCTGGCGGACGTCGTCCAGAGGACCGGCGGAACATCTCCTTCCGTAGCCGGAGCGTCCGTGATCGGGACGTTCCCCGGGACTCAGACGTCCGCGACCGTGACGCTGCCGGCCACGCCGGGTGCGGATACGTTCCTGTTCATCGGGGCCAACCTGGGCAATTCGGGGCGCGGTTCGATCAGCGGCGCTTCGAGCGCGGTCGTCACTGACCCGAATCTGGCGCTCTCCGGCAAGAGTCAGGGGAAGGGCAAGGGGCTGATCAAGGCTCCGGGCCAGAACAAGTAAGCTTGGCATAAGCCGCCTCCCCGCCGAATCCAGGTGCGGAGGAAGCTCAAGCAAGGCCGCCGGCCACAAGCCGGCGGCCTTGCTGTTTTTTGGTACGCCCGTACTCGCCCCGCGAGCGCGCCTTGACGTTCCAGGTACTTCAGGGTATCAGTTTGAAGAGGGAGGCGAGAAAGGGGGGCGAGGCTATGAATTGCTACGCGAGAACGTTTGTGGGAGCTTTGGTGGGGCTCGGCGTGGCGAGTATCACGCCGCAGGTGAAGGCCGACTGTGCGACGGGTGACTCGCGTTTCGCCGGCAGCCGTGGATACAGCACGGTGCAGTGGAACCTGAAGGATCCGACAGCCGACTATGCCTATTTCATGGTCGAGGCGCCCACGACGAATGAGGGCGCGCTGGGCGATCCGGCGGTCTTCAGAGGGTTGGCGGCTGACCTGCAGGACTTCGGAAGTCCGCTGGATGAGGCACTCGTTGTCGGAGAGTCGTTCGACCTCGGCGGCGCTGGCTTGGAAACTGCCGGCTGCCCCGTTGAAGGTCAGCGCGGCGTATTCCTATTCTCGGACAGTCGGGGAACCACCTGCGTTTCAGTGGTGGGCCACGGATTCTACTGGGATTTCGATACCGCCAACCCGAATACGACTCCGAGTCCCTTCCTGAGTGATGGGGCGTATGTCCTGACCCGTTTCAGTATGGATCTGCGTGTGTCCGACGTTCTTCTGAACGAGGATCTGAGCTCAACGCTTCGGCTTACATGGACGCTGCCCCTTTGCTTCACCGACGCCCCGTTCACACTGCCGATTACCGGATACGACATCTTTGCGCTGGTCGTGCCTTCAGGAGGCGGACCCTACAGCCAATTGGCGCCAACACTGATTCTGTCCGTGCCACCTGGTGAGACCGCCGCCCTGCTTACGCTGGCGCATACTCCGGGGTACGAGACGTATTTGTTCGTGGGTGCTAACCTCGATACGTCCGGCCGCGCCGTGAGAAGCGGGGCGTCGGTTCGCATCATCACCGATCCGAACCTGGCCATTCCCGGAAAGAGCCGAGGCAGAGGGAAGGGGCTGGCGACCGCCCCGGGCCAGAACCGATAAGGGGAAGGGTGAGATCCAACCGCCGGCGCTGGCCGGGAAAGTGCAGGGTTGCGGTGGTCGCGCTGGTCTCAAGCGCGGGGGCGTTTCTCGCTGCCTCTGCCCTGGCTTCGAACATGGCGTTCAAGCTCAACTTCCTTATGCTCAATCCCGTTTCGCGGGGCGGCACCGCCAACTGCACTCTGTGCGGGAACTGGATTTCGCTGCCGGATATCACCCTCTTCGCAGGACAGGATGTTTATTCCATCTGTGCGGCGTATCCAGATTTTGCCTCTGTCGCTCAGCCGGGCTCGTGCACCGGAATCGGCATTTTAACGGTTTGCGACTTCACCCGCATCGACGCTTTGACCACGCGGAACTGCACTGTGGCGCGCAATCTAGCCGTGCTCCCACCGATTCAGACGCAACAGCCCATTCGAGTGATCCTTAGGGTGACCACGATCGGGGATCGACAAGCCGAATTTGTGGGAACTGACGCTCCGGGACGCAAGATTCTGATCCGCAACAGCACGGCCTACGGCGGGAGCGCCACCTGCACCCTGTGCGGGAACTGGGTCAACCTGCCGTACCACACGACTGGCCGGCGCCTCTTTGATATCTGTCTCGAGAACCCCAATTTCGGCTCGGTTGCGGCAACCGGCTCGTGCTCCGGTCTCGGGAATGGCACAGTATGTATCCAGACCAGTCCGGACTCTCTGACCACGCGCAACTGCGCGGTTGCCGCGGGTCTGGCGGTCAATCCCTTTATTGTGGTTGGCCAGCCGGTCCGCATCATCCTGAAACCGACCACGACCGGCGACGTACTCTGGAGCCCCTCACACTTCTGAGCACGACCGGGCGGCTCACCACGGGGGCGCCGCTCGTGGGCACTGTGCCGTGCACTATTTCTCCGCTCTGCCAGCGCCCCGAGTCGGCTACAATCGCCGCGTGAGCAGGAGACCCACGGGCAGGAGAGGGCCCCGGTCAGCAGGTGCACCCAGGCCGCCGGGTAACCCCCGGCCAGCAGGGACCGCCCGGTCACCGGCCAAAGTTGGTCCATCCCCTGAGGCCCGGGCGCCAATCGCCGCTGGACGCGATACGGCCGCAGCCGAGTTGGAGCGGCGGCTCGATTACCGCTTCCGCTCCCCGGCTCTCCTCGAGCGCGCCATCACGCATTCCTCCGCGGCCCGCGAGCAGGGGGAGGAAGTGGTCGAGTCGCAGCGGCTGGAGTTCCTGGGGGACGCGGTGCTGGGGTTCCTGGTCGGGGAGATGATCTACCGGCGCGGTCCCAACCTCGCTGAGGGACCGATGTCCCGGCTGCGGGCGGCGCTGGTGCAGGAGGCCACGCTCGCCGAGCGGGCCCGATCGCTCGGAATTCCGGAGGCAGTGCGGCTCGGCAAGGGAGAGGAGCGCAGTGGCGGGCGCCGCAAGGCCTCCATCCAGTCGGATGTCTACGAATCAGTGCTGGCTGCGGTTTACCTGGACGGAG
>Ga0214473_10005296_pt1 | contig 15474 bp, 5 predicted proteins | sample RVTome_7_FD_203509 | JGI IMG/M metagenome (GOLD analysis project Ga0214473, IMG submission 203509) | Soil microbial communities from uranium-contaminated site in the Upper Colorado River Basin, Wyoming, United States - RVT98D197 | ecosystem: Environmental > Terrestrial > Soil > Contaminated >... | reverse complement strand
CTTCTACCTGCATAGAACGGTTGACGTCAAGGCGCAGTTCGCCGAGCTCGCGGACATGATCCACACTTCCGCGTATCTCAGGAGGACGGAACGGCATCTGCATGAGACCTCCCAGAGACTCGAGGCAATCATACAGGCCGCGCCGATCCCGATCTATGCGATCGACCATCTCGATCGGACGATGCTCTGGAACCGCGCTGCGGAGAGGGTTTTCGGATGGAGGGCCGAGGAGGTACTTGGAAGATACCCGCCAATCACTCCTGATCAGGAAGAGGAGCACCGCGCGCTCTCTGAGCGCGCGAAAAAGGGCGAGGAACTAGCGAACATCGAGGTCAAGGCGGCTAGCAAAGATGGCCGCACCGTCTATGCCGATTTCTCCGCAGCTCCGGTGCGCGACCGTGAGGGAAAGGTCATCGCGACGATGGGAGTTGCGATGGATCTCACGGGACGAAAGAGCATAGAGAATGGCCTGAGAAGGGTCAACAGGCTGTATGCCCTGCTCAGCGCGTCGAATCTCGCCGTGATCAGGGCGAAGGACCGCTATGAGCTGTTCAAGGACATATGCAGGACCGCTGTCGAGCGTGGATCCTTCAGGATGGCATGGGTCGGCCTCGTCGGTGATGACGGGAAGCGGGTCCACCCCGTGGCATCCTTCGGGACGACGGAAGACCACCTGGAGAACATCAAGATAACCTTGGACGAAGAGCCGCACGGGAAGGGGGCTACGGGCACTGCGATCCGCGAGGGTAGAGTGGTGCTGTCGCGGGACATCCTGACCGACCCCGCAATGGAGCCTTGGTGGGCGCATGCCATCAAACACGGGTACAATTCGTCGGCGTCAATCCCCCTCCGAACAGATGGGGAGGTGATCGGTTCGCTCAACCTGTACGATTCGGAGCCGGATTTCTTCTCCGAGGAACACAAGGCCGTTCTCGAGGAGATCTCGTCCGACATATCCTACGCGCTCGACAGCCTTAAAGCTGAAGATGCTAGGCGGATGGCCCGGACTGCATTTGAGAGGGAAGCTGAGTCCACCACAAAGATCCTTGAAACGACAGGAGCCCTGATAATCGTGACCGACCGCGACGGCGTGGTCGTCAGGTTGAACAAGGAGGGCGAACGGATCACTGGGTTCAATGCGCAGGAGGTCATTGGCAAGAGCGTCTGGGACACCGTCATTCCTCCCGAACTAGTCGACCAGCTTAAGACGGCCTTCGCCGACATGGTGGCGGGCAACTTCCCCAAAGAGCTCGAGAACGAATGGCTGACCAAGAGCGGGTCCCGGAGACTGATACGATACAAGAACACGGCGCTGGTGGACGGGGAAGGCGTTGTGAGGCACATCATCGGGACGGGGATCGACGTCACGGAGGAGAGGAAGACCGAGGAAGCCCTGCGAAAGAACGAGGCAAAGCTCCGGCTCATCACCGAGAACCAGATGGACATGATAACCCAGCTTGACCTCTTCGGCAACTACGTCTATGCTAGCGAATCGCACAAGGCTGTCCTCGGCTACGATCCCGAGTACCTGGTCGGGAAGTCGTTCCTGGATACTGTGCACCCGGCAGATGCTAGCGGCATTCTCCAGAAGCTGACGAAGGCCCCGGACGGAAGCGGCGTCTATACGGGGAGGACGGAGTTCAGGGCCCGTCGGGCCGATGGAACCTACATCTGGGTGGAGGCCACGGGCAAGGCGATCTCCGGCGAGGAAGGAAGAGTCACGGGCGGAGTGGTCAGCACAAGGGACATCTCGGTTCGCAAGCTCGCAGAGGAGAACCTCAAGCAACGGACGGAGGAGGCGGAGGTCTCGAAGACAAGGGCACAGACCTACCTCGACTTCATGAGCCACGACATTATGAACATCATCACTCCGCTGACGACATACGCGCAGATGATATCCGAGAACGAGGACAATCCGTCCGATACGAAGAAGTACGCCTCCAGGATTGGCGACCAAGTCAAGCGTCTGTCATCATTCGTCGACAACGTGAGGAGGCTGTCACGTACAGAGGTAGAATCACCCATAGGATTCAAAGCCGCCGACTTCAGAGAAGTCCTTCGAAGAGCCGAGGAGGAGGTCGTCCGGAATTATAGGCACAAGAAGGTCGTGGTGCACTCGGCGCTCCCAGAGGGGCCAGTCCTTGTGCCCGGCGAAGGCTACATCGAGGACATCGTCACGCAGATACTCGACAACTCGACCAAGCACACCAATACGAAGGAGGTGGTGATCGATATCGTTGTAAGGTCGGCTCCCTGGATGGGCGGGAACCCTGGTTGGATAATGGAATTCGCCGACCACGGACCGGGGATCCCGGACGGGGAGAAGAAGCTCCTGCTCGCAGAATCGTTCGAGCCGATCTCAGCCACTCTCAGAGGAGTGGCGACTCGTCTCGCGTTCATGAGCCTGATGGTCGCGCATCTCGGAGGGCACATGAAGATCGAGGACGTGGTGACTGGAGACTACACCAAAGGAACGAAAATAGTGTTGAGACTGCCCCAGGGAATAGCCCCTGATCGAGTCTGAAGGCCTTGAGCAGTCCAACCGGATCTAGAACTTCTTGAATGTGGACTTCTTCGCGTTGCAGATGGGGCAAAGGTCCGGTGCATCACCCTCGCCGGTGTAGCCGCACACTGGACACACCCATATCTCGCCGAACGAAGCGTCCTTGCCTGACTCCACTGCGCCCTTGGCCTTCGCGTACATCTGCGCGTGGACCTTCTCGGTTTCGAGCGCCCAGAACGTGCTCCTGATCGCGCCCTTCTCTTCCTGCTTCTCAGCGACCACCTTGAATGACGGGTACATCTCGTCGACCTCGTAGTTCTCGCCGTCCATGGCATGCTGGAGGTTGTCCGCGGTCCCCTGGATCATGCTGAGAGTTCGCCAGTGGTTCGTCGCGTGGACCTTCTCGGCTTGTGATATTGCCCTGAACAGCCTTGCGACCTGCGGTTTGCCTTCCTGGTCGGCCTTGTCCGCCCAGATGTTGTACTTCATGTATGCCATGCTCTCGCCGGCGTAAGCCTCGTTTAGGTTTCTCTCGGTCATCTTGTGCATGTGTCTCGTCCTCCCACTAACTGAAAAGGTGATTCTTCCCAGAGTGATGGCCTAATAAAGAGTTTTTGCCTGTATCGTCACTTTCGAACCGGGCATCCTTTCATAATCCATGATTCCTTTCGCCCATCTGATATGGACCCGCTGATGCATCTGCTGCTTCCGCTGCTGTTCCTGCTCGCGCTCAGGATCGATGCAAAGAAAGCCCTCCTGCTCGCACCGCTCGCGATACTTCCCGACTTCGATGCTGCATTCCAGCTCCACAGGGCGGTGTTCCACAGCTTCATTCCAGTGCTCGTGGTCCCCATCGGGCTGATACTGTACTCGAAGTTCAAGCGGCCTGAGTGGATGCTGAGCGCCCTGCTTGTCCAGTTCTACCTGGCATCCCACATCATCCTCGACCTGGGCGGGGTCGCCTTCGCGTGGCCGTTCACGACCGAGATGCTGTACTTCAGCCCCGAGCTCACGTTCAACATGCAGGGAGGGATCAACTTCGCGTTCCACCTGGAATACGGGCTGAGGCCCTATGTCGAGATGGGCACCACGGATTTCCTGTCTGAGAGCGGGTTCGCTCTGGTCTTCCTTGGAGTGCTTGTCATGGTCGTATTCAGAAAGGAAGCCAAGCGCGCCGTGATGCACTTTTTTGAGATAATGAAAGGTTTTCTCGCACGTCTGAGGCTTTAGGTCAGTAGGAGATGTCCACGAAGATTCGGCTTTTGAGCAGGAAAAAGCTATTACCCCCTGCTAACAGTCTATTCTTCCAGCAGGGGGAGGCAATTAGGATGTTTGCGATTGCGAAGGCCGTTTTGATAGCTTTGGCCGTAGCGGGCGTAGCCGCCACAGGAGTCGCGGCAAGCGTGGTGGACGCACCAATGCAGGAAGCGATAGACATACACAAGGAGCATCTCGGCCAGGACTCGACCATGCCCGAGCAGAGCACATACGGGCAACAGAACTCGCTCGATCGCCTCATGGAGAACTGGGAGAGATGGATGTCGAAGCCACACAACGAGACGGACGACGATGATCTGAACGAGACCGACGATGATGACCTCGACGAGATAGGCGATGACGAGCAGAATGAGACAGATGAGAACGACCTCGACGACACGGACGAGGATGAGCTCGATGATACGAACGAGAGCGATCTCAAGGATGCTATCGTCGGCGTGCTCAACTGGATGAAGACGGTCTTCTAGGCACAACCATTCGTTTGGTTCAAACCCCTTTAACAGGATTTATATGAACCTTTCCTAGGTTTCGCACTCTCTGGCAAATCCTCCGACGTCTGGCTGAAGATTGCTCCATCGAGCCAGCAGCATTCTCAATTTCGATATCGCCACCTTTCCGATTTATATAGCCCAGCGGGGCCTATTTTCTACCCACGCACTGAGAGGATGGTACGGACTTCATGAGTATCACGGAATCAGGGCACCGCTCCGTCGCCGGTTGGAGCATCCATCGCAGACGATTCGCTGCGGGGATTCTAGTCTCCCTGATGCTCTTGTCGTCGATACCAATGCTGGCACCGTCGACCTCATCCGACCCGGACATATGGGACGACGGAGACATGACCAGGAGCGTCCTCTGGAACTTCACGAGCGCCGTGGATTACGCGCTCTACAACTCAACCGTATCGAGCGGGATTGGCCGGCTCGCGAGCGACAACAACGCTACGGGCGAGGACTCGACCGCGCAGTACCTCCTTGGCACGGGGACAAACATCGACCTCCAGGCCGTTCCAGATTCGATGTCGATAGACAACGCGTCGTTGCCCGTGCAATCAATAACGCTTCAGCCAGGTCCCGAGGGGGTCGACACTTATCTCACCGAGTGGTTCTCATACTGGACGCCTCCGGATGGAACTGATCTCGTAATCAACTCCCAATATGATCCCGACCCAGCCTCCAGTAAGCAGTGCAGGATCGTCATGCAGTTCAACCTATCCTCAGTTCCTGCCGGCGCGATCGTCAAGGATGCCACGCTCTCTCTCTTTGAGAAGCAGGGCAGGCCACAACTCATAGACTACACGATCCACGCGCTGACATCGACCTGGGCCGAGAGCGATGTCTCTTGGAGAACCAGGGACTCGACCCACAGCTGGAACAACGTTGGTGGAGACTTCTCCTCCGAGCCGTTCTCCTGGGGAACGATAGACGACACAGGCGGATGGCACATGATGGACCTGACGAGACTCGTGGATCTCTGGCTCAGGAACGCGACCTGGAACCTCGGTTTCATCATAGTCCCGAGGCCCGGGCTGGGAGATGCCAGCAAGACCTTCGTCGACTGCGAAATCACGAACAAGCCCGAGCAGAGACCAAGGCTCATAATCAACTACACTCTCGGGGAAGCGGTTGGATCGTACGAATCCAGCGCGCTAGGCCCAGGAACGAATTCGACCTTCACGATCGCGACATGGAGCAACGGCACCTCCTCGAAGGCATCGGACGAATTCTCCGGGAGCAACCTCTCGGGAAAGTGGATGTGGACGCTCGATCCTACGCTCCTGGGTGGCTCTGTCGATTTCAACCGCCCCGGGTGGCTCGGCGTAACAGGGTCCCAGTCCACATATCTCCCCAATGCCACGGCAGAATGCAACTTTCTGTTCCAGAACATCACCGGTAACTTCACTGCTGAGACCGCATTCGAGACCTACTTCTCATCCGGCAGCATGGGCGCTGGCTTGATGATGATGAATGATGCGATCACATGGCTTTCAATCTACGCGACAGGCGTCCCGGGAAGTGAGCGGATCGTCGCCGAGGTCTCGAAGGGAGGGACGAACACATCCCTCGGTTCGATACCTTGGTCGAGCACTTCGGCCTTCCTGCGAATCGAGAGGACTGGACCGAGCTATCACCTCTCGGCTAGCACGGACTGCGCGACCTGGACCACTGTAGGGAATTATGCTCCTCAGTACGACTTCGGGCTGAGCGTGTCACTTGGGATCTTGTTATTCTCGGGCGGTTCCCCTTCACGGCCGCTTGTCGAGTTCGACTACGTTAGAATCCTCCCAGTGGGACAGACGACTGTTCTCGAGGTCAGTGCCAGGACGGGCAACTCGACCATGCTGACGGACCCTTCGTGGGCCATATGGAGCGCTCCTCTCGGACCCAACACAGGAGCGTCAATCGGCATGGCAGGCAGGTACATCCAATACCGCCTGGTACTGAGAACGAACCATGACTGGTTGTCTCCAATACTCTCAAGCTTCGAATGTGGCTACGAGAGATTCGCCCCGAACGGAACCATAACGACCGGAGCGGTGTCGCCACCATCGTTCTTGACATGGGAGTCGATGTCCGTCACGCAGACTCTCTCGGCTGGCGATATCGAGTACCTCTACTCGACCGACCTTGGGTACAGCTGGACCAGCCTCGGTTTCGGTAGCTCTTTCGCCCTCTCGACTCCAGTACCGACCCTCATGATAAGGGCGGAGCTGAGCACGACAGATACGTCCGTTACTCCCTCCGTCGACATGATCGAGGTGGTGTACAGGATTTCGCACTCTGGATTCTTCGTTGACGCACCATCGACGGTCGTTGCGGGCGAACTCTTCTCGGTGTACATCGAGGCGAAGGATACGAGCAACAACACGGCGACCTGGACCGGTCCGGTGACCATCCATGCAGTCGATTCCTCGGGAACCGAAGGGGCATCTTCAGAACTGGCAGTGACGCTGGCAACGGTCCCCATAGGCGGTCAGCTGACGGTCGCCACCGAAAGGTACGACGTCGCGGAGACCATCAGGGTGCTCGTTTCCGGAGGCGACACGTCCGGGATCAGCAGAAACATCACTGTCGTCCCTGGACCAGCCAACTCGATCTTCATGGAGCCCAATGTAACCAGATTGCTTCAGAGCTCCAGCATGGCATTCACAGCGGCGGCCTTTGACGCGTTCGGTAACAACATAACGGACGCCGCTTTCACATGGCATTCGGATGCGGGGCTGGGCTCGTTGAACGCGTCGACTGGAAGCACAGTGAACCTGACGACCGTGGAGACGGAGTCCTCCGGATACCTCACCGTTAGCACGGAAGGATTGACAGCGTCCCAGTTCATCATCGTCTCACCTTTGATGCAGCCTCCGGAGATAGACCCCGACATTCCCGATCAGACGAAGCCGGAGGATTTCGGCTCGTGGACAATCGATCTCGGCCCATACGTCTCGGACAATGAGGATAACCTAACCGAGCTCAGGTGGTACACGCTCAACGAGACCATCGTAAAAGTGGCTGGGGAGAACCGAACTGGCGACCTGTTCATGACGCTCACGACAATCCAGAACATGTACGGGGTCGACATGCTCGAACTCTGGGTAGTGGACTCGGACCGCATGAGCTCGAAGGTGACCATGAGGGTCGAGATCACCCCCGTCAACGACCCTCCGAAGATCGACCCGATCGACCCGATCGTCGTACGGTACGATGACCCCTATCAGTACAACCTCGAATACTACGTGAGCGACGTCGACGCGGACGATGACGTGATCACTCTGTGGGTGGACGCGGCGAGCGCGGGCTACGTCCACGTGACGAACTTTTGGCTCACATTCCTGTATCCCGAGTCGCTCAACGGCACGCAACAGACCGTGCTGCTGTCAGTGTCCGATGGGGAGTACATTGCCTCGACGATCATCCAGGTAATCGTCTCCGACGACCAAGTGCCTAGGACTTTGGGAACCCTTCCGGACCAAGTCATGTATCAGGGCGACGTCAAGCTAGGAGCATTCGACCTGGACAACTATTTCAGCGACCCTGATGGTTCCAATCTTTACTACACCAATGGGAACACCCATGTCACGGTGATCATTCAGCTCAACCACACCGTCGATCTCTATGCCCCCAACAACTGGGCAGGGCAGGAATATATCATATTCACCGCCGAAGATGAAAGAGGAGCGAGGGCAGAAGGAGCACTGCGCATGACTGTCATTGCGGTGAATCAGCCTCCGAAGATATCCAATGTCCCGGACCTCGTCGTCAGATACGGACAACAGTACAACTTCGACCTCAGCCCCTACATCGAAGACCTAGATGACGACGTCGGGGAGCTGATGGTGACGGCCGGAGACCCGCATGCATGGACCTTCGGGACGATGCTGTCGATGCTGTTTCCCAGTGCAATGACGGGGTTGACGGTGCCCGTGAACATCACGGTCAGCGACGGACTGCTTTCCGACTGGGTGACGACATACGTGACCGTCTCCAGCGATTACCCTCCCGAGCTGGTCACGGCAGCGCCGGACCACTCGTTCCTGGAAGACAATCCCATGTCCTATCCAGTTCTCGGACATCTCGATGATTTCTTCGCAGACATAGACGGCGATATTCTGACTTACAGCGTGTTTGTCTCAGTTCAGAACATCACGGCCACGGTAGTGGCCACCGACGGCAACTGGTCGATCCAGTTCAGCCAAGAAGAGAACTGGAACGGAATGGCAAACATCACATTCAGGGCGACAGATGGGCAGGGCGCGCTCGCGGAGACGACAGTGGTGCTCACGGTCTTGAGCGTGCCAGACCAGCCGGTGCTCAGCCTGCCTGATTCCTTCACAGTCACACAAGGATCTCGTTCTCTACTTGAGGTCAACAAGAACGTGACGGACCCGGACTCAACCCTGACGGATTACAGATGGTTCGTGGATTCCAGCTACACTGATTTCATCAGCATCCATGGAGGGATCATTATCCTCGATTTCCCGGTGGACTTCCTGGACGATGGCGAGAAATCCAGGACGATCACAGTGACAGTCTCGGTGACCGACCAGGACAATCTGATCAGCACCGACAACATGACGATTACAGTGGAGAGACAAGTAGTGGCCACACACGACAACCTCGTCCTTTGGCTGGGCCTTTTTGGCTCTGCGGGAGCCGCGGCTGTCCTATCAGCCTATGCGATAACTAGGCGCAAGAAACCATTTGTCATTCGCGACATGATGCTGATACACAACGACGGCTTCCTGATCGGGAGACATGCGGGCATTCAAGTTGGGGACATAGACGAGGACATCCTCAGCGGCATGCTCACGGCTGTCCTGAACTTCGTGGAGGATTCGATGTCCGCCACTATGAACGAGCTCAAGACCTTCGGGTTCAAGGAATACCAGGTGCTCGTAAGCAGGGGACAGAAGACCTTCGTCGCAGTGGTCTACGAAGGGGACATCCCCAACGGCATCGACAAGCCCCTGGCCGAGTTCCTCAAGACCATCGAACGCGTCTACAGGAAGAAGCTCGTAAACTGGACCGGAGACATCGAGACGGACTTCGCAGGGGTCGAGCTGCTCATCCAAGGGTTCGTGAAGGAGCACTCGAAGAAAGGAAAGGCGGCGAAGGGCGGCATATGGAAGACCGTTCAGACGAAGACGAAGCGGAAGGTCATGCCGAAGAAGGTCACGGTCAACACGATCACCAGGGAGCTGAAGAATGAACCCGTCAAGGCTCCTGCGGAGAAGAAGATCTAGATGACAAGTCGCCGACTCCACCCAGAAGGATGCTCTTCCATGGTCAATAGCAAGCAGTATTGCCAGCAGTATTCTCAGAATCGAGAACGAAGCCTCGGCGGTATACATACTCAGAGAGCCGATAGTTCAATCCTGAGATCCGTTACCGGCAGGTCACCCTCATTGCGCGGGAATTCACCGATTTGGTCAGTCCGAGCTATGATCGGAGGAAGGCGGTCTGGGATGCTGCTTGCATTCTCCGTCTGCTCACTTTTCCTTCTGTCGCCCTTCATGTCCATGGTTCCGAGCGTCTCCTCTGAGCCGACGAATATCAACAACGCAGACGGCTCGAGAAGCCTTGTGTGGGATTTCAACGACCCCGCGAATTACACAGCAACCAATGCGGACGTCGGGGCGGGGTTCGGGGCGTTGCGGTATGGGAACGAAACACTCGTTGAGGACTCCGCCGCGAGCTATTCCACAGGCGTCACGAGGCAGAACATTGACTACACATCGACCCCGGGCTCAATCGTGCTCCCTGACAACGGCCCCATCGTGAACAACATCACACTTCAGCCAGGGCCTGCGGGTGTCGACACCTACCTGAGGGAGGACAGCTCGACCACGAACTACGGCGATGCCGCGACCATCAACCTGGACTCAGAGAACACGCGGCAACTGAGGCTGGCAATGTGGTTCGACCTATCTACCGTGCCATCCAACGCCATCATATACAACGCCACACTCTGGCTCTCCCTCAGGAGCGGCAAGGACCCCGTGGTCACGTTCAACATATTCTCGCTTACGACCAGCTTTGTGGAGACCGAAGCATCCTGGGACTTCTATGATGCCGGCCGAGGATGGAGCCTGGCAGGCGGCGACTACGATCCGTTCTCATTCTACGAGGGCTCCGTGGAGAACGTCCAGGGCTGGCACACAATGGACGTTTCGAGGCTCGTTGACCTCTGGGTCAGGGGACTGCTCGCGAACGACGGCCTCTTGATCGTGCCCGTCGGCGCGCCAGGAGACGCTCTGAAATCATTCGTATCATCTGACGATGATGGCCGAGCGGACCAATGGCCTAAGCTCGTGATCGACTATTCCATCCCCGTCGCACCCGGGCTCTACGAGTCGAGCGCGCTCGGTCCAGGGACCAACGAATTGTTCACGTTGATGAGCTGGACGAACTCGACCCTCTCCAGGGCGTCGGATGAGTTCAATGGCTCGACGCTCAACACGAGATGGAGATGGCTCAACGACCCGGCAGCCGGGTCCGGCGCCTGGGAAATCGGCCAGACTGCGCCCGGATGGCTACACATGACAGGCGAAGGGCTTCACGACCTCAAGGACATGGGAGCGAACTTCCTCTATCAGAACATCACGGGCTCTTTCAACGCGTCAACAAGGATCACCACGAATTTCTCTGCCGCCGCGATGGGCGCGGGAATCTTCTTGGTCGATGACAACCGAACCTGGATAGCGCTCTCTCTCTCGGGCACCGGGAACAACGCGAAGATCGTCGGCGAGGCGAGCGAGGGCGGAGTCCGCAGCAACCTAGGAACTGTCACTTGGTCCAACCAGGTCTCCGCGCATCTGGGCATGGAGCGCAATGGCGATTCGATCCAGATGTTCTGCAGCGCGGACGGGGTATCATGGACACTTGTATACAACTACACTCCGAGCATGCCATTGATGAACAGGCTAATGCTCGGGGCAGTGGTCTTCTCAGGCACTTCATCGACGAACCCCATTGCGGAATGGGATTACTTCAGGATCGACCCCTTCGGGAGCCCCGCATATACGGAGATGAGGGCAAGAGTCGGCAACTCGACCACGCCCGGAGACGCCTCCTGGGAAAGCTGGGGAACAACGCTGTCGCCCTGTACCGGGGTCGTGATCGGCAAGACGGCGAGATATCTGCAGTACATGTTGGTCCTCACCAGCTCGCAGGATTGGATCACGCCGATCTTCTCAGGGATGACGGTCAACTATGAGAGGTACGCCCCCTTCGGGACGATAGTGACACAGGACCAGACGATCTTCAATCTCAGGGAATGGATCACGGTAACCACCGATGAGAACGGGATGGGAGGCTCCATCCAGTACTCCTACTCGACCGAGCACGGCGCTTATTGGTATCCTCTGGGGAGCGGAGGATCGTATGACATCTCGTTCCTCTCGAACAAATCGATGATGATCCGAATCGACATCTCCACGCCGGACACGCGCATCACGCCTCTCATCGACCTGGTGAACGTGTCCTACTCCATCACGCCGAGCTCGTTCTACATAGAACCTGCGGTCACGGTCGTTATGGCCGGGCAACCGTTCCAGTTCGACATCTACGCCAAGGATGAGACCAATACCACTATGATCGGCTGGGCGGGCACCGTCCAGCTCCACGCGCTTGACGCGACCGGGACGATGGACGCGAGCTCTGAGCTATCAGACACGACGGCACACATCAGCGTGAACGGGTTTGTGACCAAGCTTGGGGAGACTTATGATTCCGTCGAGACCATCAGGATAATGGCCTCCGCAGAGGGAGCGTCCGGAATCAGCCCGCCAATAACGGTGATTCCAGCATCCGTATCCTACATAGTCATAGAACCTCTGGCCGATCATCTGCCTGAGTTCGGGAACCAGAACTACTCGGCCACCGCCTACGACGGATTCGGGAATGAGGTCTCTGATGCTCCGATCAGCTGGACGGCTGACCCTGCAATAGGCACCCTGAATGTGACCGATGGGAAGTTGGTGCAGCTGTCCACGGGCGTCGGGGAGCAGGAGGGGTATCTGACGGCATCCGCAGCCAACATATCCAGCAGTCTCTTCATTCATGTCCTTTCGCCGACCTTCGCGCCCGTGTTCTCAGGTTCCATCCCAGACCAGGTGAAGCTCGAGGATTGCGGTTCGTGGACGGTGAACATCACATCATACGTCTCAGACGCAGAGGACAGCCATTCCGAGCTGAGATGGTACCTGACGAACGAGAGGGTTGTCACAGTCTCAGGAGAGAACAGGACCGGAAACATGGAGATTGAATTCAGCACGAAGAAGGACATGAACGGAGTGGACATTCTCAACCTAGTTGTCGTCGACTCGGACGGGTTGACCGCAACGACAACGATCAGCGTGGACATCCAGGCGGTCAACGACCTGCCGCTTATCGAGCACATCTCACCACTCGTGGTGACCGGAGGGATCGACTACGCTTACGATTTCAAGTATTACATTCACGACGTCGACAACACATACGAGCAACTCACACTGAGGACGGACACCGCAAGCAATCCCTACACGACGGTCAATTGGCTCAAGATCACCTTCTACTATCCCGTTGCGCTCAATGACACCGTCCAATACGTTGTCGTCACGGTGAGCGACGGCGATCTCGAGAGCTCGACCGTCGTGAGGATAACCGTCTCGGACGACATGACGCCTGTGTCGACGGACCTGCCCGATCTAGTCATGAACCAGGGTGAGTCCAGGCTCGATTATTTCTCCCTTAACGATTACTTCAGGGACCCGGACGACACGGTCCTCTATTACGCTGCTGGGGCATCCCATGTAGCGGTAATCATCAACCTGAACCACACAGTGGACTTCATCGCTCCCGTCGATTGGTATGGCATTGAGCACATAGTTTTCATCGCGGAGGACAACGAAGGGGCGAGAGCCGAGGAAGCGATGTCCGTCACCGTCCTGCACGTGAACCAGCCGCCGTCGATTGGCGACGTTCCCGACCTCATGGTCCAGTTCGACCACAGGTACGATTTCGACCTCACGCCCTACATCCACGATCCGGACAATACGGCCGAGACACTATCGATAAGCACGGACGACTCGCACATCGCAGTCATAGGAGCGACGATATCCATCCTATACCCCCAATCGATGAACGGATCTGTCATCGAGGTCATGATCACGGTCAGCGACGGGGAGCTGACTGTATCACAGTCGATCCACATCACCGTCAGCGATGATCCTCCGCCAATCGCGAGAAACCCTCCTGACCATTCGTTCCCCGAAGACGCGCTCCCACCGGAGACGCAGTATCCAATGGGATCGGTCCTCGAGAACTTCTTCGAGGACGTCGAGGACTCCGCCATGCTCACATTCCTAGCATTCACATCATCGCCCAACGTGACCGCTGAGATCGTCAGCGGGGGCGCGGGAAGCAGCACCATCCAGTTCCTGACCGACAAGAACTACAACGGCGCCTGCTTCCTGACCATCCGGGCGATCGACTTCGAGGGCGCTATCGTAGAGGAGACAGTCGCACTGGATGTCATCCCAGTGAACGACGACCCGACCCTGACAATTCCCGCCAGCCAGAACATGACCGAGGGAACACAGGTCGCGATGGACTTGTGGCTATTCGTCACAGACCCGGACATCGAGGACACGGAATTCGAGTTCATGGCGCACTGCGACTATGACCAGCACCTCGAGATCCACGGAAGCGTGCTCGTGTTTAACTTCCCCAAGGGGTTCGTCCCCGATGGCGTCGATTTCATGACGGTCGATGTGGAGATCAGGGTTCAAGATGAAGGAGGGCTCAAGGACACCAAGGTTCTGTCTGTTGTGGTCTTCAAGGCGCCCGCGATCGGGGCGAAGGACAACCCGTGGCTCTACCTAGGAATGCTCATGACCGGAGGCGCCGCCCTCGGGCTGTTCATGGTAGCCGTCAGCCGCAGAAAGAAGCCGTTCGTCGTCCAGGACATGATGTTGATACACGACGACGGGTTCCTGATCGGAAGACATGCGAGCCCGCACGCCGGCGAGATAGACGAGGACATCCTCAGCGGCATGCTCACGGCTGTCCTGAACTTCGTTGAGGATTCGATGTCTGCCACAACGAACGAGCTCAAGACCTTCGGGTTCAAGGAGTACCAGGTGCTCGTAAGCAGGGGACAGAAGACTTTCGTGGCTGTGGTCTACCAGGGGGACGTCCCGAACGGTATCGACAAGCCTCTGAGCGAGTTCCTCCAGACCGTCGAGAGGGTGTACAGGAAGAAGCTGGCCAACTGGACCGGCGACATAGAGACGGACTTCGCCGGGGTCGAGGTGCTCATCCAGGCGTTCGTCAAGGAGCACTCGAAGAAGGGTTTGGCGAGCACGAGCGGCATATGGAGGATCAAGCAGGCGAGGTCCGCGAGGAAGGTCGAGCCGAGGAAGGTCACGATCAACACGATCACCAGAGCGAGGGTGGATGACGTGCAAGAGGAGCAGAAGTCCCAAGGGCCGAGCTCGAAGTGACAGCCTGCCGTCGATGGTTGAGAAAGAAGGGGATTGGAAGAGGTTTATCCGGTCGCGCAGATCACTGGGGCGGACCCGGTGGCGCGGCCCCGTATTGAGCAGGCACGTAGGTCGCTGGTGACCTGCCCTTCCTGCGCCTCATGAGCAGCACCGCGATCACCAAGGCCGCGATGATTGCGATGGCGATCAGCCCTGTCAACATCAGGGTATCGCTGGATATGCCAGCACCGTCCTTCGGTTCCTTGACCTCGACAGTCACGTTCCTGATGGCCTCTTGGTTGCCCGCCTTGTCGATGGAGTAGTACTCGATCGTGTGCGTGCCCGCCGTGGTGAGGTTGACCTTGCCCGAGTAGGTGACCCATGGGCCGTCGTCGACGCAGTACACGATGCTTCCGACCGTGCTGGTGACATCGGTGCAGTTCAGCCAGAACCAGGAGCCCGATACGCTCACCGCGCTCACGGGCACGACGGTATCTATCTTGATCGTGAGCGACCTTGTGGCCTCGACCTGCGCGCCCAAGTCCACGGACCTGTACTCGAGAGTGTGCGTGCCGTCCAGGAGGAACGCTATGTAGGTCGAGTACCGGACCCAGACTCCACCGTCGATGCGGTATTCCGTGTAGTCCACACCGCCAACGCCTCCGGTCGCGGCGAGGGTCACGTTGACCGCGGACTTGTACCAGCCATTGGAACCGCCGACGCCGGAAACCGACGC
>Ga0214473_10005295_pt1 | contig 15476 bp, 13 predicted proteins | sample RVTome_7_FD_203509 | JGI IMG/M metagenome (GOLD analysis project Ga0214473, IMG submission 203509) | Soil microbial communities from uranium-contaminated site in the Upper Colorado River Basin, Wyoming, United States - RVT98D197 | ecosystem: Environmental > Terrestrial > Soil > Contaminated >... | reverse complement strand
AGCCCTGAACCTCGTTGGATTCAGGGCCAAAGCCCTGAACCTCGTTGGATTCAGGGCCAAAGCCCTGAACCTTGCATGGTTCAGGGCGCATTCCAATCTGATTTAAACGATTCCTCCATCCACCACAATCGTCTGCCCTGTAATATAGTCTGAATCCCCTGATGCAAGGAACAGGACAACCTTGGCGATCTCCTCAGGTTTTCCTATCCTTCCGAGGCTGGAGGATTTGAGGATGGCCTCCACCTTCTCCTTGGGCATCTTGGACACCACGTCGGATTCGATCAGGCCCGGGGCCACCGCATTGACATGGATGTTAAAAGGACCCAACTCCCGAGCAAGAGATTTGGTGAAGCTGATCATCCCTCCTTTGGTGGCCGCATAATTGGTCTGGCCAGGGGTACCCAGAATGCCGCTGATGGAAGAAATATTGATGATCTTCCCTCTTCTCTGGGGGATCATCTTTCGAATCACTGTCTTGCAGCAATAAAAGAGACTGGTGAGGTTCGTTTTAAGGAGAGAATCCCAATCCTCGTCACTCATCAACATGAGGAAGTTATCCCGCACAAGACCTACATTGTTCACCAGGATATCAATCTTTCCGTATTGGGCAAAGGTCTCCTCCACCATCTCTTTTGCCTGATCGACCTGCGTGACATCCGCTTTAAACAGACCGAGGCTCAATCGTTTTGATCTGGCCTCGCTCATCAGAGCTTCTGCAGCATCCACATCCTTTGAAAAATTGGCAACGACCTTTGCCCCCTGTTCAGCCAAGAGGAGGCAGATCGCCCTTCCAATCCCCTTCGTTCCCCCTGTGACAATAGCCACATGGTCCTTTAACAGCATAACCAATCCTCCTCATCCCCAATGAACCAGGGAAAATAAATCAGCTCTGTCATCTAAATCCCAATTTCCAAATTACAAATCCCAAATAAGTTCCAAGCTCCAATTCCAAATGACCGAAACGATTTTGTTTGAAATTTCTAATTTTGGTAATTGCAATTTATTTGGAGTTTGGTGCTTGGGATTTGGAATTTCCCAATGGTTTCATCCTTGGTCTCTTCATTCTTCCCACTAACTCCCACAGGGGGCCTCGAACTCGAAATTTTCGTATTTGCTCTATTAGGTTCTGCGTGATGTTGATCTCCAACCCGGGGACAATCCATCGTTTCCTTGCAAGGGCTTTCTCCTGAATGATTTCCTTCAGTCTCCCTCCCAATTTCGGAGAGATATAAAAATGAGGATAGATGAGATGAGAATCCTGATGGATGACTCCCTGATCGATGGAGATTTTCTCCATTTCAGTCCCCGGATAGATTCGGATACCCAACATGGCAATGATCGCTGTAGGACCGAGTTGATCCATTAATCGAAAAGACTCTTCTATCGTCTCACTATCTTCTCCCGGACCCCCAAAGAGAAGATAATGGCAGTGATTAATATTCAATTTCGAACAGAGGTTTGAGGATTGCAGGATATCTTCTTGAGTGAACGACTTCTTATAATTCTCAAGCATTCGTGAAGATCCCGAATCCGTTCCAAATTCGACCCCGACACACCCCGCCTCTTTCATCCATTGCAATAGTGTCTCATTTAAAAAACTCGGATTGACAAAAGCACTCCATTTGACATCCACTTTGCTTCGAATGATCTCTCGACAGAGTGCTTCCGCAAAGGAAGGTGGATAGTTGAATATATCGTCTACGAAATAGATATAATCCACACCTTCCTCAACAAGCTGCCGGATTTCCTCCACCACCTCCTCCGTCTTTCTCAGCCTGACCTTCTTCCCTTCCAGCAAAGGGTAAGTGCAGTAAATACAGGAGAAAGGACAGCCTCGCTTCGTCTGAATATTTCCCATTCCCCCTTCTTCTAAATAACGTTGCGTTTCGAAAAGATTCCGATCAGGACTTTGGAGGGGGAAGACCCGAGCTCCTTCTATCAACGGTGGAAAAGGCTTCTCTTTCATGAGGAGATAAGGAGATGGGGAGATCGGGTCACCTTTTTCGAGACCCCTCACCAATTTGAGGAAGATCTCCTCGCCTTCTCCCACGATCCCAAAATCAACATCGAGATGCTGTAGAAGGTCTTTGGGGGCAAGCGAATATCCTGAACCTCCGATGACCAATCGTGATGAAGTTGATTGGCGACAAATCCCCACGACCTCCTCCACCTCTTTCAGATAAGAGACAGAAGTCGGATAGGTGAGATTATCGAGATTTCTCAGAGAGATGCCGATCAGGTCGGGTTGAAAGCGGTGAAGAGTACTTTTGAGATCAACCGATACCTCATGAGAAAAGCAGAGATCCATGACTTTAATTTGATGGCCTTTCTCTCTTAATGCCCCGGCGATATAAGCCAAGCCCAGAGGAAAGACGGGAAAAGGCATCCTCTCACGGTTGACGGAGATGAGGAGGATTTTCATAGGAACCTTAGTATTTTTTTCCAAATCACCAATCCCCAATAAACAAACACCAAATAAGCTCCAATGACCAGTCATCAAACAAATTCAAAGCTTTTTAATCATGGGTGATTGTTCATTGGTTATTATTTGATTATTGTAATTTGGTGATTGGTATATTAGGCATTTCTTCTCTCTTGATCCTTCGAATCACCTTCATCTGGGCGCCCCGAAGGACAAAGTTCGACATCAAAAAATATAAGAAGTGATGTTTGGGCCCCCAGAGCAAGCGCTTCAATATCGACCGGGGAGCGCAGATATATTTCTGTGCCCAGAGGTATCCCTCCTGGAGTTCCTGAACGGTCATCTTCTTCGGCTTGTAGACCACATGACTCATATCATAATGAGACCAGTCACGATCAAAAATTCTCCCTTCTTCCTCCAATCGCTTTTGAAGAAGGGTTCCTGGGAAGGGGGTGAGAATTGAAAAGGAAGGGAGTTCCATATTGTTTTTCTGGACGAACTCCACCGTCTTCTTAAAGATGGTAGGATCATCTCCATCGAAGCCGAAGATGAAGGACCCGTGAATTCCGATTTGGTGGCGTTGAATCGTTTTGACCCAATTCGATAATTCTTTCGCATTCACAAATTGTTTGGAAACGCCGTCCAGGTTCTCCTGAAGGAGCGATTCAAAACCGATGAAGAGCGAGACGCAGCCGCCCTCTTGAGCCTTTTTGAGAAGCTCTTCATTCAGGGCAATCTTGATGGTCGTGAACCCCATCCACTTCACTCCATGGCGCTTGAAGACTTCAAAGAGGCCGAGGGCATAATCCTCTTTGGCGGTCACATTGTCATCGGCTAAAAAGATATATTCTCCTTTTTTCTTGATGATCGCCGACAGTTCTCGATCTATTTCTTCAAGGGGACGGAGCCGATAACGCTTTCCATTGATGATCGGAACAGAGCAAAATTCGCATCGGTTAGGACAACCCCGGGTTGTTTCGATGACTTTGAAAAACGGCTTGTAGCCCTCCGACAAAAGGTCCCTTCTCGGAAGGGGCATTCCTTTCAAGTCTGACCACTCTCGATTTTTATAATAAGGTTTGAGCTCCCCAGCCTCAAAGTCTTGAAGGGCTTTTTTTAACATCCCCTCGGCCTCGCCGATGAAGACGGAGTCGGCATGTTCTTTTGCCTCATCAGGCAAAAGGCTCGGGTGGACCCCCCCCAAAATCACCTTGACCCCCCTCTCACGGAACCGGTCGGCAATCGCATAGGCCTTCTTGATCACGCAGGTCAAGCCGGTGATCCCGACTAAATCGACATCGGCGTTCAAATCGACTTTTTCAATCACCTCGTTGATGATCTTGACCTCATAATTCTTAGGGAAAAGGGCGGCAAGGAGGGTGAGACCCAACATCGGAAAAGGATAGAGGGTATCGTTAGAGAATTTGATCCCTTTATCTCTGGGAAAGATGAGGAGAACCTTCTTCAACTTTCGAGTTCGGAGTCCGGAGTTCGGAGTTCGGAGTAAAGATTCTAAATTTCTGTCTATTTCCTTTCGCATAATACCTTCTGCCTTACTGCTTACTATTTTTTGTTTTTCTATGGTATAAAACTCCGAACTACGAACTCATTACTCCGAACTGTTCATCGAGATTTGGCTGCTTCCAAGGCCTTTTCGTGGCATTCTCCCAAACATATCGGAGGATGAGCCGGTAGGCCATTCGTTTGAAAGGATTCGGGTTGAAGAAAGCACCCAGGAGGATCCTCGGCTGGGTATAATATTTTTTCAAATAGGCCTGTTGAAGACGGTGGACCTCCTCTGCGGATAAAAACTTTGTATCCACCACCGGGTGCATGAAATCATATTTACCCAGATCCCTCTCCCTAATCCTCCCCAATTGTTCTGCCTCTTCAAAATATTTTGTTCCGGGAAGGGGCGTGGTCAGGGTGAGGACCAAAAAGTCGCTCTGAGCCTTCACAAATTGGAAGACCTCCTTGAGCGTCTCTTCGGAATCGTTCCAATCTCCGCACATGATGTTGGCCATGACCATGATCTTATTCTTTCTGAGAATATCCATGGCCCTTTGAGCCATTTCCCTGGATTGGTTTTTTTCATATCGGTTGAGCACATCGGGCTGAATGCTCTCGATTCCCAACATCACTTCATAGAGACCGAGCCGTTTCATCTCGGGGATGAGATCTTCATCTCGAAGAATATCCTTGATGCGCGATTGAAACCAGAAATGGACCCGGAGGCCTGACTTCCCTAACTCATCAAGAAATTCCTCCACCCGTTTCCGACTCCAGTTGAAGGTGTTCTCGTTGAAGACAAAGAGGGTTTTACCATATCGTTGATTGAGATGAACCATCTCCTCTACCACCCGCTTGCCGCTTCGCCCTCTCCATACCGACTCCCAAAACTTCGTCTCGGAACAGTACGTGCAATGGTCTCCGCAGCCACGGCTCGTTGAAATGCCAAAGGCCCTTCTCCCCATTCCATGCCAGTAATAAGCCGTCGCCTCCATATCGATGAGGTGGTAAGCGGGAAAGGGAAGGGAGTCCAGATTAGGAATTAAGGATCGCCTCTCATGGATGATGACTTTTCCGTTATCTGAATAGGCAAGGCCCTTCAAGCCCTTTCCGGGCCCGCCTCTCGAGAGCTCCTGAATGAGTTGGAAAAAGGTGATCTCCCCTTCCCCTAAGATAATATAATTCAGTTCCTTTAGCTCCCGGAGAATGGTTTCAGCCATCAGGGTGAAGTGGCTTCCTCCTGCTACGATGACGGAATTCGGTGAAAGTTTTCGACAGAGGCTGATGGTCTGGATGGCTTCCGGCGATAAGCAGGTGGCAGAACAGGTGATACCGATGACATCCGCCCTGCTCGTTGAAACGGTATTTCCAAGATCTTTCCACGGGGCCGAAAGGGCCGTGGCATCAATGATTTGAACCTCGATGCCTTCCCTCTCCAGATAGGCGCCTAACTGGAGAAGACCAAAAGAGGGGGTCCACATCCGAAGGCCTGGAAAAAGTTTGTGGGGCGGATCGATCAGAAGAACCTTCATAGAATTTTAAATTTCAGATTGCAGATTTCAGATTTAAGAATTTAGGGGTTAACTCAAAATTCCGAACTCACACCTCCGAACTTTTATTTAAACCTCAAGATATTTTCGCATCGCCTCGATTCTTTCGAGCACCTCCGGAGGAACCCGGTAGAGAAGATTCCCTTTAAGATCGGTGAGGACATGCGTCGTGGAACCTGTGGCGAGAACCTTTCGGTTTTCTTGATTGAGGACCCGATAACGAAAAATCAGTTTGGCCACCTCTGTTCTCTCCATCGTGGTCTGGATGACGAGGGAATCCCCAAAAGTGGCTGGAAGTTTGAACTGGCAGTCTAATTCTACCACCGGTGCCAAAAAACTCATCTCCTTAAGCTGGAGAGGACCCATCTCGAATCGTTGGGTCAGGTCATTTCGACCCGCTTCAAACCAGCCTGCATAGTGGCCATGCCAAACCACGCTATAGGCATCCACTTCATAAAATCGAACCTTGAGGGATGTCTCATGGTATTTCAACTTAATCCTCTCTCTAACTCGTCATGGCTGGAATCAGACAGGCTTTTTGCAATGAAAAATCCGAAATCCGAATATCGAAATCCGAAATAAATCCGAATTTTCAAAATTTAAATGTCAAAAACTTCTGTTTGTTTCGAACATTTAAGATTTGGTCATTTGAGATTGTTTCGAATTTCGGATTTCGTGCTTCGAATTTAAAGTCCTCGCAACCGAGAATAACTTTGTTGTTGTTTCCCACACAATTCCATTTATAAGCATCTAAATGCGATCTCCCGCAGAAAAGGCCTCTGCCTCACGATCAATCCATCGCATCAATTTCGTCAGCGTTGTTTCATGTCCCACTTCAATGAAGTGGGTAAACCCCTCCTGAAGCAATTTCTCGACACACCGAATCCAATAGACAGGTCGCCCGATCTCCTGGGAGAGAAAATCTTTGATCTCCTCTCTTCTCAAAGGCTTGATCGTCCAATGATTGAGGATGGGAACCTTGGGGGGTTGAATCTTAATCTCTTGAAGGATCTCCATGATCTCTTCCCTCAAAGAATAAAGCAAGGAGGAATGAAGAGCCGTATTGAAAACCAGGCGGGTGGCGGAGACAGCGTTCCTTGAAAGGGCGAGAGAAATCGCCTTTTCCACTCCCTCCTTTTCCCCGGAAAGGACGAAATGCATCGAACCGTTATAATTAGCAATGGAGAGTTGAAAGCCATTGAGGTCTTGGCAGATTTTTTGGATCTCCTCTAAGGGAAGCCCGATGATGCTGGCCATGCCCCCCGGGTGAATTGCTCCTTCCCTTTTGAGGAGCCTGCCGATCGCTTCGGTGATGAAGAGGCCCTCTTCAAAACCAATGGCTTCCGAAGCTGCCAGGGCGGCATAGATTCCCATACTGTGTTCCGCAAAAATATCCGGATTCCATCCAGCGGTTCGAAGACGATAGAAGTGGACCATAGAGAGGAAGTAGGCCGCGATCTGAAGCTTTAGACTGAAATCCCCCTCTTCTTCCTCACTCTCGAATGAGAAGTTGAGAAGGTCAAACTTCCCCTGCTCGGAAGCCCTCTTGAACAATTCTTTAAAATGGGGATCCTCTCTCAGGGGATGATGATCCTCCAGGATTGGCTTTTCTTGTAGTTGTCCAGGAAAGCAAAAGGCTGTTTTCCCTTTCGATGGCTTCATGCTGTCCCCTGGTTTTCTAAAACATATTGGGCCATGGTTCTCACAGATTGAAAGACTTTTTTCCCCACTTCTGCATCGGGAATGATGACTCCAAACTCTTTCTCCAAACCGAGAACGAGTTCCAGGGCATCGATGGAGTCCAGTCCGAGGCCCTCGCCGAAGAGGGGGGCATCGGTCTCAATCATCTCCGGGGTCATCTCAACAAGTTTCAATCTTTGAATAATGAGTTGTTTGATCTGTTCGATCAGGTCATTGTTCGGTCCAGCCATTCTTCTCCTCTCTCAAAAGAAAAGGGATTAGGGGTTAGGTTTTAGGGATTGGCTAACCTCCAACCCCAAATTCCTAATCCCCAATTTTTTTATTCGATTCATTCCAATAAGAATAAAAATTATACCATTGATCTGGATATTTTTCGATATAGGCTTCAAATTTTTTAATCAGTCTTTCCATCCCTTCTCGAACGGCGGCTTCCCGGTCTTCTCTCGAAGCAGGGGTAAAATAGATGGGAGGTTCGATAATTCCTCTATACTTTCGATTTTTTCCCATCACGACAAAGACCGGTAGAACCGGGGCTCCTGTGGCCATAGCGAGGATGGCCACACCAACGGGGAAGGGAGTTCTTTTCCCAAAGAAATCGAAGACCATGGTCTTTTGGGACTCGATCCGATCTCCCAGCATGGCCACAATCTCATTTCGCCGGAGGGCCTTGACGGCATCCAAGATCGCCATCGGTGAATCGTCCTTGGGGTTGATATAGAGATTTTTTATTCCTCTTCCTCCTCTCATCTCTTCCCGGAAAGAGCGGGTATCCAAATCTCTCTCATCAAGGGTGATGACATTGAGCTTTCCTCCTTTGAAAGAGAAGAGCAATCCCCCGATCTCCCAATTCCCAAGATGAGGCGTAATACAGATCGCCCCTTTCCCTTCGCCAAGGGCCTCCGCCATATAATCCGCTCCCACTTCTTCTTCAACCCACCGGTCTTTATTGGATGGATGGAGGCGATGCATCACCATATAATCCAGAAGGTATTGGCCATAGTTCTGGAATGTTTTCCGTGTGAAAACATCCACTCTTTCTTTTGACCACCTTCCTCTGCTCACCCCTTCAATATTTTTTCGCACATGGGCTCTCGTCTCTTTCATCAAGAGGTAAAAGAGATCTCCCACGACCACGCTGAAGAATTTCTGGATCGACCGGGGGATGAGCGTCGAGCAGAATTGGAAAAAAAAGAGGTAGATAAATCGATTGAGTGATCGGGGGTGACGTTCCACCATATTAACCTGTTGTTGCATTAAATTCTTCCTTAGAAATCATTAAACGGTTGATAATGGATGGATGAACCTTCAATCAATGCCATCGGCTGGATCGCACCCATGGTGACCTATAGAAAGTATTATCAATAAGGTATAAATAATCTCTTTGCAAGGGAATCAGGTTAACCCAACCGGATCTTTTCGCAACAACAGGGTTAACCCCTGAGGTGGTCTCTGAGAAAACGGAGGACCGTCCAGATACCCAAACGATGTTTCCTGATGTGATGCCAGATATCCTGAATCGCTTTTTTCGATCGGGTATAATAAAGGAGATGGGCCTTGAGCAGAAGCCACTCCATTCGGACAAATGAGAGATGGTCGTGTTTAAAGACTAAATGCTGCATATCAAAGAAGGACCACGGCGCTCTCCATTTGAAGATCCGGTCTTTCACCTGCTCGTAGACAGCGGTGCCCGGATAAGGGGTGAGAATGGAAAACTGAGCAACATTGGTATCGAGTCTTTTAGCAAAACGGATGGTTTCATGAATGGTCTCGGCCTTCTCATGAAGTTCTCCGAAAATATAGGCCGCATGGATTTCAAGGCCATTCCGTTTAAGCATCTCCACAGCTTGAACCGTGCTTTCCGCATCAATCCCCTTCTTCAATACTTCAAGGGTCTTCGGATTGGAGGATTCCACTCCGATGAAGACCGACTTCGCCCCTGCCCTAACCATCTCTTTAACCATTTCCTCATTTTGGAGCAAAAGGTCTACCCTGGATAAACACCACCACCAGAGGTCGAATTTCTTTTCAATGATCCCATGGCAAATTTCAATCACCCTCTTCGGAAAGAGGTTAAAGGTGTCATCCACAAAGGCGACGGCGTTAAAATGATATCGGTGATAAATCTCTTCGAGTTCGTTTAAAATGGAGGCAACACTTCTCGTCCTCACTTTCGTACCAAAGAAACGAGAGGAAGCACAGAAAGCGCATTGGTACGGACAACCACGACTGGTAACCAAAGGGGTGATGTCTCGACCTCCCAATTTGGTCCTTCGATAATCATCCATATGAATGAGATGCCTGGCAGGAAGGGGGAGACTATCAAGATTCTCTATAAAGGGTCTGGGAGAAGTTCGCACCAGTCGGCTATTTGAAAAAAAACTGATTCCCTGGATGGAATGGAATTTCCTATCGTTCTTCTGTAAGGAAGCCACTAATTCGGAGAAGGTGATCTCCCCTTCTCCGCGAACGATGAAATCAACTCTTTTTGTGGAAAGGATTTCTTCATCCACATAGCCGGGGTGTGGTCCTCCCATCACAACCGCGCAACCGCTTCCCTTGGCTTTCTTGGCTAATTGGAGGGCCTGACAATGACGGGTCGTATCCGTGGAGATACCGACAATGTCATATTTCTTAAAATCGATCTCCTCTTTCTTTTTTCGAACAGCTAAGTCTCTAACCACCACCTGATGGCCACCTTTTTCTACATAGGCCGCTATATAAAGAAGGCCCAGAGGCGGAAAGAGAACTCCAGCTGCTTTCAGGGTTCCCGAGGGAGCAGGATTGATGAGAAGAATCTTCATTGAATTTCAAATTTAAAATTTCAAATTTCAGATTTTTCAATTTGCAATCCGAAATCAGAAATTAATGGCTTTGAGGATGGCGATAGCGTTCGCAGAGATCGCCCCAGCAGGCCACCACTTGATGGTCCACGAGAAGCTCGATCACCTCACATTGATTTTCACACTCCCCACATTCAAAGCCCCGTGTGGAACAGGACTTTTGGGGAAGGTCAAACCCTCTGAACTGAGTGTTGGAGGGTTTGGCTTTCTTCACCAACTTGGCAGCGCCCATGGCGCCCATGACATCAAAATGTTTCGGGATGACGAGCGAGACCTCCAGTTCCCTTTCGAGCGCTTTTTGGATACCTCGATTCGCCGCCACGCCTCCTTGGAAGACAATGGGGGAAAGGATTTCTTTTCCTCGGCAGACATTATTCAAATAATTTTTCACCAGCGAGTCACAGAGGCCAGCTACAATATCTTCAACAGAATGTCCTATCTGTTGTTTATGAATCATGTCTGTCTCGGCAAAGACCGTGCATCGGCCGGCGATCCGGACGGAATGATTGGCCTTGAGAGCAAGATCCCCAAAGGCCTCAATGGAGATCCCGATCCTGGCAGCTTGTTGATCTAAAAAAGAGCCTGTGCCTGCCGCGCAGACCGTATTCATCGCAAAGTCAACAACGACGCCGTTCCGGAGTACAATCACCTTCGAATCCTGGCCCCCGATTTCGATGAGGGTCTTCGCCTCAGGGAGAAAATCAATCACGGCAATGGCATGGGCAGTGATCTCATTTTTAATGAGATCGGCCCCTACCAAATAACCAGCTAAATGTCTCGCACTGCCGGTCGTGGCAACTCCATCCATGGGAACAGTCTTCCCCAATTGGGCCAGGATTTCCTCCATCCCTTGTTGGATGGCTTCGATGGGCCGACCGCTGTTCCGAATGTAGGACTTGGCCAAAACTTGGTCGTTCTCGCCCAGCACAACCAATTTCGTAGTGATGGAGCCGACATCAATGCCTAAATAATGACCCATAATGTAAAACCCTAAAGTTCAAAGTTCAAAATCCAAATGTCAAATCAAACCCAAATTGCAAATGTCAAAAATAAATCAAAATTTTTGAAATTTGAGCTTTGTCATTAATTTGAACTTGATTCACCTTCGGTTCATCACTTCGTGCGAGCTTTGACATTTGACATTCTCTTTCTCTCTTCCACCACGTCCCGGAATGCCTCCAATCGAGTCGTCAGCCCTTCCCTTCCTGTATGTTCATCAAAGGAGAGAATGAGAAGGGGGATGGATGAGCCTCCGCGAACTTTCAACCTTCTTTTAATGAATTCTTGAAGGAGGGCATCAATGCCGCATTTAAAGGAAGTGAGCAAGACCACCCCATCCACTCCACCGGATAAAAAGTGAAACAGAGACCCCACAATCTCTCTTCCGGATGACCAGTAAATCTCTTTGGAAAGGTTAGAAACTTCTCGATCGATTTCCTTTTCAGAGAGGAAATCAGAGGTAATGATCTCCATTCCCAAACTTTTTGCCAGGGCGAGGAGATCTTTATTGATGTCGATGTCGAAGAGATTATAAGGATGGCCGATGAAGGCGACACGCAGAGGCAATTCAATTTCTTTTCCTCCAACTTCGACGGACGAGGTGGCGCCCTGAACCATGTAAGGTTCAGGGCTTTGGCCCTGAATCCAACGTGGTTCAGGGCAGCCCTGCACTCTGCGTAGTGCAGGGGTTGGAATATCTATTTCAAAAAGTTGCCTTGTGGGAAGTCGGTTGATTCGGCTTATCCACTCTTTTTGGAATTTAGAGAAAGCGTTTTCAGCCTCCTGAAAGGCCTTTTTGCTTTCTTGCTTTGTTGCGCCCAACCTCTCGCCCATCTTCAGAAAAGACTGGAGAAGGGAAACGCCCCCTTTCCGAAGATCAATGGTCTCATCAAGAATGGAGACCTTTCCATCCATGGCAAGGCGCACGATATCCGGGGCCCCCCGAAACTTAGGGCACATGATGTAAGTTCGATGGATGCTGACCAATCGCGGGATGAAAAGATGGTCCACTTTGTCTTTCAATTGCATGGCATGGGTGACCAGAAGCTTCATCGGAAGACAACTGTCTTCGAAATAGATGATCTTCTCTTTTTGTCTTAACCCGTCGGAAACCACCACCCTCCAGCCCAACCCTTCAAGGAAGGTGCGCCAGAAGGGAAAGTAACGATAAAACATCAGGGCTCTGGGAATGCCTAAGCGGCCCCTCTCTTCCATTCCAACATCTCCACAAAGGCCTCAAGGAGTGTCTGAATGCGGCCTTCGATTTCCTGCTCGTCTAAAATGAGAGTGAGGATGGGGATGTCCCAATCCTTCCCAACCTTTGTCATAATTCCGGACGCCGTGGTCTCCGGCATGCAGGCAAACGGCATGAGATGGACGACCCCATCATATCCTTCTTTGGATCTCAGGATGGCCTCGCCGATGGAGACATTACATTCTGCACCCACATCGTAACCAAGATAAGCCTTTGAAGCCTCAAAGAAACGAATTCTCTCTGAGGCTTGATCCGCTTTGTTTTTCCGAAGAGTCCTCAAAATATGAGTGGAGAACCAAGAAGTGCGTGTCACTTCAACCCCTAATTCTCCCAATTTCTGCTCCACTCCTCGATTGATGTGAGGGTCCATCACCGTGTAGAGTTCACCCACCATCGCCACTTTAAATGGAATGCTGGAATGATCTTGTTCCATTTCCTGAAGAAAGGTTTTTCCTTTTCGAGCCGCTTCCTCAAGGATTTTCGGAGTCTTGGCCTCATCCACCCAGGAGAGGGCTTTCTTCAATCGCTTCTGGGTCTCCCCTTTCTTCATCTCCATTGGTCTGACCTTCATGGCCAGCCGTTCCAAGGCCTCGCAGGCCATCATCTTCTTCCACCCCATCCAGAGCCCATAGGGAAAGAGGAGAATATTTTTCGCACTCAACTCCTTTTTCAATTCTTTCGTCTCCTCATAATTCTTCCAGATGGCCTGCCAGGTCAACCGGGGCGGGATGGTCAGCCATCGATAATGAAGACCCATATCTTCAAGAATCACTTTCTGAACAAGATCATAGAGTCCCAGGCGACAGGGAGGACCACTTCCTACCATCACAATGGTATCCGCTCCCATCTGAAGGGCTTCGATGAAATTACCCAAGATGATTTTAAAGGGGAGACAGATACTCTCATTGGAGTGGAGGACACCGAGGGTCAGGGTTTTTCTGCTGGTTTCAGGAGGAACAATATAGGGGATGCCGGCGGTCTCTGCAATAGCCTTGCAGAAGATATGCATCGAACCCAGATGGGGAAAGGTCACCTTCATCCATGTCTACCCCGTTGTTGCATCACATCTTCGCCCTCAATAACTTTAACCTTCTGTAAGTGAGGGAAAGGAACCAACATCACCTCATTGATATCCGTTCAACAACCGGGTCTACCCACGACCTTTTTCGTTTTTGGGAGAGGCTGGCTATTTCGACTTTCGGTCCTCTCCTTCCAGGTAACTTCTGCAATCTCTCCATAGGCTTTTGAATAGGCATCAATGGCCGGAGACAGTTCTGTAAAGAATTCCTCCGCCCCCTCGTGGGTAAAGTACCGGGCAAATTTCAGGGCGATCTCTTTTCCCTGCTCAGGATGATCAATCAGGGGGCAGTTCCGGAAATAGTTCTCCGAGAAGGGTTGCCTGGAACGGATTTCCCGAAAGAGGGGCGAATTAAGGGCCTCCGCGAGAGACTTCTCTTTGATATTGTCAGAGGCGAAATGGCAGAAGACGCAAGGCTCCACATCTCCACGGGCATTGACATGAAAGTATTTCCTCCCCCCTGCAATGCATCCCTGAGTGAGACATCCATCATTCCAGAAGTCGACAAAGAGCATAGGTTTGGTGGCCCGAAAATAGGCGAGCCGTTCCCTCATCCGGTTCCTCTGCTCAGGGGTTGCCATGAGGGAAAGATCGGGCTTTCTACCGATGGGGATGTAGTGGAAGTTCCAGAGGAGGATACATCCCTTTTCAATCAGAAAATCAACGAATTCATCGCTGGTGAGGATATCGGTGTTTTTAGAGGTCTGGGTGGTCGAGATCGCGAAGAAGATTCCTGCCCCTTTCAACCAGTCCATCACCTTTGCGATGTGATCGAACTGGCCCTTTCCCCTTCTCCCGTCTGTCTCTTCCCGGAACCCTTCGAGGCTGATCGAGGGAATGACATTTCCAAGCTCAATAAACCGTTCCACCATCCCCTCGTCAATCAAGGAGCCATTAGTATAAATCTGGAAAATGGTATCCGGGTGCTTCTCGAAGAGGTCAAAGAGGTCTTTTCTCAGGAAGGGTTCTCCACCTGTCATCAGCACCAGATGGATGCCCATCTCCTTGCACTCCCCTACCACACGATCGATCACTTCGAAAGGAAGGTCCTCCTGGGGATAGCTCCCCGAGTAGCAACCATAGCAGTTGAGATTGCATCGCATGGTCGGGCTGAGGATCATGGCGTTCGGCGGGTAGAATCCCCTTTCCGCCTCAAAGGCCTTTCTCCGGTTGGTGCCCATCAGGAGCTGGTTGACGATGAAGTTTGAAATGATCTTTTCCCGGTGATGCGGGTTCGTTTCCCTCAGGACTCTCCTCGCAATGGCCAGACCCGGATGATCGGTCTGGAAGAGAGTACGGATCCATCGAATCTTCTCTCGATAGGATTCCTTTTGAGGGATCTTCTCTGCAAGATAGGTCAGACGGATCAAATTCTCCTCGGAGGCATTGGTCAGAAGGGAGAGTGAACTCGCTGCAAATTTTTCTATAGAATATCGCTTAGCTCGCTGGTAAAAGTCCATGCTGTTCCTCACCAAAACAAATTTCGAAGAAAGATTTTACAAACCAACCAGGTGTCGGCCACTGGCCTGAAATGGCTAGAACCAGTTCCATCGACCTGTTGCGTATTGATAGGAACAGATAACACACCGAACCCTTTTTTGCAAGCCTTAATCAGGAGTTCCAGTTCTGTTTCGAATCGAGACGTGGAGAGATCCACTGCTTTCAATACTTCTGTTCGAATCAGTCGAAAACCGGATTGGCTATCCGTAATGTCCGAATGGCAAAGCCGGGCGACCGCCTTCACCCCCAAACGATTCCAGAAGCGGCGGAGGAAGGTCATCTTCCCAAATTCCGCAGCCCGGGAGGCGATCAGGATATCGGGTTTGACGATTTGAAAAATCTTAAGAAGGGATGGAATTTCTGAAGGATCATGTTGACCATCGGCATCCAGGGTGATGACGACCTGATAGTCCTTTTGGAGGATGTATTGGAACCCTGTCTGGAGGGCAGCACCTTTCCCGAGATTAAAAGGATGTTCCAAAAGGTGGGCTCGATGCTCTGAAGCCACTCTCTTCGTCTCATCTGAAGATCCATCATTGACGATAAGGGTATCCATGTTTAAGGGTTCAATCTTTTTTAAAACGGAACCCAGAGTCTCTTGCGCGTTATAAGCAGGGATGAG
>Ga0214473_10005294_pt1 | contig 15478 bp, 26 predicted proteins | sample RVTome_7_FD_203509 | JGI IMG/M metagenome (GOLD analysis project Ga0214473, IMG submission 203509) | Soil microbial communities from uranium-contaminated site in the Upper Colorado River Basin, Wyoming, United States - RVT98D197 | ecosystem: Environmental > Terrestrial > Soil > Contaminated >... | reverse complement strand
GGCTAGGGCTGATCCTTTGGTCAGTGCCTCCGTCCGTCTGACAACGGAGGCCACGCGGCCGGGCTCGCTCCGATGTTGGAGTCGAGCTAGCGCTGTGGAGGGGGGCGGGCGGCGCTGAGCTTCGCGAGCGCGGCAGCGGGGTCGGCCATCCAACGCCATAAGCAGCGCCCGCAGAGAGGGAGTGCCGGGTACCGCAGGGTCACTCGGCCGCAGTCTTCGCAGGGGACGCGCTCGCGCTTCACCATGCGTTCCGTAGTACGTCCAGCTCCCACGCGAGTAGGCGCGTGCCGACGAGAAGATCGAGGGCCAGGACGAGCGCCGCGAGCGCGAGCCACCGCGTCCGCCGTTGCACTCGCCAGCGATGCCAGAGCGCGACGAGCACTACGCCCGCTCAGACGAGACGAACGGCTCGATGCGATCGAGCACGTCCGCGAGCAAGTCGTCAGGCTCGTCCGCGAGCTGCGCCGTCTTCGGCGGGAAGGTCATCCTCGCCGGGCGGAGCCTCAGTAGTCCGCCCGGCGAGACTGCGAGCGCCAGGAACGCGAAGCCGAGAGCTGCTGTTCCGGCGCGATCGAGCCAGGGCGCAGGCCAGTCGAAGGCGGCGGTCGCGAGCAGGGCGAAGGCGAGTGAACGAGATAGCACGGTCAGCGCAGTACGCGCGGCAACGCCATCGTCGGCACGCCTGGTTGGATTGCTTCGACGGCGATGTGTTTCTGAGAGTAGAGCCCTGCCGCAGTCGTGAACGCGGCTTCGCGGAGGTCGTCAGCGATAGAGAGGCGGCTTACGAGGTCGTGAGCCTTCGCGATGATCTCGTCCACCTGCTCGTCGGTGTGGTAGCGCGTCTCGGTGCGAACGGGCTGCATGTCACGCCGCCGCCTGAGCGGGCGTAAGCTCGGTCGCGCGATGGCCTGTCAGGTCAGAATCGTCCCGGTTCGCGTGCACTGGTATCACGACGAGCTGCGTGCCAACGCCACGCGAATCGTCGGCTACCGCGCTGTCTGCTCGTGCGGCTTCCGCGGGCCAGTCCGCCGCCGTGTTCGCGGTGCTCGTGAAGCTCTGCGGGATCACGTCGCGACGACCTAGCCGGGAATCGCGGCCGGAGGGACGCCCCAATGTTGGTGTCCGTGCGGGCGACCCCAAGCGTCAGGCCCGAGCCCGTCGGCCGCTGCGTAGTCAGGGCCGGGAGGCGGCTGCGGGAGCGTCGCGAGGCCGGGCGTAACAGGCTGGTCGCGGGCGATGATGCGCCACCCGGCACCCTGACACCTTCCACACGGCCCGACGCGGCCATGCTCGGTCTTCGCGCCGGTCAGCACTTGTCCCCACCCGTCGCACTCGTCACAGGTGGCCTTGTCGAGCGCCTCGCGGTACGGCGGCTCGGTCATCGGCTCGGCGGCGATCAGTTGCGGCCCGTCCTCTGTGAGCACGATCCCGAACTGAGTGCCGGGCGGCGGGAGGTCGGGCAGGTATCCGAGCCCCGCGCAGAGCAGGCACTCGTGCGCGACGGCTTCCTCGCCGAGAATGCCTCCGATCTTCTTTCGGTAGGCGTTTCGCGCAGTCTCAGCCTTGCGGATCTCCTCCGGGCCAATGGTCGCGAACGCCTGCGCCTCGGGCTCCGGCTCGGGCCCGGGCTCGTCGGGCTCGGGCTCGTCGGGCTCGGGCTCGTCATCGGGCTCGGCTTCCGCGAGCGCCGCTTCCTCTTCGACCATCTCGGCGATGCTCGCCACTTCGTGTCCTCCGTTCGTCAGCTCAGTACCCGCGCCCCTCCCGCAAGTGCCGCCTATCCGGGGAAGGAGAGGAGGGGAGCCGCGGGAGGGGATCGAGGTTCACGAGTGAGCAGCCTAGCGCGTTCGTTACCCAGATTGCAAGAAGGTGTCTGCGTCTTCGGGGGTCATGCCGCGTTCCTCAAGCTCGGCGAGCGCGGTCGGGAGGTCGTAGAGCGCCTTTTTGTACGCCTTGCGAATCTGCGTCGGCGTCAGCTCCAAACGGCTGATCCCGCGCTCGGCTTCCCAGAGGCCGATGATCGTCGTCTGTTCATCTGCGAGGACGCCGATCGCCGCGAGCAGGGAGCGCGCCTGTGCCTCGTCAATCGAGCCGTCCAGGTACTCGTTGTGCGCGACTGTGAAGAGACGCGAGCGCGCACGGTCTGCCCACTTCTCGGACGCGCCTCCCGCGCCGCCTGCCCACTTCGCAGAGGCGAGTGCGGCCCATTCCGGCTTCCAGCCTGACTCAATGAGAATCGTCTCCGTGAGCGCCTGGTCGAAGGTGCCGTCCGAGGCGAGCGCCCGGATGACGAAGGCGGACGGATAGGTGAAGCGCTGCGCGTAGAGAATGTCGAACCACTCGGTACGAATGTTCGACTGCTCGACCGCACGCCGCAGAGTCGCCTGCTCATCGTTCCCGAAGCCCGGCAGCCGCCCCCCGCGCGCGAAGCCGATGTGAGCCTGGCGCACGGTCGCCGGACGCCCGCGATTCTGATAAAGCCGCTCCATCTCGGCGGGCTCCCACCCGTCGAGCGCGCCGAGCCGCTTCGCCTCCGGCTCGTCCATCCACCCGCGCAGCCATAGTCCCGCTACCTCACGGCCGGGCAGAATGTGAGAACGCAGCGCGAGCAGGTCGTCTGTGTATTTCGTCTTCGTGTGGCCTTCGCGGACGATCTGCGCGTAGCGCGCCTCGTCAATGATCCCGCGTCTGAGCATCGTGAGCCCGTCCATCGCGCCAGGAGGGAGCCCGGCCAGCTCGCGCTGAATCGCGGCCAGGCCCGCGGGCACGCCGGAATGCGCGGCCTCGTCCTCCGCTGACTGCTCTGTCAGGAACCCCTGCTGCCAGGCGTTCGCGGCCTCCGCGGGCGAGAGCCGGCGCACGCGCGCTGCCCAGAGTGCGTCCAGCCATTCGGCCTCGATCGTGCCCTTGCGCGCGCCTTCGCGGAACGCCGCTTCGCCGATCAGCCCGCGGTGAGCGAGGTCGTACAGCGTGGAGAGGTCGGGCGCAGTGTCCACCATGTCCACGAGCGCGCCAAAACGGTCGGGACTGACGCCGACGTTCGAGGCTTCGTCCACGCCCCAGGCGAGGTCACGCTCACCGCTCGCGACGAGCTGCGCGGCTTCGACAGCCGCAAGCGGCATCGTGAGTTGCAGCGCCCACGTCCGGTTTTTCAAGTCCTGCACGACGGGCTCTATCGCGCCACCTACGGCGTTGCCGACGCCCGTCCCTATGGCGATGCCGCCTACGAACGAAATCGGCGTCAGGAGCCGCGTAGCCATGCGCTAGAGCCTACTGCGAAGCGCGGGAGAGGGTCACGCGGCCGTGCGTTCCAGAATGCCCGACAAGCCGCGCGTCAGGTCTTGCCCAAGCTCGGCGATCTCCTCGGGGTCAAGCGCGATAGCCGTCAGCGCGGCGATTCCGAAAAGCCAGCCGAGCGAGCCGATCGGTGAGCGGCATAGCGCCTTGTTGAAGGCGCGGACGTTCGTGCACTGCCAGTACGGAAAGACGCGCGTCACGGCTGCGACGGCGATAGCGCCGAGCGTCCCGGCCGCGAGCGCCTTTTCCAGCGTGCGGATGCGGATGTTCAGGTTGCGGCGGGTGTAGCCCACTACGTCCGAGAGTCCCTGCTCGATCGCGCGGATGCGCGGGATGACGAACTCGCCGAGCCGCGTGTTGATCCGGTCGATGCCGCGCTCGCGGGCAAGTGCCTCCCCAGTCAGGTCGCGGTTCGTTGCGTCGATGCCGCGCTGTCGGGCGAGCGCTTCTGCGCGCAGGCGCGCGTCCGTTCCTGCGATCGAGCCGCTCAGCCGATCGGTGAGCGGCTTCGTCCGCGCGCCGACTTGCGTCGGAATCTCGCCGTAGATGAGACCGCTGATCGTGTCATGCACGTCCGCGCCGAAAGCCACAAGCGCGTCGCCCGTCTCGCGTACGACGTAGGCGAGAGCATCCCAGAGGGTCGCCGCTGCGTCCTCAAGCGCCGACAGGCCGTCCCCAAGCGCTTCCTGAATCTTCTGATCGAGAGAGTCGAACGTTGCCGCGATCTTCCCGCCTATCCACCGAATGTCCCGCGTCGCGTCCGCGAGCCCACGCAGGAACGCGCCGAGCGTGTAGTCGTAGGCGAAGAGGATGCCCCAGACGACGACCCACGCCATGACGACCAGCCACAGCGCGCCCGTGAGCCCGATGGCAGGAGCGGCAGGAGCGACAACAGGCGCGGCCATCGGCGCTACGCTCGCTCGTCGCCGCCGGCGGCGATCTCAGCCGCCACTTGTGCCCCGGTGAAGTTCGGGCCGAACTCGGCAAGCGACGACTCGACAGAGCCCTCAATGAGCGCGTCGGCGGTCTGATAGTACGTCTCCATGCGGTCTTGCAGCCGCCCGCCCGCTGTCGTGTCCTGCGAGTAGACGACATCGGTCACTTCGGGGATCGCGAGCACGCCCTCAATGCGAGCGGCGAACTGCTCGGACACGCTGTCAATGTTCGCGGCGTCCCACTTTCCTTGAGGCCTGCGAAACTGGTAGTAGGTCTCAGAGGGGAGCGCTAGGCGGCGGTACTCGCGCACCTTCACGAGCTTGTTTCCGCCTTGCACTTCCCGCGTCTGTGAGTAGCCGAGCTTCTGATAGGCCATCGCTCGCGCTCCTATCTTCGCGGCTTCGAGCTACCGAGAGCCCGCGTCGCTTTGCCCAGTTGTCGCAGTTGACTCAGACGGCGCGGAAGATGGACGCCGACAGCGCGGCCGAAGTCCTTAAGCGTCTTCGGCGTCTGGACGCGCTCCTCTTCGGGTCTGGACACGGCTGCCTCTCTCAGACTTCCTCTGCCGTCCAGCGCGGGATATCGCCCGTGAGCGGCGGGCCGGGCGACTCGTCGTAGCCGTAGATCGCCCAGTTGGTTGATGTGACTCCTGCAACCGCCGCGTCCGTCGTCGGACTGAGCGCGCGAATGCGGAGCTTCATGCCGCCTGAGAGCGGGATCGCGGGGAAGCCCGCCTGCTCCGTGTGGTGCGCCATCGGCTACGCGGGCGGCTTCCCTGGAAGCCGGTAGACACCTCCGAAGGACACGAGCACGGCCGACGCGACGAACACCCATTGCCCGGCCGTAATGTCGGCGACGCTCGTATCGTTCACAAGCAGTCCGCCGAGGGCCGCGAGCCCCGCGACCAGCGCTGCGTAGAGCGCCTTCGCGGTCTGTGCGATGTAGGTCTTCATAGGAGGGAACATACCACCGCGCGTGGCGCGTGGCTCATGTCGGGAGGGCCGCGAGTCGGACGGCGCGGAAGGCGATGGTGTCCGCAGTTCTCGCAACCCCTGAGTTCTGCACGAGCAGCCCGGCCCACGAGTTGTCTGCTCCGAGTGCCGTGACGAGACGAAGGCTCCCGATCTGCGGTGACGCGAGCCCGCCGATATTCCCGATCCGGTTGTCCTCCGCTCCGAAGAACGCGGCCTCTGTTTGATCCACAGCGGCGATACGCGCGATGGTCGTCCCTGCTCCCCACGTTGTTGTGTAAGTCACATCGAACCACGTAAGGTAGAGCCCGGTGGCAGAGAGGGCGATGATGCCGTTCACCAGGTCAACAGAGAGCGTGCTGCCATCCGCTGCGCCTGTGTCATAGGCCGTGATTACGGTCGGCGTAGCGTTCGCAATCGCGAGATTCGTTGTGCGGATCATGTAGGCCGCGTCGAGCACGGCGCCGCCTGCGGCGGCCGCGGCCGCACGTCTCAGAAAGGGTGCGAAGGTGACTACCCCCGTGTCACCGACTGCGAACTCCTGATCTGGGCGCACGCGCGCCATGAGCTTGTCGTCTTGTGAGAGCACTTCGAGCACGGGGATGAAGGAGGCAGCCGCCGCCGCCCCGTCGAAGCGAGCGACGACGGATGAGAGCACGAGGTCTAAGCCCGGCGGGAGCTGGTACTCAGCGGCGAGCGAGCCGGGGTTCTCGGCGAAGATGAGCTGAACGCGCTCGGCCACGCTAGGTCAGGTCTGCGTCCGTGTAGAACCGCTCCCAGACGAAGCGAATCTGCGTCAGCGTGTCCGTGTTGTCCATGTTCACGACGTGAATGCGGAAGTCGAAGGTCGGCGGGAGCAGAAGCGGCGCGAGCGGGACGAGCACGGTGGAGTCCGTCTCCCAGTCCGGCTCCCCGAGGTACGCCGAGAAAAAGAAGCTCGTCACGTCGGACGCGGGCACGGTGACGGGTGCGCCCGCGAGAGCGAAGCGCTCATCGGCTGCGTTGCGGTATTCGAGCACGACTTCGCGCGCGGCCACGTCCGCGCTCGGCGTCAGAAGGCAGAAGAGGGAGACGAGCCGCGCGTGGAACGCGCCGCCAAGCTCCTGCACGAAGTCCGCACCGGCGGCCGGGCTCGCGCCGTAGACAAGCTCGGGAAGCCCGTACCGGCGAAGCGGGGGGGCGTCAAGCTCGGGGGCGACGAGGGCGTGCATGGCGGGAGTCTAGCCCGCCCTTACTGCAAGAGTCCTAGCGCTTGCAGGTCGTCGATGACCGAGTTGACGAGGTTCTTTACGTCGATCACGTCAGCGCGCAGCGCGGCGAACTCGGCGATCGCCTGGTCACGGTTGGCGGCGGTGTCCCAGGCGCCCGCCGCTGCGCCGACGCCCCCGGCAGGCATAGCTGCCGAGGTCATGGCGGCGTGCGTCTTGTCGGCGGTCGCGTAGGTCTGCGTGTACGCCGAGGGACGGGCGATCGGGGCGATGCCGTAGAAGCTGAGCAGCTCGCCGGTGCCGTGGCCCTCGATCGCGTCCGGCTTGAGTCTGATTACGCCGTCTTGCGGCATCGCGGCCTAGCTCAGCTCGGCGAAGAGGAGCCGGATCAGCGGAGCGGTACCGCCGCCCACGTCCGCGAGCCGGACGAGAGTGTTCGCGACGTTGTTCGCGTTGAAGACCGGCACGAGCGGACGCCCGTAGCGCTTGGACGCGTCCATGAACCAGCCGGAGGTCACGTCTTCGTCGCGGTAGCCGGGAATCGGGATGCGGAAGTTCGCCGTGTCTGGCCCGTTGAAGGCGAGCGTCGTGAAGGGAAGGTCGGTCGTGAGTCCGAGCCACGCGTAGTCCTTGTTCGCCTTCAGACGCGCGTCGTCGGCGTTGATCGCCTCCGCGGTGCCGTAGGTCGAAGTAGCAGCCGGGGGAGCCGGAGAGACGCGAATGCCGACTGTGTTCACGCGCCGCGACTCGACTTCCTCGTAGGAGAGCATCCGCGCCGCGGGAGTGCCGCCGCCCTCGTAGTAGAGCATCTGCGTGAAGGCCGCGTCATCCGCCGCCGTCCCGCTGACTTCCACGATCAGCGCGTCGGTCGGGTGGTACTTCTGCGTGAAGTCCGCCGGGAGGTAGATGTTCGGGTTGCCGTCCGCGCCGGACTGCGTGGGGTTGAACATGTGGGCGAAGGCGAGCCCGCGCGTGTTGTCGTGCAGGAGCGGCGAGCGGATGGAGAAATCGCACTTGGAGACGTTATTCGCGCCCCAACAGTCGAGCAGCGTGCAGAGTGTCCCGTCGCCGTAGCTGCGAATCGTGAGCGAGTCGCCATCGGCAGGCGCGAGCGTCTCGAAGCCGCCGCCTGCGATGCCGTCCTCGAAAACGTGGATCGAGTCGATGAGGCCCACTACTCGTCTCCTTCTTCGGCCTTCGCGCCCTTGCCCTTGCCCTTGCCCGGAGGCTTGAAGGCATCGCCGAGCACATGCTTGGCCTGCTCGTCGCCTGCCTCTGCGCGAGCCTGCAAGTCCTGGCCGCGCTGAACGAGCTGCGCGACACGCGCTCCTGAGAGCGACGCGAAGGAGACGAACACGCCCTCGATCTCGCTGCCAATCGAGTAGTCGCCGCTTCCGCTCTTGACGACGGACACGCTCACGGTTTACGCGCCTCCCTACCGGCTCAGCTTGGCGTTGTGGAGCGCCGTCGCGAACGCCGTCATGCGGTTGAGCGAGTCCTGGAAAGACGTGTTGGGCATTCCCTGGACGCTCGCCGCAGCCGACGAGATGATCGGCAGCCACGTCTGCATGGCCTTCTGATAGTCGTCGACGCCCGCTGCGATTCCGACCGCGTAGTTGGCTGCCTTTGCGACGGTCGCGGCCTTCCACCCGGCCGTCCCGCGCTCACCGAGCCGCCGCGCCCAGAAACCGGACGAGACAGCCTGCTGGAAGTTCGCCAGCAACTTCGGCTGCGCGGCGATGGCGCGGCCGACAACATCGACCGTCGTCGCCTGCACGCCTTCTGCATAGCGCTGCTGACCGGCTGACGCCGAATCGCGCCAGCGCTGAACGGTGGTTGCAAGGTCAGCCATAGCGCTAGCGCTCCTTCTCGTCGCAGGTCATAGGCCGGACGCTAGGCGGCGACTGCGACATGCGCAAGTGAAATGCACAGGGGGGGTCATGTGTATGCACAGGAGGGGTACCGTGTACGTCGATAACCTTTCAGACGATGGCTCGCTACCACAGGCGCAACTCGTGTCGGGTGTGCGGAGCCTCCCGGCCCTTCGTTTCGATCTCCGCGCGAGGGCTCTGCCCTGACCACACGCGAATGCGGATCGAGGACAACTTCCGCGGCCTGGTCGAGCATCGCGGCCCGCACTTCGAGCACTGGCGGCGACGCTGCCTCGCCGCGTTCGGCGTGCTGCCAGTAGACGAAGCGGGCGACGAGGGCTAGGATCGGCGCGTGGCGCTCGCTCCGGTCAGCTCGGCTAAAGGAGGCATCCCTCTCGGGCTCGCAGGCGCGACGGCTGCCACGCGCTACGTCGGCGCAGTCGCATCGGGAGCGCCGCTAACAGGCACCTTCGCGGTCGGTGACTTCGTGATCGGGCAGGACGGCACGCTCCGTATCTGCACCGTGGCCGGTTCGCCCGGCACTTGGGTAGAGGTGTCAGGAACTGCGACGCCTGCGGCCTACGTCGCCGCTGTGCTCGCCGACTCCCCGCTCGGCTTCTACCAGTTGGACGAGACAACGGGGCTCGCGCAAGATTCGTCCGGCAACGCCGCGCATATGACGGCCACGGCAGGCACGACGAAGGGCTATCGCGTCGAGGGGCCGATGCCGGGCGCATTCGGTATCTACATGATCGGCGGCGCGAGCTTCTCGCGCGCCGTGCTGACGACCGCTGTCAACAACTGGACGCTAGAAGTGTGGGCCAAGATCGTCGCTACCGGTGGCGACGACACGGTTTTGCTCAACGGCGTGCGCGCCTCGTCGGGCTACAGCCTGGACATCATCGACGCCACCAAGCACTTGCGCGCGCTGTACGGCGGCGTTGCGTTCCAGCGGACGAGCACGGGGGCGATCGTCGTGAACGACTGGACGCATCTCGCAATAGTGGATCGTGCGAGCGCGCTCGAATACTACGTCGATGGCGTTCTCGACTCGACGGGTGCCGAAACCGCGGCTCCGAACGCACCGGCAACGAAATCGCAGATTGGCTCCGATGCGGCGGTCAGTTGCGCGCTATCAATGGCTGCGTTCTACAACACGCCCCTTACAGCGGCGCGGATCGCGGCGCATTTCGCGGCGGCGGTCTAGCGACGTGAAGCCCTGCCGCGTACGCGCCCTGAAACGAGCCCTCACCTATCGCGGCGTCCGCGAGCAGCCGCCAGGCTCCAACCGCGGGGCGCATATCGAGCGCTGGCAGAAGTGGGCGAACGGGCTCACCGGCTACCCCTGGTGCGCCGCCTTCCTGTGCGGAATGGTGCGCGAAGCGTGCGGGCTCATCGTGCCGACACCGAAGCGCGCTAGCGTTGGCTTCCTCGAAGACTGGGCCGACGAGGTTGGCTCCCTGCTCAAGCCGGGCACGCGCCCGCGGCGCGGCGACTGGATCGTGTACCGATGGGACGACAGCTCCCCGGACTGGCCGGATCACATCGGCGCGGTGCTGCGCGTCGTCGGCGCTCGCAAGTGGCGCGGCGCGTACTTCTTCGGAACCGTGCGCACCATCGAGGGCAACGTTGACGATGCCGTGCGCGTGAAGTACCGGAGCGTGCGGCGGGCGAAGTTCATACGCATCGACGCCGCGAAGCTCACGCCTGCCGAGTGACGACCGGCGAACACCGCGACGTATGGCGTTGGCTCGCCGCGTTCCTGGCAGGCGTCGTGCTCGCCGGGATGCCTGCCGCCTTCGTGTCCTTCACCGCACCGTCACGCGCCGACTACGACGCGCTCCGCGCCGACGTTGTGACGACGCAAGTGCAGCTCGCGCGAATCGAGGAGAGGCTGATCGCGCAAGACGTGAATGGCGACGCGGCGCTCGCGGTGCTCGCGGACGAGTTGGACGCGCTGCGGGTTGCGATCGAGCGCAAACCCTAGACCTTTGGCCAGTAGGCAAGGCGGGCGCGGTGCGCTTGAATGAGGGGCATGGTGATAGGGACGCGGACGCGCGATAGGCGGCGCGAGACACACCGGTTTAGCCGGGCCTCGTTTACGGCCGCACTAGCCTCCCCCGCGTCCCGCGTCACCTGCGCCGAATCGCCCTCCGGCGCGGTCGGCGCGAGTGGGGCGACACGATGACCGCCGACCGCAACCTAGAGCGAGCCGCCGAGCGCTTCGCCGACACCGTTCACGCGGACGTGTCGGCGCAAGTGCGGCTCGCGTGGGCGCTCGAACGCGACCGGCTGTACGCGGAGATAGCGGAGCTGCGCGACGCGGTACTTTCGTTGTCGCAGACGCTCGACCGTCACCTTCTCTCTCACCTGGCCGAACTGCATAGCGTGAAGGTGCCCGGTGACGACCCTGGTCTCTGCGGGCACGGCGTGAGCTTCGCGCCTGGCGTTGCTGACGAAGGCCGCTCACAATGGTGCGGGGAGTGCTTCCCGCCGTGACTGTTGCCGAGCTTCAGCGCTTCACGCTAGGCGGCTCCGTCGCAGCATCCGCCGCTGGCATCGACCCCTACCGCTCGCGCGTCATGGCGTGGGCCGAGCTGACCGGCCGCGTAGACCGCGAGCCGAGCGAAGCTATGGAGTGGGGCAACCGCCTAGAGCCGGTCATCGACGCCGCCATGACGGAGCGCGGATACGAACTACTACCCGCGCCCGCCGAAGGCTTCACCGATCCCGAGCGCCCCTGGCTCATCGGACACCCAGACGGGTTCGCCGCTCTGGACGGCAGCCGCGTCGTGTACGAACGAAAGACGATAGGCCAGTGGGCGCATCGGGCGAACGGGAGCGGTGCTGCGGTGCCGCTCCCGTACCAAGCTCAGGCACAGGTCTACATGCACCTGACCGACCTTTCACGCACGCTGCTCGCCACGCTCGTTGGCGGGCAACGCCTAGACGTGGGGATCGTGGAACGCGACGACGCCGCTATCGCCGCCCTGCTCGAACGGCTCGCCGCCTTCCGCGACCACTTGCGCCGCGACGTTCCGCCCGCGCCGGATGGCTCGGACTCTGCCCGCGTCGCCGTTATCGCGCTATTCCCGGACGCGCAGGAGTCGAAGGTGTACCGGCTGACGCGCGACGAGTGGGGCGACGTGCGCGAGCTGCGAGCGCGGAAGGAACAAGCCGCCGTCATCGAGGCTCAGGCAACGGAGCTAGAGAACCGGCTCAAGCTGGCGATGGGCGACGCCGAAACCGCAATCTCTCCGCACGACACGGACGCCCTGCACTGGCGCAACGTCCGTGCCACCCGACTCGACACGAAGGCTCTACGCGAGCAGCGCCCTGACGTTGCCGCGGAGTACGACAAGACGACGACTAGTAGGAGGTTCACGCTCGCATGATCGAACCAGACGGACACTACATCGGCGCTTCGTGGGAGATTCGACCGCCGTTCCACGTCGGGCACACGCTGACGATCCGCGGGCGGGATGCCGTCGATAAGCACAAGGCGTTTTGGCTGGACTGCTCGTGCGGCGCTACCTACCTCATGGGCGAAGCGCACCTAGACCGCGCCATGCGCGAGAACTGGTCGCCGTACGACGACGCCGACGCTCGCTCGCGCCCTCGCCCCGTCAAGCCTCTGCGAGTGCGACGATGACCGAGACGTTGACTACTGCACTGGAACGCTCCGCGCAGCCGAAAGAGGCGAAGACGATCCTGGATCTGATCGACCGGCAGAAGCCGGAGCTAGAGAAGCTGATCGGTCAGACGATCGGTGTCGAGCGGTTCGCCCGCACGGTGCTGACGGAGCTTCGCCGCACGCCGAAGTTGTACGACTGCGCGCCTGAGTCTCTGCTCGGCGCGATGATGCTGGCCGCGCAGCTCGGGCTCGAACCCGGCCCGCTCGGACACGTCTACCTCGTGCCCTTCAAGCGCGAGGTCGTCTTCGTCGTCGGCTACAAGGGGATGGTTGACCTGGCCTATCGTTCTGGGCTCGTGAAGGACATAGCGACCGGGCTCGTGTTCGAGGGCGACGCTTTCGAGTGGCGCGAAGGGACGCGGCCGTTTCTCGATCACACTCCGTCAGGCCCGCCCGCCGAGCGCGACTGGACTCATGCCTACGCGGTCGCTCGGCTCAAGACTGGCGGGACGGTCTTTCGGGTCATCTTCCCAGAGGACGCGGAGAAGGCGAAGGCGAAGAGTGCGAACGGCAACGCTCCCTCGTCACCGTGGCAGACTGATTACCACGCAATGATCCGCAAGACCGCGATCCGCCGACTCGCCCCGATGCTCCCTCAGTCGCCCGTGTTCGCGCGAGCCCTTGCAACCGACGATGCCATAATCGACGCAGAAGCCGACCTAACGCCCTCGGACGATGCCAGGGAGGACTGATATCGGTGCGCGTAGAAAAGCACAGAGACGCGGCCGTGAGCGTGGGTGTTGGGTATACATTTCGGCTGAACATCTCCGGGAGGCTGGTGTCCCTGACTCCGATGCTCCGGTTTTCTATCGCATATGGTCAGCCCGTGGGCGTCCGCGCTTCGTCGTCAACCTGTACCGGGAGCCGTGAGCGATGACCGAGGGTACGCACTTGTATACGTCCATCGAGGATTTCGAGGCCGAGCTTCGCCGTATCTCTCTGTTGTACCTACGCTCGCTGAGTCCGGCCGCGCCACAACAACTAGACCGTATCCGGCTTGAACTCGCCGGAGCCGGGGTATCCGTCATCTACGACAACACGACCGGCGGCGCGGGCACGCCTACGCTAGTAGTCAGCATGACGCCAACGAATCCGGGCAGGCGATGAGCTTCCGCGCCATATGGGTGGACGAAGGGAACGACGCCGACTACGCGAAGCTGCGCGCGAACGGGATCACCGCGCCGTACTACTCTGTGCGCGATCCGCGCGTGACGAAGGCGTATCTCGAAGCCGTCCGCGCGCAGGGCTTTACGCCCGGCATTTACGCCGCCTGGAACTGGCCTGAGACGGGAATCGCGCCGCCATACACGGGCGCGGCTAAGGGCGCGGCATTCGCGACGTGGGTTAGCCGCGAGCTACAGCGCATCGCGCCCGCGACCGCGGCCGACTTTCCGCTGGTGTGCCTGAACGCCGAGACGCACGACGCTCCGTATCTCGCGGCGATGCTGCGCCAGTGGCGGAAGCATCGGCAGGATCGCGTGACGGACTGGACGCTCGAAGGCTTCCAGGGTGGCTGGATCGACGCCTCGCCCGACCTCGGCGCCGCCGTCAACGCATCCGGCGTCGGCGTCGTGCCGCAGTTCTACCGCGGCAACATGTCGCCGCTCTTTGCCGGTGTCATCCTTGATCTGTTGACGGCGGGCATTCCGGCCGACCGGCTGATGGGGTTCTATGACGCGGCCGACCTGCCTTACCGCTGGCACGGGTATGCATTCACACAAGGGAGGCTGCCGTGACTTGGCTACTCGTGTGGATCGCGGTGGTGCAGACGGTGTGGTTTCTGCTGTGGCTGGCGAACTCGTGACCTTCGGCCCGGAGTACGACTTCGTCATTCTGCTCCTCGTCGTGCTCGCGTGTCTCGCTGCGCTCGCAACGCTGCAATGGTGGCTCGGCGTCGCGGGCATCGCCGCGGTACTGATCGCGCTCGGCGTGGCGATGGTGCGCGGTGGCTAACCGTCACCGTGCCTTCGTCCGCGCCGTTGACGACGAGACGTACGACGCGCTACTCGCGGAGCAAGGCGGCGGCTGCGCTATCTGCGGACGCCCGCCGAAGACGCGCCGCCTGCACAAAGACCACGATCACCGCACGATGGAGTTGCGCGGCTTGCTCTGTCATCGCTGCAACCGGAGGCTCGATACCGGCGTCACTGTGGAGTGGTTGCACGCGGCGAGCGCGTACCTCGTGGAGTCGCCCGCGCTCAGGATGCTGACGTGAACCCCCGCGCTGGCAGCCACGGGTTCCGCGAGACGACGCGCGCCGATCTCAATCCCCCGCTGAACCACCTGGCCTACCGTCCGCGCGACGGCCGCTACTGCCTGCTCGCGACGTGGGGCTACACCATTCGCCCTCAAGCCCGCGAGACAGGTGGGGGCGTCTTCTCTCGCTGCGAACTAACGGTGCTCGACTCCGCAACCGGTGAGGCTGTAGAGCGCATGAGGCCGATGCGCGCCGGTGAAGCCGAGCGCATCGCGGTCGTGCTGCGCGAGCGCGTCCAGCGACTCAACCGAGCGGACGCAGCGTGACGCCCGAGCGCCTGCACTTCTCGGACTTCGCGCTACCGGCTCGCGAGCGCGGCATGAGCCCGGAGACGTTCGCGAATCTGCGCCGTCACAAGCAACTGATCGGCGGCTATTTCTACCCGCTCGACGCGGCGCGAGCGCTGGACTTGCACGCGCATCGGGAGTATCTTGAGCGATCCGTGACCCGAGTCCTTCGCGAACCTCTGTCAGCTCGCAACCTCGCCGCGGAAGCCGCACAGAAGGCAGCGGAGAGACGAGTGGCGAGCGCTGCTCTTGGCGAGCGCGTCTCATGGTGAGCAGAGCGGCCACCGAACCGCTGAGGCTCGGCAAGCGGAAGTGCCGATGGTGTCAGAAGGAATACCGAGCGGTCGTCGGCGCAAAGACTGCCGGGTGCCCGGACTGCGCTCCTCGACTTCTAGACGACAAGACCGAGGCTCAGAAGTGAGCCGCGTTCGCTGGTACTGCCGCGTCTGCGAGTGGCCTTGGAACTCAATGCAGGGCGGCTTCTGGGCACGGCTCGCAGTGTGTCCGTGTTGCCTCGCGTCTCGCATATTCGACCTTCTGAGCATCCCGGCGCGAGCTTCCCCGCACCGCTAGCTCGACTCCAACATCGGAGCGAGCCCGGCCGCGTGGCCTCCGTTGTCAGACGGACGGAGGCACTGACCAAAGGATCAGCCCTAGCCTGGCGCGATCGACCAGGGGGCACGCGGAACCTCCCCGATGATATCGCTTCTCAACACGGTTATCCACAGGTGTTGACGACGAAGCAGTGACAGACCGTAGGGGCAGAGCTGCGCGCTAGCCCGCAAGCGGGCGCTCCGCTCTACCCGAGGGAGCGACACGTCGGGCGAACTGCGTTCTGGCAAAGAATCTCCACAACGCGCTATACGCCCCGCTGACGCCCCGCGCCAACAGGCAGGCCGTGAGTACGCACCTACACCCCGCGTGGCTCCACAACAGAGCTGACGGCCAACACGCCCC
>Ga0214473_10005293_pt1 | contig 15478 bp, 13 predicted proteins | sample RVTome_7_FD_203509 | JGI IMG/M metagenome (GOLD analysis project Ga0214473, IMG submission 203509) | Soil microbial communities from uranium-contaminated site in the Upper Colorado River Basin, Wyoming, United States - RVT98D197 | ecosystem: Environmental > Terrestrial > Soil > Contaminated >... | reverse complement strand
GGGCGGCGTTTTTGTTGGCTCGCGGCTCTTTGGGTTTCTTGCTCTTTGATGGCCTGGCCATTTCCCTTATTTCCTCTTCTGCTTTTTCCCGTTCTTTTTCATATCGGATTGCACGCCAGCCATAAGCAACCCGATCTGGCGTTTGTTGGCTCCTTTTGCTGAGACTATATCAATGATCTTGCCACGGAATATCACTGCAATGCGATCGGCGAGCTGCATGATCTCATCCAGCTCAGAGGAGACCAACAATACGGCTACGTTGTGATCGCGGCGGTCAATTAGCTGCTTATGAATATACTCAATAGAGCCGACATCCAGGCCCCGTGTGGGTTGGGAGGCAACCACCAACTTAACCGGGCGTGAAAGTTCGCGGGCTACGATCACTTTTTGCTGGTTGCCGCCCGAGAGGTCGCCTACGAGAGTAAGCGCAGAGGGCGTGCGCACATCGAAACTGCGAATCGTTTCCTGGGCCGCCTTCATAATGATTTTCTCCTGCAGAAGCACACCTTTCGCAAAAGGTTCACGGTAATAGGTATTGAGCACCAGATTGTCAGCCACTGGATAGCTCAACACCAAACCATCCCGCTGGCGATCCTCAGGGATATGGGCTGCGCCCAATTCCGTGATCTCGCGCGGCCCGGCCTGGGTAATATCCTTTCCAAGAAAGGTAATTCGCCCGGAAAAAGGCAACCGCAAACCAGTGATGGCTTCCACCAATTCAGTTTGGCCGTTGCCTTGCACGCCGGCAATTCCCAAAATTTCCCCTTCATGTACTTCAAAGCTGACCCCATCCACCGTGAGATGATGGCGGCTATCGGTCACTTTTAAATCCTGCACTTCGAGCACAGCTTGGCCTGCCCTGGCTTCTTTCTTTTTGACTCGCAGCAGCACTTCGCGGCCAACCATCATCGAAGCCAGTTTGCTTTCGTCTGCCTTCTTAGGCGTGGTTGCGCCCACCACTTTGCCGAGGCGGATGACGGTGATACGGTCTGCAATTTTCAGCACTTCACGAAGTTTATGCGTGATAAAAATAATGGATTTACCTTGCTCCGCGAGGGAGCGCATAATGTTGAAGAGCTCGTCTGCTTCTTGGGGGGTTAGCACTGCGGTGGGTTCATCTAAAATCAAGGTATCCGCTTCGCGATAAAGCAATTTGATAATTTCCACGCGCTGCTGCACCCCGACTGGCAAAGAGGAAACGTAAGCATCCGGATTCACTTCCAGCTGATAGGCTTCAGAAATTTGGCGAATGCGTTGACTAGCCGTTCGCCGGTCCAGCACTCCCGCTTTCAACGTGGTCTCGTCCCCTAACATCACGTTCTCGGTCACAGTGAATACGGGGATTAACATAAAGTGCTGGTGCACCATGCCAATGCCGGCGTTAATCGCGTCCGTTGGCGAATGAACCTGCAGCCTTTTACCATTGACATAAATTTCTCCCTCGTCCGGCTGATAAAGGCCGTATAGAATATTCATGAGGGTGGTTTTGCCCGCGCCATTTTCGCCCAACAGGGCGTGGATCTCCCCCTTCTCCAGCGTCAGATCAATGTGGTCATTGGCGAGCACCCCGGGAAAACGTTTGGTGATGCCGCGCAGCTCAAGCACTGGTGCCATGATCACCTCTTTGCAATTGCGAAGCTGTGGCGCTGCGGCATTCTAACATAGGTTGTTTATCGTATTCCTCGCGCGAAAATAAAAAAGAGCCCGGATAACCGGGCTCTTTTTTTGGAGATAAACGTTTTCTACTTATTGAGCTGGGGCAGTTTGGATATCGCCAGCAATGATGCCAGCTCGGATCTCATCCAAAGCAGACTGCATGTCGGCGAACTCTCCAGCAATGCCAACGCCGTCATTTTCCAGCGTACCAAAGTAATTGGTGCCACCCGCGAAGGTGCCATCAACCACAGATTGGATCTGGGCAAGCACAGCCACGTCCATATTCTTCAAAACGGACGTGAGAACGATATCGGCATAATCAGGGGCGCTGACAGTCCAGTCGGTGTCCACACCGATAATCCAGGTGTTGCCGCGTTCCTGAGCCGCCGCCGCCGTTCCGAGACCCACCGGGCCAGCCACGGGCATGATGATGTCGGCGCCCTCGTCCATCAGGTTCTCGCCGAAGGTGCGTCCATCATCCGTGCTCTCGAAGTTGCCGGTGAACAGACCCGTCTGGGTACTGGGATCCCAGCCGAGTACCTGAACATCGGTGCCATTCTGCTCGTTGTAGTATTGCACGCCATAGAAGAAGCCGTCCATGAACGCGGTCACTGGCGGGATCTGCAGACCGCCGAAGGTGCCGACAGTTCCAGTCTGGGTGCTTCCAGCCGCAACATAACCAGCCAAGAAGGCAGCCTGGTCGGTAGCGAACAGCAAGCCCACCAGATTGGCCTTGGGCGGATCGCTATTCGGGTAGTCCACAATGGTGAATTTTTGGTCCGGATTGGCATCCGCAGCTGCGTAGGTGGCGTCACCTAGCAAGAAGCCTACGGTGATAATCAGGTCACAACCCTGCTCAAGGAAGGCATTGATATTGGTTTCATAGTCAGCCTGTTCTTGAGATTCAAGGTATGCGCCTTCGATGCCCAACTGGTCCACGGCATCTGTGACGCCTTTGTATGCCGTGGCGTTGAAGGACTTGTCGTCAATGCCGCCAACGTCCGTCACTTGGCAGGCCTTGACAGCAGCTTCTTCTCCGCCGCCAGCAGCGCCGCCGCAGGCGGCCAGGGCCAATGAGGCCGCCACCAGCAGAGCGAGCAAAGAATAGAATTTCTTGTTCATACGATCTCTTCCTCCTAAAAGTAGGGGTTGGGGCAATCGCCTCGTTTAAAGGCCTTTTTGCTCCCAGGGTTTGATTTCATTAGCAGTGTAACACGAAGCAGAGGACTAAGCAAGAAAGCTTCAATTTTTTAAGTCAATAGAATTTCCACTGCTTATTACTGCCCAGGCAATTCGATGTACCCAGCCAGCAGATCATTGATGACCAATTGGATATAGGATTGTCTAGCCAAGCTCAATAGGTCAGGGTTGGCATTGGTGATGGCCAATGAAGAAACCACGCCTAATGGCTGTCCCTCTAAAGCAAGAGGTAATTGTTGCCGCATTGCTGCAACGGGGTCGGCCGAAATGCTGGCCAACCAATTGCCGGCAACCTCAGCTGGCGGCGCGCCGTTGCCGATAATCAGAACTCCATAACTCGCCAAATATTGGGCAGCGCCACTATTTTCAAGTTCTGGCGTCAGGTACGCCACGCGCACCGATTGGGCCAGCAGCTGGTCGGCGGCCGCCTGCCAATTCTGTGCATCCACCGCTTCAACAGCCTGCGGGTAATCGTTATAAGGTGGCGCCACCGGCGTGCAGGCGCCGCAAAAATATTCCGCGCCGGCTCTGAAATCACCCGCAATTGCCGCGCTCGCAGGGGTGTAAAGCATCCCAGCGCGCCAATCCTCCGCGCTCAGGGCGGCGGCGTATCCCGCGACGAAGGCTGCCGCCCCGCTATCAGTTTCACCTTGCGACAATACCTGCAAATTGCTCGGCGGGTTTTCCACTGCGAATCCAATGGCGAGCACGGCCGCTTGGGGAGCGGCGTTCGCTAATGCAGCCGCTCCAGTGTCCGGCGCCAGGATCAGCAGCTTGGTCAATCCCGCTGGTAGCTCACTGGGATTGAGCAGGCTGCGTTGCTCGAATTGCATCGCATTAGAGGCGGCATAGGCGCCGGCAATTTCCGCGGAGGCCGCGGCCATGCCAGCATCGCTTTCCGGCGGGGCTAAAAGCAAAATGAGCGGCGCGGCCGGGCTGGGGCTCGCCGTGGGGATGGGCGCAAGCGTGGGAGTGGGGGTCGCTTGCCCGCCAAAAAAGAAACAGCCTACTAATAACCAACTGGCTATTGAGCAAGTGAAAATCAACCTGAAACTTTGGAACGCAGGTCGCGTCATGGAAGAGGCAATTTTAGTTTCCTGTATAATTAACTGCAAGCGCTCCATTTTCTCACCTCCAACATGAATCTGCCCCCTTCCGAAACTCTGCCGGACGACGATCCGCAGCTCCCCGCTGCGCGCCGCCGCCAGGCGCAACGTAATTTGTTCGGCCCATTGAGCGTGGATGAACGCAGCCAGGCCCTCGAAGATGTAGCCCGCCGCGCCGCACCCAATTTTGATTTCTTCCTTTATTCGCTTTTCTCCGGGGCGGTCATCGGCAGCGGATTGCTTTTCGATTCGCCCTACTTGCTCTTGCTCGGAGCACTCATCGCACCACTCATGGCGCCCGCGGTCGGCGTCGCCCTGGGCACGGCATTGGGCTCCAGCCGGCATTTCATCCGCAGCATGGTGGGCCTGTTGGCTGGCAGTTTCCTGGTGCTAGCGGCCGGTATCTTGGCCGGTTTACTCGGCCAAGCGGGGACGTTTGGCCAAGCTGCGCAGGCGCACAGCCACGCCCAGCTGCAATGGCCCGCCCTGCTGGTTTTGGCAGCCGCCGGTTCGCTAACCGCGGCCACTCTGATCCGTGCAGGGCGCAATCCTTCCGTCCCCAGCCTGCTATTAGCTTATGGTTTGTACGTACCGCTGGCTACGGCCGGCTTCGGCCTGGGCAGTGGGCTACCACATCTATGGCCGGATGGTTTGGTGCTCTTTGCCATCCATTTGGCCTGGGCCACGCTGTGCGGGGCCATCACGCTAGCGATCATCGGTTTCCGGCCGCCAACGCTGTTCGGTTATTCTCTCAGCGTAGCCGTGCTGCTGGCGGGCGTGCTGGTCTTCATTGGATTCACGGGAGCGGGCGCAGTGCTCGGGGCGCGCCTCGGGTTGCCCACGCTCACCCCCAGCCCAACGCCGACTGCGAGCGTTACTCCCACTCCCAGCCGTACCCCTACGTTAAGTCCCTCGGCTACCTCAAGCCCCACGCTGACGCCGACGGCCTCGCTGACGCCAAGCGCCACACCAACCCCCATTCTGGCGTTGATCTTCGTCGAGGAGAGCAGCGGGGCGCGTTTGCGCAGCGAGCCGGCCGGTTTGGTGATCACTTCCTTACTGAATGGCTACGTCGTGGAGTTGCTGCCCGAACCGCCCCAGGAAGCCGGCGGCCAGCTGTGGGTGCACGTCTTTTTGCCCGAACGGAACGAAATTGGCTGGATATTGCAAAATTTGTTGGTGACCGTTACGCCGCGCCCCACTCCCACCCCCTAATCTTCAGCCCGCGTTGACGCTCCAGGGTCTGTCTGGTACAATGCCTTCCGCCCGGCCGAAAACGCCGGGCAACATTTTGAAAGCAAGGAATTTCGATGGACGTTCTATTACTCGAAGATGTATATAAACTCGGGCGTGCCGGCCAGGTAAAAAAGGTCGCCAGCGGTTACGGGCGCAACTACTTGATTCCCCAGGGATTGGCGATGCCCGCCACTAAGGTTGCGGTGCAAATGGCCGAGCGCATTACTGTCAAAGCGGATAAACGCCGCGAGGCGCTAAATACCGAGATGAGCGCAGTGGCCGATAAAATCAAAGGAATTCAATTGTTGGTTCCGGCGCGTGCCGGGGAGACGGGCAAACTCTTCGGCTCCGTGACGACACAGATGCTGGCCGAGCAGCTAAGTGGAAAGATCGGTTTGGAAATTGACAAGCGCCAGGTCCTCTCGCAGCCTCTGCGCCTGCTTGGCATGCACAAAGTGGGCGTACGACTGACCATCGATGTGATCCCCCAGTTTGATGTGGTCGTTTACCGCGAAGGCGAAAGCCCCGAAAATTACATGGTGGCCGCCGAAGAGCTGGCCGCCGTAGCCGAAGCCGCCCAGGCTAAGCAAGAGCAGACAAAGGCTAAAGTTGAAGAAAAGGCTGTGCCTAAGCCCAGTGAAGGTGCGCAACCTGAGCAAGAAAAGTAAGCATTGGCTCCCGCGTGGGAGAAAAACCGAGCCATCGAAACAGCCTGCCGCAGGGATTGAACGCAGGCTGATTTCTTTTCTTAGATGAGTTCTCAAGAAGTCGGTCGCATATTGCGTCAGGCGCGCGAGGAGCGCGGCCTGGAGCTCGAAGATGCGGCCCGAGCCACCCGTATTCGCAGCCATTACCTAAAAGCGCTGGAAGAGGGCGAATTTGGCTTAATGCCCTCCTCTGCGCAGGTGAGCGGCTTTCTGCGCACTTACGCCGAATACCTCGAGATAGATCCGGAGCCATTATTCAAAGAATTGCAATTGGGCGCACAAGAATTGGAGGCAACTGCACAACAAGAAGCGGCGCCTACCTCGAAGGATGCGGCTACATCTGAAACCGAGGCGCAGATAGCCAGCGCTTTTGCTGCTATCGGGGCTGCATTGCGCCAGCTCCGCGAAAGCTTGGAGCTCAACCTCACCGAGCTCGAAGAACAAACCCATATCCCCGAGCACTATTTGCAGCGACTTGAGAACGGCGAATTCGACAGCTTCCCCTCACCCACCCAGGCGCGCGGCATGTTGGGTAATTACGCCGATTTCCTCGGCTTGGAAAGCGATGCCCTTTTGTCACGTTACGCCGAGGCTCTGCAGCTGCGCTTTCAGCAGCGACAGGCGGCAAGGCCGGCGCGGCGAACCATCCCGCGTCCCCAAATTCCCAAGCTCGTCTTCCGGCCTCCAGCTTGGTTGCAGCCGTTGCTTTCGGGCGACGTCCTCGTAGGGGCATTGGCGGGGTTGGCCTTACTGGTCTTTGTCATTTTTAGCATCGGCCGCATCGCCGCCACCCGCGCCGGGCAGCAGCCAGAACCCACCGCGCCGCCCCTAGTGGGCTTGCTAATCCCCAGCCCCACTCTGGCAACGCCGGGCTCAAGCGGCGCGATCAACCTGCTCGAACAGCAGACTGCCACGCCCGGGCTGCTGGGCGAAGCCATCATTCAAGTCACCAATACGGGCAGCATCGCGCTGCGCGTGTTGGCCACACAACGCACCTGGATGCGGGTGATCGCCGATGGGCAAGAGGGATTCGAAGGGCGGACAGTTCCTGGCCAAAGCTATACGTTCAGCGCCAATAACCAAATCTTATTGGTCGCCAGCAATGGCGCGGGCTTGCGCATCTTTTTCAACGAGCAAGACCTCGGCATTTTAGGCGTCTTCGGCGAAATCGTGGAATTAGTGTTCACCACTCAAGGTGCGACAACGCCCACCTTATCTCCCACGCCGACCATTAATCCGAATATCCTCACCGCCAACGCGGGCGCCGCGCTCACCCCGAGCGCCACGCCTTCTCCAAGTGCCACTCCCTCTCCCACTGTCACGCCTTCGGCAACGCCTACAGTTGACACCACCGGGACCGCACCCTAGAATGATCCCCGTGAGCGCGCAAAAAAGTTTCCACCTCGTTTCACTGGGCTGCGCCAAAAACACGGTGGATTCCGAATCGATGGCGCAACTACTCCAACGCGAGGGCTACCAAGCCAGCCTCGATCCACGGCAGGCGGAAGTGCTGATCGTCAATACCTGCGGTTTCATCGGCCCAGCGCGCGAAGAGTCCTACCAGGTGCTCTCCGAATTGGCCACCCAAAAGCGCGGCGACCAATGGCTGATCGCCGCCGGCTGCCTGAGCCAGCGCTATGGCGCGGAAGTTATCCAGCGCGTCCCGGGCGTGGATGGGCTGTTGGGTACGCGCCGTTGGATGGATGTCCTCGATCTGGTTGAGCGGCTGCGCCGCCGAACCTCCCCCGAACCTCTTTACCATTTGCCAGAAAGCGCGGCTGCTGTGGGCCGCGATGAACAAGGCGTGCTGCGCGTGGCCCAACAAGGCCCGAGCGCTTATTTAAAAATCGCCGACGGTTGTCGCCGACCCTGTGCCTTTTGCGCTATCCCATTGATCAAAGGCACATTAGTCAGTCGCCCGTTGGAATCCATCTTGCTCGAAGCGCGCGCCCTGCAGGATGCCGGCGTGCGCGAAATTATCCTTATTGCCCAAGACAGCACGGATTGGGGCCACGAACTGGGACAGCGCGAAGGGCTGTCCACTTTGCTGGAAGCCCTGGTGCGCGAAGTCCCCAACGTGGATTGGATCCGCATCCTCTACAATTTCCCCGGCTCGGTGACCGATCGCCAGATCGAGGTGATGGCGGCGCACAAGCAACTTATCCCCTATTTGGATCTGCCCTTGCAGCATGCCCACCCGGCCACGCTGCGCCGCATGCGCCGCCCAGCCAACATGGATTGGGTCTATCGCACACTGGAAAAGATGCGCGCCGCTTTGCCCGGCCTGGCTCTGCGCTCCACATTTATCGTTGGTTATCCCGGCGAGAGCGGAGAGGAATTTCAGACCTTATTGGATTTCATTGAAGAAATACGCTTTGATCGGGTGGGTGTGTTCACATTTTCGTTCGAGCTGGGCACCACCAGTGAACCTTTAGGCGATCCGGTTCCCCAAGAAGTTAAAGATGAACGCAAGGATCGTTTAATGCAATTGCAGCAGCGCATCTCGCTTGAAAAGAATCAGTCGCTGGTGGGCCAAACATTAGATGTATTAATCGAGGGCGAAGGAGAGCTCGCAGATAGCGGCACGCAAGAAGCGATTTCCGTGGGGCGCAGTTACCGCGATGCCCCCGAGATCGACGGCCTGGTCTTTGTGGAGGGCGGAGTTCCGCTGCACGATCTCATTCCCGTGCGCATCACTGGCGCCATGCCGTATGATTTGAGCGGAGTCGTGGAGACCGGCCGCAATGTGATTAGCTTAGATAGCGTGGGGAAAACGCCTGTCACTTTAGCGAATTAGCGACCAAAGCAAGCCGGCAACGGCCGCACCCAGAATTAACCAAGCCGAATTCATTTTATATCGGAACAACAACAGTCCGGCAGCTAAGCCCAATATCAATGTGGGCAAATCAATAAACGCGGCTTGCCCTAGCTGCCAGGTGACGGCCGCCATCAAACCGAGAGCGGATATATTTACTCCGTCCAAAAAGGAAGAGGCCCAAACCGATTTACGCAGGCGGGGGATCCAGGGCGCGCTCAGCCAAACGAACACAAAAGAGGGCAGAAAAATACCCAGCGTGGCCAGCAAGCCACCCGGCACGCCGCCCAGCAAGTAGCCGATAAAGGTGGCCGCAGTAAACACGGGTCCCGGAGTCACCTGCCCAATAGCGATGGCGTCGATCAGTTGCTGGTCGCTCAACCAGCCCATTCGCTGGACGAAGTCCGCCCGCAGAAAAGCAAACAACACGTAGCCGCTGCCATATAGGACCGCGCCTATCTTTAGAAAGAACAGGAACATAAGCGCGAGACTGAACGGATTTGCAACAAGCGTTGGAAGAGCCAGTAAACTAACGGGAGCTATCATAAATTTCCCGGAGACTTTTCTAAAATGTCGAAGATTTTCGACACCCATCACCAGGAAGGCTGCGCCAAGCAGGAGCAGAATTTCATTCACCCCCGCGAAATACAAGCCCAGCACCAGCAAGCCCAGCAATAAAGACCAGATATTTTTAATTGCCATTTTTCCCAATCCCCATAAGGCTTGCAGGATTAATACAATCACGACCGGCTTCACGCCGTAAAGCAGCCAGGCAGCTTGCGGGGTGCTGCCGAATTCCACATAGAGCCAGGCCAGGGCTAAAACCATCAGCATTGCTGGAGCGATAAAACAAACTCCAGCCAGGATCAGGCCTCGCCATCCAGCGCGCAAATAACCAATGTGAATCGCCATTTCAGTGGAGTTAGGGCCGGGGATCAAATTGGTGGCCCCCATCAAATCGAGGAAGCGTTGCTCGGTCAGCCATTTGCGCCGCAGCACTACTTCCTCGCGCAGCATAGCGATATGCGCCGCCGGCCCACCAAAGGCGGTAAACCCTAGGCGCAGAAAGAGCCAAGCTAGCTCACGCATGACGGCACTATAGTCAATGGCAGTGGCCTTGTCAAATTTAGGCTTGTGGCAATGAATATTGAATATTTACATAAAAATACAATAATAATTGCGACGTGTCAAAACAAAGAGCCCTGCTCTGCAGGGCCCTTTGTTTTTTACAGAATTTAGAGTTATTTGATCTGGTAAGTGATGAAGACTTCGGCGCTCACACTGATCAGGCCGGGCACAATACTGGTGGGCGCCCCTTCCCCGCCGCCACCGCCACCGCCCATTCCATAAAGCGGGACGTAATAGCCAGTATCGTTATAGGTTAGATTAACGATTTCGCCCAGGGTAAGCCCGGCTGCCGAGGCCAGATCCTGCGCCACGGTCTTGGCGTCTTCCAAAGCCATGTTGCGCGCCTCGGCAAGCGCTGCGTCCTTATTTTCCACGTCAAAGGTTACGCCGTAGATAGAGTTAGCGCCAGCGTTCACTGCCTGGTCGAGCAATTCACCCAGGCGGGCCAGATCGCGCGAGGTCACATTCACTTGATTGTCCACCGAGTAGTTCGTGCCGGTGGAAAGACCCGTGGCAGGGTCATAGGTATCCGAGGCATAGACATTGAAATTGGAGGTTTGCATGTCCTCGGGAGCGATGCCCATATCGGCTAAAGCTTGCATCACCTCGGCCACTTGCGCGGCGTTATTGGCTACCACTTGAGAGACGTTGGGGCCGGAGGCATGCACGCCAATCGTCACGTAAGCAATGTCGGGGGGCAAGTTTACCTGGCCACGGCCGTTTACCGAGAGGCCCTGCGCCGTACCTCCGCCATATTGCACGGCAGGCAAGCTAATGGTGCCGCCGCCTCCGCTGCACCCGGCCAGCAAAAGAGCGGCCAGCGCAAAAAACAAGATACTTTTCTTCAACATAGATTCTCCATTCTTTTTTATAAGTTTAGCGGGTCACGCCCGCTTATTAGCAATAACGTATTATCGCACAGAAAGTTCCACGCTAAAGCTGAAGAAGACGGCACAAAGACATTTAGGGCAGCAGCTCCAGTGGATTGAGAAATTCTTCCCCGCGGCGAATTTCGAAATGGAGAAAAGGACCGGCGGGATGGCCGATGAGGCCGCCGGCGCCGATGACATCCCCTTCCCCGATCTCGCTGCCGCATTCGGCCAACACCTCGCCTAACCCCCCGTAAAGGGTATAGCCGCCATTACCATGGTCCAGCATGACCATATAGCCATATCCAAGATTGGACCATCCCGAAAAGACCACCACGCCATCATCCGCGGCCCTCACATCTTCCCCAATTTCAACGGCCAGATCCACGCCTGGGTGAGCTGTATAGAATCCCTCGCCGACAACTTCGCGCTGCGCCACGGGCCAGGCATACTTCCCATCCCCCACCGGCCCAGCGCTCACATTTTTCGGGCAAGCCCCGCTTCCGAACTCTTCGAAAGCAACCGCCATGGCGAAACGCGGCAGGTTGGGCATCAACCGCCGCCGCAACAGGCGCTGCCCGCCTGGCACCACTAACCATTCTCCGGCAAAGACCACCGGGTTAGATTCGTCGATTTTGTTGCCCGGCCAGTCGGCGATGGCTTGCGGGTCGGCCCCAAAAAAGGTGGCGATGCTGGTAAGTGTGTCCGTGCCGCCCACCTGATGATAGACGCCGTCCACTGGCAGAATTAGCAGTTGCATGCCCGGCAGCAGGAAATCCGGATTATCAAAGAGCTGTTCAACATTTGCCCATAACACGGTTTCGGGCTGCAGTCCAAAATGAGCCGCAATGCTGCTGAGCGTGTCCCCCTCTTTTACGAGATAGGTTTGCAATTCGCCGGTATTTTCAACTAAGGTCGCGGTAAGCTTGGGAGCTGCGCTTGTCGGGGTGGATGGTTCTTCCATCTCTGTCGCGGGCAATTGCAACGGAGTTGGAATCGCGGAAGAAGTGCAACTTGCCAGGGTGTAAATAAAAAGCAGGCTCGTGCTTGCCAGAGCCAGCCGAGCCTGCTTATTCCACGGAATCGATCTCATTGAAAGAGCGTTTGGCTAGGCCTCTTCCTTGAGTGTTTCCAGAAATTCCTGATTGCTGTCCGTCTTGGCCATACGCTGCAACAGCGCTTCCACAGCCGCGCTGGCATCCATGCCGGCGCCATGCGGGGGATCGGCGATCATGGTGCTGTGCATACGACGCATCAGCCAAACGCGCTGTGTAATATCCGGGCCGAGCAGAAGCTCTTCGCGGCGGGTTGAAGAACGCTCAATGTCAATGGCGGGGAAGATGCGGCGTTCTTGCAATTTACGCGAGAGATGCAGTTCCATGTTGCCTGTGCCCTTGAACTCCTCATACACTACATCATCCATGCGCGAACCGGTATCCACGATACAGGTAGCAATGATGGTGAGCGAACCGCCTTCTTCAAGGTTGCGCGCTGCGCCGAAGAAGCGTTTGGGCGGATACAGCGCCGAAGGGTCAATGCCACCGGAGAGCGTGCGCCCGGACGGGGTCACCACCAGGTTATAGGCCCGCGCCAGGCGCGTCAGCGAATCCATCAGGATGACTACATCGTGCCCAATTTCCACCAAACGCTTGGCGCGTTCCAGCACCATTTCAGCCGCGCGCACGTGCGAGGTCACCGGCTCATCGAAAGTTGAGGAGATCACTTCGGCATCCACCGAGCGATCCATATCGGTCACTTCTTCCGGGCGTTCGCCGATGAGCGCCACCATGAGATGCACGTCCTTATATTTGGTCGAGATCGAGTTGGCCATCTCCTTGAGGATCGTGGTCTTACCGGACTTCGGCGGAGAAACGATGAGGCCGCGTTGGCCGCGCCCCACGGGAGCGACCAAGTTGATCATGCGCATCGCCAAGCCGCGTTTATCGGTCTCTAGATCAAAACGCTGCTCGGGGAAAATTGGGGTGAGATTTTCAAATTTGGGACGGCTCTTGGCTTGTTCAGGGTCTTGCCCATTGACGGATTCGACTTTCACCAGGCCGAAGTGCTTTTCCGATTCGCGCGGCGGGCGCGCTTCGCCGATGATCAGGTCGCCATTGCGCAGGCCATAGCGGCGGATCTGCGTTTGGGAAACGTACACGTCTCCCGGGCCGCCCTGATAATGTTCGGAGCGCAAAAAACCCACGCCTTCATTCATGATCTCGAGGATGCCGCCGCGCACTTCGCGCCCTTGTTTTTCCGCCTCGGCCTGCGAAATGATGATGAGCAGGTCTTCTTTCTTAAGGCGATTGGCGCGCGTGACGCCAAGCTCTTTAGCTTGTTCGCGTAATTCGCTTAATGAATTCTTTTCAAGTGTTGGGATGTCCATGATCTTTTCTCGGATAGGGGAACGATAGAAAAAACGTGTGTTGCCTGGCTGCCGTTACCCTAGGCAGTTCAGGACGCGTGCGGCCTGCAATAGAGGGAGATAATCAAATTTTGCGAAACGTTCCAGGGGAATTCACGCTTATTATAGCCACAAATGCTAGGTTCGGCAAGGTTTTCAGGGACCTATTTTTCCTTCAAATATTCTCGAGCAAGAAAGAGCCCAAGGATAGTTTTAGCATCTTCAATTTCGCCTGAGCGAACGCCCACGAAGGCTTGCTCCATGCTCAGAGTTTCCAGCTCCAACGCCTCGTCCTCGTCACCGGGCAGCGATTCAGGCCGCAAGTCGGTGGCCAAATAAATATGCATGCGCTCGGTGGAATACCCTGGAGCCAGGAAGAACTCGGCCAATTTGGTGAGCTTCCCCGGCGCCACACCTGCCTCCTCGCGTAATTCGCGCTGTGCGCAATCTTCGGGAGGCTCCCCTTCTTCTAGGGTACCCGCTGGCAACTCCAGCAGAGCTTTGCGGGCGGCATGGCGATATTGGCGCACCAGCAGGACTTTGCCCTCAGCATTTACGGGCACCATAGCCACTGCACCGATATGCACCACGGTGTCGATCGAGGTTGAATTTCCATTCGGACGCAGCACTTCGTCGTGCTGCACGCGAAAGGCGCGCCCCTGAAAAACAGTTTCGCTCTTTAAGATTTTATAAGCCATTAAAAGATCAGGGGGTAAACGCTTTCTAGGAAATCTGCCAAGTCAGGGGCAGAGAAACTCAAAATCTAATTGGAATCAGGGAATGTGCAATTGCTGGCCGCCAGAAATCTGGTCGCCCACATCCATGCCGTTGGCCTCGGCAATATGTTCCGGCCACACGTCGCCAAACGCACAGGCAATACTATAGAAGCTATCCGAACCGGTGGCCACGTAGCTGGTCGGATGAGGCCGGCGTGTGCGTTCCCCATTGAAACCGGGGGCGCTTTGAGGAAGAGTCATCTTGTAACCAACTGGAAGCTCATCAGCCTGGCTTGCGTTTAAATTATTGGCTGCTAGCAAGGCGTCAATATCGATGTCGAAGCGCCGCGCCAGGCAATAGGGCCATTCGCCGGCGTGCAGGGTATAGCTGCTGGGAAGTTCCAGATCGCGCGTGGGCACCGGCGTGGTCGAAGCAGCGGGGATCGAGGTCGAGCTGGGAGCCAAGGTCGCCGTGTTGCCGAAGAGCGAAGTCGCCGTGGGTAGCAGCGTGGATGTGGTTTGCAACTCCGGACCGTGGTCACCACCAGCCAGGGCCGTTTGGGTGGCAATGGTGCTAAAGATGGACTCGAGCGGATCCTCAGTCTCGAGGACGACCGGCACCGTGGACGCCGAGCGCGTGCAGGCGGATAACAGCATCGCGCACATTGCAAAAATAAGAACGCGGGGAAATTGGTGCATTGAGATTAACTCAGAACATCCATTCGAAGCAACCGCGCGATACTAGCATATCGAAAAATCAACGTCAAGCGAAGGAAGTGAGGAATAAAAGAAAAAGCTCTTCCGCGACGCAGAAGAGCCAACTTCAAGAATTCTAAGCCGCTTGGGCCACCGCTGGCCTGAATTTGTATCCGTAGATCAGCATGCCGTACACAGTAACTGCAGGCTTTCTTGAACTTGATTACATTATGCTGGGTGGACGGTTTGAGAAGATGAAAGGCCAAGGAAACGCAAATAATAAACTGTCACAACCAGTCCCACCACAGTAAGGACAAGAAACATTGGGACCGCGTCCATTGTTGCTGACGGGTCTCTAAGGGATCCGAATACCTGGTCGACAGCAACACTCGCTGTTTCGATGGTCAGCATTGAAAGCAAAGCCCCACTGACCAGATAGCCCCATGACTTTCTCTGCCAAAGCCAAGCTGCGCTTATGATAACGAGTGGAAGGGCAAATCCTAAATCGAGAATGTGCACCGGGCTGGTGAGCATGTTTGTCCCCTGTAAAAAGATTGGCCTTGACGCCTCAAATAGAGCCGGTACGATCTGGCTGAGCCAAGCGAACAAGAAGAGCCCAGCAAGGATAATCATATATATAGCGAAAACCTTGACAGGCAGCTTCGAAGTAAATCGGTCGCGGAGTTTTTCCACATCAAAGTGGATGAGTAGCACTAGAATCGACCACAGAGAAAGCGATAGCGTCGTGACGTAGAGCAGAAACAGGGGATTGAAGGCTGTGTCGAAAGCAAAGATCACAGAGTTATAAAAGATGTAACATAAACTGCCTAGCCACACGATTTGAGCGCGCCAAGATCCCCGTGCGGTTAGAATCATCGAGATTACTAATGCGGGAATGCCGACTGCGAGAATAACGATATCGGTTCCTTGTGCATTGCCGGCAGA